>JAEEGH010014736.1_pt1 | contig 17106 bp, 17 predicted proteins | sample 9134181 | NCBI WGS metagenome assembly JAEEGH01 (sample SAMN16246544, study PRJNA631951) | gut metagenome | biome: gut microbiome; feature: rumen; material: DP-attached | host: Bos | place: Iran: Karaj | collected 2018-10
CGAAGGTGACGATATGGGCCGTCTGAAGGTGACGGCGTGCTGTATAAGATTGCCGGTCGGGGCCGGCAATGACGACGGGCTGTTAAAGATTCCGGGTCAAGCCCGGAATGACAAAGAAGATCAGGTCCGGAATTGCCCAAAAACGCAGCTGATGGTCCAAAATATGGGACATCAGCCGCAAAAATGCCCAAAAACGCAGCTGATGGTCCAAAATGTGGGACATCAGCCGCAGTGAGACCTCCGGAACAAGTCCGAAGGTGACGATAGGGGCCGTACAAAGGTGAAGAGTGCTGTATAAGATTGCCGGTCGGGGCCGGCAATGACGTAAGAGGGGCAGGCAATGACGACGTGCTGTTAAAGATTCCGGATCAGGTCCGGAATGACAAAGAAGATCAGGTCCGGAATGACCGAAAGGAGTCCGAAGGTGACGATAGGGGCCATCCGAAGGTGACGGCGTGCTGTATAAGATTGCCGGTCGGGGCCGGCAATGACGTAATAGGGGCCGGCAATGACGTAAGAGGGGCCGGCTACGCTCCCTGTAGCCAGGCAATTAGCACCACAATGCCGGCGACGAGCACGAGGACAAGGCCGAAGAGGAGGGCGTACCAGAGGCCTAGGAGGACGGTGAGCTTGAAACTCTGCTTCCAGGAGACGCCCAGCCACTCCCGGAAGTCAATCATCAGCAACAAACCCATCAGAAGCACGCCCAGGGAGGTGCTTTCGCCGAAGGTCATGAGGACGGCGAAGAGCATGAAGAAACTGAACTGGCAAAGGATGTAGGCCGATGCCGCGGCGCACGCGGACATCCCCAGCTTGAACCGCCGAAGAGATAGCCCCATGGCCAGCCACAGCATGAAGAACTGCCCGATGAACAGCGGAATCCCCTGGCTCCGCAGGGTTCCCTCCAGTGCCGCTATGGCGCTGTCCATCCTGGTTTTCACCGCCTCCGGATGCTTATCCAGGTTCAGGTACGTATACCCCTTCTGCAGGATCAGCGCGGTATTCCGCAGGATAGCCTCCCCTTTTTGGTTATCGCCGATATCAGAACTCACCACAATGTCGGAAAAGTCCTCCCTATCCTTCTGCTGGACCGGCTGCAGCAGGGACGATACCAGCGCGAAGAACGCGTAAAAGACGATGAGCGCCGTCAGCGGGGCCAGGTAGCGCTCGTGGGCGCCGCGGATATAGTCCCGGATCATGTACCCCGGCCTCAAAAGGAGGTGGGTGAAGGTGCGCTTGGCGTCATCGTTCAGGAAGGGGATGCTGTCGAAGGCGCCTTTGTAGAAGTCTCCCCTGCCGCTTCTGCGCCGCTCCACCGGCTTTTCCCAGGGGTTGAACCCAAGTTTCTGCCAGATGCGGAACGCGCGCCATCGGACCTGGTACGGATGCTTCTTTTTCATCGTCCTAGAGCATTTTAAGGGCACGGGAAAGCTGGTCAGGGCAGCTGGTGCCGCGGCCTTTGCAGTCGATACCGGAGAGGCGGGAGATGACATCGTCCTTACGCATCCCCACCCCAAGAGCGCCGATACCCTGGGTATTGCCGTGGCATCCGCCGGTGTATCGGACATTTTTGACGATGTCCCCGTCCAGCTCAATGTCTATCTGCGTGGAGCACACCGCCCCGCAGGTTTGGAACGATGCCCTCCGGACCGCCCCGTCCCGAATATCGGAAATAAGTGTTACGTCAAACATATTTGCAAAGATACTGATTTTTCAGTAAATTGGCAGAGATTCACGGGACCACACGGCCACGTACGTGAATGGCTAAAAGAACACTGGCTCAAAAGGAAATGAAAATAATTGAACTGCAGTCGCTTAGCAGCGAGAACATAGAAGACCTGCTGGGGCTCATGAAGGAGCTGGATCCGGAGAAGATTGTGACTCCGGAGATGCTACAGGCGGCGGTGGCGGGCGCCCACGTGTTTGCCGCCGAGGAAGGTGGGCGTATCTTTGGATGCGCCACCCTCTGCGTCACAGAGCACCCCCTGGGGCGCAAAGGCTGGATAGAGGACGTTGTGGTGAGCAGCGCCTGCCGGGGCCGCGGCCTTGGACGGCAGCTGGTGGAGCATATCATCGACTACGCCCGCGGCCTGGCACCCATCGAGCTGTGCCTCACCTCCCGCCCCGCCCGCGAGGCGGCCAACAGGCTGTACAAGGCCATCGGGTTCAATCCTTACCAAACGAATGTATATAAACTGAAACTCATATGACACTCGAACAAACCATCCAGGACGCCATCAAAGAGGCCATGAAGGCCAAGGACACGGTGGCAATGAACGCAACCCGCGCAATCAAAGGTGAGATACTGCTATTTAAGACCTCCGAAGGCGGCTCGCACGAGGTAACGGACGGGGATGTTTTGAAGATGATCCAGAAGCTGGTGAAGCAGCGCAAAGAAGCGGCCGAGCAGTACGTGGCCGCCGGCCGCCAGGAACTGGCAGACAACGAGCTCGCCGAAGCCGCCGTCATGGAAAAATACCTCCCCAAGCAGCTCTCTGCAGATGAGGTCAAAGCCAAAATCCAGGACATCATCACCCAGCTCGGCGCCACCTCCATCAAGGACATGGGCCGCGTCATGGGCGTCGCCAACAAGGCCCTGGCCGGCCTCTCCGATGGCCGGACAATCTCCGGCATAGTAAAGGATCTATTAAGTTAGCAATATAAGATCCCCGATCAGGTCGGGGATGACTCTGATGGTCATTGCCGGCCCCGACCGGCAATCTTATACGACTAATTAAAGATTCCGGGTCAAGCCCGGAATGACTGATTAGTCAAGCCCGGAATGACTGATTAATAATTGATAAAACCTGTCACCAACTTGAAAACGGGCACATAGCTGTCCATTTTCATTGTTTTGATGTTGTCCGCAGGCGTGTGGTAGTGCGGGAAGGCACTGCCTTCCTCGTTCTCCAAGAAGATGCACGGCACGCCGCGAACCGCGAACGGGTAATGGTCACTGTTGGCGGCAAGGGCGCCTCGGTTCAGGGCCTGGAACAGGTGCTGCTCCGCGTTAATCGCCTCAAACTTAGGGTATTGCTGCAGGCCGGCGTCGCTCACTTCGCAGTACTGGACGGGGTTATCGTCCCCAATCATGTCGATGTTGAAGAGGTACCGGATCTGGGTAAGCGGGACCACGGGGTTATCGGCAAAGAAGGTGGAGCCGCGGAGGTTGGCGTCCTCGCCGGAGAAGGCCACGAAGTACATGTCCCATTTGGGCCGATTCTTGGCGTAATACGCTGCCAGTGTGACGATTGTGGCCGTCCCGGAGGCGTTGTCGTTGGCGCCGGGGTAGTAGACCTTGCGGCCCAGGTTGCCCAGGTGGTCGTAGTGGGCGGTGAAGACGTAGCAGGAATCGTGGCGGTCGCCGGGGATTTTGGCAATCACGTTGAACAGCTCGTAGCCAGTAAGGAACTCATTATCAACATTTAGCTTCACGCTCTTCACGCCTTGTATGGCCTCCGGCGTCACCCACACTATGGGCTTGTCCACCACCTTCTCCCCGTACGCCTTGAAGAACTTGATGGGCGCCGCCCACGTGTACAGCAGGCCCGCATTGGGGCACTCCCCCGCCTTCTGCAGCTTGGAGAATACCTTCCGATGCTTGTACGTGAACCAAAAGTCGCAGCACACCAGACACCCGGCATTCTCCGGCTTCTCCAGCTCCTTCAGCAGCTTGTCTCCATCAAAGTTCAGAGTGTCCACGTGATAGACTGGGTACGTGCCATGCACCCCGGGAGAGTATTCCCGCATAGAGAATTCCACACCAGCTTTCAACTTCTTCCCATCCGCCCACATCTCCGCCTTCCCCGGGAAAGTGTTGATATCAATGGTAAACGGCTGGAGGGTAACCTCCGCGCCAGCCTTTTCGAACTCCCGCGCCAGGTACTTCCCCGCCTTATTCGCCCCGCCCCTGGCATACCCGCGTCCCTGATACTTGCTGCTACTCAGCTCCTTAACGATGCGTTTAAAGTATGGGAGGTCTTGCGCCTGGAGGGGTGCCGCCAGGAGGAAAAGGCCTAATAAAATGTATATGCTTTTCTTCATACTACTAATTAAAGATTCCGGGTCAAGCCCGGAATGACTATGATGGTTATTGACGGTCACGACATTCTCTGTCATTCCGGACCTGATCCGGAATCTTTAACAACACGTCGTCATTGCCGGCTGCGACCGGCAATCTTATACGAACATCGTCACCTTCGGACTTGTTCCGGAGGTCTCTAATAGTTTTCCGCTAAAACCTGGAAATAGCTCTGGGGGTGGTCACAGACGGGACAGACCTCCGGAGCGGCGGGGCCAATCACAATGTGCCCGCAGTTGGAGCACTGCCAGATGGCGTCGCCATCCTTCGTGAACACCTTCTTGTCCTGGATGTTGGCCAGGAGCTTACGGTAGCGCTCCTCGTGGTGCTTCTCGATGGCGCCCACCATCTCGAACTTGGCGGCAATCTCCTCGAAGCCCTCCTCGCGCGCCTCCTTGGCCATGCGGGCGTACATATCGGTCCACTCGAAGTTCTCGCCGGCGGCGGCATCGGCCAAATTCTCCACCGTGCCCGGCACTGCGCCCCCGTGGAGGTACTTGAACCAGATTTTGGCGTGCTCCTTCTCGTTTGCCCCCGTCTCCTCAAACAGCGCCGCAATCTGCACAAACCCGTCCTTCTTGGCCTTGCTGGCATAATACGTATACTTATTGCGTGCCTGGGATTCGCCGGCAAAGGCTTCCATCAGGTTCTTTTCGGTTTTGGTTCCTTTGAGATTCATAGTGTTGCAATTTTATGTTTACGCGAATATAAGCTTTTCTTAGCTAAACTCCAATTCTATGTTTTGAAAGCCAGCTGTTACGCAAAAACGGCCAAAAATGCGTAACGCCTGGCTCAACGGAGCCACTCGAAGCGCAAAAACGGCCCAAAACGCGTAACGGGTGGCTACCCCAGCCGCGGAAGTCGTGCCGCAAAATCACCCCAGCCTTCCAAAATCACTCCAGCCGGGCTGGAGCCTGCCGGCGTGGCAGTCCTGGATGAACTTGGACAGGAGGTGTTGGGCGTAGTCCTCGCGGGCGGTGTGGTGGTAGTGCTGGATGCGGTCTACCTTGATGCGGCGGTAGTTGTCCGGGCAGGAATTGAAGAATTGCCAGGCTTGGGAATCGGCCTTTATGGCGTCCAGGACCCAATCTTCAAAGACGAAGGCCGATGGATCCAGCGAAGGCGCCACGGCAAGGCCTGCGGGGGTCATTTCCCCAAGTTGGACCAGGCGGCGGCATCGGACCAGATTCTGCTCGCACCAGTTGCTGCCCTTGCGGCGCGGCGTGAAGTGCTGGACGGGTTTGCCATCGTCAATGCGCTTCTGGGTACTGTCAATCCACCCAAAACACAGCGCCACCTCCACGGCGTCCACGTATCGGACCACCCCGGGGCAATCGGCAGAAGCCCTATTCACGCGCAGCCAAAAGTCCGGCACCGCGGCGTGATTCTCCAAGTACCACGCGTACAGTTCCTCGCGGGTGTGTATGTCCAGCAGGTTGGTGACTTCCATATTACAAAGATACACCCTTGCCGCGGGTTATGCAAGAGGCCATTGACGGACAAGTTGATGGAGATTGTTCTAATTATTTGGTTTTTAGAAAACTCATCAGTATCTTTGCAACACTTCCCCGAGATTGTGGAGACTCGGCCTCGCCGACACGAACCAAGCTAGACGCAGCAATCTCTGGGATTTTTTCTGTTAAGAACGTCTCGTGAAGGTACAGCCTGCGCTCAATGAGATTGTATATTACTACCACCACGCAAATAAAAGAATCCGTGCCGATGAGGATGGGGGCTGCCATCATACCGGTCATTTGCTTCTTGCCGCCGGTTTCATAGTAGTCCAAGGGAAGAATAACAGTTCCCCTTTCAAGGACCTCCTTCACGGCAGCAAAAGATGCAGCCTTGATACGGCCGATACCATGAGACTTGTCCGACTGGATACCTTTCTTGTCAAGCAACACCTCTCCCCATGGAGAATCTGCCTTTCCGCCCAGCGTCTGGAAGTATTGCAAGACCTGATCTGCGAAAGTAATCCCTTCTTTTGGAAGGAACTCATCCCCGGTGAGGGAGCATACGGGATTATTGAAGTCAAAACTCATGTCAATATTCTTTTTCCCCGCAATATACTGAGACTTATCCGTTTCATCACCAAATGAAACGTTTAACTTATAGTTAGCTGACATGCAGATAATTACAGCATTAGCCAAACGGATAATTGCATAGATTTAGCATTATAATCATTCGCAATCCTTTCACCCAGAACAACTTATCCGTTTCAAATCCTTCTCACATTTTCACAAAAAAGGCCGATGCAACCACGCACCGGCCAGTAAGAGTAAGTCACATATTATCAGAGCGCGTAGCGCCGCTCAATCTCGGACCAATTGACGATGCTCCAGAGGGCGTGGAGGTGGTCCGGTCGACGGTTCTGGTAGTCAAGGTAGTAGGCGTGCTCCCAGACGTCGAAGGTGAGGAGCGGCTTCAGGCCCTTCTCCACCGGATTGTGCGCCCCCGGCTCCTGCGTGATGAGCAGTTCCCCGTCCGGCGTTGCCGATAACCACACCCACCCGCTCCCGAACAGGGACGATCCCTTCGCCTCAAACTCCTTCTGGAAAGCCTCCACGCTCCCCCATTGCAGGACGATCCTCTCCGCCAGCGGCCCCATCGGCCCAGCCTGAGAAGGCGCGCGGAACTGCGTGAAATACAACTCATGATTCAGCACCTGCCCCGCATTGTTGAACACCGCCGCATTGGGCGCCTCCCCGCCCTCCGGATCCGCCTGCCAGATAAGCTCCATCAGCGCCAGCTCCTCAGTTTCCTGCGCCTTGCAGATTTCCTCGTACTTGGTCCCCTGTACCAGGCTGTTCAGATTATTCACATAGCCCTGCAGATGCTTCCCGTGGTGAAACGCCAGCGTCTGCGCAGAAATCACCGGCTCCAGTGCGTCCGGCGCGTATGATAGAGAGATGAGTGTAAACATAATGTTGTCGTTTGTTTTTGCGAAGATACAAATTTTGGCGATATTTTGCCGCCTCGACTCGAAATCTGCTTTCAGAGGCTTATAAAGGTCGAGGCGGCAACCTTTTTTCCCTAAAAGGCCATTTTTGCTGCCGCCTCGACACTTAGAACCATGTATTCTGCCGTTTTTCTGTCAATGCGGCAATCATATCGGCCGGACCGATGGGCTTGGACAACTTATAGGGAAGGCAACATTTCATAATAAGGGAGTCTGGTGACAGGCTTTCGGGGTTTGTTGTGCTTTGGCATAGCAAAACTATTCGCATTTCCAAATTTTGGAAAGCCTTTCCAAAATATTGCCGTCGCATCCCGAATGCCAATCTTTGCGAAAAAAGTTGCACATTATGTCAAAGAACTCTATTTTCAGACCTGTTGTCCCAGGGCCCGGACGCGGCAGATTCTTTCTGCCTTCAGAGAGTGTCGAGGTCCGCCTCACCCCCATAGAGAGCACACTATACCGCCTTTTCATGGCTCACCCGGAAGGTCTCCTGGCCGATGACCTGGTGCTCCACTGGAAGGAAGTCTGCCACATCTACTCCCAGGAATCCCGCTTCGACGACCCCAATCTTCGCGAAGACGTCCTGGTTTCCCTCTGCTCTGAGTCCAAGCGGGTATTCTATCCCAACATCGCCCGTATCAAGCGCAAGTTTGTGGATGCAATTGGCGCCAGGAAGGCCAGAGGGTACTATATCAAGCGCAATTCCAAAGGCGTTTACCGCACCATGGCAACGCTGGCCACCGCCTAAACCTCTATAACCGCGTCCGGCACAAAGTTGAGGTTTTCTCCGTAACACACGTACCCCATCTGGTTACAAAGCAGTTTTGTCCGGCCGATGACAGTTCCGCAGCCACCGGCATAGTGCGTATGCCCATACAGCCAATAATCGGCACTGCTCTTTTGGATAAAGTCGTCCATATCCACCTGGAAGGCCGAATTAAGAACACCTCCAGGATAACTGTTGAATTCGCCTCGGACTGTAGGGCAATGATGCGTCACAACTATCTTGGTTTTTGCAGATGATGCCTCCATAGCCGCTCTCAACCAATCCACACAACGCCTGTGCAGTATGTTCACATCATTGGCACAGAACCGTTCCCCATCCAGCACACCATAGCGGAAATCGTTCATCCCCCGCTGAACCTTCCAGAGGAAGACAGGATTAATCTGCGTCCAGAGCGTGGTGAAGAATAACTCTGCATCTCCTAAGATCACACTCCTATTATTAAGGTATCGCACATTCGGCCTATATGTGTACTCGTAATCATCCATGGTCTGAGCTATGTCATACCCACCATAGAACTCATGATTGCCCGGAACAATAAATGTTTCCTGGTAGTGCTCCGCACACCAATCGAAAAACGGCCGCTTTATCATCTCCAGATCTCCCAGGTACGATATGTCTCCAGCCAAAACAAGGATATCGCCAGCAGGCTTGATCCCACTGCCCAACTCCAGCAGATTGCAGTTGTCGGCAAACTCCAGATGTAAATCCGATGCGTATTGAATCTTCATAGTTAAAAACCTTTATTATAGTTGCGGGGGTGGGGTTCCCCCGCTAAGTTTGTTGCAAAGTTACAGTCGTTTACGTCCCTCTACAAATCTTTGCAAGGTTTGCAACAATTTGGAAATAAGACGGTTTATTCTAATATCATTTCCCAGCAAGCGACCAAATCTTTGCAAACCTTGCAGAAATTTGGAAACGGCATTATAGCGCCCTACATTTGCAACAAAAACAAACATAACAACTATGGGCGTAGACATCTCATTGCACATCGAAATCAGGAAACAAAATGAATGGCACCTGATGACCTTCGACATTCCTTTACTCAAACAGGATTATCATCACGAATACCCAATATTCGATACCGAGGTATATAATCGAAGGTATCACCATTTCGATGAATTCCTTGACGAAGCGCCCTCCCACACTCGCGGCAAAAAGGACATCTTGAGCGCAGAACTCCAGATGAAGTTGGAAGACGATGACTGCTTCGGCACCTTTATGTTCGACGATTTGGAAAAACACTGCAATAAACTGGAAAAACTGTTCATTTCCGGTATAACGCACGCAGGCATCTTCACCATAAAGCAGCAACTTGACCGCATCGAGCAGAAACTGAACGACGGGGCCAACTATTCTCCTCCAGCAGAGGAACGGGAGCGTACATATGAGGAAATAACTCCTATCGAACAGATGTACGAAGACTTTATGTGGGACTACGGGTGCATTTTCCAATTCCGCGACACCGTCCGTGCCCTTACTTCTCTAGGCAGCTACTGCGGAATTGACAGCTCCGACATACGAATCTTTTATCTAATATGCTAAATAAAAATCATCCCACGATGCGACACAACAGTTTTATCCTCGAAGGATTGGCCAAAGAAATGAGAAACCCGATTGTTGAAAAAATAGAAGACGTTCCCCCGATTAATTATACAAAGAAAGAGCATATTGTCGAACTCCAGAGAATCCTGGTTCAGACATGTCTTGATTTCATCAACAAGCACGGGTTAACAGACATCTATTCAGTCAGTTTCAATGCTGATGAACTAGCATTTTCCGCCAAATACGGGAAATGGCATCCAGCAACAGACTCCTATTTAAGAGTAGACGGGATTCGTATCGAGAAGCACCGACGCAAGAATGGAGAGATAACAGAAACCTATAACACCTACGTCATAGGGGAACATATTCCGGAGCATACCCACCCAGTCTGAGGCGGCCTAAATGTGAAAAAAAGGGAACGCACTCACTCGATATACCCCTCCTGATCATACCCCTTCTGGTGGCGGTGGATTAGCTGCACAAGGGGCTCAAGACGGAGATCGGGCACGACCATCTTGCCAAAGCGCTCAAACTGAGCTTGGTAGCGCTCACGGCTGCCGGAGGCAGAGAGGCGCTGCTCGATATCGGCCGGGACAAAGAAGGCCGAGCGTTCGGCGCCCAGGTAGCGGTAGAACTCGGTGAGGTAGATGTGGATGCCGGCAAGGTCGAAGTCCCCGAAGTGGACGTACTGGTTGGGAATCTCCTGCAGCCAGGTCACGAGATCCCGTGACTGGGGGTAGCGGGAGACCAGCAGAAGGGGCGGGACGCCATCGCCGCCAAACTGGTCCAGGATTCCTTCCCAGACGGCCGTCTGGCGCTCCGGGAGGCGGAAATTCTCCATATTCTCCACGCCCACAACAATGGCGTTGGAGGGAATGCGGAACTGAAGGAAGTCACTGATATAGAGGAAACTACCTGGGCAGGGACACAGCAGCAGTTTCCGCTCCCCCAGGCGCACGCTTAGCGGGCCGATGACATTCACCGGAAAGCCCGGGCAGGAGCGAACGGGCACGGCCTTGGAGTCTCCGAGGAGCTGGACCTGCTGCGCGCGGGAAGGGGGCGGAGCGGCGAATAAATCGGCCGTCTCTCCCAGCTGGTCCGGCTGGAGGCCCTTACTCCTGAGATACACTTCAAAAGCGGCCCTGGAGACTACCCTGAGGGACTTATGGCTGCCCCGGACAACGCTGGTTACCCCACCTTCGGAGAGCATTTCATCCAGCCACTCCGGCGGGAATCGGCTGAAAGGAACGGTCTCGCCACGGATTAGTAAAGCAAACGCCTGAATGAGAGATGCATTCATTGTACAGCCGCCTCCTTCCGGCTCAGAAGGGATTGAATTACAGTATGGTTATCCTCCTTGGTGAGGAGGTAGGTATGCTTGTAATCGGCCACATTGTACGGCACCGGGGAGCCGTTCACCAGGAAGATATTCCGCGCCCCGGCAAAGTCCAGGATGCCCTTGACATTGCGGGGGTGGAGTTTCCCAATCTCGTCCATCACGCAGTGAAGGCGGAAGTCCTTGAACCGTCCGCTCACCCGCTCCTTGAACACGTTGATTAGCATGATGTTAACCATCGCCTTCACCAGAACGTCCGTGCCGTCGGAGCCCACGGACGATATCTTCTCCACCCAGCCGGTGTCGTTGTCGTTCTCCCGGATTCTGAACTGCATCTCGAAGGTATCGCCCAGGGTGAGTCTGGTGCACCCGAGGTGCTCCGTCCCCAGTTTCCTGGCCAGCTCCAGCAGGTACTCCACCGCCGCCGTGTTTACCTGGTCCCGTTTATCGGCACCGAAAAGGTTCACCTCCCCCATCCCGAAGCCGTGGTCCCCCACAAACTGCTTGATTTCCTGGAGGAGGACCACCAGGCGGCCTGACGAAGGGACCGTCCTAAGCTCAATGCTCCGGACGGCGCCGATGAAGTTCTTCTCCTTGAAGTCGAAGTTGATGTCCCGGACGATGCCGGCAACCTCGGAACTATGGCGGGAGACCTCGTCCATCTCGTGGGAGATGCGAAGGAGAAGGTCCGCATAATGCCCGCTGGTGCGCCGGCGGAACTCCTCAATCTTGTCGTTGCCGACGAAATCCACCAGCTGAGCCGCGAAGGCGCGGCAGTCCTCGTCCGTGCGGTTGTCCGTCCGGAAGCCGAAGACATTGCCCGGGCTGAAGCAGCCGGTGAAGGCCGTCACGCTGTCCCGGAAGGTATTTTCCGTAGAGCGCCTGTCACTGAGCGTCTTATGAATCTCGTCGATCAGTTGCCGGCAGGTCTTGACCGTCTCCGTCTCCCGCACCTCAGGAAGGAGCGGCAGCGGGTTGCTCTCCTCAAAGTTCCGGGCGCTTTCAAGGCCTTCCTTCAGGGTTTTCAGCTCATCCTTAAGTAGTTGCAGGGCCTCCGTAGTCGTGTTTAGAGCATCCTCTTCCTTCCTCCGCTTAAGGTTGTAACGGTCCTGAAGGCCGGCCTTCTTCCCCTCCAGCACCTTCTTCTGAGAGGCAAAACCATCCTTCCTGTCCAAGTAGTTTTCCTTGTCCTGCCGGTAGCGGAAAAGCGTTTCCTTTTTCTTGCCGATGCCCTCCAGGCGAGCTTCCAGCTGTTTGATTTCCGATTCACATTTGCTTAGCGCCCGGGTATCGGCCCCTTGACCGGAAAGTTCCTGCTCCCGCTGCCGGCCCAGTTCCAGGAGCGAGGCCTTCAGTTCCGCTTCCCGCCGGACAATTTCTTCCCGAACGGCAGTAACCGCCCCATCGTGCTGCTGCTTCAGGGATTTACGATGGCGGGCTTCGTTCTCCTGGGCCTTAGCGCGCTCCACAGCCTTCTCCGAAAGCAGTTTCTTCATGGCATCCTCTGCCAATACCCGCTCTGCGGTAAGCGCCCGAATCTCCTCCTGGTACTTAGCCTTCGCTTCCTCCCGCGCCTCCAGTGTTTTCTGCTCGTAAAGAGCCTTCCGGCTTTCTGCCGCAGTGAGTTTTTCCGGTAGCATCAGGCGCACAGTCCGAATGCCGGAGAGTTCCTCCCGGAGCGCCTTTATCTTAACGCCCCATTTCTTCTTAAGAGACTGAATTTCAGCCTCTTTCTCCGCCATCAGATTCTCCCACTCCGCCTGAGCGGCAGCCCGTTCCTTTTCCAGCTTGAGCTTCTGGTTCATCAGCTGCTCCGGGGTGCGCACCTGCGTTTTGAGGCCGCTCAAATCCAGGTCCACCCCAAACAAGCTGTTACCCGCCTTGAGGGACGGATACAAGTTCTTGGCATAGAGAATCTTCTCGCCGGTAACCTTGCCGATGTCCCCCGCCCAGTCCGGCTTATGCTGGCTCAGCCACTGGATAAGCGACCCGTCCAGCGTATCCAGAAACGCCTGGATATCATTAATTTGGAGGGTCAGTCCATTGATGATTTCTGACAGTTTGCCCAGCTTCTCATCGTATTCCCGGGCCAGACTGTCCTGCGCGTACTGCCCGTCCTTCACCGCCGCATCCACCTGCGCCTGGGCCGATTTCTCCGAGGCTTCCAGCGCCCTCTCTTCGCTCCGGAGCCTGGCCAGTTCCGTGCGGATACTATCTATTTCTTTTGGGTATGGATTAAGATGAGAAGACACCGCCAGCCCCTTATCTGCCGAAGCAATCCTTTCCTTTAAATCAGCAATCTGGTTTTGAAAAGCAGTCTCCCTCTCTGCATAAGAGGCATCGATACCGGAAAGCTCCTCCTGCGTAGAGCCCGTCAACTTGGTTATCTGCGTGTTATACGCCTCACCTATTTCAACGATGCGCCTTCCTCGCGCGGCCTTCCAGCCCTCGAAGCCCAGTTTCAGTGCACTCTCCTGATCTGCATATTTGGCCGATATATCCGCATACTCCCGGGTCAGGCGCTCCCGGAGTTGCCGCTCCCCCTCCAGCTCTGCCTTCAGGGCCGGCTCCTGAGCGTCCTCCTCTATAATACGGCCGATGTCCAGGGCCTCGTACTGCTTCCGGAGCCTCGGGATCTTCTCCAGCGCGTCCTTCACAATGCCCAGTTCCTCGTCCAGGCCGGAGAGTTCCTGACGGTATTTATCGGCCAGTTCGGCCAGTTTCTCCTTATGCTTATCGATTTGAATTTCAAACGATTCCGCTTCTTTCTCCGCCAGAGGGATCCGTTCCTCGGCACGGCGGCGGGAAAACCTGAGTTCCAGGATGGCCCTTTCAAGCTCATCGTCCAGATACAGAAGGCGGCGATACTCCTCTATCAGGCGGTCTGCCAGAGAACGCACCTTGATCTCCCCCTTATCCTTGTCAAACCACTGAAGTATATCCCGGTACTCCCTCTCGAACTCGGACAGTTGCCCGCGGAAATACACCAGGTCGATCCCCGGTTCTTCGTCCCCCAGGGACCTTATTATTATGTCCTTGATAAAGTCCGCATCCACCTTGGCGCCCAGGAACACGTTCTGAAGGCTCCTCGGAATGTTCTGATACTTGGCCGTTTCCATGATACAGTACGGATGGAAGGCCTTTTCCGTAACCGCCCTGTTGCCGTAAAGGATGTCACGGTACTCCTGGTACTCGTCCACAATCCGGGTCATCGGGGCACCACCCAGCCGCTGGCGGATGAGGCTGTGATCGGCCGTCACCCTGCCGTCCTCCCCCACCAGCCATTCCCGGGAGAAGGGCGCGCCGATAAAGCGGAAGACGCTCCGCGCGTGACGCCGGAAAACCAGCAGCGTGAAGGCCCCGAACTCCGTCTCAACCTCGTACGCCAGGTAGGAATCGGCCCCCGGGAGGTAGAAATCGTCAAAACTCTTCTTCTCACGGCTGATCCCGAGGCGCGTCTTGTCACCGGTGTAGAAAAACAGGATGGCCCTGAGCACCGTACTCTTTCCAACGCCCTGGGTACCAATCAGATGCACGTTGCCGTCCAGCCGCACCTCCCCATACCGGATGCCGGCACTATTGATAAAGATAACCTTACTTAGTTGCCTCATTCTCATCGCTTCTTTTAAATCCAATCTTATTTCTCTTTTCAGGAATCTGAGGACGAATAGACAATGCGCCAATAGCCAAATATAGATCATCTATTTCCTTCCTGATATCCTCAGACAAATCATTCACGGCACGAAGATTTTCTTCACAACGATTGTCCAATAGATTTACCTTTGCACGCAACTCTGCAATCCCGGCACTACTACTAGTTGTAGCAGCTATATAACGTCGCATCTCAGATAGGGTCCGGGCTATATTAATACTGACTTGTGCCGCGATATCTGTTCTTAAAACACTCGCCAACATCAAGACACCGTGCTCTGTAAATGCGTATGGCAACGTCCTTGAGCCACCCCGCCCTGTTTTTGCTATCACAATTTGTGATTTCAAAGATTCCCACTCCTCCTCAGTCAGTTGAAACATAAAGTCGGAAGGAAATCTCTTAGGGTTTCTCTTAACCGCTTGGTTAAGTGCACCGGTAGTAACACCATAAAGCACAGCGATATCTTTATCTAAAATAACATTTTCACCACGAAGGGTGTAGATGAGATGTCTTACTGAAATAACGTTAATTTCTTCCATATCAATTTTCATCCTCCTCCGTAATGGTTAGCATTTCCACCAGATCCTCCAGGAAATGGAAGGCCGATGTCACGCGGTAGCGCTGCTCAAACTCATTTTCCAGTTCAATGAAGCCCGCCTTCAGAAGGTCCTCCACCAACTGGTCCACCGCAGCCTTCACGCTCCGTCCTCCCTCGTACAGCCTCCGGGCCTTTTCCTTCAGTTCCACATCGGCCGCCGTGGCCTCCATAATGGCCGATGGCGTAAAGCGGCATCCCGCCGTGAAGCCTCCGTAGAAGGTCTTCACAAAGTCCAGCCGGTCTATCCAAACGCCAAGGGTTGTGAGCCTTCGCGTCAGTTCCGCCCGGCTCTCCTCCCGCGTAAAATGGAAGTAGCCGTTCCCCTGTTCCAGCACAAAGCCAATCCCCTCAAAATAAGCCTTGTACTCCTCAAAGTGCTCCTCCATGTAGTCAAACAGCCGCCTGTTCTCCGCGCGGGCACTGTCCTGGCAGATAAACCCGCCGCGGGAGAGGATCTCGAATATTTCTCTGGTCTTGATCATCGTGCGTAAATTAGTGGATAACAATAGGTTGCAGACTCCGCCAGCTCCGGGCCGATGCGAAGGTCTTCCGGATATTCTGAGGCGATGCGGCAAAAGAGGGTGAGGCGGTCCTCGGGGGCCACGGGAGCGGTGAAGTGATATCCTTCAATGAAGTTCATCAAGTCTTGCGAGCTCCCGAGGAAGGCGCTCCTAAGTTCCCAAGTGCTCAGTTCGTCCCGCACAACCGGCTGGCGGGAAAGGTCATCGGCCGACAGGGGCTCCCCCACCGTCTTTACCTTCAAGGCCGGATGCCGGAGGGCCGCGTGCGCCTCCTTAAGGGCCGCCAGGCCATCGGCCGATCCCGTCACCGCCTCCAGCGAAGGCAGGCAGCCGTACTTGGGCCGCTTCTCCAGAAAGGCATACCGATGCGTCTGCAACACAAAAAGCACATCAGTCTGCCGCTCCCACACCAGCTGGTCCTTGAGGTATTTCACCCGCCTCACCTTCTCCACCAGCTTCTGCTCGGCCTCTATCTTGTTCAAATAGCGGATAATCTGCCGGTCCAGCTCCAGCAGGTTGTGGTACGCCTCCGTCAGCTGCCGTTTTACCTCCCCGGCTACATCGCCAAAGAATCCCTGCGGCCGCTCCCCCATCACCCGCTCCGCCTCCTTCACCAGAAGGGCAATGTCCTCCCGCTTCACGTCCAGCTGCTCCAGCCGCTTGCGCTTGAGGGCGTAGTCCCGCTCGTTCTTGTAGGTGGAATCGATATTGCGCTTGAGGTCAATCACATTCCGCTGGGTGGACAGGCCGATGTTCCTGAGAATCCGCACAACCTCCGCCATAAAGCGGCTTTTCTGCGCCTGCGTCCCAGCCGTGAGCCAGAGGTCGATGTTCTCCGAGAGCGCATCCATGTGCTGCCTCACGGACGCCACGTTAATCTCCTCGTTCACCTCCAGCACCTCCTCGAAAAAGTGCAGGTAGGTGTCCTCCAGCACCAGGCAGCCCTCAACCTCGCGGATGACCCCATGCTCCAGAAGATAATCCAGACGCCGGCCGTCCTGGGACAGGTAATGTTCCAGCGCCTGCTCCCTCCGGAGCGTCGGCCCCTTCCTGCCGGTGAACAGGAATTTGAGGATCTCCTTCTCGCGCGCAATCATCCGTAGCAGCGCATCTATGTCCCTAAATGCGTTCATACGGCCGCAAGGTAGGGAAACTTATCGGTTTCACGAAAAAAGAAACGTTTAAGTTACAAAACACTGTCACACAGACAGTTACAGACACAACCAAACGGATAAATGCAGCAAATTCTTGCAACTGGTTTCAGAACACGTTGATTCTTAACCCGTTACAAGAATTATCCGTTTCAAATAGACTGTGCAAAAGTGCAAAAATGGCCGATGCTGGCAAGCCGCAGCTAAACGTTTATTCAACAATCTCCTTAGCAAACATCCTCAGTATCGCCAGCATTGCCTCATTTGTCGGCAGAAACTTCTTATCTTGAATCTCTATATCTCTGCCACTTTTTCGACCATACAGGTAACAGTGCTGATAGTCATCGTAGTTGCTGATTCCAATGCCTATCCCGTATTTCTCCTCAAGCCGCTCCAATATCTTGCATACTGTCATCGGTTCGGAAACCTCTTCCCGGATGGGATTATAGACAGAATCATTCAACGGTACGGTCTCATCC
>JAEEGH010014737.1_pt1 | contig 17106 bp, 11 predicted proteins | sample 9134181 | NCBI WGS metagenome assembly JAEEGH01 (sample SAMN16246544, study PRJNA631951) | gut metagenome | biome: gut microbiome; feature: rumen; material: DP-attached | host: Bos | place: Iran: Karaj | collected 2018-10
CCTCGGCAGTCCATGACATACGCATGGAGTTCTGCGTCATCTCCAGACCGCTCGTGGCCACACCGCCTGCATTGACCGCCTTACCCGGAGCAAACAGCTGACCGGCAGCAATAAACTTGTTCACGGCTTCGGCTGTGCAGCCCATGTTCGATACCTCAGCCACGCATAGTGGCTTCTGTGCCAGAATCTTGTCGGCATCGTCGCCGTTCAGCTCGTTCTGAGTGGCGCAAGGCAGGTAGATGTCGGCCTTCTGCTCCCAAGGCTTCTTGCCTTCGAAGATCTGGGCTCCCTCAAACTCCTCAGCGTAAGGAGCGCAGATGTCATTGCCCGAAGCGCGTAGCTCCAACAGGTAGTCAATCTTCTCGGCATCCAGTCCGGCAGGATCGTAGATGTAGCCGTCGGGACCGCTGATGGTAATCACCTTGGCCCCCAGTTCGGTAGCCTTCTTGGCTGCACCCCAGGCCACGTTGCCGAAGCCGGAGAGTGCCACGGTCTTGCCCTTGATGTCCAGACCGTGGGTCTGCATCATGTGGTTCACAAAGTAGAGGGCACCGAAGCCAGTAGCCTCAGGGCGCAGGATGCTGCCGCCCCACTCAATGCCCTTGCCCGTGAGCGTGGCACCGTGGAACTGTGACGTCAACTTCTTGTACATGCCGAACAGATAGCCTATCTCGCGGCCACCCACACCAATGTCGCCTGCAGGCACGTCCATATCGGGACCTATCACCTTGTAGAGCTCAGTCATGAAGGCCTGGCAGAAGCGCATGATCTCAGCATCGCTCTTGCCGCGAGGAGCAAAGTCGCTGCCGCCCTTGCCACCGCCCATAGGCAGTGTGGTCAGTGCGTTCTTGAACGTCTGCTCGAAGCCTAAGAACTTCAGGATGGAAAGGTTCACTGAGGGGTGGAAACGCAAACCGCCCTTGTACGGGCCGATGGCGCTATTGAACTGAACGCGATAGCCGATGTTCACCTGCACCTCGCCCTTGTCATCTACCCAGGGCACACGGAACGTGGTGATGCGCTCAGGCTCCACAATGCGTTCTACTATTTTGGCTTTTTCGAATTCTGGATGCTGGTTATACACATCCTTGATGGATTCCAGCACTTCTCTTACTGCTTGAAGATACTCCAATTCGCCCGGGTGCTTACGCTCCAGAGCTTGCATGATTTTCTCAACTTCCATAGTTTTAGGTGTTTAAAGTTGTCAAAATGGTTTTTAGTCCCTGCAAAAATAGAAAAAATTTTGATACGCGCCAAGAAAATGCCAAAAAAAATGACTTGCGTGCATCACACGCGCGTAAATATAATAAGGAGAAGATTTTTCGATTTTTTAGCCCAATGCCCCGTCAAAACTCGCAAAAAATTCAGCAACACCTAACTTGCTCTGAAATTTGCGAGTTTTGACCGTTTTGCAACTTGTTGTATTTCAGTAAGTTATAAAAACGATTTTCTGAAAAGCCTTTTGCAGCAAGGGTTTCCAGTGATTTAGGCCATTTCACGATGCCTCGGTGGATAGATCATCTCGCGATTTAGGTTAGATCGTGATGCGAAATAACCTAAATCGCAACGTGATGTTTCCAAGATCGTCTCGTGATTTCACCCAAAACCTGCTGGATTTTGGCTGAAAACAGGCTTTATGATAGTTGCAAAAATGGAGAAAATGGGCGAAATAGATGTAAATAAACGTGAAATATTTACTAATATGAACACCGAATTTCTTAATTAGAACAGTATAGCCTCTCCTCATATCTCTCAAAACACCCTTTTTTTTCTCTATTTCAGCATTTTCATTTGTCTTGAAAATCGAAAAACAATTTAGACGAACAATGGAAATTCGATTGTCAGAATTAGGGTCGTATTTTTGGCAGTTTCGCGATTTTTGTATAAATTTGCGCTGTAAACATTTGCAACGATGATGACAATGACCGGAAGCAAGCGCAGATACCCTGTGGGAATACAGACCTTTGAGAAGATTATCGAAGGCAAATACGTGTATATTGACAAGACAGACTTGATATGGAAACTCACTCGGCTGAGCAACTACGTGTTTCTGAGTCGTCCGCGCCGCTTCGGCAAGTCATTGCTCTCCTCTACGTTGCGTAGCTATTTCGAGGGGCGCAAAGACTTGTTCGAGGGGCTGAAGATCATGTCGCTGGAGCAGGAATGGACCGAATATCCCGTGATTCACGTTGATTTGAGCGTATGCAAGAGCCAGGAAAATGCGCAGGCTTTGCAACAGCGCATCATGCTGGTACTGGAGGAATATGCAAAGAAATATGGACGCGAGGAGAGGGAAGTGACCCCTGGCTCACTGCTACAGGGCATCGTGCGCCGTGCCTGCGAGCAGACGGGCCGTCAGGCTGTGGTCATCATCGACGAGTATGATGCTCCCTTGCTTGAGGTGCTGCATGAGGAGCAGCAACTGCCTGGGTTCCGCCGTGTGATGCAGGAGCTCTATGTGCCGCTGAAGGCCAGCGACCCCTATCTGCGGTTCTGCTTCATCACTGGCATCACGAAATTCTCTCAGCTCAGCATCTTCAGTACCATCAATAACCTGAAGAACGTCACTATGCGTCCCGACTTCGCCGCCATCTGTGGCATCACTGAGGAGGAGGTGAAGACCCAGCTGAGTGAGGACATTGCCCAAATGGCCGAAGAAAACGAATGTTCGCCCGAGGAGATGTTCCAAAAGATCAAGAACATGTACGACGGCTATCACTTCGCCAAGACTTCGCCCGACATCTATAATCCTTTCAGTCTGCTCAACGCATTGGACGACAAGGAGCTGACTTCCGGCTGGTTTGCATCTGGCACTCCCTCCTATCTTATTCGGCAGATGCAGCATTACCATACCGACATCACCACACTCGACCGAATGGAGGAAACGGCGCAGTCGTTTGATGTTCCTACCGAGGCCATGATTACGGCCCTACCCCTGCTCTATCAGAGCGGCTATCTCACCATCAAGGACTACGATCGCTATTCGGACACATACATTCTGGCCATTCCCAATCAGGAGGTGCGCATAGGCTTTATCAGAGGACTGATGCCCACCTATATCGGACTTGACTCTGGCAATGCCCAGATTGGCTTTGCCCTGAAGTTCTGGCGTGCTTTGCAGAAGCATGACCTCGAACAGGCTCTGCGGGAGATGCAGGCCTACTTGGCAGGCATTCCGTATGTAGAAGGGTTCAAGAAAAAATTAGAAGATGCCGCCAACAAAGAAGGCTTCTATGAATATACGTTCTACTTGATTTTCTCCATGTTGAACGTCTATGTACGCACACAAGTAAAGGTAGCTGGCGGAAGGGTTGACATGGTTGTCTTGATGCCCGACACCACCTACGTCTTGGAGCTGAAGGTCGATGGTACTGCTCAGGAGGCACTGGCCCAGATTCATTCAAAGAGCTACGCACTGCCCTACCAGACCGACGGTCGCCGTGTGGTGAAGGCCGGCATCAGCTTCAGCTCAGACACTCGCACCGTAGGCGATTGGGTGATTGAGGAAATCTGAAATGACGTATAGCCCGTTTTCTGTGGCTTAGAGTGTAGGCCATCCATCGGCAGTCCACTTGATGGGGCGCTGAATGAGAATGGCCATGCCTTTCAGCTTGGTAGAATAGCCGTGGCAGATGAAAATGTCTTCTTCGTCTCCCTGTGGAGTGGTGAAGGTATAGGCGGCGCAGTGGCCTGCGGCTTCATATTCTTTCTTGTCGCCTTCGAGGAAAAGCGTGCCGCCACCCACGAGCATGTCCTTGCCTTCACGGTCGAGATAGGGGCCTGCAATGTTCTTGGAACGACCCACTGCCACGCGATAGTTGCTCTTGGCTCCGCGACAGCAGTAGTCCCACGATACAAACAGATAGTACCACCCATTCTTCTTGAAAATGAACGGTGCCTCAATGCTGTTGCGTCCAGCAAACTTCGAAGTGGGATTCTCAGCGGCTTTCGGATCCCCCTTCATGTAGCGGCGAGCGATGGTTTTACAGTTTATAGTGGAAAGTGTAGAGTTTGCTACCGCATCACTGGACGAAACTGGCGCGGTAGCAAACTTTCCACTATCCACTTTCCACTCTAACCTCGCAATCTGTATGCCGTCCCAGAACGAGCCCCATACGAGCCAGGGGGTATCGTTTTCGTCGATAGCAATATTGGAGTCGATGGCGTTCCAGTCATTGCGCTTGGCCTCTGACTTCACCAGACAGCCCTCGTCCTTCCATTGTCCGTTCAGTCGGTCGCTGCTCATCAGTCCGATAGCTGAGGTGTTCTTTCCGAAGGTGCTGCAGCTGTAGGTGAGCCACCAGCGGTCGTGCCAACGAATGATGTCGGGTGCCCACACATGGTTGCGGAACCCGGGGACGGAGTCGTGGGTCCATTGTGGAAGATGCTCGATGAAAGGCGTGGGTTGCACCACCCAGTTCTTGCGATCCTTTGAGGTGGCCCATTGCAGTCCGTTGCCTGTGGAGAGCAAGTAGTAGATACCGTTCTCGAAGGCCATCACAGGGTCGTGAGCCATGACTGTATCGGTAACGAATGCCATTCGGCGGTGGTGAGGACGATGCTGGGGAGCTTGTGAAAAACTGACGTGGCCTATTGCCAGACAAAAAAGAAGGGTCAAGAGCTTTTTAGTCATAGTTATATATTTATGCTGAATGAAACAAAAGTACGTATTATTTGGTAATTACGAGTGGTTTGCATCGGATGTTTAGTGATTGTTAACTATCCGCTTGTATGCTGTTTGATAACCGTTAATTTTCGTTCATCTACAAAAAACAAGCGATACGAACCATAAAAGATTGTATCGCTTGTTTTGATGTTATCTTTCCTAAAACATAGTGCAATCTATCGTGACTGATTCTGAAACAGATGGTGTAGGATGCGTTCTTATCTGCTTCCTTTACAACTGCTTGTGATTCAACGTCTTACATGCAGAAACAGATGAAACAGATATTTTTACAACTTTTTCTTTAAGAGTGAATCGCCATACATCTCAATAGAGCAGAAGCAGTCCGGCGAAGGCACTCATCAGAATCATCTTGATGGGATTGATGCGGAAGACGAGCGTGCCGATGAAAGTGGCTGTGAACAGCAGGATGCTGATCCAGAACTGCCAGGCGTTCTCGCTGGGTGTGGAGAAGTTGTCCTTCGTGCAGAGCAGCAGGGTGGCGGCAGCCAGTAAGCCTACTACGGCAGGACGCAGTCCCAAGAAGACCGATTGAACAGTCTGCGTGTGCATGTACTTGATGAACATTTTGCTGATGAGAATCATCAGGATGAGTGAGGGAAGCACCAGCGCGAACGTGGCTGTGACTGAACCCAGAATGCCCATGGGAACAGAGTAGCCGGCATTGACAACGGCAGTATAGCCACAATAAGTGGCCGAGTTGATGCCGATAGGACCTGGTGTCATTTGGCTGATGGCCACAATGTCAGTAAACTGCGATGCTGTCAGCCAGTGCCAGTGTTCCACAGTCTCATGCTGAATGAGCGACAGCATGCCGTAGCCTCCGCCAAAGCCAAAGAGGCCAATCTCGAAGAAAGTGATGAAGAGATAGAGGTAGATCATTTATTTATATATAAACTCCCTGTCCCTCAGTGAGGGGTCGGGGGGAAGGTTCTACTCAGTCGGTTTAATCAAGTTTCCGTAAAGCCATCCGCCAAGTCCAGCCAGTAAGATAATGATGATAGGCGACACACCCAGTGCCCAGATGGCGAGTGCCCCAGCTATGGGAATCCAGTAGGTCGTCCACTTCAGTTGGGCACTCTTCGCCAGATTGAATGTAGGCACGGCAATGAGTGCCACCACAGCTGGGCGAATGCCACGGAAGATTGAGGCCACAATGGGATTGTCCTGGAACTGATGGAAAAAGATGGCAATGGCCAAGATGATGAGGAAAGAGGGGAGGGCAGTGCCCAGAGCGCAGCTGATGGCACCAGGCATCTTCTTCAGCTTATATCCAATGAAGATACTGGTGTTGATGGCAAACACACCGGGGCAACTCTGTGCAATGGCAATCAGGTCGAGAAATTCTTCTTTCGACACCCACTGGTTCTTGTCCACCACCTCATTCTCGATAATAGGAATCATGGCATATCCACCACCGAGGGTGAACATGCCAATCTTGAAGAAGGTCTTAAATAGTCTATTTAACATTTTCTACCCATTTCCTTGCATTCACAAATGCCTCAATCCAAGGTGTCACATCGTCCTGACGACGACCAGTGGGATACCATGCGCACTGCCAGGGGAAGATGGCACGCTCCAAATGGGGCATCATGCACAGGTGGCGACCGTCGGCTGAGCACAGTCCTGCCACATCGTAGTCTGAACCATTGGGATTGGCAGGATAGCCGTGGTGGTTGTACTTGGCAATCACGTGATAGTTCTCCTCAGCTTCAGGCAGATGGAACTTACCTTCTCCATGAGCCACCCACAGGCCGAGCTTGCTTCCGCTGAGTGAGCCGAACATGACGCTCTTATTCTTTGGAATCTGAACAGTGATGAACTCACTCTCAAACTTATGCGAATCGTTGTGCAGCATGCGAGGACGTTCTTTCTCATCTCTTCTCTCTCCTCTGTCCTCTATGAGCCCGAGCTCAATCATCAGCTGGCAGCCGTTGCAGATACCGAGCGAGAGCGTGTCCTTGCGGGCATAGAAACGATCGAGGGCCTCCTTCGCCTTCGGATTGTATAGGAAAGCACCAGCCCAACCTTTTGCCGACCCCAGCACGTCGCTATTGGAGAAGCCGCCACAGAACACAATGAAGTTCACTTCGTCGAGCGTTTCTCGTCCGCTGATGAGGTCGGTCATCATTACATCTTTTACATCGAAGCCGGCCAGATACATCGAATAAGCCATCTCGCGCTCGCCATTGGTGCCTTTCTCTCGAATGATAGCAGCCTTGGGACGTGACATTGACTCTTGCTCACTCTTCCAACGGTCGGGGTTGAGTCCGTATTGTGCAAACGTTCCTGTGAAGCCTCTCGGGAACTTCATTTCAAGCGGTTGATTCTTATAGTTCTTAAAGCGCTCAAGAGCTTTGCCGTTGAAACTTTGCTTGCAGTCCAAAAGATAGCTGGTCTTATACCATACATCGCGCAAATGGTCGATGTCGAAGGTCAGCTGACGGGTTTCAGCATGCTCTTTTGTACTTTCAGGATAGACCACCTCTATTGTGCGGCTGTCTTCCACAGGATAGCCTATCTTGGCATAGCCAACGCCCATCTCTTCCATGAACTCGCGGAACTCGAACTTATGTTCGTCTGATACCTCAATCACCACGCCGGGATTCTCAGCGAAGAGGGCCTTTACGATGTCGGTCTCCCCTCTTTCGGAGGAGGTGGAGGCTACAAGATCATGCAGATTGATGTGCAAACCACCCCGAGTGTTGGCAAAGCACATTTCAAGCAGCGTCACAATCAGACCACCGGCTGAGATGTCGTGTCCTGCCATCACCCATCCGCGATTGATGAGCTCCTGTACAGCATTGAAGGCATCGGCAAAATATTCGGCATTTTTCACCGTAGGCACGTCGTTGCCTACCTTGCCAAGGCTCTGTGCAAAGGCAGAACCGCCCAGTCGCTGCTCATCAAATGAGAAGTCGATGTGATAGAGTGAGCAGTTCTTATTGCTGTTCAGCACGGGGCTGACTACTTTCCTTACATCCGACACCTCACCGCCTGCACTCACGATGACCGTTCCTGGAGAGATAATCTTCTCACCGTTGGGATATTGTTGCGAGAGCGAGAGCGAGTCCTTGCCCGTAGGCACGTTGATGTGCAGTTCGCAGCAGAAGTCGCTCAGTGCTTTCACGGCGCTGTATAGACGGGCATCCTCGCCTTCTTGCGAACGGCAGGGCCACATCCAGTTGGCTGAGAGTGATACCGACTCAAGTCCTTCAGTGAGCGGAGCCCACACAATGTTGGTGAGTGCCTCAGCTACTGACAGTACGCTGCCTGCTTCTGGCGAGGCCAGTCCTGCCTGTGGAGCATGTCCAAGGGCGGTGGCAATGCCCTTGCGTCCACGATAATCGAGCGCCACCACGCCGCAGTCGCTCAGTGGCAGCTGGAGGACACCTTGGCACTGCTGACGGGCAATCTTGCCTGTCACCGAACGGTCCACCTTGTTGGTCAGCCAGTCTTTGCAAGCCACAGCCTCCAGTTGAAGCACGCGCTCTAAGTATTCGTTCAGCTTTTGTTGTATTCCGTCCTTATTGGCTCTGTCGTATTCCACTGGTGCATAGTGCCGTTCCACGGTGTTGTCGCGCATGATGGTCTTGGGTGAGTGACCGAACATCTGAGCCACGTCAAGGTCGAAAGGCTTCACACCATCGCCTTGCTTGAACGAGAAGTGGGCATCGCCAGTGGTCTCGCCAACGACATACAGCGGTGCACGCTCGCGCTCGGCAATTTTACGTACGTGTTCAATATGCTTCTCGTCGATGAGCAGTCCCATACGCTCCTGGCTCTCGTTGGCGATAATCTCTTTCGAAGACAGAGTCTTGTCGCCAATTGGAAGCTTCGTCATATCAATTTCACCGCCACATTCTTCTACCAATTCCGACAGACAGTTCAGATGTCCAGCGGAACCGTGGTCGTGGATACTCACCACAGGGTTGACATCCTCCTCGCACAAGGCACGTACCAGATTGTAGGCGCGCTTCTGCATCTCAGGGTTGGCTCGCTGTACGGCATTCAACTCAATACCGTTGGAGTAGCGGCCTGTATCTACTGATGATACTGAACCACCGCCCAATCCGATGCGATAATTGTCGCCACCCACGACAACGACCTTATTGCCCTTCTGAGGCTCTTTCTTCAGGCAGTCACGTTTCGTGCCGTAGCCCACACCGCCTGCCAGCATGATGACCTTGTCGTAAGCGTATTTCTCCTTACCCTCCTGATGCTCGAAAGTCAGTACCGAACCGCAGATGAGGGGCTGGCCGAACTTATTACCAAAGTCGGAGGCACCATTGGAAGCCTTGGTCAGAATTTGCTGGGGTGTCTGATATAGCCACTGTCGCACGGGTAGAATATTCTCCCAGTCTCTTTCAAGTTCTCCGTTCTCCGTTAACCTTGGATATGCTGTCATATATACGGCTGTACCAGCAATGGGCCATGACCCTACACCGCCACCCATACGGTCGCGAATCTCGCCGCCAGTACCAGTGGCGGCACCGTTGAAGGGCTCAACTGTTGTGGGGAAGTTGTGTGTCTCGGCTTTCAGCGAAATCACACTCTCTATTTCCTTCACCTTGAACCAGTCACTCGTTGACTGATCCTTCGGTGCAAACTGCTCAACGACAGGGCCTTGTGCAAAAGCAACATTGTCCTTGTAGGCGGAGAGAATGGTGTTGGGATTTTCTTGAGTGGTCTTCTTAATCATGGCGAAGAGCGATGACTCCATCTCCTTGCCGTCGATGATGAAAGTACCACCGAAAATCTTGTGACGACAATGTTCCGAATTAATCTGTGCAAAGCCGAATATCTCCGAGTCGGTCAGTGGACGACCGTTTTGTTTCTCCAGTCCATGCAGATACTCTATTTCCTCCGGCGAGAGAGCCAGTCCCTCCTGTTCATTATACTCTTCCAGGTTCTCTACGTGCTTGATGGGCTCAGGCTGAATGTTGATGGTGAAGATGTCTTGATCGAGCCCATCGTAGAGTCGTTGCAGCATGGGGTCGTAGTCATCGCCTTCTATGGGGAAGTATTCCTCGATACGCGAAATGCCGCTGAGACTCATGTTCTGAGTAATCTCAACGGCATTTGTTGACCAAGGTGTCACCATCTCGCGGCGGGGACCCACGAAGCGTCCCTCTAACTGTTCAGCCTCACAGAGTGTTGCACCGCCATAGAGCCAGCAAAGTTTGTCGATGTCCTGAGAATTGAGCTGATGGCCCACTTCGGTGGCAATCACGCTCTGTTGTGGAGTCTTGAAGAAAAGAATCATAGTTTTCTCGTACCTTATTATAATATATATGTATGTTTAATCGAAAGATAAGCTCTCAATCTCTCATTTATTAGGAATGAGCACTGCAAAGATACAATAATTTGCAGATAGTGCAAAAGATGATGGGTAATTTTCCGATTGTTTCACTAAAATTATAACTCTAAATTTGTGCAATTCGTTTTTTCGGTGTACTTTTGTACAACTATTACGGCAAGATGAAGAAGAATGATATTCAAAACCGGTATTTGGAGGGACTTGGTATCCTCACCATCCTGTTGGCTTTAGTGCGTTGTACGTACGATGGATTCCTGCCCTCACAGACAGAAGCTAAAGAGTCCTTGACCGAGTCTTTTTCATCGTCATCTCATCCATTGTTTCGTGATGCTGAGGCTCGTCCGCACCGCATAGGTTCGGTTTCGAACTATCAGACATCCTTTCCCGACACCAATGCTGTACAGCTGACGGCTGCCCGGCGTTGGGGTGTTTTGCCCGTGGCCAATCGTGCCGATGCTGAGCATCGCAAGAGCGAATTGGTTTACATAGGGGCTTCGCCGTTCTATCATGTTGACCCCCTTCATCAGAGCATTCCCTATCTGGTGCCTCGTGCAGCCGTTCTGCTGCATGACATCGGCAGCGCTTTCTTCGATAGTCTCTATGTCAGGGACATTCCTCTTCATCGTATTATTGTGACCAGTGTGTTGCGTACCCAGGAGGATGTGGCCAGATTGCGCCGTTTCAACGGAAATGCTGCTGAGAACTCCTGTCATCTCTATGGCACTACTCTCGATATTTGTTATAACCGTTACGAGACGGTGAGCGACCCCGAAGGCCCTGCCCGACGGGCTGTGAGAAACGACACGTTGAAGTGGGTGCTGGCGCAGGTCTTGCGCGACATGCGTGAACAGGAACGATGCTATGTGAAATATGAAGTGAAGCAAGGCTGTTTCCACCTCACCGTGAGATAGTCACCAAAATTTCCCCTCCCTACGATGGAACTTATCCTAAAATACTTCCCACATCTTACATCTGAACAAGTGCGTCAACTGACGGCTCTTGATGCCCTCTATCATGAGTGGAACGAGAAAATCAACGTCATATCGCGCAAGGATATCGACAATCTTTATCTTCATCATGTGCTTCATTCTCTGGCTATTGCACGAATGGCGAATTTCCGTCCTGGAACGCGTGTGCTCGACTTTGGCACTGGCGGCGGATTCCCAGGCATTCCCTTGTCCATCTTGTTTCCTGAATGTGAGTTTAAACTCATCGATGGAACGGGAAAGAAGATTCGCGTGGCGCAGGAGGTGAGCCAAGCCATCGGCCTGACCAACTGCCATCCAGAGCACTTGCGTGGTGAAGATGAGCATGACCGCTTCGATTTCGTAGTGAGCCGTGCTGTGATGCCGCTGCCCGATCTCGTGAAAATTGTGCGTAAGAACATTGCCCGTGATCAGCGTAATGCCTTGCCCAATGGTATCCTGTGTCTCAAGGGCGGTAACCTGCAAGACGAGACTGCACCCTTCCGGAACATCATTCAGGTGCAATCCCTTAGCCAATGGTTTGCTGAGGAATGGTTCCAGGAGAAGTATTGCATTTATCTACCCTTATAATCTTTTTCCTTTTTCTACAAAGATGCTGGACATCAAGACTTTTCAGTTCAACCTGCTTCAAGAGAACACTTATATAGTCAGTGATGAGACCCGGCAGTGTGTCATCATTGACTGTGGCGCTTTTTTTGACAGTGAGCGCGAGACCATCGTGGCTTTCCTGCACAATCAGCACCTGCAGCCTGTACACCTGCTATGTACTCACGGCCATCTGGACCACTGTTTCGGAAATGATACTATTTACGAGGCATTCGGTCTCAAACCTGAACTGCATGCCGGCGACGAGTTTCTGGCAGCTGATATGGTCAAACAGTCTGCCGACTTTTTCAACGTTCCTTACAACCATCCCACACCACCTATCGGTCGTTTCCTGTCCGATGGCGACATCATCACCTTTGGCAGTCATGAGTTGCGTGTGCTCCATACGCCGGGACACACCCCCGGTGGGGTCTCTTTTTATTGTGAAGCTGAAAAGGTGTTGTTTTCGGGTGACACACTCTTCCGCATGAGTGTGGGAAGAACCGATTTTGAGGGCAGTTCGTGGCAGCAGTTGTTGCTCAGCCTTCGTCATGTGCTCTCGCCGTTGCCCAACGACACTATGGTCTATTGTGGTCACGGGCCGAAGACCACTATAGGTGACGAACGGAGAGACAACCCCTATTTTCGATATTAGTGAAAATACATCTATAATGAAAAAGACTTTTTTGTGTGGATTGCTCCTCATGGTAGGGACAATCCTTGAAGTTTGTGCGCAAAGCATCATTCTCAGCAACAAATTACAGTTTAATAGTGCCGATGCCTTGGCCTCGCCTCCAGATGGTTGGAATTTCGAGAACTGTAGTTTAGCGCAAGTTCCCTCAAATTCAACTTATTTTGTGCAGTTGAACAACGGCTCCATTACCACTCCGAGGCTTGAAGGCTTGGCGGGCAATGCCAGGATTTATTTCCTGATTCGTCCGACGGAAAGTGATTATACTTTTAGTTTATCTGTTGAAGGGGATGGCGTGTTAGATCGCGAGAGTGATACATATACTTCTGGTCAGTGGAGTCGTGGCGTGCCATATCTGTTGCGAAATGCAAATGAAAGCACACGTATTGTCTTTCATGGAGAAAATGTGATGATCTGTAATGTTGAGGTGTCAGATATGGGAGATGTGATTTTTTACGAGTCATACGACCGTTGCAATGGGGATTACGGACAAAATGGGAATTTTACAAGTGATGTCGGTGACTCTATTTCAAATTCAAACTTGGATAATCCTATGGCTAAAGTGGATTTCGATTATGTGGTACAAGGGGATGATTGTGTAATCTTTAAAGATAAAGGTTACCTTTGTACCCCGTTTATTCCATCTTCAGAAACAGGTGGTTACATTTTGTCATTCAAATTGGCTGGCTTTAGCAATTATAAGTCAATGTCTGTAAAATGCACGCTCAATTCTGGTACTACTAAAACGAAAAATATAGCTGATATTCCGTTAAAGGAATGGGGAGATTTTAGTGTATTGATTCCTGAGATGGATTGCTCAAAAGGTCTCGAATTTAGGGGCGACTTATGCTTCCTCGATGAACTGAAGATCTACGAAGTAAAGTCACTTTCCATGAGTGAGTCGTCTTTGGAAACAGCTGTGGCATCTGAGTGGCAGGACAAGACGGTGTGTTTGTCGCTCACCCGTACTTTCCAGGAAGACATTTGGAACACCTGCTGCCTTCCGTTTGATTTCACCGCATCGCTGTTGCGCGAGGCTGCGGGTAATAATGAACTAGAAGTGGAGCTACGTCGTGTGAGCAGTATCACCTCGGAAGGTGTTTTCCATTTCGAGAGCGTGTTGTCCATACCTGCTGGAGAACCCTTCTTGTTGAAAGTGAGCGAGACCGTCAGCAACCCTGAATTCCGCAATGTAGTGATGAAGGCGCTTGAACCTGCGTCGGCTACATCACCATCGGCTCCGGGCTATGCCTTCACAGGCTGTTATGGAAAGACAACCCTGAATACCGATGGCACCCATGTGTTCATTGGTACCGACGGTGAGTTGCACCGTCCTTCAGCTACTGGCAACACAATGAGGGGCATGCGTGCTTTTTTCGAGCTACCATCGTATGAGGCTGCGCGTGGCATAGCCTTCGATGAGCGTCCCACTGGCATTTATCATCCTATGTCGCCCTCATCCTCTGCCGATGTCCTTTATAACCTTAGTGGACAACGTGTGAAGCATCCTACGAGTGGCCTGTACATCAAGAACGGAAAGAAAATAATTCTGAACCACAAATAATGACGAACTATGAAAAAATCATATATTCATCCGCAAACAATCATTCTGGCGATGCACCCCTGCGTTCACTTGCTGGCAGGTAGTGGCGAACAGGTTGATCCCGTTGCAGGCATCAACCCAAATGGCGATTACTCCGTACAAGATGCCGACTGTGCAGCTTCGCGTAGCAGCTATTGGGAAGACTAGGCTTCTACCAAGTTCAATAGGGGGTGATGCCTTGCAGGACGGGCGAACATCCCTTACCCAGTGTGTTGGTGAGCTTGATGTTGCGCGGTGCATGAACCTCCTCGAGTGCTGCACAGTAGGCGAAGGGCTCATGACCCAGTTCAAGTGTACCAGGAGGTAAGATGATGGACTGTAGCGATGAACAGTTCCAGAAGGCATAGTCGTCTATTTTCTTTGTGTCTTTGGGCAGTACGATGCTATGGAGCGATGTGCAGTCGGCAAACATGTGCTGACCAATCATGTTTGACTGGCAGATGTAATTGGCCCAATAGCGGTGATCACTGCTGCGCGTGTAGAACAGCGCTGCCTGCCGTGCACCAATAAGGTTGCAGAACGATTGCCATTCCTGCTCGCTCATGTTGTTGAAGTCGAAGTGGTGTTCTTGAGAGCCGTTCTCCTTTTTTTCTGTATAGCTCCATGAACTGGTGGCGATAGCGGATAGGTAAGGGGCAGAATCGCTGGTGATGGTGGCATCCTGTAAATCGAGCTCGCGCAGTGAACCGCCTTGCCAGCTACTCAATGGTGGATCATCACTGGCTCCGGCCATCTTGCGCAACAATTTCACGTCGGCGCTGTTCAGTGGTCCACTCACTACCAGCGTGGTCACTTGCTGTTGCTCCTCAGGGCTGAGCTGCTTTGCCAGTGTGCCAGGCTCGCTTAGCGTTACCTTGCGCTTCAGTGAGGCACGTTGCGGCTCGATGCCGCAGACAAGGCGCCTTACGGGCAGCAGACTTTGTCCGTCATCATCACTCAGGGCATAGTTGCCCAGTTTCAGACGGTAGTAGCCGTTGTAGTTGCCGTACCATCCCAGGTTGAAGTGGAAGTAGTCGTCCTTGTAGCCATCGCACACGAAGGCGTGAGCCGTGTTCGACACAATGCTGGGCCTGCCGTTGTCCAGCTCCTGATAGAGCAACGCCATGATTTGTGCTTCGCTTAGATTGTCCTCATAGAGCGACATGCGGCCAGAGTACCCCAGGTTGTTGCATAGTGTGTGTTTAATGTTGTCCAGACTGGTGGCTGTGCCGTCGTGGCTGAACTGGGCATCGATGGCATAGCCCAGAAAGGTGAGCACTTCCGATAGGTTCTGTACGCTGGCGCTGCAGTCATCCTCCTTGTATTCATTCTGAAACTGTTGCCAGTCGGGGGTGAAAGTGCCGAAGTCGAGCTCATAGATTTTGTCGGTGTTGTCTTTGTAGAACACGTGCGACCTGCCTTGCGCTGGATGGGCGTAGTGGCGCAGCAACATGCCTACAGCCAGCGGCACACAGCCCACGAGTGTCTTCTTGCCATCGTAAACGGGTGTACCAGCATTGTACGGTTCTGCTTGTCCCCACTTCAGCAGACCCAGCAGGGGAGCCACTTCATTGTGCTGCCGCTGGTAGGGTAGTGCGATTGGTCGTATGTGCTGTCCTACTGACTGCCGCAAGGCATAAATCTGCTGGCGATAAGGATTCACCATGAAGTTATAGCTGTCAGTGTTGTCGTTCAAGGAAATATAGTCCTCAGTGCTGTAGGCCAGAATGGGCTCTCCCACTAAAGGCCATACCTCTTTCTGAGCTACGATGCAAAAGCAGTGGTTGCGTCGGTCGGTAAACAGATAGAAACCGTCGTCAGCCACACTCAGACTGAGGCATAGCGAGTCGGGATGCTGACCGTGTGCCAGTAGCCAGCGGTGGGCTGTGCTCATCTCCTCACCATAACGGCTGTTGGGAAGCACGTTGATGGTCTTCTTCTTCGAATAGATGGTGTCGTTGCCCACAATCATCATCATGCCTGGCAGCTCCAGCTGTCCGTGAAGTGAAGTGAGATAAGTGGCAGTAGCCGTAAGGCGTGAGTAGGGGGCTATCTGTTCGGTGTTGTGTGTCACTTTCTTCAACTCAAAGCCCTTGCCCTTCAAGACGTGTCCGCCCGACTTCCAACTTCTTGCAGTCAGCGTGTAGGTCATAGTAAAGGGCTCGCCCTGGACAATGCAGTCGGGTGTTTCGGCTATGAAACTCTTTACAAGGGGGATCACTTCATCTACCTCTTCTTGGGCGACAAGAGACTGACAGAACAATAATACGAGTGCCAACAGGGATGCGTAGGTATGTTTCATGTTTAAAACTGAGCGGTGATAGAGTAATATTTGGCCATCGAGAGGCTATTGTTGCCGCAATGGTATGCAAAAATAGAAATTTTATTTGTAAGCAAGACTTCGTGTATTGGAACTTGTACGGTGATTTGGTAATATTTAACAGAATGCACAAAAAAACTGGGAATCGACCTTCTCAGGCAGATTCCCATAAAAAACTTTGGAAAATGATAAATATAGATTAAAATTACTAGTTATCGTTTGCAAAGGTAAGCATTTTTGTTGAATATTCCAAAACTTTTCGACAAAATTTTTGTTAAATAACATTTACAGGTTAGTTGACGGTCCCCCGGCAGGCAGATCTCAGCCCAGCCCAACAATAAGCGTCAGAGTTAAATGTCTCAACATTTCAGGCTTGACTGGCTCTCTCGACCAAGTATTGGTCACCGCATGACAGAGTATTGGTCATCTGATGACCAAGTATCGGTCATCGCATGACCATGCCTTTGTCGTGGAGTGACCAAAACGGAGTCATCACAAGACCGAGCCACCCCACCTCTGCCCCTCTCCTTGATGGGAGGGAATGTCATGCTGATTCCTCTGTGCGAACAATGCGGTAGCCACTCTCTTCCCATCAAGATAATAAATGTCGCCCCTCAATCGGCAAGCACTAATTAAAAGGTGTTCAAATTCTCGCGCGCGTATATATATAAAAAGGTGGGGTGCTGTATTGGTGATTGACTTATGTCAAATTCGTAGCGTAGGGTGAAATTATTTTTGAATTTTCTTTCAAAAACTTTTGGTGGTTCGCGAAAAAGTTGTACCTTTGCATCCGCTAACGAGGAAACGACCTTTCGGTTATCCCTCTGAGGTACATAGAGAAGAGTTCTTTGAAAGATTTACATAGACAGTGAAGTAGTACAAGAAGCTGCTCCTTTTGCTTTTTTGCAATTAGGTGCAGGGTAATGGAAATACAAATA
>JAEEGH010014739.1_pt1 | contig 17104 bp, 11 predicted proteins | sample 9134181 | NCBI WGS metagenome assembly JAEEGH01 (sample SAMN16246544, study PRJNA631951) | gut metagenome | biome: gut microbiome; feature: rumen; material: DP-attached | host: Bos | place: Iran: Karaj | collected 2018-10
TGGCGGGGTCGCCCACCTTGCGGTCGCCGTTCTCAATAAATCCCACTACCGAGGGAGTGGTGCGGTTGCCTTCGCTGTTGGCGATAACAACCGGCTCGTTACCTTCCATGACTGATACACAACTGTTAGTTGTACCTAAGTCGATTCCAATTATTTTTCCCATGATATTCTATTTTTTTATTTTCGTGTTGATAATTTTATTTCTGGAACACCCCTTTGCGGGCGAATCCGACATCTACGGTATCAACATCCATGCCAAAAAACGCCCCTGCCACCCCGGCTGACAAATTGTCACCCCGACACAACGTGCACGACAACATATCCTGCCAATCATGACACAGAGAATCGCAAAGCCGTCACCTTACCGCCCAAAGAAGGTTCGCTCTGCCTTCGCTCTACCTTCGCTCTGCCTTCGCTTGCAGGAGCGAACAAAGAGCGACCCCACTGCGACTCTTCTCAGGATTTGGATTGGTGCAAAAATGGCAGTGACCGGAAACAACTGTAGCAACTGTAACACTGCAACGCTCCCTGTCTTTTCCTGATTATGGTTGACATTTTTTCACTCACATCCATGTGTAATACAGGGAAAATACGTATATTTGCAATCTGGAAATCAGAATCCCCATTAGGCACCTTGCCCCAAAACTTGCTGATGCACAACAATCCACAAAAACAACAATCATCACAATGAAGCATATCGTTCGACTCCTTATCCCCTTGGCCATCATGGCCGCAATGCTCTATTCCTGTCAGAAAGAGGACATCGACCCCATCAAACCGCCCGCAGGCGACTACCTGCTGCCCCTCATCGAAACTACCGACATCCACGGCCTTATTGCCGATAACTCAACCGACTCCATACACTACCGGCTGGCCTACATCGCCGACAAAGTGAAGGACATCCGCGGTCACGGCGGTGCATACAAGAAAGAGCGTCTGCTGCTGCTCGACGGCGGCGACCTCTACCAAGGCACCACCATCTCCAACCTGCAGCAGGGCAAACCCATCTATGTCTCCTTCGACAAGATGGAATACGATGCTGTGGCATTGGGCAACCACGACTTCGACTGGGGTCTAGAAAACATGGTCGATCCCGACGCCACGCTGCTCGACTACGACTACAACGGAGGACACTATGTCAACGAGGTGCCCGTTATCTGCGCCAATCTCTATCAGCACGGCAACCGCGTCTCGTCCACCAAGGATTACGTCATTGTGGAGAAAACCGCCGTCAATCCCCGCGGCGGCAACGTCAACGTGAAAATAGGCATCATCGGCTTTGCCGAAGACTACTCTCTGAGCATCATGGCCTCGCAGTTCTCCGACAAAGGCTATTCCATCCAGGAGAACTACACCATTGCCAACAGCCTCGCCTCCGAGTTGGAGGCCTCCGGACAATGCGACGCCACCATCCTGCTCACCCACGGAGCCGCCGACAAGGCAGCCGAACACCTTGGCGAGAGCACCGTTGTCGACCTCGTGCTGGGCGGCCACACCCACCGCACCATTTCCGGGCACACAAGCTGGGGCCTCCCCTACCTCCAAGCCGGCAAGAAAAGCGAGAACTACGCCTACGCCGAACTCCAATTCCGGGTCGACAACAACGGCAACATCTCTTTCACAAGTGTCAACGGCCAGCAGACCATCGCTGTCGATGCCACCCGCGACCTGCACCTCTTCTCGGGACATAACGCCGAAGACCTCGACAACGACATCCTCTCCGTCTCCGACAACGCCATCTCCGAAATATCCGGGCAACTCTCAAGGGTTATCGGACACATCACCGTCAACGCTTCCAAATACTTTATCGAGGGTAGCGGCGAACGCGCCTCGGTCATGGGCAACTGGATGGGCGACATCATGCGACGCATCGGCAATGCCGACGTTGCTTTCCTCAACAGCACCAGCATCCGCACCTACTTTTCTCTCGACGGGCAGCCCTCCCGGAACATCACCGTCGCCAACATCTATGACATGTTCCCCTTCGGCACCCCAATCCATGTGTTCCGCATCACCTATGCCGAACTGCTCCAGCTGTTTGAATACTCCATGACCAGATCAGGCAGGATTCTGCTGACCCAGATGACAGGCCTTGACTGCTACTTCACCAGCACCGAGCGCAACAGCAGCTCGGGCAGAATCTACTTCGAACACGCCCTCCGCTCCCTCGTCAAAGATGGCACCACAATCTACCAAAATGGGCAATGGACTTCCGACTGGTCGTCGCGCACCCTCACCGTTGCTGTCAGCGAATATGTGGCAACCACCGACCGTGAAGACCGCGACACACACCTCCACAACCCCTTTGTGGAATGGTGCAAAACCTCACGGCTCATCTCTAACGACCTTATCGACAACGAGAACGCAGTCCGCGTACTCACCACCGAAGCCGAAGCCCACAACGGCCTCCTCTCCATCGACACCCGCCCCCACTTTATCCTCTACACTGAGTAGCTTCACTGACAGCCCGCAATCTACATCCTGCCGATCTGAGCTAACTTTTGTCATGCAAAAACAGAAATGTTTTGGGATTATAATCCAAAAACATCCCCAAATCTAAAAGTTTTGGGATTTCATTCCAAAAACTTCCCAAAATTCAAAAGTTTTGGGATTGTATTCCAAAAACTTCCTCAATAAGACAGATTATAGGGAACCCATTCCCAAAACCGATTGCCGACAACTGTACCAATCAATACCTGCCGTAATAGACAATCGAACCGACTTAACAAAATGTTATTAGCAAATTGTTAAGTCGTTGTATGTACAATGGAATCTCTTAGATAGAAAAGAGTCCCTACCGCAGTGGCAAGGACTCTCTTTTGTTTCTCTCGGGCTACGGAGACTGCCTCCGACAAACTATAGATGAACTATTCTCCTCTTGCCGACATACGGGCCAACGGCTCATTTCCCAGCCCGGACGGGGCGTACAGACAGCCCGCTGTGTCGGCCGTATCTGTCCGCGGCGTGGAGCTCGTTGCTCTGGAAGTACATACTGTACGCGTCGCCCCCATTGTAGGGCGTGGATGCCCAATAGAACCCGTCGCTACCCACATCATAGACAGTCGTGCCGTTGCGGCGAGCAGCGGCAGGCAGGAACACTGCACCAGCCTTCTCCATCTGCGCCCATTGGGCATAGGTATAGCTGTTGTGTGTCCAGTCCCTATAACTCGATGCAAGGCCCGGATTGAACTGGGGACACCCCGAAGGCAGTGTCCAACTGTCGGGCAGGATAATCAGTCCGCCAACACCGTCAATATTGCCAGTTCCGCGTTTGGAAGCAGCGTCGGCGCGGGTGTTTAGCAGGTACTCCCATTCGTCATGGGTGAGAGTGCGCCACTGGTGGACGGTATTTCCGCCATTTCTGATGGCATTGTACCACGCCCAGTCGGCACCGGCGTAGGCTCCCGTCAGGCTAATAGTATTTGAGCCACCGGGATAATAGTCCATCCATGAAGTGCTGGTCGACCAAGGCTGGTAGCAGGTTGCCCCACTGCTCCATCCACTGGTTCCCCACCCGAAAAGGTCTATCCATTCGCCGTAAGTAGAACTGATGTTACTATTGGCACTGCCCACACAATCGTACTGGTGTTCTGCAAATCGCCAAGAATTGGTGCTGGCCCGGTACTGCAGGTTGCCCTGTGAGAAATGAACCTGCTGCGTGGCACTCACCGAAAAAGCACCCGGCAGCATCCCGTCGCCATCTGTGCCGCTCTCTTTTTGGCAGCTTGCCAACATCATTAATCCAGCCATCAGGCCGACTACCACTATTGTATTTATTCTTTTCATAAAGCGTTATTATTTATGTTCTTAACTTTTATCCATTTGCCACCATTCCTTCTCTAATCATCATTTGACGCTGCAAATATACAACTTTTTTCTCAAACCACAACTCTTATGACGACGTATGCGGATACGCGGTCTAATACTCCTTATCCAGCCACCGCATCAAGAACAAGTCGGCCACGGCATAGTAGCTCTTCTCTTTGGTGGTCTCGGCAAACACCAGGTCTTTGTCTATCAGTGTCTGCAATTGTCTACGTGCCACAGCGGTGGCTCCCACGTCATATTTCTTTAAAAACGCCGTGGCATAAGGCTGTTCCACTGTTCCCTCTTTGGCCAGCGCAATCATAAAGTTCCATTGCCCTGCCGTCAACAGTTGTTTGTATTGCAGAAAATAAGGCTCATTCAGCTGTAGCAAGGTGTTGCAACAGCCGTTCACCTCATCAATGCCGATATGGTCCGCAGGGAGCCCATACACCTCGTGGCACAGCCGCTGAGTGTAATAGGTATGCCTCCGCGACCACTGCATTATCTGCTCCACCGCTTCGGCATCAATCTCTTTCCCACCCGCCGTAAACATCTTTGTGATATAGTTGCCATACGACTCTGCCGCTATGGTCTCCAGTCCGAGGAATTGTGTGCTGGCAAAGAAGGGTCGGCTTGGATTGCTGAAAATGTCAGTCATCAGGTGCTTGCGGCTGCCGCAAAAGATAAACCGCACATTTTGCAGTCGCTGAATATATGTACGCAGCAAGGCCTCTACATTCTCATTGTCGTACTCCCTCACCTGCTGGAATTCGTCGATAGCCAGCAATACCGGCTGCTGTTGCTGTTCTAAGAAGGTCAGCAGCCCCTCCAGCGTATGCTCCTTTTCCGTCTGGTTCTGATAGGTAAACTGCACCTGTGGCGACCCCGACAGCGGGTCAACCCCAAACGACGGTCGCAATCCTTTCAGTATGCCTAAGAATCTTTTCCCCACCGATGACTCTTCGGGGAACGCTTTCAGTATGGCGGTGGCCAACGTGCGGTTCAATTCGGCAAGATTGCGTGTGGCAAATATATCCACATAAATGGGCTTAATCTCGCTCCCGATGCCCGCCAACTCATCCATCAGCCGAAATATCAGCCCCGTCTTGCCCATACGGCGTTGGGCGATAAGGGTTACATTGACATTGTTTTCGGCAAATCTTAGCAGCTCCGCCAACTCTTTCTCGCGGTCGCAGAAATACTCCGCACCCGCGTATCCGTTGAAAACAAAAGGGTTATCCATATTCTTCTTCATTAATTCCCACTGCAAATATACAACAAAATCCCAACTTAACAAAATGTTATTAGCAAAATGTTAAGTCGTCGTGGTATGTGCAAAGGAATCTGGAAGATAAACCTTATACTCGTCCGCAGTAGTGCGGTCGATGTCGTTTCGAACTTACTTCATCTTGACCATTATCTGATTTTAGAGATTGATAACACAGACGCCTCAATATGATTACGCAAGGCTGTGAACAAAAAATAACGGCAACCGATATGTTATACCAAAGTACTTTAACAAATAATTATTAAAGTGGCTGGGCAATAAAAACGAAAACGTCACGTTATTGAAAAAAAATTACTGATTATGGCGACATTGACATTGCATTACGATGGGCGCAACAAGACAGCCCGCAGCATTGTGGAGATGCTCCGCTCATTAGACATCTTCCACATCACAGAGCAACCCACAGGCAAAGGCAGTTACCAACTCTCGCAGGAAGACATTCGCGCTGGCCGTGTGGAGACTTTCGACTCATCGAGCGACATGTTCCAGTCTTTAGGCATTTGAGTATGTACACCATTCGAATGACTAAGACTTTTCGTCGCGACGTTGAGCGATGCCGCAAGCGTGGATATAATATGGAACTCCTGAAGACGGCTATCCGTTTACTTGAGGCCGACGGCGCATAGCCAAAGGAGTACCGTCCGCATAAGCTTTCGGGCAACCATGAGGGGACATGGGAATGCCACCTCAAAGGCGACTGGCTAATGCTATGGGAGCAGAACGACACCGAACTAACGCTACTCTTCACAGGCACCGGCAGCCATGCCGATTTGTTTTGATTGAGGATTTAAGCCTCTTTTATCTCTACCTCTGTCGGGATTCTCGACAGAGGATTGCTGCTATATATGGGGAGAGGTTTTGCAACTTTTTGCAGATTATTTTGTGCTATTATTGCAACTTTTTGCAAGTATTTTATGGGTGTTTCTGCAACTTTTTGCAAGTTGGCTTAACAAAATGTTATTAGCAAAATGTTAAGTCGGGGTATATACAATGGAATCTGGAAGATAGAAAAGAGTCCCTGCCGCAGAGGCAAGGACTCTCTTTTGGTTGTTATAGGTGGTGGGAATAAATACACGCATCATACATTGTAGGGTGTGCGGAGGTGTTCGTTGAGGACTGCATTATTCTGCTCTTCACCCCATGCACCACTATCCCACAAGCAATCCATCTCCTCTGTCGCCTTTTGTGCATAGTAGTTAGAGATGACACGTCTTAGTTCCTCAACCTTTTCCAACGTGTCCATACGTCCGAGTAGTCTCAGAATGCCAAGTTGTGCTCTGTTAAGTTCTACGTTCTGTTCCATTATTTTTTTCTTTAATAACGTAGGCTCCTAAATATTATTGTGTAGAGTGGCATACAAAAAAACATTAGGTAATTTGGGGTAGGGTGTTGTAAGAGGAAAGAGTCCCTGCCGCAGAGGCAAGGACTCTCTTTTGGTTGTATGGGGCAGCAGAGACTGCCTCCGACAAAAATTAATAATTTAATCCTGAACATGGCGTAAGGCGAGAGTCCGAGAATCCCATTCTCGAGACCGAGCCATAGCCATGTCTGCGTCAGCGAACAGGGCGTACGGAGAACCCGCAGTAGCGATAGTAGTTGTAATCCGCCTGTAAATTGCGGCTACTAAAGCTCAAGTAGTGCGCATCACGCTCATTGTAGATCGTGGACGACCAATAGTCGCCGAAGGAGCCCACATCGCTGACAGCCGTGCCTTCGCGGAAGCCCGCTGCAGGCAAGAACACCGCACCGGCAGCCTCCATCTGTGCCCACTAAGCAAGGGTGTAGCTGTTGTGTCGTGTGTCCAGCCATCTTTTCCTCTGCCCGTGGGGGCAAGGGTCAGTTCTGACGCACAGCACGGACTGCGTACCCACGGAAGCGGTCGTAGTAGTCCATGCGCTGGCTGCCCGAACCGAAGCCGAAGTACCACGCGTAGTCCGGGCCGTACGCGTCGAGTGAACTCGACCAGTAGTAGCCGGAGCTCCCGTCAGCGCTGAGCGAACTACCTAGGCGGCAGCCAGCCGCGGGAAGAAAGAGGCTGTTGCCGTTACGAATGAAAAGTCGTCCGTTCACTCCGTTCTGTGTGGTCCAGGAGCTGGTGGTGTTGTTCATCAGTTCTTGCCACTCTTCTTTTGTGGGGGTGCGGCCACCGTAGTTTGCTGTGGCGGCATCGTCGTCGGGCTGGAGGATGGTCAGGTTGTCGGTGAAGCCGTTGTAGCCCATGCTTGGAATGCTGCAGTACTTGGTAAGTGAGTAAGAACCTCCTCCGTAGATGTAGGTGTTCCAGGCGTAGACGCTCTTGGTCACGGTTTCACCCCAGGCAAAGTAGTCGCCGTAGTCCTCTGGCGAGGTGGCACCCACGTTGCGTGTAGCCCATAGCAGGCCGGAAGGAAGTCCGAGATCCACCCAATCCGGGTCGACAGGCCCCACTTCGTCCCACCGTTCCACTGTCAAGCCCACCAATGCCATGCGGTTGTGGCGCAACGACGCGCGTTTCTCGAACGTCACAGAATGTCCATTGGCAGAAGTGAGTGTTATGGTCACGTCGTCCTCCACAAATTCAGGTGCAACGATGTAATAGACGTATGAGTCTCTGTCCTCACGGCCTATCGTGGGACGGTTCCCGGTGGGGAACACTAACGACACCTCGTGGCTTGCCGACGACGATGCCGTCAGCTCTACGGCATCGCTTGACCGTCCCTCCACCGTGGCACTGCCCGGTCCGCTCAGGTAGGCACTGCCTGCCTCCACCGTGATGCACCCGAGGTCGAAATCGCTCTCCATACGGTTGGTTACCACCACCTTTATCAGCGAGCAGAGATTGTGGAAGGTCAGCGACTCGCTCGACGAGTAGGCTCCCATTGGCACCTTCACCTTCTGGTCACCACGGCTGTCCACCTCATATATTTGTTCGTGAGGAAGAGTGACGGCAATGGTGCTGCTGCTGGAGATATCCACATCGCCCACTATGTCGGCGGGGTAGATGGCGCGGTAGTGGTTGCTCTCCACCACATCGGTTATCTGTGCCGACGAGCCCAGTGCCGCACTGGTGGTACAGGTCTGGTTGTTGACCCGTATCAGGTCATTGTTATGCCAGCAGGGGGTCAGGTTGTCGATATACACCTTGGCATCCCTGCCGTTGTCGATATTGGCACCCAAAGTCACAGTGCCGTATTCTCTTTTGCAGCCTGCCAGCATCACCAGACTGGCCATCAGGCCAACTATCATTGTTGTATGTATTCTCTTAGTCATGTCTAATACTTTTTAGTTTTTACCTTTTAGTTTAACATCTTTACCATCTTTCTAATTCAAACGAGGTGGTGTTGTTTCCATCTCCTGCCCAGTTGTCGCGCTCGAATAGGGTAGAGTGGCTGCCTGGTGTGTCGTCATCCCACAGCTCCAATTGGAACTGTGTGGTGGACACTCCAAGTCCCATCTCCACCGCAAACTCGACTACCTTGACGAGGGGAGGGCTGTAAATTTCTTTGATTCGTTTTTTCATTGCCAATGTTGTTTAGATTAGGACATAAAAAAAGCGTGGAACGTTTTCCTTGCCTGAACGTCAGGGTTACCACGCCCTCCACAATCTAACAAGTTATTCCACGCCGAAAGAATCGGCGTTTCGTAACCTATTCTTGATTGTGGAGCCTTAAAACAAAGGCCTTGTGGTAATTTGACGTTCAAGAATAGCACGAATCGCTATTTTATTATGTCTTTAGTTTCTTTTGTATGCTACATAGTTGTACGTATTGATTATACAGATAAATATTGTCCTATTTATGCTGCAAATATACAACTTTTTTCTCAAACAATGAATCTTTATCTAATCCTCCCTGCCAGTCAACAGCCCCGTTCCTGTCATTTTGTACTTTATTTCGGTACAATTTCGTGCCTTTCTTTTGGGGGAAAACACAAATTGCCATTGATTATCCATAAATCAATTGATGGTAAATTCGTGATAATTCGTGTTGTATATGTTTTTTTTTTGCCCGCCTGCGTTTATGTTATGAATTTTATGTAAATTTGCAAGGCAAAACGACGTGGATTATCACTCAATCCGTTTATCTTTTCAAGCAATGGACATGTTAGAAAGACTATATCAAACCTATCTTCAGAGCCGGCAAGTAACCACCGACTCGCGGCAGATTACCCCCGGCTGCATTTTCTTTGCCTTCCGTGGGGAGACCTTCGACGGCAACGCCTTCGCGCCCCAAGCATTGGAACAGGGTGCCGCACTGTGCGTCATCAGCGACCCGCAATACAAAGTCGATGACCGATGCATCGTGGTGCCAGACGTGCTCACCACCCTTCAACAGCTCGCCGCTCACCACCGCCGCCAACTCTCCATCCCTTTCGTAGGCATCACCGGCACCAACGGCAAGACCACCACCAAGGAGCTTGTCCACGCCGTCTTGGCCAAACGCTACCGCACCCACGCCACCTCCGGCAACTTCAACAACCACCTCGGAGTGCCCCTCACGCTCCTTGCCATCCCCGCCGATACACAAATTGCCATCATAGAGATGGGGGCCAGTCACCCCGGCGAGATAACCGACCTCTGTCGCATCGCCAACCCCGACTTCGGCCTTATCACCAACGTGGGCCGCGCACACCTTGAAGGCTTTGGCAGCTTTGAGGGTGTTATCAAGACCAAGACCGAACTCTACCGCCATCTCTCCGCCAAGGGGGCTACCGCCTTTGTCAATGCCGACAACACCATTCTTACAGAACAGGCTGCCCAATGCCATCTCACCACCGTCACCTATGGCAGCAATGTCAATGCCATGACCCGCGGCACCCTTGTAGGCAGTGACCCCTACCTGCATTTCTACTTCGAGATTGGCGACAATGTTTACAACGTCCGCACCCACCTACTGGGCAACTACAACTTCGACAACTGCATGGCCGCCGTGGCCGTGGGACTGCATTTCCGTGTGGAGCCGTGGGACATCAAGGAGGCCATCGAGCAATACGAACCCTCCAACAAACGCTCGCAATACAAGCAGACCGCCCGCAACACTCTCTTCCTCGACTGCTACAACGCCAACCCCTCGAGCATGAAAGTGGCGCTCGACAATCTCGAAGCCCTGCCCATGCCCAACAAGATGGCCATCCTCGGCAGTATGCGCGAACTGGGAGCCGAAAGCGCCAACGAACACAAAGCCATCGCCGACCGCCTTGCGAACTCCCCCATCCAAGCCATCCTCGTAGGCGAGGAGTTCAGCTTTGTGGCCGACACCCCCGCATACAGCCGCCTCCAGTGGTTCCCCGACGTCGAAGCCGCCAAAACAAGCCTGCGGCAAACGCCGCCCAATGGCTGCACCATCCTCCTCAAAGGCTCCAACAGCACCCGCATGTGGCTCCTCGAAGAGGTCTTATAATGATTGCTTGATTGTCTGATTGCTTGATTGTTTGAGTGATTTGTTGATTGTTTGATTGTCTGATTGCTTGATTGTTTGATTGTTTGAGTATTTTTTCACTCAAACATTAACACATTCAAGCATTCAAGCAATAATTATCCACGACCACCCAATGGCCGCCCTTCGCTCCACCCGAGCGTAATAATCTGCCATTTGTCTTCAACTGACGGATGACCTTTTTCACCCCGCTTTCAGAAAGCCCCGTCAAATCCTGCAGCTCACGAATGGAAATGGCTGGATTCTGCTGAATCAACAGCAGGATTTTCTGGTTACTTTTCTGGTTACTTTCCATCATCTCCTCTACAGTAAGTTTAAAGCACGTCAACATGAAAGTGATAAAAGGAGTGCTGGAGGCCAAATGGTCGCTTTGGGCTATAACATTGTAATATTCTTGCTGATGCTGCTTTACAATCGACTCAACAGGAATCCATGCAAATATCGGTTTCCACTGCATCAAAAGCAACGTCTGCCACATCCTCCCCATACGCCCGTTACCATCAGCAAAAGGATGAATAAATTCAAATTCATAGTGAAACACGCTCGAACTGATAAGCGGATGAACCTTTGTATTCTTTACCCACGAAAGCAACTCTCCCATCAGCGCAGGAACCCTGCTGGCCGGTGGTGCCACATGCACACACCTGTCTCCACTAAATACACCCACCCCGCCTTGTCTGTATCTTCCACATTCACGCACCAAATCAGACATCATCAAACCATGTGCACGCAATAAATCTTTCTCCTGATAAGGATTCAACTCCATCAACAACTCATACGCTTCAATGGCATTCTTAACCTCCTTTATCTCATTTGGTGCACCCAACACTCGTTTCCCTCCAATAATAGCGGTCACTTGATCCAGAGAAAGTGAATTGTTCTCAATGGCAAGTGAAGAATGGATAGTCTTTATCCTGTTCTCTTTCCGGAGCTGAGGGGCAGGCAGATAATCTGCCCCTGCCGTCAAGCGCCCTATGGCTTCGGCAATCTCCGCCACCAGATTGGTAATCTCATCTGTAACGGTAAACGGCGGTACGTATGCGCTCTGTTCTTCGTTGCTCATTCTGTATTATTTCTTATTTATATAACGTAACACCCGCATTTTTATTGTACAAAAAGAAGTCCTTCAGTCTATTTTTCAGGCAGTATATGCACCTTCACCGAGTCCTCCAACGAGGCGCTTACCCTGTCCAACTGGTCAGCGGTGACAATGATGGTCTCCAATGGAGTGTCGAGGGCGTGCAGTTCGCGGAAAGCCTTATTGGCGGATATGTCCACCTCACGGACGCGCGTCTCACGAATGTATAGTACCTGTAGATGGGGATTGTGGCTGATGTCAATAGCCGTGATGCCCGGCGAGAAGATGCAGAAAATCTCTTCCAGCAAAGGGTTGTGGCTCACATCCAGCTGCTGTAACTGAGTATAGCTCACCTCCACCAGCTTCAGCTGCGGGCAATGGCTTAGGTCTATGCATTTCAGCGGAGTCTCTATGGCGCTGAACTGCTTCAGCCTCGGGCAGTGGCTCAAGTCCACGCTGACCAACGGGTTCTCGCTACATATCAGCACCACCAGGCTGTCGAACATCTCCACCCCTTGCAACGACTGTATGCCCATGTCATGCACATTCAGCAACTGCAATGCCCTCCCCATCGCCGTACGCTTCAGCACCTCGCGTCGAGGCACCCAGAAGCCGAAGTGGCGCTTCAACCCTTTATACGTCTCCGCATAGCCTTGTTCCAGCAGATAGTTGCGGAACACCTCGTCCGGCACCCGCGCCACCTCCACGGCACTGCCGCCCTCCAACTGCGGCTGCACCGAGGCGCAGCCGCAGCAGAGCAGCATCAAAGAGATGAAAACGGCAAACCACCGCATAGGTTACTGTAGCTTGAAATTGATGGGCAACACATACTTCGACCGCACAGGCTTGCCCTTGAATGTGGCAGGCTTCCACTTCGGCATGGCTTTCACCACACGCAATGCCTCCTCGTCGCACTCGCCGCCAATGCCTCGCATCAGCGTGGCATCCGCTATACTGCCGTCTGTCTCCACCACAAACTGCACATACACCTTGCCCTGCACCCCGTCAGCCTTGGCCTTCTCGGGATAAACGATAGACTTGGCAACGTAGTCGACCATAGCATCCTGACCTCCCGGATACTCGGCAAGGGCAAATCCATCCGCTGCATCCTCCTCGTTCCACCAACACAATGCGGCTGGATCCTTGCTCCACGCCACATCATACCACCGTGCAGCCGTGTCACCGTCGCGGTCCACCATGGGATTGAGTACCGCTTTTACCGACGACCCAAGCATCTCAGCAGTTTTTCCCGACAGTGGTTTCATGGGAACGATTATCGCTTTTACAGACTTCCCAAGTCCTTCCTTAAAGCGCACAGCTTCAGCCGAATCGGCAAACACCTTGTGTTTTTCCACCTCTTCGAGCGGCAACAGCACACCCATAAACTCGCGTTCCACCAGCTGTCCGTCACGGTACGTGTCGATGAACGGATCCACCAAATAGGTACCGTCGGGGATAACGGCCTGCTCCTGTGCAGGCTCTTGGTTCTTGCAATTGGCAAACAGCAGCAGAGCTGCCACGGGCAAGGCTGCCAACGCCTTGACCCACCCTTTGTGGGATTTCGGTTGTTTCATCATGGTAATACGTTTTTTGATTGTTGAAAAATGAAAACTATTGACTATCGGGACATACTTCATCCCAGAGATTTGACAATACAGCAGCGCGAGATAACGCTTGTACGACCCCTCATCACCTTGCCGCAGCACTGCCTCGTCGGCCAGATACTCATGCACCTCGCACAAATCGCGCTCATACAGCCACACAAACGGGTCGAACCACAACAGGCAGCGCACCATCTGCACCGCCAGCCTGTCCCAACTGTGACCCTGAGCGGCGTGCAACCGTTCGTGGCACAGCACCTGCTGCAACTCGGCATCGCTCATGCCACCGCGACCCACAACAATATAGCGGAAGAAAGAGAACGAGGGTTCCTCGCTGTCCGTCACCGCCACATGAAAACGCCCCTGACGGACATACGTGTACCTGCGCAGCTTGTGCCACAACACACCATAACGCACTGCCAGCAAAAGCACACTCACCGCTACCCCAGCCCAATAAATCACGCCCAACACCGTCCACACATCCAAACTACGGGCCACCGCCACATTTTCTCCAACCACTGGCTGCTGCACAACGTCCACCGGAACATACTGTCCAGGAGCAGGCAACTCCAGCAGATAGCCGCCACCCCCCACAGCCGAAGGCGCAACAACGGCAACCTGCGGATGCACCAACGGCAACACCAGACTCAGCGCCAAAGTCGACAACAAAAAGAAACGGTTCACATTCAGGCAATGCTCCCGCCGCAACAGCAAGCGGTACAGCCCCCAGAACAAAGCAGTGCCCACAACGGCGAAAAACAGATAGCGTATCATTTCTCTAACTCTTTGGTTAATGATTCAAGATCTTCGAGTGTCACCGCCTTCTTGTCGACCAAAAACGACACCATGCTGCGGAACGACGACCCAAAATAATTCCTCGCCATGCGGCCCAACATCTGTCCCGAGTACTCCTCGCGGCTGACGATGGGATAATAGCGGTTCGACTTGTTGAAGGTCTCGTGAGCCACAAAGCCCTTCTTCTCCAATATCCTTACTATTGTAAGAATGGTATTATAGGCGGGTTTTGGTTCCTCAATGGCATCTGAATCATCGTTGCTCCCATTCGGTCGCGACGATATTGCCGCCACAATCTCGTTAGCGAACCCCTGTCCAACGGTCCAAATCGCCTGCATCACTTGCTCTTCGGCCTTTGTCAATTCTTTTGTTTCCATATACTATGTATTATTATGTTTATTCAAAATATCATTCTGCCGGCTTAAGTACCACACTTCCACACTGGGCAAAACGCCCTTTCATCGGATACTCGAAACAGAACGTATCAAGATAACATTCCAGCACAGCACGAAACTGTCCATCCCATTCCTCCGACGGATTGCCACCCGCTTTGCCGGCCCATTGATAGAAAAAATAGTCAACCGTCCCGCCAGGCGCAAAATATGCCCTCCCCCAGAAACGATATGGCTCACTCCACTCCATACCCGATTTGCGCATCTCGCCCACCAGCCCCTGAAAGAAGCCGGTCCAAGCCTGCATATAACCGGCCGGAACACTGTCGCCAAAAAGCGGCAAGCCACTTGGATAGAGCTTCTCCATTGCCTCAAGGGTAATGCCCTGCTCTTTCACCTCCGTAAGCAACATCGCTTTGCCCGGCAGCTTATCCAGTTTGTGAGCGAGATTGCTCCCGCTGCCGCAAGCAGCCAAACCCAGAACCGTACAAAACAGTGCACACCACAAAAAAGTCTTATTCATAATATAAAATAATTATGTAACTATATTTTTAGTTTCATAACGACATTTTAATTCGAATATTGTACGATGATGAAAAAAAAATTCATTTTTTTCATTCAACCCAAATCGGTCGTTAGTCTTACTTTTATTTCCTTCCTCGCTTTTTCGGGTCTATTTATCCCACCATATTCCAACCTCGAAAAGGCCGAAGACACGCTTTCGCTAACCCCATGTCGACTAGCCTTTTATACTCTATGTATTTTCTATTTACTTTCTATGTACTTTCTACATTATTTCTAAGAGACAAAATAAATACAAAACGGTCATTAGAAAAGTGAAAACTCATGTGGGGACTTGGTGGGAATGTACGATACCCGAATAGGGTATTGTCGCGGAGGGACTTTTGCTTAATAGCATACCTATTTGACAGATAGGAGATTTCGAGTAGGTACAACCCAAGGACGGATTCTGGATGAACCCTCCTAATTAAGAACCAATTAGAAATAAAAAAGCCCTGCCGTGTAGCAGGGCTTTTGGGTATGCAAATGGAAACAATTACAGGACGAAGCGGATACCGAATTCGTGGATTTTCGTATCACCCGAGGTATAGGTGGGCAACAGGTTGAAATAAATCTCGGTACCGGGGGAGAAGATGAGCCAGCGGCTCTGGGTGCCGATGCTGGCATCAACACGGAACTGGTTGAGTTTGGCACCTTCGGCAGTCATTTTCGGGAAATTGAATCCAGGAGCGACACCAATATACCAGCCATGCTCGTTGTCCTTGTTGATGTGGCTAAGTTTGATGGGTACAATGATGGAACTGAAAGTTTTGGATACTTCTTTTCCGTTAAACGAAGCATGAGTCAACGGTTCGGCAAGTTGGGCACTAGAGAACAGGTGACTGTAAGTAAGGTAAGTGAAACGGTAGCCGATTCCGACGTTGAAATCCCAACGCTTGGCAATGGGGCGATGATAGTCAAAAGTCACACCAACATTGACACCGATACTATTGTAGAAACTATTCTTTGTGTAGATACGACGGTCGGTAAGGATTGAGACAGAGGGGTCGGCGGTGAAGTTAGGATGGCGGCCCCAAGCGGCATAATGCTCCTGGCGTTTGCGTTTTTTCTCGGCCTTCTTTTGCTCGGCTTTGGCCTTGTTCTCGGCCTTCACCTGCTCGCGTTTAATACGGTCCTGCTCCTTTTTGGCAGCTTTCTCGGCTTCTTTCTGCTGTTCTTTCTGCAGTTTCTGCTGCTCCTTCATACGCTCTTCCTGAGCTTTCTGGGCGGCTTTCTGCTGTTCTTTCTGAAGTGCTTCCTGTTCTTTCTGTTGCTGTTTGAGCAATTCCTGCTGTTCTTTCTGCTGCTGTTTCAGCAGTGCTTCCTGTTGTTTGGCACGCTCGATGGAGTCGTTGCTCTGGGCATAGGCGGCACCGGCAGTCAAAAACATGGCGATCAAAAGGATATAAAATTTCTTCATAGTGATTGAATTTTATGTTTCGTAGATAACGCAACTACAAACAATATATTGTTCAACAATCAAAAAATATATATACAAATATATATACAAAAAAGAAGGAGTCAAAATATGACTCCTTCCTTTTTTCTAAGTCGGGGCGAAAAGACTCGAACTTTCGATTGGGCGGGGCTATCGGCTGGATTTTTTTACATTGATTTATATTAATTTACAGGTGTCGCTTTAGCCAAAAATGCAGTTTTTTGTCATGTTACTGGCACGGTGTCAGGGCATTGTAAAAAAGGGTTTTGCGGGTTGATTTTTTTTTCATATCTTTGCAGCGAAAATTAAATATTGTCGATTATGGAAAAAAGGAAACAAGGCACACGTAAGTCCTCAACCAAGGCCGGTACCACCGGCACGAAGGCCGGCCGCAGGCGGCATGTGGATTCTGCCATCCCTGGCGCGAAAGTAATAGAATTGGTACCTGACGCATTTGGGAATGGAAGATGAGCAAGACACGTATGTTGGACACCCAGTCGCTGGTATGGCTGGTGACAGGGGATAGCCGTCTCCCCCAACCGCTGAGGGAGGATATTGAATACTTTCAGCACCGATATATGGTGTCGATGTTGAGCTGGATGGAGTTGTCCCACCTGCTGAAGCATAAAAAGCTCCGGGGTGTGCGGTTAGGCCTTGCGGCTGCAATGGATAAGGCTCTCGAGCTGGGGATAGAGACCGCTGTGTTTGGTGGTGTAAATCTTGCGGTTCT
>JAEEGH010014740.1_pt1 | contig 17100 bp, 8 predicted proteins | sample 9134181 | NCBI WGS metagenome assembly JAEEGH01 (sample SAMN16246544, study PRJNA631951) | gut metagenome | biome: gut microbiome; feature: rumen; material: DP-attached | host: Bos | place: Iran: Karaj | collected 2018-10
CTATGCCGACAAGTTCTACTCGAAGTCGCATCCCGACCGCGTTCTCAGCGTGCTCGAAACGGCCCAGAGCCTGGAGCGTTTCGGCCACGAAGGCGTGGAAAAGTTCCTGGGCTGGGCAAAAATGTTTGAATAAGAGACGTTAAAACTATTGTCCTTTAACTCCCTTTAACTCCATTAACTCCTTTAACTCCTCAAAAAGTAGTACCTTTGCACCCGTGAAACAGAAAACGGTCATCCTTCTGATGTTCGTTGCCTTTCTCTGTATGTGGGCATGCACGCCTTCGTCGCTCCGCCGGGATAACAAAAAGGAGCTGTCGAAGGCTGTCGGCGATTTATCCCTGCCCGACGATGTTCCCCTCGACACATTGGTACAGAAAGTCAAGGAGAATGTTCCCGATGCCATAGCTGAGGCCGCCGCTGACGCCGTAGCCGACGCCGTGGCTGAGAACGTGCCTGAAGCCATTCCCGAGGCTGTCGCTGAGGCCCTGCCCGAGGGCGTGGCTGAAGCTGCCGCCGAGGCCGTTAGGGAAGCCGTTGCCGACGGCACGGCCGACAGCCTGGCCAGCATCGTGGCCGAAGCTGCCAAGGGCGTCGATGCCGACAGTCTGGCCAGCATCGGCGAGAAGCTGGCTGACAACGTCAGGCGCGCAGCCAAGGCCGACACAGCCGCTGCCGACACCCTCTCCCGGTCTGGCCGACGGTCGAGGCGCCGCTCAGAAGCTGCCAAGGCAGCTGAGCTGGCCGAAGAGGCTGCCGCCAAGATGAAGCGCGACACCACGACGATGGACTCCCTTGAGCTGGCCATCTATAAATATAATAAGGTGATTGACGACTCGCTGGCCCGCGACAGCATGAACCGTGCCAAGAAGAACGGCATCGACGCGCCGGTGAAGTACACCGCCAGCGACTCGCTGACCTACGAGGCCGCCACAGGCCGTGCCCACCTCTACGGCGACTCCCACGTGGAGTACCAGAACATGGACCTGAAGAGCGAGAAGATATACATGGTGCTCGACAGCTCGCTGGTTCACGCCACGGGCATCATGGACTCCACCACCAGGCGGCTGACCGGCACGCCCGTGTTCAAGATGGGCAGCGACGAGTACCAGAGCGACACGATGGCCTTTAACTTCAAGACGAAAAAGGGCCTTATCACCCAGGTGTATACCGAGCAGGAGGACGGATTCCTGACCTCGGAGCTGTCGAAGCGCGGCGGCAACGGCGAGCTCTTCCTGCAGCACGGCCGCTACACTACCTGCGACGAGCCTCACCCCGACTTCTACATCGCCATGTCGCGCGCCAAGGTGCGCCCCGGCAAGGATGTCGTCTTCGGGCCGGCCTACCTAGTGGTCTGCGACGTGCCCTTGCCGCTGGCCGTTCCCTACGGCTTCTTCCCCTTTACCAAGAACTACTCCAGCGGCTTCATCATGCCCACCTACGGTGACGAGTCGGAGCGCGGCTTCTACCTGCGCGACGGCGGTTACTACTTTGCCATCTCCGACAAGATGGACCTCAAGCTCATTGGCGAAATCTACACCAAGGGCTCGTGGGGACTCTCGGCCACGTCGAACTACAACCGCCGCTACAAGTACAGGGGCTCGTTCCTGCTGAGCTACCAGAACACCATCCGCGGCGAGAAGAACCTGCCCGACTTCGAGCGCACCACCAGCTTCAAGTTCGTCTGGACCCACAACCAGGACTCGAAGGCCAACCCCTTCTCGACGCTGCAGGCCAGGGTGAACTACGCCTCGACGAGCTTCGAGCGCAACAACCTCACGTCGATGTACAACCCCCAGGCCCTGACGCAGACCATACGTACGTCGTCGGTGTCGTACAACACGCGCTTCTCGAGCCTCGGCCTCTCCATCTCGTCGTCGATGGAACTGAGCCAGAACATGCGCGACTCGTCGATCAGCATGACGCTGCCCCGACTTAACATTGACCTCTCCCGCTTCTACCCCTTCAAGCGCAAGAAGATGGTGGGCAAGGAGCGCTGGTACGAGAAAATCTCGATGAGCTACCGTGCCGACTTCAGCAACTCCATCAACACCAAGGAGGACAAACTGCTGCACTCCGACTTCCGCCGCGACTGGAAGAACGGCATCACCCACACCATTCCCATCAGCGCCAACTTCATGTTCCTCGACGTCATCAACATCAACCCCTCGTTCAACTTCAGCGACAAGACGGGCTTCATCAAGGCCCATAAGTACTGGGACGAGAAGACGCAGAAGGAAATGACCGACACCGTGACGGGCTTCTACAACGTCTACAACTGGAGCATGAACATGTCGGCATCGACAACGCTCTACGGTATGTACGTCCCCAACCGGAAACTCTTCGGCGACAAAGTGCAGGCCATACGTCACGTACTGACGCCCACCATATCGTTCCAGTACGCCCCGAACTTCAGCGTCGACCGCTACGGCTTCTACGACTACTACCAGAAGACCGATGCCGACGGCAACGTCACCATGGTGCAGTACTGGCCCTACAGCGTCGCAAACATCTCGCAGGCCAGCCAGAGCCGCACGGGCCGCATAGGCATCGACCTGAAGAACAACCTCGAGATGAAGGTGCGCACCCGCGACGACTCGGTGAAGAAGGTAAGCCTCATCGACGAGTTCTCGCTGCGCACGGGCTACAACCTCGCCACCAAGGTGAGGCCGATGGACGACGTGAGCACCACGCTGCGCATCAAGTTCTCGAAGAGCCACACCCTCAACCTCTCGCTCACCTTCGCCAGCTACGTCTACGAGGCCGACTCCGTGGGTGCCACGCCACGCCTCAGCGAGACCACCACCTACTGGGAGAAGGGTAAGATAGGCCCCTTCAGCCAGATCTCGAAGAACTTCTCCTACACCATTGATAATACAAAGGTAAGCAAGCTGTTTAAGTGGCTCCGCGGCGAGCGCGACGAAAAGCCGGGCAAGGACAAGGACAAGACCGACACCGAGGAGGAACTGGAGGAGGACAACGCACTCGAGAGCAACATGGACCTCGACCTCGAGAAGGGCAAGCGGGCCGCTAAGAAGGAGAACGCCGGCAAGGCCGAGACCGACGACGACGGCTACATGACGTTCAAGCTGCCCTGGTCGCTCAGCTTCGGCTACGGTATCAGCATGCGCGAGAGCCGCGACAAGGAGAAGTTCAACTACAACACCATGCGCTATCCCTACGAGTTCACCCAGAACCTGAACGTCAGCGGCAACATACGCCTCTCCGACGGATGGAACATCTCGTTCTCGAGCGGTTACGACTTCGAGAACAAGAAGATTTCGATGACCACCGCCGCGCTCAGCCGCGACCTCCACTGTTTCAACATGTCGTGCTCCGTAGTGCTCGCCCCCTACGCCAGCTACAACTTCTCGTTCCGTTGTAACGCCTCCACCCTGACCGACGCCCTGAAGTACGACAAGCGCTCCAGCTACTCCAACTCCGTGCAGTGGTATTGATTGCTGAAAAAATTGGAAAATCCTTGGCCGTCTGGATAATTTTTTTTATCTTTGCGGCTGATAACTATGTCGCTGGCTTTTGACAAGACAATGACGAATAACTAAATACAGATAAACCTATGAAAATCAATCAGTTACTGATACCACCCCCTGTTTCGGGGACTGACGTAGCGAAACAGGGCTTCGGTCTTCACCGCATCTTGTGCCTCGCGGCACTTGTCGTTAACCTTTTTGCCGTCGGCGGCGTGTGGGCCGACGTTGAAATCAACGAGACGAACTTCCCCGACAGGAACTTCTGCAACTATGTGAGGGATTACTGCGAGTACGAAGTCATGGACGGGGTGCTCACCAACAGCGAGATAGCCCAAGTGAAGGAGATCAATGCCACCGATATGTCCATCAGCAACCTCAAGGGCATAGAGTTCTTCACCGAACTGAAGGAGCTGAACGTCTTTGGCAACTATCTGGACAAGCTCGACCTCTCGCAGAACACTAAGCTCGAAAGGCTGGACTGCGGCAGCAACCAGCTGACCTCGCTCGACCTCTCGAAGAATACCGAGCTGCAGATGCTGTTTTGTTCCAATAACCAGCTGACCTCGCTCGACGTCACGAACAATGCGAAGCTGCGCTATCTCTATTGCTCGGGTAACCAAATTGATGCCGCTGAGATGAGCAAACTCGTAGCGGGCATGCCGACGTACCAAGGGACTACGGACAGCCCTTTGGGGCAGTTCCAGGTGTTCGACAACTCGGTCGACGACCAAAACATCATCACCGCCGCGCAGGTGAACGCCGCCAAGGCCAAGAACTGGCGGGTGACGGCATGGTCCAGCAACGGCGGCCAGCAGGACTACGAGGGCTTCAGCGGCTATACCATTAATGAAACGAACTTCCCTAACGCGACATTCCGCTCTTATGTCAGCAGCAAATGCGACACGAACAGGGATGGCATCCTTGGTATCGAGGAGATTGAGGCGGTGACGAAGATAGACATTAGCTGGGTCTTTTATCAGAATCTGACCGACCTCACGGGTGTACAATACTTTACTGAACTGACATCGTTGAATTGCCACAAGCTCAACTTGACCACCCTTGATGTGTCGAAGAACAAGAAACTGACAAAGCTGGATTGCGGTTACAATACGCTGACTTCGCTTAATGTATCGGGCTGCACGGCACTGACTGAGTTGGATTGCAGTAGTAACCAGCTGACTTCGCTTGATGTTTCGGACTGTACGGCACTAACAATTCTGAATTGTGACATAAACAAACTGACAGCTCTTAGCGTTTCGAACAACACAGCACTAACTACGTTGAATTGTCAGCAAAACCAGCTGACCGTTCTTGACGTGACGAACAACACTGCACTGACCTCGCTTGACGTCTCGTACAACAAGCTGAACGCCCTTGATGTCTCTCATAACACGGTACTGACATTTCTGTATTGCAGCCATAACCAGCTGACCACCCTTGACGTGTCGAACAACAAGGCACTGACATCTCTGAATTGCGGTCACAACGATGGTGTAACGACGCTGAATTGCAGTAACCTGCAGTTGACCGACCTTGATGTTTCTGGATGTGAGGCACTGACAACTTTGGATTGTAGCGGTAACCAGCTTGACGGGATTGGTACCAGTGGGTGGGGGCTTTCATCCTGCCAGGCTATTAACAAGTTGTATTGTTACAACAATCAGATGTGGGGTGAAAATTTGAGTAATCTCGTAGAGTCATTACCCACGACGGGCGGCGAGCTTTACGTTTACGGCGACGAGAACACTGAGGGCAACGAGATGACTACCGTGCAGGTGTATGCCGCTAACGCCAAGGGCTGGCAAGTGCTGTCGAAGGATGGCTCCCCCTATAATGGTATGGATCCTGGTCTTGCTATCGACAAGACGAATTTCCCCGATGACATTTTCTGCAATTACGTTAAGAATAATTGTGACTTGGACAAGGACGGCTATCTCACTGAGAAGGAGATACAGAGTGTGACATCTATATCTGTTAGTAGCGAGGGAATAGCAGACCTTAAAGGCATCGAGTATTTCACGGCACTGACGTATTTGGTATGCCAAAACAATAATCTGGTATCTCTCAACCTGTCTGGACTTGCAAGTCTCAACCATTTCAAATGCAACAACAACCAGCTGGAGTCCCTTAACTTGTCGGGTTGCAAGGCTCTTTCATATATGGAATGCCAAAACAACAATCTGAAATCCCTTAACCTATGGGACCTTACGAGTCTCAGCTATTTTACCTGTCATAACAACCAGCTGGTTGAACTTGACGTTTCTAACTGTACAAAACTCAATTATTTCGTATGCAATAACAATCAGTTGGTTGCACTTTATATGTCGTCGGAGCAAGCTTTGGGTAACTTTGTCTGCTATGGTAACAAAATCAGAAACAGGGGTATGGATTACTTTATCAGTAGCCTACCCACAAATTCGTCGAACCAAAATCTAAATATCTGCCGCGATGAAGCTGCCGACGGTAACGAGATGAATACCAGACAGGTCGCGGCTGCCATAGCCAAGAATTGGATACCAAAGATATGGGACGGCTCCAAATGGGTGGACTACCCCGGTGTTCCTTACTACGTCGCCATCAACGAGGAGTACTTCCCCGACAAGAACTTCCGTGACTGGCTGCTGGCGCAACCTATGGGTGCTGATGGCAAGCTCACCGAAGAGGAGCTTGCGGCGACGGAGCTCGACGTCTCGGGGCAGGGCATCGAAAGCCTCTCGGGCATTGAGTATTTCACGGCACTGACGAAGCTCGTTTGCAGCAACAACAAGATTGAAAACCTCTGGTTGAGCAGAAATCCGGCTATTACGGAACTGTGGATTGACAACAACCAGATATGGGGTTACGCTATGAATACGTTGATTCAGAATTTGTCTGATAACGGCGGTGTTATCAGGGTGTTCTCCAACAGCGCGACGGAGGGCAACGGAATGACTTCCACGCAGGTGAGAAAAGCCAAGGACAAGGGCTGGACAGTGCTGACGAGCGACGGCGCGGAATATGCGGGTATCGACCCGGGCATCGCCATCGACGAGCGACACTTCTACGACCAGACGTTCCGTTATATGGTCAGAAGAGGAGCTGACTCCGACGGGGACGAATACCTCAACGAGGTGGAGTTACGACACTGGACATCGTTCGGTGATGTTTTGGTGAATCGTCAAATCAAGAGCCTCCAGGGCATAGAATACTTCACGTCGCTGAACGAGCTGAAATGCTGGATCAACAATATTGACGGCTCGTTTGTCAGCCTCCTGCCCGTGACGACCGACGGTAAACTGTACTACTTCTACGGCGAGGGACGTGACTTCAACACAATGACGCCGGCTCAGGTATATACTGCCAACCAGAAGGGGTGGCGCGTGTTGAGGGAAGACGGCTCTGACTACCTCGGTGTCATTGTCGAAGGCGATGCCGACGGCAACGGCGAGGTTGGCACGCAGGACGTGGAGCGACTGAGCGACTACATCCTCGGACGCAACTCCAGTGCGTTCTCACTGAAGTCGGCCGACCTTGACGACAACGGCACGGCCGACATCACCGACCTGACGCTACTGATAGAAAAACTTAAAAAAGTAAGAAGGTAAAAAAGTAAAAAGTTAAAAAGCTATGCCGGATTCATTCCGGACGTGTGTTATGCATATCAAGCGCCGCCTGACGAAAGTGAGGCGGCGCTTGGCGTCAGTGAGGCGGCACTTGACATTAGCAACGGCGACCCTACCAATCGCCGCGCGGCAGAAAGCAGAATAATTGTACATGATTAATAATTATTAACGATTCGGGAGGGGTGTTATTCACATTTTTTTGTATCTTTGCAGCAATTATTATTAATAAGGTGAATAAGTAATAAGATAAAAGAGTAAAAAGCAAAAAAGACCTCCCAACCTCCCGTTTTCTTCCGAAACCCCAGTGTGAATAGGGGTTTGAGGACGGGAGGTCACTCGCCTAAACCTCCCGTCAAGGTCCCGTCGAACGTCCCCTGAGGAGGTAAGAAGGGAGGTCAGAGGGGAGGTGTGACGGGAGGTGTGACGGGAGGTCTGCGAAGTGCGAAAGTCCCTGTACATCGGCACTTCGGGCCGCAGACGGGAGGTCTGCACCATTTCGCAACGAGGCGCCGCTTCAGAATCACGAGGCGCCGCTTCATGACAACGAGGCGCCGCCTCGCACCAGTTATCCGCCGGGTACGTGGCAGTTTACTGCCGGGTTCGAGCGAGTTTACTGCCGGGTAAAGGCTGCTGACCCGCCGAGTTAGCACGACTAACAAGCCCAGTGAGCAACGCTAACTCACCCAGTTGACAAAACGAAGATAAACGTTAAACTAAAAACAATAGAATTATGAAGAAAAGATTATTATCAATTATCATCGCACTCCTCGCCTTGGTTTCGGGGGCGCAGGCTGAAACTGGCTACCCGCCTGTAAAAATCTATGACGGATATAAGCCTAAGTCATTGTTTAATCAGTATTTGGCTATGTTTCAGGTCGTTGCCAATGTGGAGGGGAAATTGGTCCTTGAAAATACATCGTCAAATGTTCTGACTTTTAAGAACCTGAACGGCAATACGCTGTTCAGCATTGATACAAAGGCTAAAACATTTAGTGTGCCTGCCAACGTTCAACCCTATGGACTTACTGTGCGGCTTAGCCAAAAATCCAAGGAAGCTTTGAAAAAAGTGGACTCGGATTTAGGGAAATACGATGCCTTTTCATTTGACATCGAGCAGACAGTGAGCGAAAAGAACTTTCCAGACGATAATTTCCGCTACTATGTTATTCTAAATATTTGTAGAACGGATGTTTCTGGAAATCCAATTGCCAGACTTTCCGATGTAGATATCAATAAAGTCAAGAGCATTGATGTTAACAATTACATCATCTCTGACTTGAGGGGCATTGGTTTCTTCACCAATCTCGAGGAATTGTCCTGTGCCAATACCGGCTTAACCTCGCTCGACCTGTCGAAGAATACAAAGCTGGAATTTATCGATTGCTCTCTCAACAAGATCAGCGGCAGCAACATGGATGCGTTCATCAGCAGCCTGCCCACCGTTACGAATAGAGTTCTTTATGTCATTCGTGGCACCACGGACCAAAACTCGATGACCTGCCGTCAGGTGGGCAATGCCAGGAAGAAAGGTTGGGAACCAATCTCTGTTGTGAATGATACCTATAGTTTTTATTTCGGCTGCGATTTCGTCTGCAATATCAACTCGAACAACTTCCCTGACGATAACTTCCGCAACTATATTTCCAATACCATCGACACCGACAGGAACGGAATGCTCGATCAGAGCGAGATTGCGGCCACAACACAAATTGACGTTTCCGGCAAGAGCATTGGAAGTCTGACAGGCATCAGTTACTTCACGGAGTTGGTGACTCTTGCCTGCTCTAACAACAACCTGACGTCACTTGACCTTAGGAGCAACACGCGTCTGATCGACCTGTTTTGTGACAACAACAAACTGAATTCACTGACCGTTTTAGGGCTTGGAAATCTGCAAAGGGTAAACTGCCAGAACAATAACCTGGGTACGCTGGGCCTGCCCAACAGCCCGAAACTGAGATTCCTCTGCTGCTCCGGCAACCAGCTGACCTCGTTGACTATGCAGGGCAGAAGCTCCAGCGTGTCAGCCCCCGTCGTGTATTGCGATGGCAATCAGTTAAGAAATTCAGGCATGACGGCGCTAGTCCACAGTTTGCCTAAAGCGTCGAATAATGATGGCTATTTGTACGTAACGAAGAATGAGGCGTCGACGGGCAACCAGATAACCACTGCTCAGGTGAATACGGCCACCGAGAAAGGCTATGACGTCAAAATTTGGGATTCGAACAAACAGGCTTGGGTGTCGCATCCCGACTCCCATCCCGGCGTGTACACCATCACCGTCTATGACGGCGCAACGCTCAGCGCTCTCGACTTACAGATACTCACAGAGATGATGGCTTTTGTTCAACCTCTTATGATTGGCAGCCTCAGTGAAAGTGACAATGTTTACACTTTCTTCCCTCTCACTAACCCACTTTTCGGCTTTCAATGCAATAAGAACACGAGGAAATGTGGCATATACCCTTACGGCACCAATGCTGGGTACGTATACGGCATCTTTGCAGGGAACTTTATTTTGCCCGTATCAAGCTATTACTACATGTATCAGTTCTTAAACACGATTCTTAAGGACTACCCGAATGTCGAGCTGAGAATGGAGGTGGCTATCAATTCCAACACCTTCCCCGACACGAATTTCCGCACGTGGGTCAGCAACAACTGCGACACCGACAAGAACGGGCGGCTCACGAAGTCGGAGCTGGCACAAGTAACGTCGATGGACGTCAGCAACAAGAACATTTCCAACCTCAAGGGCATCGAGTACTTCTGGGAGTTGACACACTTGGACTGCTCAGGCAACAACCTGACCTCACTTGACCTGACGTGGCAAGCATCGCTGACGACGCTGAACTGCTCTGGCAACAAGCTGCAATCCCTGAACATATCGCAATGCAAGGCGCTCGAATATCTGTATTGCAACAGCAACCAACTGACTTCGCTCAGCTTATCAAATAATACAGCACTGAAAAACTTGCGATGCCAGAATAACCTGCTGTCCTCGCTCAGCGTATCAAAGAACACGGAGTTAGTCAGAATAATGTGCTACGGCAACAAGATTCAGGACGCTAATATGACCTCGTTCATCAATAGCCTGCCCAAGAAGTCTGACGGACGTTTAAATGTATATGCTAATAACTCTTCCGAAGGCAACAAGATATCAGTCGCGCAGGTAAAGGTTGCCAAGGAAGATAAGGGCTGGCAGGTGTTGACGTCAGGGGAAAACCCATATCCCGGCTACGATGCCATCGCCATCAACGAGACGAACTTCCCCGACTACAACTTCCGCTCGTGGTTACTGCAACAGAGTTATGGCTCTGACGGTTACCTTACACCGGACGAGATAGCCGACGTGACAGAAATGAACGTTAGCTCCCAGGGGATAAGCAGTCTTATGGGTATTCGGTATTTCACAGCACTCGAAGGTCTGAGTTGTAACAACAACTATCTGTCGGAGCTCTACCTGTCCGGCATGTATAATTTGGAGCGGTTGGAGTGTTACGGCAATAGGATTAGAGGCGGGGATATGACAAAGCTTATTAACAGCCTTAGAAGTCAGGGTGGTCAGATGTGGGCTATGTCCCCCGACGAGTCTGCTGGGGATAACCTGATAACGGTTTCGCAGGTGAATGCTGCCAATGAGAAGAGTTGGAGCGTATATGAGATGGTAGGAAATGGAGCGTATGACTTTGCCGGAGCTCGCGGCGATGCCAACGGCGACCTCTACATCGACGAAGATGACATCGCCACCATGCGCGATTATGTCACCAGCCTCGATCCCTCGTCGTTCTCCTTCGATGATGCTGACATGAACGGCGACGGCACGGTTGACATCGTCGACCTGACGCTGCTGATTCAGTATCTGACGGAGTAAAAGTAAGACCGCGCGCCGCTGATTTTTAGGCACTGAAAAACACGGAAGAACACGGAGCCCCCTTTATGGCCAGCCGTGTTCTTCTGTGTTTTTCAGTGTCTGATCTGTTCCAGGTTAATTCCTGCGATTAACAATTATGTAGGTGATTTCTCAGGGAAATGTTTGGAAGTATGCCGGAAATGTCGTATATTTGCAGGCGACAAATAAATGACTGTATATGGAAGCAAGAATTATCAATGTTCCTGTTAGCGTGCCCAAATCGTACCGTATCGATTTGTTGCAGCAACAACTTACGGCTTATGCGCAGCAACTGATAAGGTCGAAAAAGACCAAAAGCCAGAAAAAGCACTATCAGCATGAGGCGCTATGTGGTATGTTCTCTTCGAATGCAGCAGAGAACGAGCTCATTGAGGATTATCTTCAGGAAAAATATCATTTGTAATTTACCAGAAGGGCAATGAAAGTTTTCCTCGATACAAACATTTTCCTCGAATACTTGGAACAACGACGTGAGTCTCAAGCAGTCCGTCGGCTGTTTAACTCCATCGAGGATGGTCATCTGAAGGCGGTCGTCTCTACTGGTTGTGTATATACGCTTGCCTATCTTGTCAGGATGGAGCTTAAACGCCAAGGCATTCACCGTCCGGAGCAAACAGCGCTTCTGCGGTCTACTTTGAATACGATACTATCTATGGTTACGGCTGTAGGAATCAGCCATAAACGTATCACCGAAGGTGTCAACGATGTTGCTTTCGACGATGTTGAAGACAGCTTCCAATATCAGTGTGCCATACAAAGCAAGTGCGATGTACTCATTACCATTAACCTTCGGGACTATTCCAATGCCGACTCACGCCAATTGGAGATTCTTTCACCAACAGAATTCGTGAGTAAATACTTGTAATCCGTGCATAGATAATTGGCTCCTAAAAACTGTTCAGCAGGGCGTCGAGCGACTCCTGCTCGCCGACGACCCAGAGGATGTCGCCCTCCTGGAAGGGGCGGGTGGGGCTGACGGCCGACAGATTCTCCTTTCCTTCTTCAAGACCGACGACCATGCAGCTGTAGAGGCTGCGGATGCCGCTCTCCTTGAGCGTCTTGCCGACGAACGGACTGGCGGGGCCGATGATGAGCTGGCGCAGCTTCATCTCGCGGGCCTCGATGTCCTCCTCCTCGCCAAGCACCTCCTCCTTCAGGGCGGTGCCGAGGCGGGCCAGCTGGTCGTCGCTGCCGATGACCTGCAGGCGGTCGCCGGGGAAGATGACGTAGTCGCCGTCGGGGATGTTCAGCCGCCGGCCGCCGCGCATGATGCTGCTGACGTGTACGCCGTAGCGGCTGCCTAAGGAGAGCTGCTTCAAGGTCTGGCCCATCCACTGTGAGTCAGACGGCACGTCGAACTCGGCAATGTGAATGTCGCGGTCGAGCAGTCGCCCTTCGTAGAGGGGGCGCTTCTTGCCGTGCACCTGAGCCTCGATGTCGCGTGAGCGGAGGTTGTTGATGAACAGCCGCTCGAGGACGATGCTGCGGTGCTTGACGGCGCGCGAGACGATGATGAGCGCCAGGATGACGATGCCGAGGGTGACGATGACGGCCGTCGAGAAGTGGCCCAGGCGGTGACAGACGTAGAAGATGAAGCTCAGGGCCACGACGGCGCGCGCCAGAATGGTCGACAGCAGGGGCAGGCGGTTGCGGTTCGACTCGGCCCAGAGTGCCTTCCACTCCTCGGAGCGGTTCTTCTTCATCACCATGGCGCGCAGGAAGGGGGCGATGGCCATGAGCGTGATGAGGCCCGTGAGCAGCTCGGGCAGCGAGATGTGGATGCCCAGCAGCGTGAAGTCGTAGCCGACGGCATGCTGCAGCAGGGGCAGCAGGAACATGAAGCTGACGGCGATGGTGGCCGACGTGAGGATGCTGTAGACGACGGTATTGATGCCCATCTGCGTGAGCAGCCGCTTCCACTTGCTCTGCTCGGTGGTGTTGGGACGGCTCATCGACAGGTGGTTGAGCGAGCGGATGATCTTGTTGGGCAGCCGGTGCTCGAGGGCATTATAAGCCGGCGTGGCAAGCCGTATCATGTAAGGTGTGAGAAATGTGGTAATGACTGATACGGCTACCACAACCGGATAGAGGAAGTCGCCGATGACGCCGAGCGACAGGCCCAGCGAGGCGATGATGAACGAGAACTCACCAATCTGCGCCATCGAGAAGCCGCAGCGCATGGCCGACTTCAGACTCTCGCCGCCCAGCATGAACGACATGGAGCCGAAGACCGACTGGCCGATGAGGATGGTGAGCACGAGCACCAGGATGGGCACGGCGTAGTCGATGAGTATCTGCGGGTCGACGAGCATGCCGACGGAGACGAAGAAGACGGCGCCGAAGAGGTTCTTGACCGGCTCGACGAGCTTCTCGATGCGCTCGGCCTCGACGGTCTCGGCCAGGATGCTGCCCATGATGAAGGCACCGAAGGCCGACGAGAAGCCCACCTTGGTCGAGAAGACGGCCATGGCACAGCAGAGACCGAGCGAGACGATGAGCAGCACCTCACTGTTGATGAGGCGGCGCACCTGGCGCAGGAAGATGGGGATGGCGAAGATGCCCACCACGAGCCAGAGGATGAGGAAGAAGCCTATCTTCAGGATCGAGCCGAGCATCTGGCCGCCGTCGGGGTTGTTGCCGCTGGCAATGGCCGACAGCATGACCATCATGACGATGGCCAGGATGTCTTCGAGGATGAGCACCGACATGACAAGCCCCGCAAACTGCTGCTGCCGCAGGCCGAGGTCGTCGAAGGCCTTATAGATAATGGTGGTCGACGACATGGCGAGCATTCCGCCGAGGAAGATGCAGTCCATCTTGCCCCAGCCGAAGCACTGGCCGACGATGATGCCCAGCATCGACATGCAGAAGATGATGGTGATGGTCGAGATGATGGGCGAGGCGCCCATCTTCAGGATCTTCTTGAACGAGAAGTCTAGACCCAGCGAGAACAGCAGGAACATGACGCCGATGTCGGCCCAGAGGTGGATGTTCTCCTGGTCGACGACGCTGGCCGTGTAGGGCATGTGAGGCGAGACGAGGAAGCCGGCCACGACGTAGCCTAAGACCAGCGGCTGCTTCAGTCGCTTGAAGATGAGGGTGACGACGCCGGCCACGACAAGCATCAGCGCCAGGTCTTGTATTAGTGCGGGTAGTTCAGCCATTGTATCCAGCCGTCAGTTCACAGATCTTGACAATAACCTGCATAGCCTTCTCCATCGACTGGATGGGCACGAACTCATAGGGGCCGTGGAAGTTGATGCCGCCGGCGAAGATATTGGGGCAGGGTAGACCGCGGAACGAGAGCTGCGCACCGTCGGTGCCGCCGCGGATGGGCTTCACCTTCGGGGCGACGCCCACGGACTGCATGGCGTGGAGCACCAGGTCGATGACGTGCATCTGCGGGTCGATCTTCTCCTTCATGTTGTAGTACTGGTCCTTCACCTCGATGTCGACCGTACCCTCGCCGTACTTGGCATTCATCTGCTCGGCGCAGCGCTGTATGAAGCGCTTGCGGTCCTCGAAGCGGTCGCGGTCGTGGTCGCGGATGATGTAGCTGAGGCGGCCCAGCTCGGTGTTCGTCTGCATGCCGATGAGGTGGTAGAAGCCCTGATAGCCCTCGGTGGTCTCCGGCGTCTCGTCGTCGGGCAGCATGGCGGCGAACTCGGCGGCCAGGCGGTTGGCGTTCACCATCTTGTCCTTGGCATAGCCCGGGTGTACGCTGACGCCGTGGATGGTGACCTTGGCCGAGGCGGCGTTGAAGTTCTCGAACTCCAGCTCGCCCACGTCGCCGCCGTCCATCGTGTAGGCCCACTCACAGCCGAAGCGCCCGACGTCGAAGTGGTGGGCACCCATGCCTATCTCCTCGTCGGGATTGAAGGCCACGCGAATCTTCCCGTGCTTGATCTCGGGGTGCTGCTGCAGGTAGACCATGGCCTGAACGATCTCGGCGATGCCGGCCTTGTCGTCGGCCCCGAGCAGCGTGTGTCCGTCGGTGACGATGAGGTCCTCGCCGACGTGCTGCAGCAGTTCGGGGAACTTCTTCGGCGACGAGACGATGCCCTCGCTGAGCAGGATGTCAGAGCCGTCGTAGCCGTGCACAATCTGCGGCTTGATGTCGGCGCCCGAGCAGTCGGGACTGGTGTCGTAGTGCGAGATGAAGCCGATGGTGGGCACGCGGTCCTTGGTGTTGGCACGGAGCGTGGCGTAGATGTACCCCTTGTCGTCCATCTCGACATCGTCAAGGCCCTCGGCTTCCAGCTCCTTCTTCAGGTATTCGGCGAAGACGAGCTGCTTCTTAGTACTCGGCACGCAGTCGGCATCCTCTGCCGACTGCGTGTCAAACTTGGTGTAGTTCAGGAATCTTTCTACTATATCCATATATTAGCTTTGTTTGTCCAATTCAGCCAGGTTCTCGGCAATCATCTCGTCGGTGACGGTGTAGTTCTGCAGGTCGCCCTTGATGAAAGCCTCGTAGCTGGGCATGTCGATGAGTCCGTGGCCGGAGAGGTTGAACAGGATGACCTTCTCCTCGCCCGTCTCCTTGCACTTGTTGGCCTCGCGGATGGTGGCAGCGATGGCGTGGCAGCTCTCGGGAGCGGGGATGATGCCCTCTGTGCGTGCGAAGAGCATACCAGCTTCGAAACTCTCCAACTGGGGAATGTCAACACCGTGCATCAGTCCGTCCTTAATCAGCTGCGACACAATCATGCCGGCACCGTGATAGCGCAGGCCGCCGGCGTGGATGTTCGACGGCTTGAACTGGTGGCCCAAGGTGAACATGGGCAGCAGCGGCGTGTAGCCGGCCTCGTCGCCAAAGTCATACTGGAACTTGCCGCGTGTCAGCTTCGGGCAGCTCTCGGGCTCAGCAGCGATGAACTCGGTCGTCTTGCCGTCCTTGATGTTGTGGCGCATGAAGGGGAAGGCGATGCCGCCGAAGTTGGAGCCGCCGCCGAAGCAGGCTATCACCATGTCGGGATACTCGCCGGCCATGGCCATCTGCTTCTCAGCCTCCAAGCCGATGATGCTCTGGTGCAGGGCCACATGGTTGAGCACCGAGCCGAGCGTGTACTTACAGTTGGGTGTGGTGGTGGCCAGCTCGACGGCCTCGGAGATAGCCGTTCCTAATGAACCGGAATGCATGGGGTCGCGGGTGATGATGTCCTTGCCGGCACGTGTCGACATCGAGGGCGAGCCAGTGACAGCGGCACCGAAGGTACGCATGGCGATGGATCGGTAGGGCTTCTGCTGCAGCGTGATCTTCACCTGATAGACAGCGCACTCCAGACCGTAGAGCTTGGCGGCATAGCTCAGCGCCATACCCCACTGTCCGGCACCCGTCTCGGTAGTGACGTTGGTCGTGCCTTCCTGCTTGGCGTAGTAGCACTGCGGCAGGGCGCTGTTGATTTTATGCGAGCCAAGCGGATTGGTCGACTCGTTCTTAAAAAAAATATGTGCAGGCGTGCCCAGTGCCTCCTCTAATGCGTAGGCACGGACAAGCGGCGTGGAGCGGTAGAACTTGTACTTGTCGAGCACTTCCTCGGGGATGTCTATCCAAGCGTGCTCGGTGTCCAGCTCCTGTACGCAGCACTCGCGCGGGAATATATGTGCCAAGTCGTCAACGCCAAGCGGCTGCTTCGTGCCCGGATGGATGGGCGGCAGAGGCTTGTTGGGCATGTCGGCCTGGATGTTATACCACTGTGTAGGAATCTCGCTTTCCTGAAGGATGAATTTCTTTTGTTTCATAATGCTTTTGTTCATAAGTTTAGTTATTGCGTGTGCAAAATTACACTTTTTGTTTCTATTGGCCAAAGAAAAATGCTCTTTTCTTCTCTGCATTTTTATCATGGCTACCTTTTCTCGCCCTATGCGGTTGAAAATGGGAAGGCTTTTTCAACTGCACAGGCCGTTTCTTTTCTTGCCAGCTGATTGTTTTTCTTCATTTGGGTACCCCTCAAAAAAGTCCGAAGGCTTCGGACACTCTGTCCGAAGGCTTCGGACTCGTTGTCCGAAGGCTTCGGACTCGTCGTCCGAAGGCTTCGGACGGACAGTCCGAAATGTAAAGAAAAATTGCGGACAGTTTGTAAATAGCAAAATC
>JAEEGH010014742.1_pt1 | contig 17100 bp, 16 predicted proteins | sample 9134181 | NCBI WGS metagenome assembly JAEEGH01 (sample SAMN16246544, study PRJNA631951) | gut metagenome | biome: gut microbiome; feature: rumen; material: DP-attached | host: Bos | place: Iran: Karaj | collected 2018-10
TCTCCAAGGACGAGTACGAGGCTATGATGGAGCGTTACTATCACGATGTGGAGCGCGATGCCATGCGTCGTTGCATCCTCGATGAGGGTATCCGTCTCGATGGCCGTAAGACCACCGATATCCGTCCTATCTGGTGTGAGGTTTCACCTCTGCCCATGCCTCACGGAAGTGCAATCTTCACGCGTGGTGAGACTCAGTCGCTGAGCACTTGTACTCTTGGTACCAAACTTGATGAAAAGCTTGTCGACGATGTCTTGGAGCATGGTTATCAGCGTTTCCTGTTGCACTATAACTTCCCACCGTTCTGTACTGGTGAGGCCAAGGCTCAGCGTGGCGTAGGCCGTCGTGAGATTGGTCATGGACACCTTGCATGGCGCGGTTTGAAAGGCCAGATTCCTGAGGACTTCCCTTACACCGTTCGTCTGGTCAGCCAGATCCTCGAGTCTAACGGTTCTTCTTCTATGGCTACCGTTTGTGCTGGTACCCTCGCCCTGATGGATGCTGGTGTACCTATGAAGAAGCCTGTTTCTGGTATCGCTATGGGCCTGATCAAGAATCCTGGTGAGGAGAAATATGCTGTATTGAGCGATATCCTCGGCGATGAGGACCACCTGGGTGATATGGACTTCAAGACCACTGGTACAAAGGACGGTCTGACAGCCACTCAGATGGATATCAAGTGCGACGGTCTGTCGTTCGAAATCCTTGAAAAGGCCCTCATGCAGGCTAAGGCAGGTCGTGAGCACATTCTGAAGTGCCTCACCGATACGATTGCCGAGCCTCGTGCAGAGATGAAGCCTCAGGTACCACGTATCGAGGCCTTCGATATTCCCAAGGAGTTCATTGGAGCCGTCATTGGCCCTGGTGGCAAGATCATCCAGCAGATGCAGGAAGATACGGGTGCTACCATTACCATCGATGAGGCTGACGGCGTAGGTCACGTGCAGGTGAGCGCTCCTAATAAGGAGAGCATCGACGCTGCCATCTCGAAGATCAAGGCCATCGTGGCTATTCCTGAAGTAGGTGAGGTCTACGACGGTGTTGTTCGCTCGATCATGCCTTATGGCTGCTTCGTAGAGATCATGCCTGGCAAGGATGGTCTGCTCCATATCTCTGAGATCGACTGGAAACGTCTTGAGACTGTCGAAGAGGCTGGTATCAAGGAGGGCGACCATATTCAGGTGAAACTCCTCGAGATCGATCCTAAGACAGGCAAGTACAAACTCTCTCATCGTGTACTCATCGAGAAGCCTGAGGGTTATGTTGAGCCTCAGCAGCGTCGTCGTGAGCGCCCTGAGCGTGGCGAACGTCCTGAGCGTGGCGAGCGTCGTGACCGTCGTCCCGATCGTGGCGACCGTCGTGACAGAGGCGAGCGTCATGATCGTCCTGAGCGTGGTGAGCATCGTCCCCGTCCTGAGAATCAGGAGGAGGCTCCAAGAGAGAACAATGAGCCGAAGGACTTCAGCGATTCTCTCGATCACATGGATTTCTAAGATAGATTTCTAATATAGAAAAGGCTGCATTTCTCGAAAATGCAGCCTTTTTTGAAAAAAGTTCCAAAAATATTTGGTGGTTTCAAAAATTCGCCGTACCTTTGCACCCGCTTAACAGCAAAACCTGCTTCAGTAGCTCAGTTGGTTAGAGCACCTGACTGTTAATCAGGGGGTCGTTGGTTCAAGCCCATCCTGAAGCGCCTTAGAAATCAAGGAGTTACGAGAAATCGCAACTCCTTTTTCTTTTCCATCTGAACAAATTTTGGTTATCTATTTACGTTTTTTTAAGTATCATCTCCCTTTATATCACGATGTCCAGACGTATCACAGGGTACTATTTCAAAGGGTATCATAGAGAACCTTTTCGATCGTATTTCGGTTATGCTCCATATTATTGATACTTTTCTAAACAATTTATAATGAATGAATCTCTCTTAAATATTGTATAAAATCATGCCCTAATACTAAATAATTAAGAAAAACTTCGTATATTTGTCCCGATATTCAATAACTGAGACTCAGGATTGAAGATAATGGGAAGAATTATCATATTAAGTATTGCCCTGTCTCTTTGTGCTTTTTCAGCTCAAAGCCAAACTAAGCGAGCCTTATTAATAGGTGTTTCAGAATATACCACTATCACCCAGCCATCTGATGATATATGGTCAAATACTCATGGGGCTAATGATGTAGAGCTCCTGTCTCAAACGCTAAATAAGCAAAACTTTAAAATCAAGAAACTAACAAATAAGACTGCAACAGCCCAACAGATAAGAAAAGAGTTTGCTCATTTTATTACATCTTGCCGCCCTGGTGATATTGTTTATCTTCATTTTTCCTGTCATGGACAGCCTGTTGAAGATCTGGATGGTGATGAAGAGGATGGTTGGGACGAGGCTCTTGTTCCTGTTGATGCTCAAAAAGTTTATCAAAAGGGGAAATATACTGGGGAGAACCATATCATTGACGATGAGCTAAATAAATATCTTCGTTCGATACGTACAAAGGTTGGTGATAAGGGATTTGTTTGTGTTGTTATTGATGCCTGTCATGCAGGATCATCTTACAGAGGTGATGAGGAAGAAGATAGTATTATAGTTCGTGGTACCAATTGTGGTTTTACATCTTCTGGAAAACAATTTGCACCAAGAATTGATAAACGTGGAAAGATAAAGGTTGAGAAATCTGCTTCAATGGCTAATATCTGTATTCTTGAAGCATGCAGATCATATCAGGTCAATAGTGAGATACGAGAAGGTGGAGTCTATTATGGCTCATTGTCTTTCTATGTTAACAAAGTATTACAATCCACTTTGCTAAGTAGTAACAGGTCTTGGATAGATAAAGTAAGTCGGTTGATGGATTCTGATGTGCGACTTGTAAGACAGAATATGGTTATTGAAACAAGTTTATAGCATTTATGGAGATAAAACTGTTTGGAAATAAAAATAAAGATATGCTTGAGAAACTTAAAGACTTTGTCTCTGAGCATAAAGAAAAGAAGAAGGTTCTTGATTATCTTCAGAAATACTATACTATTTCTTTTGATGAAAGCCAAGATATTTTTCAGGATGCTTTTATACTTGTGTATAACAATATAAAAGAGGGGAAACTTAGTGTCAAGACTTTAAATTCCTCATTATCAACATATTTTATTGGTGTATGTCGAAATAAAGCCTTAGAGTTACTAAGAAACAACAACAAATATGTTACTACATCGTATGAAGTCCAAAACACTCCTCATAATACTTTCCTTGACGAACAGGTAGAGAAAATACTATTATTAGAATCAGAAAACGAATCACTTCAAAAGAAAAAAGAAGCTTTGGTAAGGGATATTGTCCGCGATTTACCATCTCCCTGTGACGAATTATTATGGGGATATTATCGTGATGGTTTTTCTATGAAGATATTAGCAGACAGGTTCAACTATGCAAGTGAAAATGCTGTAAAGGTCACTAAGCATCGTTGTTGTGAGAAATTCCGCAATAGGTATAATGAGTGTGTTAAATCACTTTTCTAAATTTTTGGCAAATGAATAATAACGAATATAAAGATTTAGAGAAAGAATTGCTTGAAGACGAGCGCATCAGTCTATTCTTGCAGGGCAAAATGAATCACGAGGAAGAAACTGTTTTTCTCAAAGAACTGAAGCAGAACGACGAACTGCGTCAGCGTGCTATAGTTCAAGCTCGTTTAATTAAAGGTATGAAACAGGCTGATGAAGAATTGTTTGAAGCATTCCAACAGGCTGATCTTCAAGATGTCAACAAGATAATAGGTGTTCAACAGAAGAAAAGCCCGGCTAGATGGCTTGCCATTGCAGCATCAGTCATTTTCATCGTATTTGTTGGATTCAAGTCATACGATTATTACGACACGACTAATCTTGGAAAAGAGTATGCCAATACATTCCCCATATCTAACATAATTAGAGGTGATGCAAATTCTAATATCGAAAACGAACTTGCCACATTATTTAATAATATCGTAGAAGGGAAGGATTTGGATAATACCACTTCTCGCTTGGCAAATTTATGGGAACTCTCAAAGCAAGATATTTATAACGACTATACAGATTTTGCTCCATATATTGGATGGAATCTTGCTATAGGTTATTTAGAAGATTACGAAAAGACTAAGGCGCAAAATGTTCTGGCTGAAATGGAGTTGTTATATGATAGCGAAACTATTATAGGTAAAAAGGTCAGGGAACTCAAAAAAGAATTTCAATAAATTGTTATGAGTTTAAGAATACTGCTATTATTGTTTGGGCTTTTATTATTAGTACCATCTTATTCGCAAAATGTCGACTATTCTTCTGCTGAAGAATTAATAAGCGATATAAATAGGAGGAATTTTGAAAAGCCAATATCATTTATGAAGCAGTATTTGGCTTCAGTAGAAAATGGGACTGAAGTATTTCAGGATTCTGTTTATATTGGAATGACCACCCTCTTGGCATCATCATATGCTCAAAATGGTCAAATACATGATGCTGACACCTTACTAACACATGTGATTAATTACATGACAAGAACAGAGAAGAAGTCTCCGTTAGCATATTCGTTATTTGTTGCACGTGGCAGTATATTAAGTATGTTGCAAAACTACGATATAGCCTCTGTTTACTTAAAATCTGCTCTTGATATGGTGAATGAGCAAGAAGGTATAGGTGAAAACTATTCTGTGATTCTTAGCATGTTGGCAGTATGCCATATGAATATGTTTGACATCGAAAGAGCGCAGAAAGAAATAGAAGAGTCAATTACAATTATTGAACATACGGAATCAAAGTTCTCTTTGTCAAACATGATTGGTATATACCAAAAAGCAGGGGCAATATATAATGAAACAGGATTTATTGAAAAAGCGGAATTCTACACAAAGAAAGCCTATGACTTATCAGATGGGAATGACATGTATGTTTCTGAATATATAAATGCAGCAAATAACCTTGCTGTTATATTCTCTGATACAGAAAGATATGAAGATGCTTTGTCTATTTTACATCAAATGTTAAAGAAACCGTTGTCAGAAATAGAAAAAAGTAGTGTATACAATAGCATCTTTCTTGCCAATTATTTTATGGATAATGAAGAGGATGCAGTCAAATATGCCAACCTATGCAGTAATAGCTTAAAAGACATTTCTTCTGATTTATATTCTTCATTCCCTGTAATGACAACGGAAAACATATGGGATAAGAATGCAATGCAGCTAAAGGTTAATATGGGAATTCTAGATAAATTCCATCATAATAGTAAGGCTGTAGAGATGTGTTACGATAACAGCCTATTTATTAGGAGTCTTGCTTACGATGATATGTCAAGATTACGAGACTTATCCCAAACAGATACAATCATAAGCAATTTATATTCAGAAATAAGAAATTTGAAATCAGAAAGATTTGCTGGTGATCATAATGTATATAAAGCATTAGAGGAAAAGGAGAAACAATTAAAAGAGGTCTTGATGTCTAAAACAAGAAACAACACACACACAAATCTGCCTACATGGAGAGATGTCAAGCAATCATTACAACAAGGTGAATGTGCAATAGAGTTTATAACATATGTGGGGTTTACAAGGACAAATTCGGAGAAGAAAGAACTTAAATATGCAGCACTTATACTGACACCAGAGACTAATAGCCCCATATTCGTTGAACTATGTACAATCAATCAGTTGCATGAAGTTTTATTAAATGCAATGATAGAACAAGAAATAGGTATTAATGGTTTATACGTGAAAGAGAAAGGGTCTATTCTCTACAAATTGATTTGGGAGAAAGTAGAAAATATTGTAAAAGGCACTAAGAAGATTTTTATATCGCCAATATTAGGAATCCAAGATGTGAATATTGGTTTTATTCCATCTCCTGACGGACGCTATTTAAATGATAAATATGACATAAGAATTGTGACCTCAACAGCAAAGATTTTTAATCAAGAAAAATCCAATTATACTGATGCATATGTCTATGGAGGTATTGAGTATTCAAAAAGGAATCAAAGCTCAAATGACTTGTCTTATAGGAGTATAGTGATAAACGAACTGTGCGATTCAACGCGAAATGGTTTTGGTTTTCTGAAAGCATCTGTATATGAAGTAGACCAAATAGCAAAGACTCTCCGAGACAAGAATGTTGGTACCGATCTTTTCTGTGGGACAGATGCAGATGAGGCCTCTTTCAGAAGAATGGATGGAAAATCTCCGCCTATCATACATTTATCCACACATGGTTTTTATTTAGTAGGATTTGATAAACATACAGAGTATTTTAATAAACTTCAAGCATATTCTAACAATGATAATTCAATGCTACTTTCTGGCATATTGCTAGCCGATGCCAATTCTGCGATAATCGGCTCAAGCGGACAAGACCCTCTAAATGATGGAGTATTAACAGCAGAAGAAATATCTTTGTTGGATTTGAGGAATACTGAACTAGTTGTTATTTCAGCTTGCGAAACTGCAATAGGACAGAATCTTCAAGATGGTTTTGGAGGGCTTGTAAGAGCATTTAAAAATGCAGGTGTGAAAAGTATCATAGCAAGTTTATGGAAGGTACCTGATGAGGCCACAGCAAAACTTATGGTTTCATTTTATAAGTATCTGTTATCTGGAGCAGAAATGCATCAGGCTTTGAAGATTGCACAAAAAGATGCTTCTATGTTATATCCAGATCCATATTATTGGGCATCATTTATCTTGCTAGATTAAAATAATATAGTTTGGTCGTTATGTACTTATTATGGTGAAGAGAATTTCTTCGCCATAATTATTTTCAATGTTCTTGTTAACCTTCTGCTGCTATTTGTCATAGAAGTATAGAAACAAATAGTAACAACATTATTAAAAGTGAAAAGTATGAAGAGTATTTATCTTACCCCGTTTGTGTTCAGAGCAACACGTTATGAAGAGTACAAAGATGGTATTTGTATTGGCCAACAGAATGTAGACATTCAAATCATCTCTAAAGTGATTAACAATTGTGCCATGTTCCATTTGGAAGGTAATATGCCCATGAATATGAAACGAAATTTTGGGCTGCCTGTGTTTGGAGTTGAACGTGGTGATATTCTTGAAGATCGAATTATGTATGGTCGTCTTCCTGATAGCTTCAGTTGGCAAGACCCTACAGATCCGCTTGTCTGCGAAATCTTTGCCAACAAGACTTGTATTCGTTTTGCCATGCTTAGTCCATTAAGGGTTGTTGAGTTTACTGGCTACTTCGAATTGATTGGTGAATAACTCACTCTCAATTACAATAACTTTCCATAGTATGTTTAGCATACGGCGCTTGTAAGATGGTCTGTTGTGAAACACGCCATCTTTTTATATAAAAAAATCGATGACTTGTTAACCTTTCCTTTGTTTCTGTCATAAAGGGTAGAAACAAACAATAATAACAATTTAAAAATTCAAAGTTATGGAAACAAAGACTCGTTACACAATGGTAAACAAGAGAGGTGAGGAAATCTATCATTCTAATAGCTTCTTAGGTTTTATTGGATCAACAATCCTGGTTTATTTTATCTCCTTCTTTGCAATAATGATTTTTGCAATGATTCTCTGCAGTATAGGCTCAATTTTCGGCTAACATTAAAATATTACAATAAAGAGTAGAATTATGGAAACTTTATTTTTCTTAGTTATTGCAGTATCACTAGCATACGCAGTTGGTTGCTGGGGCAGAACCCGCAAGATTGGGTTCGGATGGGCGTTTTGTCTGTCGTTGGTAAATCTCTTAATTGGCATCGTAGCAGTTGCTTGCTCAAAAAAGTTGGAAAACGAAAGTGAAGAAACAAATAAATAGAAGTCTCGTTATGAAAAAGTTTGGTATAGGATTGCTCATATTTGGAGCTCTGGCATTCATTGGCGCAGCCTCAAAAGGCAATAGCGTTTTTGGTCCTTGCTTCTTTATTGCTCTGGGAGTATTTCTAATGTATCGCGCAAATATTAGCCATAATAAATAATTATTGTCATAGTTGTAAGTTAAAAATGTTGATTAATGGATGGATTGTTTAAAAACAATCCATCTTTTTTCAAAAATAGTTGTTTTAATGTTAACCTTTCCATTATTTCTGTCATAAAAGGTAGAAACAATAAAATAGAACAATATGGAAAGTTTAAACATTCAAATCGACAAGACCAACGTTGAACAGCAGAAGGCTTTCGACCTTGTGGCAAATACAAATACCTGTCTTTTCATTACAGGCAAGGCAGGAACTGGTAAAACCACGTTCATTAAGCGTATTCAGGAAGAGATCAACAAGAACTTCTTGGTACTTGCCCCTACAGGTATTGCTGCCATTGCTGTTGGTGGCCAAACAATGCACTCATTCTTTGGTTTCCCTTTTCAGGCGATGGGCCCACATACAAAGTTGGATGTATTACCAGAGAGGAAGATGCTTCTTAACGAAGTTGATACAATTATTGTGGATGAGGCTTCGATGGTAAGAAGTGATATGGTAGATGGAATGGACAGATACCTCAGAATGGCTTTCGATACTAACATGGCTTTTGGTGGTAAACAAGTCGTGTTTGTAGGTGATTTGTATCAACTTCCTCCAGTTGTCAAACAGGACTCAGCAGATGCAGAGATGCTTCGTGATCTGTATGGCCCTGGTCTTCCTTTCTTTTATAAGGCATTTGTTTTAAAGAGAATGAACTTGCCAAAGATAGAGTTCCAAAAGGTTTATCGTCAGAGTGATGAGGAATTCCTTACTATTCTCAACAAAATGCGTAATGGTGAGGTGAAGTCTGAAGATCTTGCTCTGCTAAACGAGCATGTAGGCACAGAGGATAATAATAAAGACTTCTCCGTAACCCTAACCTCTTTTAACTATATGGCAGAAAAAATCAATGAGCAGAAGCTTAATGAGATTGAGGAAGAAGAGTTCCTTTATCAGGCAGATATTAAGGATGAATTCAAGAAGAACGATGCTCCAGTACCAGAAGTTCTCAGATTGAAAGTTGGTGCGCAAGTCATTTTCTGTCGCAATAACCCTAATTCTGGTTACATGAATGGAACTATTGCAAAGGTCTCTGCTTTGGAGGAGAACAAGGTTCTTGTCAAACTTGAAAATGGTGGCGAGATTGAGGTGCATAAGGTAAGTTGGGAGAATGTCGAGAGCCAATACAATCGCGACACTCGCAAGATGGAATCTACCATTATTGGCTCTTTTACTCAATATCCTATCAAGTTGGCTTGGGCAATTACAATCCACAAGTCTCAGGGTATGACGTTTGATCGTATGCATTTCGATTTGTCAAGAGGAACATTCCAGGCAGGACAGGCTTATGTAGCCATCAGTCGTATGCGCTCATTGGATGGTTTGACATTGAGTCATCCTATTATGCCACATCATATCATGCAGAATCCGGAAGTTCGAGCATTTGCTAATTCTTTCAACGATGCGATAATGATTGATGATGAAACCTTAATTGGAAAAATGTTATTTAAGCATCTGGCCAAGAAAGAATATGATCTGGCAGCTAAGGTTTGTTTAGATCTGGTTGTATCAAAGGCTAAGCGAAATGACTTGAGAAATGCGGCATTAATCGCCAAGAAGATGTTCGATATTATGCTTGACGACAAGAATATGATGGGCTGCACAAAGAAAGTAAAACTTCTGAAAGATTGTAGCATGACCTGCAATTTCCTTAATGCCGTATTCTGCCTGTATGGTAATCGTTATGAAGAAGCCATTGGTTATGCAGATATGGTACTGAGTAGAAAGAATTGTTTGGAAGCCATGTTTATCAAGGGCCGCGCCTTATTCGAGTTGGGTAGATATAATGAAGCTTTCGACATGAACTATCAGATTATCAACATCTCCAAGGAGGCAGAGGAAAAGAAGGCAATTGATAAGAAACTGCTTCTTTTTGAGGCAAGAGTAAATGAACGTATTGGAAATCCCAATATATCTATTTGCAAACGACTCATCGACATCTGTCCCGAGTGCATCGATGCCTATTGCCTTCTGAGAAAGGAAGCCATTAAGGATGGTAAAACTTTAGATGTGTCAGAAGACGAAGAAAATGCAGGTCTTGTCATTTCTTTCAATGATGTTTCTGTTTCTAATGATGATTTTAGGAAACAGCTTACCAAAGCAGGTGTCTATGGTAAGGAGTTCTCTAAACTTAGAAGGAGGATTAGTAAAATAACTGTTTAAGATTTGTGTTATGAGAAAAAATTATTTTGTATTATCAGTTCTGGTTGTGGTATTTGTCACAAGTGCTTGTACTGGATGTGGTCATGAATCTAATCCAAGAGATTATCAATTAGATTATTACATAGATACCTTACACCATTCAAACCCGTAAGTGTGTTTGTATGCCTTGATTATCCAATCTGCCCATTCTTTTTTGGTTGCTTTACTATCAACACCTACGAAAGTGTTGACTACCCTCAGTTTACGATCAAGAATACCGATTCTTTGTTTTAGTGGAATAACTCGTTCAGTAACAACATCATATCTACTGGTAAGATAAGGACCCTCACCGCAGCACATCTCTATTCGGTCTTCAAGCACATACTGCTCCCAGCTTTTGCCAGTTTCCTCGAATGTCTTTCTTAGAATGTCATCATCAGTTATTTTCCATCTTTTCCCCATCATAGGGCTGTTGAATGGACTTCCTGAAGATGGTGCAGCACTACCAAAGAACCAGAGACTGTCTGCAGCATTGAGTTGTTCATTGCAAACCCATGACGGAGTGAACACTTCTGCTCGTTTCTTAGTTCTTATTCGCTTTTCCTCATCGCTCTTCCTGACACGAGGACGTAGCACAAGCCCATTTTCACCCACGATGTCCTCAACATGGATGGAGTCATGCTCATTGTGTCCGCCTATATCTGTTGCCCACAGGATATTCTTTCCTGTAGTGCGGTCAACGAGAAGCATCTCCAGAAATTCACGAGGTATCTGGTCTTCAAGGATATCTACTCTGTCACAAATGTCGGGCATCGGCCAGCAGCAAAAGGTCTGACTGATACCCAAGCGTCAGAGGGTTCAATAATTCAGGTTTCAACAAAGCAGAAAAGAACGAGGGTATCTCCTGCTGCCCGTCCCACTGTTTAGGCCCTAGGAAGCCCCTCTTGATAGAACGAACAGATTTGATACCCTCAGGAATATGTACAATGCACCCAAAAGTGTGCGTGAGGGCACAAGACCCTCGGCACACTCCGGCTGCGTAAAATATACACATCCGTAGGCGTCACCTCTGCATATGTCTTTGTACAAGAGTTGAATTTCCTAGGTTCAAACAGTCAAAAACAAAGCGTACAGTGTCGCTTATTCCGCAATGTAGTGCTCCACCCTCGGCTCCGTCATCCTCAGATGACATCGCAGCCCCACAGGCAGATTGCATCTGTAAAGATACAAAAAAGTTGTGTAATAACTGCTCTTTGAGCAAAAAAACTGCAAAAAAGAGGCTAAAAGATTGGAAGAAAAGAGAAAAACAGTCTGAATTTTTGTATCTTTGCACCATCTTACATCAAAACAAATGGCAAAGAAGAAGCAAAAGAAACAGCAAGGGCAGCAATTCCTCTCGCCCGAGCAGTATATCAAGCAAAAGGCACGAACGTTGGAAATAGGGACGTGCTATGTGAGTGATGACTTGGAAGCGATGGGCGAGGGTCACATCATAGTATCCCGTAAGCATACGGGTGGCAGGGTTAGCATAGCCGTCTATCTGGTCGACATTTGGTGTGTAGGCGTAAAGGATACGTTCTACCGACTCAGAATGGAAGATTATGAGTTCAAGGAAATGATTGATACCTACCGTCTTGGTCTGCGCGAATGCAGCTATGATGAGGCTCACAACTGGATTTACGGTGCCATCGCTTTTGCCGAGGAAGCCGGTATCGAGCCAGACAAGAGTTTTAAGATCACCCAATACATGCTTGAGGAGGACGATGACAACATACCGCTCATCGAGTATGAATATGGTAAGGAAGGCAAGCACACTCTCGTCGCTCACAGCCGTTTAGAGGCGAGTCGCTATTTGCCATTATTGGAAAAGAATTTGGGTAAGGGCAACTATGACTACATCCTGAATGCTGATGATAATTATGATGAAGATTTGGATGATGATCTGGATGACGATGATGACGAAGAAGACCATGGCTGGCTATACAAGGATTATGGTCCGAGAATGCCCTATACATATTGTCACCCCGACTATCCGAAGGAGATACAGCTGAACTATCCTTGGATGCAGGACGAACTGTCGAAGACGGAAAATGCCCTCTATCTGAAGGATGAACTGACAGACCGTATCCTTGCCTTGCCCCACGATGCGCTCAGGCAGGATTTGGAGAACCTGATCATGTATCACATCGGTCTGACCTGTGATAGTATCCCTGAAGGATATGACGATGGCCAGTACAACGGACTGCTGAGTTCCTGCCTCATGCTGATAGCAGAAGTAGGCATTTCAGACACCAGCCTCGACTGTGTACTTGAGGTAATGCGCCAGTCAACCGATTTCTTCGACTATCATCTTGGTGACAGTTCGCATGAGGTCTTTGTTCCAACGCTTTACAAATTGGCAGGAAACAGGCTCGACAAACTGATGGCTTTCATCAAGGAAGAAGGTCTTTACTGGTTGCCCAAGGCCGAGGTATTTCCTACGGTAGTCCAGATAGCCTTGCGCCAGCCAGAGCGCAGAGCCGAAGTGATTGAGTGGTTCCGTGAGGCACTTCAGTTCTGTATCGACCATGTCGCTGAGGCTAAAGCCGTTGACAATTTGATTGCTGCTACGATGATATGCGATTTGATAGACTTGCAGGCTGTAGAGTTGCTGCCCGAAATTAATGCATTGTTCGACACGGAGATGGTGGATCTCAGTCATTGCGGAAGACGGCAGGAGGTGCTTGACGACATCGTCAATCCTCACTATGCAGGTCGTTTGGATGACTGCATCCTTGACATTCACGACCGCTTCGAGGATATGCATCACAGGTTTGCAAGAAACCAGTAGTATATAGAAGGATGCAGACAAAGGGGCTAAGCATTTATTCCCAGGCAGGGAATGAATTATTCCCACGTTGGGAACATAATATTCCCACGCTGGGAACAAATAGCGAGGCTACGGCTCGTCGGTAGTGAGCCGTAATGTCATCAAGGACGAGCCGTAATGTCGTCAGTAGAGAGATTACGTTTCTCTATAGGCATGCAGTGTTTTCTCGTAGGCCTACCAGTAAATTTTCTTAGGCCTATTAGACAATGCGATGATAAGCAGACTTCTAACCCAATTGACTGAAAGTTCTTTGCAGCAAAGGAGTTAGGATGGGTTAGGAGTATTATGAACTCCTCACCAGCTGGTAACCAACACCTAACCTGACTCCTAACCCGCCAAAACAATTCGTTTAACATTTGGAAAAAAATCGCAAGAAATTTGCAGGAAAGATTTGGATGGTAACAGAATTTTTTGTAATTTTGCGGACGAATTAAGGAAAAAGCCTTAAGGAATAGGACTAATAACCAAGAAAAGCATTTTATGAAGAAAGAACTGAAGAATCAGACTGAGGCCGTTCAGGCCTCGATGGGAGGTCTGCTCGCAGTAGAGCAGTTCCTTCAGAACAATTATCTCTTCCGCCGCAATGTGCTGAGTGGAAAGATTGAGTGTGCAACCCTGCCTGCTGAGGATGAGCCCGAGTATCGTGAGCTGACACCTGAGGCTGAGATGAGCATCATCATCCGAGCCCGCAAGGAGTTGGCTGACGAGAAGTGTAATCCAAAGTCGGACATCCAGGACCTGCTACGTTCAGAAGAGGTTCGTGCGTATGACCCTATCCGCGAATTCCTCGAAAGTCTGCCCCAGTGGGACGGACAGAACCACGTGGCTCGTCTTTTCTCTCGCTTGCCTGGCCTATCTACGGAGCAACATCACTTCTTAGCCGTCTGGTTACGTTCAGCTGTGGCTCACTGGCTACAGATGGACATGCTTCACGGTAATGAGTGCGTGCCTACGTTGATTGGTGCTCAAGGCTGTGGCAAGACTACTTTTATGCGCCGTCTGCTGCCTCAACAACTGCGGCAGTACTATCTGGATCATCTGAACCTCTCGAACAAGTTTGACAAGGAGATGGCTCTTACGAACAATCTCTTCGTTAACCTCGATGAGTTCGATGCCATCCGGCCCTCCCAGCATCCTGCGCTGAAGCAGACACTCTCGAAGAGTAAGGTGAATGGGCGTCCTATCTTTGGACGAGCTCAGGCTGACCGTCCTCGTTATGCCTCATTTGTAGCTACGACGAACAATCCTCATCCGCTGACTGATGTGACAGGAAGTCGACGCTACATCTGCCTCACCATTCCCGACGGGCAGCTGATTGACAATACGGGTGACATTGACTATCAGCAGCTTTATGCGCAGGTGCTGTATGAACTGCGTGAGCTGAAGGCGCCGTATTGGTTTAACAACGACGAGGTGGCCCGTATTCAGGAATTGAACCTTGACTATATGGCCAAGAAAGACATGACGGAGATGATTGATGCCTGTTTTCTGAAGCCTCAGGAGGGTGAGACGGGTAGGATGATGAGCAACACAGAGGTGCTTAATGTCCTGACCAAGGAATACCCTTCGCTGAAGCAGATAGCAGGATTGAGCATCAAGTTGGGACTGGCGATGAAGAGGATGGGCTTCGAACAGACCCATCCCCACAATGTGGCTCATTACAAGGTTATTCAGAAGGGTAAGCCTGCAATGAATCGGGAGGCTGCATAATCATAGCAAGGTTAGGAGTTGGTGAGGACTAGGTTGGTAGTCCAGCTGACTCCTAACCCTTTGAAAAGCCTTTGTATAAAGCAAATCCAAAGATTCGGTTAGGAGTTCTCACTTCTTTTCCAGCCACTTATACAAAAGATAGTCATTAATCTTATAAATGACATTACGTCTTTTGTCGCCAACTCTACTGATGATTCCCTGTTTCTCCAACCTGAACAGACCAGAAGCAGTATTTGCGGCTGTTAGACCCGACAGGCGTTGTACCTCTGCAGAAGATGCTGTTTCTCCAGCTTGTGCTAAACCATAGAGTGTACGCTGAAGCATACCAGACAAACCGCTAAAAAACAATCTGAAATATCGGTCATTTTGAGCGATTACTGACTGTATGGCCACATCCACGCTGTTACAATTTTGCAATGCTGTTGCCAAAGTACAAATATAGTTGAGGTTGTCTTCGAGTTTTGGCATTACGTCCAAGAAGGTTATGTCATTCTTCACTGCCTCATATTCCTTCTTTGGCAGGATGTCTGCCAAATCCTCATATTCCAGCTCTGGGATATGAAACACTCGGAAAGCATCATAGAAAGGCATACGATAGTCAGAGAAACCTTCATAGAGTCCCGTAGATGTTGCAATAAGCATTGGGGCATTCTTCTTGAAAAGGAATGCACGAAGCCTATATTGTTCCTCATTGGGCAGTGATTGCAGCATCTTGTCGAAGTCGTCTATAATAATATAATTGTTATTATTGGACACATCTACCTTATTTGTTATATCATCTGCAGTCACTACGTTACAGTGTGGATAGAGGAACTTAGCAACCTTAAAACCACGAGAGTGAAGCTCTGATGCAATACCCTCTATGATACATGTTTTGCCAACCCCTTCATTACCAGACACCAGCAAATGCTGAGGAATAGAATTCGGACGATTTGAGTCTATTATGTCAAACACCGACATCATCAATTGCTGTCTCTTTGTCATAACTCAGATACTTACATTAATAATATGTTTCTTTCCAATAATCACGAAGCAACGGTGAACGGAATTTATATTGTTCACCATCTTTCACCAGATAGCCGTCAGTCATCAAAGTTCTCAGCAGCAGTCCCATTTCATCATTTTCAAATGATGGGATTTTGGCATAGATATGATTGTATATTTCATCTCGTGTTTTGCCATCGACATTCACACAAAGATATTTCAGGATCAACTTGGCAACATCCTTATTGTCACCATATTCTATATTCAGACGTTCATGCCAGGTGTCAAACGAGCCTGTCTGCAGAAGGTGGCCATAAGCATCATCAACATCGGCCTTCGTAATCTCTCCAACAGGAAGTCTTGACAGTAGAAGTTGTATAAAGAAAGGGATGTTCCATCCAATTTTATCAAGAATATAGCGCTTAATCTTAGCATCTGCTTCTATACCGATAGACTCCGCAAGTGTGCTAACAAATTTTGTTGCCTCTTTGTCAGAGAACGCCCCGAGTTCAAAGTCCGCCACGTCGTTTATAGTGTCTGACAAATTATGTTGTGTTGTAAAGTTTCTCACTCCAACGGAACTGCATATCAGCCAACTGCACTTCTCTGAGGTTGCTGACCGCATGGCTCGGAACTGATTCAGAAACGTTTTCACAGCTTGTTCATTGTCATTCTTCTCAGATAAGGATTTCAAGAGCACAGTAAGCTCGTCGAAAACAACAAGCGTGTGGTTGTCAAGCGTATTTAGAATATCTGCCAAATCCTTGAAATCATTATTGTCTGACGATTCCATTTTGACCGTAGCCTTAACAGGCAGGCCTGTCGTTGATAACTCAACACCAGACAGCCATTTCTTCATTTTTGCCTTCACTTTCTCCACCGCTTTCCTATTTTCAATTTAATAGCCATATTAAAATGCAGTTTATATTTTGCTGGCAAATTTAATTAATTCTACTGAAAAAACAAGCAAATTGCAATTTTGTTATATGCAATTTTGCAATTTATAACACTTTTCCATGTAATTATGGGTATTTCATGTACTTATTTTCAAATTTGAAATATTCAAATGGACAAATAAATAGAACTTCGCCCCACACCAAACCTATTGCTTTTGTTGTCATCGTTACCCTTGTGGAAAAGAATTATATGTATTGGCTCAAGGTTCCTGTCGCCCGTCTTTCCAGCAGATTGTCATAAAGAATCTGCTGAGCTTTGATTCTATGAGGAAGGCTGTCATAGTTTCTGCCAGGAAAAGCAATGACTGCTGTGGTATCAAAAGAATAATTATTACGGCTATAGATCTCGTATATATTATAACCGATGAAAGTATATGCGCCATAATGGAAGACAATAGTAGGATGGTTTGCAATGTCTATGACCT
>JAEEGH010014745.1_pt1 | contig 17099 bp, 5 predicted proteins | sample 9134181 | NCBI WGS metagenome assembly JAEEGH01 (sample SAMN16246544, study PRJNA631951) | gut metagenome | biome: gut microbiome; feature: rumen; material: DP-attached | host: Bos | place: Iran: Karaj | collected 2018-10
GTCTGGGTGAGACCATAGTCGCGCAACTTATCGGAATGGAGGGTCACAGCAATGGTGGCGCCTCGTGAGGGGGCCAGCGTCTCGGGCGTGACAGTGGCCGAGAGGTATGGTGGCAGATGCAACATACGAGGCTGCATGGGTATGGTGCCATTATTAAAGATGTGAATCTCCTGTACAGGCTCGTCGCCCTTGTTCACATCATCGAAGAAGAGCTCGTTCATGTCGAGCAGCAAGTCGCCCATGGCGATGGGATATTCGCCCGTGTAATCCACCATCTCTGGGATGACGATACCCTTCATAGTCAGGTAGACGATATCTTTGGAACCATTGCTCTTAATAGCTGCCATCTTATGGAAATGGCCCAGCTGACGAGCATCGTAGGTCATCTTGATTTGGAACTTAGCGCCTGAGCCCACTTCCTTTGGATACTCCACAGCTGTACAACCGCAATCGGGTTTCACACTCTCAATAACGAGTTTCTTACGACCTTTGTTTCGGAGGTCGAACGTAGCTGTAATGGGTTGCTCGTAGCCTGTACGACCACACTCTACAGTGGTTTTCTCGATGGTTAAACGCTGCGCGCTTACCTTGAGGGGCAAGAAGCAAGGAGCAAGAATCAAGGGTAGAATCAAAAACTTTTTCTTCATATATAATTTTTAATGTTGATGTTTCACATCGAGCTCGCTCACATTCGACATAGCTTAAGCAAGCATAGCTCTGTTCTCATTTTATCGCGACCTTTAATCTTTAATGTTTAATGTCAACGACGAAGTCGTGGCTCGGAACTCAGGGGCGTAGGCGCACTCAACGGTGCAGGTGCCTGTCTCGTAGGTTCCAGCGCGATCGATATAGTATTCGTTCTCTATCACATGCTTGCCCTTCGAAAGACAATCGAAGTAATAGTTCGTGCTGCCATCGCGTGGGGTGCAGTATGAGCCCTGATGCCAACCACTGAGTTGGTGGATAGGCTCCATGCAAGCGGCTCGTTTCTCAACCACCTGAACAAAGTCGTAGTCGCGATCGGCTGTGATAGTGATGCGAATGCGAACGCGATCACCGATTTTTAGAGGTGAGGGGTGAGGGGTGAGAGGTGAGAGATTTCCTTCGGCTGTGAGAATCTCGCGAGCGATCTTCAGACCAGAGCCAGATTCTGAGATTGACTTCGTAGGCTGGAAGAATTGGGCATAGACAGCGCCCCAAGAGGTACCCTCAGAGGTCTTCTCGATGGTGAGTTCTTTGCTTTCGACTGGTACGTTAGTCTTCACGTAACCGATGGCAGCTGTAGCCTTCGGGAGATCGAGCACCTTGTCGTCGATCTTCATTGTGGCGTTCTCAGCATCTAGTTTCAGACTATTGTCCTGACTACCTGTCACCCTATTTCTCTGACTCCCTAAGAACGCATAAACAGCGTTCACACTATTAATCGGTGTATCCCAGGACTGGGTGCGCTTGCTCATGAGGAGCCAACGCTGCATCTCTTCGATGGTCTGACGATCATCGGGAGTGAGGCGCTGCAGGGCCTCGATGGCCACTGTCTGCGTGGGAATCTTATAATCGTACCAAGAATAGCCTGCACGTGGGGTGTCGTAATAACGTCCCATCTCTTCACGATAAACGGTATATTCCTTGAGCGACTGGGCGTACTCGAGGGCGCGCTTAAGATCGCTCTTGGAGAGGATGACGGCTGTGAGGGCTTTCTCATAGATGCTCTGACTCTTGATGTCCTTTTTGAGGAGCTTCAGGAGATAGTTGTTGGCCTCTACCACATCAGCAGGGAGCTCACGACCATCGAGGGTGGCGAGATAGAGCCACTGCAAACACTTAAAGCTGGGGAAGGACACCTTATGACCCTTGCGCGCTAGTTTCTTCAACTCATTCACCTCATCAACCACCTCGCGCCCCATGAACTTAAAGGCACTATTGAGCATCTGCTGGGTGTCGCTCTGTGTACCTGCCATGGCATTGAGACGTACCAGCATCTCTGACACGGCAACCGTCATATAAAACGAGCCTGGCATATCTTTCCACCAGGTCCAGGCACCATCACTCAGTTGGAGCTTCTCGAGTTTCTCAATGGCGGAACTGAGTCGATTCTGCATCAGGTTCTCGTCGAAGAAATCTGCGAGGCGCTGGCGCTGCTCGGTTTCCTTCTCGCTATCTAACACCCAAGGCGTTTCGTTAAGAAGAAGGTTTTTGAGGTCTTGGTTCTTCTCTAATTGAGAGGTTAGGGGTGAGGGGTTAGAGGTTAGAGATATGTCTGAGGCTTCCTTTTGCCAGAGGGCGAAAGCCGTTTTGGCTTGTGGGTTCTGGGAGATGATGTATTGACCCAAGGCGTTGGCGTAATAAGAGGCGGCTTGTGAGATAGCATTATCATCAGCGGGGTGACCTAACGCAGGCAGGGCCTGAATCATCAGCCAAGCGGGATGGTTGGTATATTCGAGTGTGAACTTGCCATTCGTTGCATCTGCTGGGATGAGGGCAGCCAGATCGACCTTGGCCTCACCAGGCTGATGCTGGGTGATGGGCACAGACACTGTAACACGCTCCGTAGAGGGGAGAATGGGTAGGTAGTGCTGTTCACCGTCGGTGTAGCCGTTGGCGGCTATGCTCATCTGGACGATGAGCAAATTAGAGGTGAGAGGTGAAAGGCTACGGGTAGGCGAGCTTTGCTCGGGAATGGGGTTAGAGGTGAGAGATATGTTAAAGGTGGCGGAGGTGGTGCCTCCAGCAGTGAGATTCACTTCCTGGGTTTGTTCCAGAAGCATCTTATTGGTTTCGGGATCGAGGAATTTTAACGTGGCCTTACCCTTGAGGGGCTTATCAACCATATTGAAGATGCGGGCGGAGATGGTAGCCTCGTCACCCTCGCGGAGGAAGCGGGGCATGTTGGGCTGAATCATCACATCCTTCTGGGCTACAGCCTCGCTTTGGAGCGAGCCATAGTGCATATCCTTGGTATGGGCGATACCCATAAAGCGCCACGTAGTAAGACTCTCAGGGAGTGTGAACTTCATAGCAACGGAACCATCCTCATTCGTTACAAGCTGGGGATAGAAGAAAGCCGTTTCGTTGAGGTTCTCGCGCATCTGCACTTGCTCCTGCTGGGTTTCTTCCTCAGGAGCCTCTGCTCCAGCTGCTTCTGACTCAGGGGCAGCCTTCACAGCATAACCCATCACTTCAACATCGTTGCTCTCGCGAGCTACAGACTGCGCCATCATAGGTGCCTCGTCAGCCAGCATGGCACCACTCTCGAGCATATCGTACTTGGCACCCATCATGGCTCCACGTGAGAAGCGACGGAAATGACCATTCCAGAAACTGGGGAAGATGCCATCGTCGAAACGACTGAACTCCAGACCATCGACAGGCTCGTTGCGCCAGGGGAAATAGCCACTGGCTCCCACACTGCGGATGGCATTGAAACTCCAAGCGCTATGAGGCAGGGCCACTGACATAGGGGGCACCAGACTCCATGAATGCTTCTGCAACTGGTCGAGGCTCTGATCATAAAGTGTCGCCATCAGCTGAGCATCCACGGGTTTTCCGTCTGCATCCTTGATGGTAAGCGTCCACTCCTCCTGCTGACCAGGTGTGAGTCGATTGCGGAAGGTGGTCCACTCCATGCGCAACTTCTTATCAGGCAAGGGGCGACGGATGGTGGCTGAGTGGGTATAGCAACGTCCGTTCTTCACCCAGGCAAAGGTGAGCAGAAGTCCGTTCTCGTATTCCTCCTTGTATTTCAGTTTGAGGTTCACGAGGGCGTTGCTCTTATCGTAAGCGCCCTGTTCGATGAGTGTCTTGCCTGAGAAGATGCTATAGACAATGTGCATATCAGGGGCAGAAGAGCCCACCTGAACAGTGACAGGTGTGCCATCGTTGGGGAACTGACTAGCGGACTGATAGAACCAGTCGTCAGTTTCTGTAGCAGGTTTTTCGTCGTCGAGGGAGAAGAGGGTGAACTCTCGGGAGATGGAATCTCCCTCGCAGGTCGCTTCAAGGGTGTGCTTGCCACTCTTCAATTTAGAGGTGAGGGGTAAGAGGTTAGAGGTTAGAGATATCTCTGTGGCAGTCTTAGCAGTAATCCATTTCCCTCCATCTATTCTGTATTTCACTTCGGCATCGAGGTCGTTGCCAGCAGCATTGAGCAAATGGAAGGTCACCTTGGGGTTATCCTCAAGGAGGATCTTTTCTGGCAGGGAAATGCTCAGAGCCTGTTTGCGATTGCCCAGAGGCAACGACATTTCGCCATGATGAGTCTCACCAGCACTGTCTGTCACATCGGCTGTGACCACAAAGTGGTAGAACATGGGATAGCTGGTCTCTGGCAGTTCGAGTGGCATACGCACATCGAAGGTGCCATCATCGTTAGTCACTACCTCATCGCTCAAAATCTCATCGCCCTCGCTACGATAGTTCAGGGCAGCAGCATCCCAATAGCGACTATAACTCCACCACCAAAAAGCAGTGCGACGCGATACCTTATATTTTACCTTGGCACCTTGCACAGGCACACCGGCATACGTCAAGGCCTTACCCTTCACAGTGAGGGTGTCGCCAGCCTGATAAGTCTCCTTCACTTCAGGGAAGTCTATATGGAACGTGGGACGCTTGTATTCCTCTACGCGGAACGAGTAGCTCTGGTTGTCTGCACGGAGGGTGAATCTTCCCGTGAGTCCTGAATTGGGTAGGGTAAAATCAGCTGTCGCTGTTCCATATTGATCCGTAGTAAGACGCTGCTCAGCGATAACCTTATAGTTGGCATCGCGGAGAGAGAGCGTCACAGGGGCCTCAGCACGAACACTGTGGCGCCAACCTTTGATGACATTATACAGGATGACGGAAGCATGAACCGTCTGACCTGGTCGATAAATGGCGCGATCGGTATAGATGCAGGCCTTCTGCACCTGAAGTTGATCGCCATAATAGCTATAGCGGAAGGTGCCTTCGAGGGGTGGACAGGCAGTATCAGCCTCCGTATAGGCAAAGGCTTCCATACGATGGTCGGCATCCTTGGCCTTGAAGAAATATTCGCCCTTGCCATCAGTCACAGCATCATGCTCTTCCCACTTGTTGTAAGCCACCTTCTCCTTGATATGCAGCTTGGCACCAGCAATGGGCTGACCTGTAGAGGCACTGACCACCACATAGCGGATGGATTCGTCCTGAGGCTGGGGCTCAGCGATGGTATACACATCAGTGACGAAGTAAAGCGAACGCTCTACCTCAGTAGAGGGATTGGTCTTAAATTCCACCATATATACGCCTACGGGCAGACCCTTGAGCGCAAAACTGTCTTCGAAGAGCTCATAAGGCGCATGACCCTCATATTGACGTTCCTCCAGCAATACTACATCGCCCAAAAGGGGCTTGATTTTCTTATAGCCCACGTCATAGGATGGTGCAACATCTATATCACCCTTGGCATTGACACGAAACACCTTCATGGTGAGCGACTTAAGGTTGCGCAGCTGCTCCAGCTTCACCTCCTGCGACTGTTGTGGCTGGGCCACCTTACGCTCGAAGTGCAGGCGGAACTGGGGATTGGTCATATCGTGCTCTGCATTCGTAAGCACACTGATACGTTTCCAACCTTTCCAGCGCTTCTGGGCTTCCTGTAGATAAGCCAGCTTATCGCCCATGGGCACCTCCTTATTATATTTGATGCGCTGATAGCGACGGATGGCCAACTCGCCAGACTCAGGCAGATCCTGATACTCAGCTATGAGCGAGTCGAGCTCCTCGACGGAGGCATAGCTATACACCTCAGAGGCGGTGATACAGGCTGCGCGACGATTGCCCACACGCTTATAATACTCATGGAGCAGGCGATAGTCGTCGAGCTCATAGCCCACCACGTGAAGGAGGTCATGATTAAAGATGCCAGCATCCGCGCCCTTGATAACCACAGGATCGTAAGCCTCGTCCTTGATACGAGCGAGTTTGATGCAGAGATCATCCGTGAGTTGGGGGCGATCCACCTTGAGCTCAAGATCGGGGTTACGACTCGAAACGCGATAAAGCACTGTCTGCCAAATGAGTCGTAAGACATCGTCGTTGGTGCTGAGGGCATGCTGTTTCAGTCCGTCCATCGTAGGTTTCAATGAGTCAGGGGCTATCTCAGCCATCACCTGAGCAGCCTGGAGTTCTGCCTTCAGCAAGTGTCCGTAGGCCTTCTCGTTGGTGGCCTTCTTCACGATCTTCTGCAGAACCTTATATTCCGTCTGTGGCAGGTCCTTATCTTCTGCCGCCATTACCTGACTCCAGAGAGCCTTATACGATTGTCCGAATAGAAACATGGGCATCATTATTGCAATAAACAGGAAGATACTTTTCTTCATTTTTACACCATTTTAATGGATTTCTCTGGCAAAGGTAGAAAAAATAATTGAATTACCTTTTATAATTAGGATTAATTATATTATTATTTGGTTTTTTGCTCACTTAATCGTATCTTTGGCTTCGCCGAAGATAAGCTGCACCTCGAAACTAAAAATAAATCGCGATTTATTTTGTAGTTTACTCGCTTATTCGTATCTTTGTCCCCATGATTAACCAACAACTATTGAATCCGGGGAGTATCGTCGTGATTGGCGGCTCCAACAACGTACATAAGCCTGGTGGCTCTATTGTGCGAAATATTTTGAATGGTGGTTTCGGTGGTCCTCTGCACATCGTAAACCCCAAGGAAGACGAAGTGCAGGGAATCAAGGTGTTCAAGGATGTGAAGGACATCCCCCAAACAGATCTGGCTGTGCTCGTGGTGGCAGCGAAGTTCTGTCCTGACTACGTGGACTATCTCTGCGCAGAGAAGGGTGTAAGGGCTTTTGTCATCATCTCAGCTGGTTTTGGTGAGGAGACGAAGGAGGGTGCTGCACTGGAGCAACGGATACTCGATACCTGCGAGAAATACGGGGCTGCACTGATAGGACCCAACTGCATAGGACTCCTGACACGCAACCATCATAGTGTCTTCACACTCCCCATCCCCAACCTGAATCCGCAAGGGTGTGACTTCATCTCAGGCTCTGGTGCCACAGCTGTGTTCATCCTCGAGAGTGCTGTCATCAAGGGTCTGCAGTTCAACAGCGTGTGGAGCATAGGCAACGGTAAGCAGATAGGTATCGAAGATGTGCTGCAATATATGGACGAGAACTTCAATCCTGAGACGGATTCAAAGGTAAAACTTCTTTATATTGAGAATATCTCCAACCCTGACAAGCTGTTGTTCCATGCCAGCAGTCTGATACGTAAGGGCTGTAGCATTGCTGCCATCAAGGCTGGTTCAAGCGAGAGTGGAAGCCGTGCTGCTTCGAGTCATACAGGCGCCATCGCTTCCTCTGATTCTGCTGTGGAGGCTCTGTTCCGTAAGGCAGGTATCGTGCGCTGTTACTCACGCGAGGAACTCACCACGGCTGGTTGTATCTTCATGGTGACAGCCAATTGCGAGAAGCCCAAGAACATGGAAGATCGCCCCATCAACTTTGCCATTGTGACACATGCGGGTGGTCCTGGAGTGATGCTGACGGATGCCCTCTCGAAGGGCGGACTGGCTGTGCCCAAGATTGAAGGTCCAGATGCGGAGGAGTTGAAGACGAAGCTCTTCGCAGGCTCTTCAGTGGCTAACCCCATCGACTTCCTGGCCACAGGTACAGCGGAGCAGTTGGGCACTGTGATTGATTATTGCGAAAACAAATTTGATAACATCGACGTGATTGCCGTGATCTATGGCACGCCTGGACTCACCCAACTTTACGAGGCTTACGATGTGCTGGATAAGAAAATCAAGGAGTGCAAGAAACCCATCTTCCCCATTCTGCCCAGTCTGCATACCGCAGGTCCTGAGGTAGAGGAGTTCCTGAAGAAGGGGCACGTGAACTTCAGCGACGAGGTGACACTGGCCACAGCAGTGAGTCAGATTATCCGTACCCCAGAGCCTGCCTCGCCTGAGCTGGAGCTCTATGGTGTGGATGTTCCCAGGATTCGCGATATCATCTATCGCGAGACGCGCCGTTTGAAGTTCGAGGGCATCGAAAGTGGCTATCTGGCTCCTGATGCTGTGCGCGAGTTGCTCTCATGCGCTGGCATCCCCCTCGTGCCTGAGATGGTTAGCACCTCGAAGGAGGAGCTCATTGCCTTTGCGGAAAAAGTGGGATTCCCTGTGGTGGCCAAGGTAGTAGGTCCTGTGCATAAGAGCGATGTAGGTGGTGTGGCTCTGAATATTCGCACCCCAGAGCACTTAGCCCTGGAGTTCGACCGCATGATGCAGATTCAGGATGCCACGAGTGTGATGGTCCAGAAGATGCTGAAAGGTACGGAACTTTTCATAGGCGCCAAGTACGAAACGAGGTTTGGTCACGTAGTACTCTGTGGTCTGGGTGGCATCTTCGTAGAGGTATTGAAGGATGTATCCAGTGGTCTGGCACCGCTTTCTTATGGCGAGGCTTATTCGATGATCCACTCACTGCGTGGCTATAAGATATTAAAAGGTACGCGTGGACAGAAGGGCATCAACGAACAGAAATATGCTGAGATCATCGTGCGACTCTCTACCCTACTCCGTTTTGCCACAGAGATCAAGGAGATGGATATCAACCCACTCCTGGCCGACGAGAATAACGTCGTAGCAGTAGATGCACGAATACTGATCGAGCGATGAGAATTGCGATTGTTGGAGGGGGTGCGGCTGGTTTTTTCTGCGCCATTAACCTGAAGGAAATGAACCCTGCTTGCGAAGTGACCATTTTCGAGAAATCGAAGAAGGTACTCGCCAAGGTGGAAGTATCGGGCGGTGGACGCTGCAACTGTACCAACAGCTTTGCCTCTGTGAGCGATCTCTCGCAGGTGTACCCTCGTGGCCATCGATTGCTGAAACGACTTTTCAAAACCTTCGACTATCGCGATGCCTACGAGTGGTTTGAGCGTCATGGCGTGCGATTGGTGACACAGGATGACGATTGCGTGTTCCCTGCCTCGCAGGATTCCCACACCATCATCAACCTCTTCCTCGCGGAAGCCCGCAGACACCACATCGAAATCCGCACGCAATCCAAAATTGAATCCCTCGAAGAGCTCAGCGATTTCGATTTCATCGTCATCACCACAGGCGGCATGCAAGGTAATCTCTCACCTCTAGCTTCATTCCCGAGCAAAGCTCGCCTACCCGTAGCCTTTCACCTCTCACCTCTGAATTCACCAGTCCCCTCCCTCTTCACCTTCTCCATCGAAGACTCAGCCTTGCGCGCCTTGATGGGCACAGTGGTAGAAGGTGCCACAGCCTATATCCCAGGCACTAATTTCCGTGCGACTGGACCCTTACTCATCACCCACTGGGGTATGAGTGGTCCTGCCATCCTCAAGCTCTCCAGCTATGCAGCGCGTGAGCTCCATGATCATAACTACCAGATGCCTCTGGCCATCAACTGGATCAGTGGAAAAGTGGACCATCAAGAAGCTGCCAAGGCAGAAATCCTAAAGCTACAAGCTCAAAACGCCATGCTTAAAGTCTCCAAGGTTCGTCCTTTCAATCTACCCAGTCGCTTGTGGAGCTACCTCATCGACAAGGCCTTGGGCGAGCGAGCACAGAATCGATGGCAGAACCTTAATCAGAAAGAGTTGAATCGTCTGGTGAATACCCTCTGCAACGACAGTTACCAGATAGCAGGGCGTGCTGCCTTCAAGGATGAGTTCGTCACCTGTGGAGGCATCGACCTCTCAGCTGTGAATCCCAACACCTTAGAAAGCAAACACCTCCCCCACGTTTACTTTGCAGGCGAGGTGCTCGATATCGATGGCATCACAGGAGGCTTCAATTTCCAAGCCGCCTGGACCACAGCCTATACAGTGGCTCGCGCCATCAGCCAGCAATAAAGAACCCCAGCCAAACGGCTGGGGTATCTCTATGATAGTTAATCTGAATTTATTAGTTAATCAGATCATTGTAATCCGTCTCCTTCTCAGGGATAGCCCATGTCCAGTTGTTACCGTCCTCAGGCTTGATGGTTACAGCGAACTGAGTATGGAAGCTACCACCGTTCTTAATGCTCTTACGATCAATGGTGTCACCCCAGCGCTTGTAGTCAAACCAGTCGTTACCCTCAGCAAAAAGGTCGAAACGACGATACAACTTCACCTCAGTCAGCAGGTCGTCACCAGTCTTGGTGCTCTTCGTGTAAGCCTCATCAAACTTCGAAGTCACGTCGAAGAGCAGCTGCTGTGCCTCAGCATCCTTGCCAAGGTGGCAGTCAGCCTCAGCCTCTGTGTAATACATCTCAGCAGCACGGATAAGGGGGAATGAACCACCACCAGGCATGAAGTCTGCTAGAAGCTTATACTGCATGTAACCATATACCAGAGAGGTGCTGTACATACGATCAGCATACTCAGAGAAGGCACGCTTGTAGAGCTTACCAGTGCTACGGCCAGCTGAGTTACACTCTGCCCACTCCTCCTCAGAAGGAACGAGATAGAGCCAGCGACGAGTATCGGTCTCAGGAATCTGGTCGATGAGCTCCTTGCTGATGGCTACAGGATATGAACGACAGTTGCTTGAGCTGGCGTTTGATCCGATGTAAGCGTAGAAGCTATAGTAGTACAGTGTCTGGTCGTTAGCCTCGTAAACACCCCAAATCCACTCATCGTTAGGAGCGTTGAAACCTGCCTTATACTGTGACCAAGACATCAGCGGATGGTTCTGACGAGCCAGAGCAGCATACTTGGCAGCATTCTGCCAATCCTCACGAGTGAGGGCAGCCTTAGCGTAAATAGCGTAAGCCACATCAAGAGCGGGCTTATAGAACTCGTCCTTGTCACGATCCATACCACTCTGTCCAAACAGCGAGATAGCCTCGTCGAGGTCAGCATAGATCTGTGCATAGGTCTCGCTCAGGGTTGACTGAGCGATGTCGCCAGTGCTCTGGTCTAAGCGAAGTACGATACCAGGTGTGTTACCCTGGGTATCCTTCCAGCGGAAGCTGTAGAGCTGGGCCAGACGGAAGAATGAATAAGCACGGAAGGTGAGTGCCTGAGCCTTCAGGAAAGCCTTCTCTGCATCAGGACCCGTAGCAGCGTCGATGTTGCAGATGATACCATTGGCATTGCTCACGAGCTTGTAATAGTAGAACCAGGGATAGTACAGATAACTGCTGCTCTTACGCAGGTGGTAAGTTGAATTCCAAAGGGCAGCCCAACCAGTCTGGTTACACTTCTGACCATCATTACCAGTAAACGTACCATACCAGTTCAGGATGGTTCCCTCACCATTCATACCCTGGGTGCTCAGGTACTGGTTACTCATGGCCTTGCAGATACCATTGAGCGAGAGGGCGGCATTGCCCGTAGTACCCAGCACAGTAGAGGTACTCATCTTGTCCTCAGGCTGAGTCTCCAGATAATCGCTCTCGCAGGCAGTCAGTCCTAACAGAGCGATACCCATTAACAATATATATTTTTTCATATTCTCTAAAATCTTAATTATTAATCCTTAATTGCCAATTGTTAGAACTTCACATTCAGTCCAAAAGTGAATACGCGAGGTGTTACGAAGGTATTCGACTGTGTACCGTTGTACTTCTCCTGTGGGTTCATACCCTTGCGGGCAGTCAGTGTAAAGAGGTTCTCACATGACAGTGTTACAGCCACGCCATCGAGCTGAAGCGGACGAACCCAGTTCTTGGGCAGGTCGTAGCTCAGGTTGAGGTTCTTCAGAATGAGGTACTTGGCACTGGTCAGCCAGCGTGAAGAGGTAGCGTTCAGGTCAGCCTCAACAGCGGTACCAGGAATGGTAGGTGCATTGTTCAGCTGAGGAATACCATCGGGGTCGATAGCGTCAGTAGCAGTAGCCTGCTCGTAGGTCCAACCCTTGGCAGCATCCTGGTGCAGAGAGTAAGGCGTACCAGAAGCACTCATCAGTGAAGAGTAGTTAGAATCCATGATCTTACCACCCAACTGATAGGTGAACAGGGTGTAGAGGCTCAGACCCTTCCAGCCAATAGTGAAGTGGAAACCACCATAAGCCTTAGGAATGGCTGATCCGTGGAACTCGCGCTTACCATATGTGGTAATGTAAGAGTAAGCCTTTCCATCGATCACAACTACGGTGTTCAGGTTCTCACCAGTAATCTCAGTACCCTCTGTGTTACCGAAGGTCTGTCCGTCCTTGGTGAAGAAGTAGTCATCATCGTTGAACTTATAGAGTGAGAAACCATTGGCGGTATTGATACCCTCCCAGGTGTAGGTGAAGAACTCATAGCGGCTCTTACCCTCCACAATTTTCTTGGTTCCGTCGATGATACCATCCTTATTCTGCTCAGGCAGCTTCACCACCTCGTTCTTCAGGAAAGTAATGTCGGCACCTACGTTGATATGCCAGTCACGATTCTTGAATACGTCTACGTCGAATGAGAACTCAACACCCTTGTTAGAGATGGTACCCAGGTTCTTGGTGATGGTCGACTCAGCGCTTGAAGTACTGGTAGCACCACCCGACAGTGGGTTGTAAACCTTGAAGAGCAGGTCCTTGTTACGCTTGTCGAAATACTCCAGGCTGAAGTTCAGCTTGTTGAACAGACGACCATCGATACCGATACCCCATGACTGACCTGTCTCCCACTTCAGATCGTAGTTCTGCAGCTGGTCAATCCAGAAGGCACCTACGTTAGCGTTCTGAGTAGAGTTGTAAAGAGCCATGTAGCCATAGTAGTCAGAACCAGCATCGTTACCTACCTCACCATAGTCAGCACGCAGCTTCAAGTAGTTCACCCAGTCAGCCTTCTTCATGAAGGCCTCGTTAGAGATCACCCAGTTAGCACCTACGCTCCAGAAGTTACCCCAGCGGGCATCCTTGTGGAAACGTGAAGAACCATCGCGACGGAAGCTGGCCTCAACGTTATAGCGGTTGTCATAGCCATAGCGAACACGACCCAGGTAAGACTCTGTGCGATAGGTATCGTTGTAGTCATACAGACTGGTGATATCCGTGAAGTTGTTCAAGTTGTTCAGGCTGGGCACCACCTCAGTAGTCTTGTAACCATACAGGTAGTTACGCTGCCAGCTGTAGTTCTCATGACCAATCAAAGCGTCAACAGAGTGTACGCCGAACTCGTGGCTCCAGTGCAACTGCTGCTGGAAAGCCCAGTCCTTATAGCGATAGTCCTCGCGCTTACCACGACCCTGGTTACCCTTACCATCACCAATCACAGCTGAGTCGTAGCTATTCTCCTCAGAATGGCGGGTGTTCAGGTTGGCCTTCAGGGTGAAGGTGAAGTTGTAAGGCAGGATGAAGTCAGCGTAAGCAATAGCATTCATGGTGTTACGGATGGTCTTATCCTTGTTCAGCTCGCTCTCCCACATGAGATGACGGTCTACGAACTGGTTACGGGTGTTCACCACCTGACCATTTGCATCGATATATGAACCACCATCATACTGCTTGGCACCAAAGTCGTCGAGAATGTACTGACCTGTGTTCACGTCATGAAGGTGTACAGGATAGATAGGCGCAATGTTACGGCAGTACATCCAGGGGTTGGCGTATGCGTTTGTACCTGTGCTGTAACGAGTATCGAAGGTCTGGTGTGTAGCGTTTACATTGAAACCAGCCTTGAACCACTTCACGGGCTGTACGTTCACAGCAGCACGACCAGAAAGACGATCAAAGCCCGAGGTCTTGATGTAACCATCCTCCTTCAGATAACCTACAGAGAACAGGTAGTCGGCCTTATCAGTAGCACCGTTGGCATTGATGTTGTACTCCTGACGGAAACCTTTACGGATAGCCTGGTCGAACCAGTCGAGGTCCTCACCATAAGTACCCTTCATGCTGGTGGTGGTCAGCTTACCATCGCTGGTAAACAGTGCATTGTCAGCAGCATTGTAGATGTTCAGGTACAGACGATCGGCAACCAGGTTCTCAGAAGCGTAGGCAGCTGCCGTAGCAGCATCGTCGCCAGCTGACATACGATTATGTTTCATGTTCAGCCACTGAGCCTCCATCCACTGGTTGGCCTTCATCACATCGTACTCGGGAATACCACGGGTAAAGGTACCCAACTTAATGTCGGCAGTCATGTTCAGCTTACCCTGCTTACCTTTCTTGGTGGTGATCAGAATCACACCGTTAGAAGCACGGTTACCATACAGGGCTGCAGAGGCAGCGTCCTTCAGTACTGACATCGACTCGATATCCTGAGGGTTCAGGTCGCTGATGTTACCACCAAAGGGTACACCATCGATCACATAAAGGGGCTTCGAAGAACCGTTTACAGTACCGATACCACGAATACGGATATCAGGATCCTGTCCAGGAGCACCGTATGTGCTGTTCACCTGAACACCAGTTACAGTTCCTTCGAGTGCTGATGCAACAGAAGAGGTAGGACGAAGCAGAATCTCCTCGCTCTTTACCTCCTGGATAGCACCAGTCAGCGAGGTCTTCTTCTGAGTACCATAGGCAACTACCACTACCTCGTCGAGGCTCTGGGCATCGCTGCGGAGCTGGATGCGGAGGGGTTTGCTTGAAACGGCAACCTCCAGGGGCTCCATACCTACATAAGTAATCTTCAACGTGTTCTTCCCTGCGGGAACCTCCAGGGTGAACTGTCCATTCACGTCAGTAATGGTACCAATGTTGTCTGCACCTACCACCTGGATAGTAGCACCGATAATCGGCTCATTCTCCTCGTAGGTCACAACGGTACCCTTCACCGTCGTTTGTGCCAAGGCCATTCCTACAAACAGGAACAGGCTGGCAAGAATCATACTGAGTCTTTTCATCTCTTTTGTTATTAATTTATGAATTAATTAGTAATATAGTTGCCTGTATTATCAAAATCTTCTACCCCAATAAAGAGTCTTCAAAGGTGCAAAGGTATAAAAATATTCCTAAAAAACAAATAAAATAATAAAAAATTAGCAATTCATGGTACTTTTTTAGCAGTTTATACAATTTAGCCAAGAAAAGTTTGGCAAAAAACTTGGCAATATCAGATTACTTTCGTACCTTTGCCGTCGAATGGGGAATCGCCAATAAATACAAAACAATTATAACTATTCAACGAATATGGAACAACAGAAACGTTATGGTCATTTTGACGACCAGCATCGCGAGTATGTGATTACTGACCCGCAGACCCCTTGGCCTTGGATCAATTATCTGGGCAACGAGGATTTCTTCTCACTCATTTCTAACACCGCTGGTGGCTACAGCTTCTACAAGGACGCCAAGTTCCGCCGTATCACGCGTTATCGCTACAACAACGTGCCCATGGACAATGGTGGACGCTATTTCTACATCAAGGATGGCGATACCGTTTGGAATCCTGGTTGGAAACCCTGCAAGACCCCACTCGATTTCTACGAGTGTCGTCATGGCATGAGCTACACCCGCATCACGGGTAAGAAGAATGGCGTCGAGGCCAGTGTACTCTTCTTCGTGCCGCTGAAGAAGTGGGCCGAGGTACAGAAACTCACCCTCAAGAACGAGTCAAGCGAGACCAAGTCTCTGAAACTCTTCTCGTTCGAGGAGTGGTGTCTCTGGAATGCTGCTACCGATATGGAGAACTTCCAGCGTAATTTTTCTACAGGTGAAGTAGAGATCGAGGGCAGCACCATCTATCACAAGACGGAGTATCGCGAGCGCCGTAACCATTATGCGTTCTATCATGTGAATGCCCCCATTCAGGGCTTCGATACTGATCGTGAGACCTTCGTAGGTCTTTACAACGAGTTTGCTGATCCTCAGGCCGTGATGGAGGGCAAGCCTCGCAACAGCCACGCCCATGGTTGGAGCCCCATCGCCTCTCATTATATCGAGGTTACCCTGAAGCCAGGCGAGTCGAAGGACTTTGTGTTCCTGCTGGGTTACATCGAAAATGAGCAGGATAAGAAGTTCTCTGCCCCTCAGGTCATCAACAAGGACAAGGCTCACGCCCTGATTGGTGAGCTCGATACTACCGAGAAGGTCGACAAGGCTTTCGCTGAATTGAACGCCCTCTGGGATAACCTCCTTAATATCTATAAGGTACGCACGGGAAACGACAAGCTCGATCGCATGGTCAACATCTGGAACCAGTACCAGTGCATGGTTACCTTCAACTTCTCTCGTTCAGCATCGTTCTTCGAGAGTGGCGTAGGTCGTGGCATGGGCTTCCGCGATTCCAATCAGGACCTCGTGGGCTTCGTTCATCAGATTCCACCACGCGCTCGTCAGCGCATCATCGATATCGCTTCCACCCAGTTCCCTGATGGTGGATGCTATCACCAGTACCAGCCCCTCACCAAGCGTGGTAACAACGACATTGGTGGTGGCTTCAACGATGACCCCTGCTGGCTCATCTTCGGTACAGTGGCTTATATCAAGGAGACAGGCGACTTCTCCATCCTCGACGAGATGGTACCCTTCGACAACCAGCCAGGCTCTGAGGTCACCCTCTTCGAGCATCTCAAGATCTCGATGGACCACGTTATCAAGAACCTGGGTCCTCACATGTTACCGCTCATCGGACGTGCTGACTGGAACGACTGTCTGAACCTGAACTGCTTCTCTTGGGATCCTAACGAGAGCTTCCAGACCACTGAGAATGTCTCTGAAGGCACCAAGGCCGAGAGCCTCATGATCGCAGGTCTGTTCGTGGTTACAGGCAAAGATTATGTTAATCTTTGCCAGAGGTTAGCGGTTAGAGGTAAGGGGTTAGAGAATACTCCTGCCGCAGACATTTCTCTAACCTCTAACCACTCACCCCTAACCCCTGCATTCTTCTCGGCTGAAGCCGAAAGAATGCAGCAGGCTGTCGACGCCATGATCGACGCTGTGAAGAAGCACGGCTGGGATGGCGAGTGGTATCTCCGCGCTTACGACTTCTATGGTCGTAAGATCGGCTCTAACGAGTGCGAAGAGGCCAAGATTTTCATCGAGTCGCAGGGCTGGTGTACCATGGCCGAGATCGGTGCTGAGGATGGTATGGTAGCCAAGTCATTGGATTCTTGCAAGAAGTACCTCGAGTGCGAGCATGGTATGGTGCTCAACAATCCCGCCTTCACCAAGTATATCTACGAATACGGTGAGATTTCTTCATATCCTGAGGGCTACAAGGAGAACGCCGGTA
>JAEEGH010014746.1_pt1 | contig 17099 bp, 17 predicted proteins | sample 9134181 | NCBI WGS metagenome assembly JAEEGH01 (sample SAMN16246544, study PRJNA631951) | gut metagenome | biome: gut microbiome; feature: rumen; material: DP-attached | host: Bos | place: Iran: Karaj | collected 2018-10
TTTCATAGTATCTCCTTTCCGCCTGACGGTCAGGTTCCCATCAGAAATACGGAAGTATCCGTTACGAAGTCGGCCAGACTGTAACTGACCAGGATGGCGTCAAATCCGCCCTCCACGGCATAAGCGGAGACGCTTTGCCGGTAATATCGGAGGTCCAGCACATGGATCTCCGAATAGTGATCGAAGAAAAAGGGAAGCTCACAATCCGCGTAAGAATCCCGGATCACCAGAAGTTTGCCTCCCGGATTCCCGGTTTCGATGACCAGGCGGGAGGTGTTGCCGCCCAGGAACATGCTGTATTTGTCCTTGGTATCCAGCTTGCTCAGGTCGTATATGGGGCTTTCACTGCCATCTGCGCTGTCATAACGTGTCAGACGGGCATTTTCGGCAGGCACGAAGATCTGGATGCTGTCCGGTTCCACCCAGCGGACGCCGGAGGAAGAATAGACGGTGCCGTAAAAAGAATTGCTGACGGTTTCCGGCTGAAAGAGATCGAGGCTTTGCGGCGTCAGTCCGAGGGCGGTGGCGGTGGCGGCGTATCCGTAATAAGCGCCAAGGGTGGTCCAGTGGTGATCCGTGCGGTAATAGATCGGTTCCGCGGCATGGGTTTTCAGTGAGGAATATACATCCACCGTTTTTATCGATATATTATCATAAATGCGCTTTATCAGTGCTTCCTGATCGGCGGTGTCCGCATGAGGTGGAAGGCGATCGGCCCAGACTGCCGCTGCGGAGGGGATCAGCGCCAGATAGACAGGCAATCCGGTGTTTTCGGCCAGAGAATCCACGGCGCGCTGCGCGCTGTCCAATGCGCTTTCAGAAGGCGTCTGGAATCGGGAAATGAGCGTATCCTCCCGGCAGAAGAAAACGCCGTTGTTTTCGGTCTTGCCGCCGGCCCGCTCGGCGCGGGATTTCAGGTCGAGCCAGCTATCCCGGAAGGGGAACTGATCGGTTACATAGTCCTCGAAATCCTCCGTGAAGTTCCCGGAAAACAGCGCGCGGAGGCTGAATTTCGGGGCTCTGGCAAGCATGCGGTTCTCATTCTCACTGCGCGCAGAGTCAGGCAGCGCCAGATGAAGGATCGTAAATGCGCCGATAAACAGCACAAAACAGAGGATGACGGGCAAAGCGCCCTTACTTCGATTTTTCATAATTACCTCAAAAACGGAAATAGAGGAAGGGATTATAGGTGCTGTCCACAAGGTAAGCGGTGCTGAGCAGCAGGGAAGCCAGCACCAGGATGGGATTCAGAATGTGCGTCAGCTTTTCCGGAAGCCGCTGATAGAGGGTTTTGGCAAGCGGCGTGGCGGCCAGGATCATCACAAGAATGCTCGGAGCGAAGGAACGCAGATAGTACAGGAAGGTGCCGGACCAAAAGCCGGCGCCGCCGAAGAACATGCTGCGCAGATAATTAAGGCAGAGGGTCAGGTCCTCCACGCTGAACAGGACCCAGCCGACGACAACGAGAAACAGCGCATAGACATGGCCGATCCATGCCGGAGCCCTCCGGAGTCTGTCGTAAAGGAAAACCTTTTCCAGGATCAGCAGCAGCGCGTAGTACAGCCCCCAAAGCAGGAAATTCCAGCTGGCACCGTGCCAGATGCCGGTCAGGGTCCAGACGATCAGCAGATTCAGAAGCTGACGTCCTTTGCCTCTGCGGTTGCCGCCCAGGGGGATATACACATAGTCACGAAACCAGGTGGACAGGGAGATATGCCAGCGCCGCCAGAATTCGGTGATGCTGCGGGAAATATAGGGATAATTGAAATTCTCCACAAATTCGAAGCCCAGCATCCGCCCCAGGCCGATGGCCATATCGGAATAACCGGAAAAATCGAAATAGATCTGGAAGGTGAAGGCCAGCGCGCCCAGCCATGCGTCCGCCGCAGAAAGGGAAGCTGGATCCATCGCCTTGTAAACGTCCCAAAGCGCGCCGATATTGTTTGCCAGCAGGACCTTTTTGGACAGCCCGACACAGAAGCGCCGGACACCGGAAGCAAATTTGTCCGCTGATTCCTGCCGGGAATCCAGCTGCTCCGCGATGTCCTTATAGCGGACGATGGGGCCCGCGATCAGCTGGGGGAAAAGGGCCACATAGGTCCCGTAGCGGATAAAGCTGCGCTGACTGCGGGCGTCGCTCCGGTATACGTCGATGGGATAGGACATATTCTGGAAGGTGTAGAAGGAGATGCCGATGGGGAGGGAAATGCCCAGTGGGTGCAGGAAGGCCAGCCCGGGGATGCTGCTCAGGTTCTGTGCCAGGAAATCGTAGTATTTGAAGAAAAACAGAAGGCCCAGATTGACGATGGCATTGATCGCCAGGATCAGCTTTCCTTTATCCCTGCGGCGATCTACCAGAAAACCGGCTGCATAGTTCACGCCGACGGACAGCACCATCAGGATCACATAGACCGGCTCTCCCCAACCATAGAACACCAGGTTGACGAGAAACAGCCAGAGATTCCGCCAGCGGGAGGGGCAGAGATAATAGACCGCCAGCGTGACCGGCAGATAGAAGAAGAGGAACAGCAGGCTGGAAAAGACCATAATTCGTTCTCTTACCCTTTCTCCGGTTTGTACTTCGCCAGGGGATTGGCGTCTGCGGCCATGCGCAGGTCGGTGTTCTCGATATGGGTATAGATCTCCGTGGTGTTCAAGTGCTCATGCCCCAGAAGCTCCTGCAGGGTCCGCACGTCCACGCCGTTTCGCAGCATCAGGGTGGCGGCGGTGTGGCGCAGCTTGTGGGCGCTGTAACCCTCACGATCCAATCCGGCTTCGCCCAGGTGGACTTTCACCAGGCGGTGGACGGTGCTGCGGGCGATCCGTTCTCCCCGTTCGGAAATAAAGAGCGCAGGGGTGGCGCTGCCGTATTTCTTCCGGAAGGGGAGATAGGCGTTGATGGCGTCTGCCACAGCCTGGTTGATGTAGACGATCCGTTCCCGATCGCCCTTGCCTATCACGCGGAGACGGTTTTCGTTCACGTCGCTGACATTGAGGCCCACAAGCTCGCTGATTCGAAGCCCGCAGTTGAGGAATATGGTAAGGATGCAGCGGTCCCTTTCCGGGTTCCTACCGCCCACATTGTTGAGAAGGGAAATGCTCTCTTCCAGCGTCAAATATTTCGGAAGGCTGCGGCGCAGCTTGGGAGAATCAAAGCCATCCAAAGGGTTTTTTTCCAGCTTGCCCGTCTTGATCGTGAGGTATTTGTAGAGAGAACGCAGCGTCGCCAGCTTTCTGGCCCGGGAAGCGGGGGAGAGACCGTATTCCGCTTCGCGGCTCTGGGGATTCTTGATGCGGTCCCTGCCAAGGAAGCTCATAAAGTCATAAACTTCGGTTTTCGTAAGAGCGGCGAGAAAGGGAAGGTCCACATCACCGATCCCGATCTCCTCAAAAGGGGTGGAGCGGGGCACAAGACCGCGCTTCTGCTTCAGGAAGCGCAGGAATGTCCTGAGATCGAGATAGTATTCGTCGATGGTCTTCCTGGAATGTCCCCGGACGACCTCGTGATAACTGAGAAAATCCCGGATCACTTCCGGCGCTTCATCCCGATAATCCATGCTTCCCCCTGCTTATAATACTACTAGTTTAATACCTAATTATAGCAGGATGCAACGGTATGTCAAACGAAAAGTCTCACCCGGAACAAGAGCGCATCTTTCGATTGGAAATCAGCGGCGGCTTTCTGCTGCTTCTGTCCTTTACAGCTTTCCTCTGCGGCGGCGGGAACGTCTTTGCCGCCGCAATAGCCGCCGCTTTCCACGAATTGGGTCATCTTGCGCTGATTCTCCTGCAGGGGAGTCTGCCCAGACGGCTGACGCTGGATGTCTCCGGCGCGTGCCTGCGCTGCTATGGACCGGAACCGAGCGCAAATCAGGAACTGCTGCGGGCCATGGCAGGGCCTTCGGCCGGTCTGATCCTGTGGCTTATCCTTCGCAGTTCCGATAACGGATTCCTCAGCGCCGCTGGGGAGATGAGCCTGATGCTCAGCCTGGTAAACATGCTTCCGGCGCCCGGTCTGGACGGCGGACGTGTGCTGAACGCTGTTCTCTCCGGGACAGTGTCCCCTGATTTCATAGACAATCTTTTTGAACGCCTCGGCATCCTGACTTCTCTGTTGGCTGTGCTCCTCGGCGTCCTGCACAGCCCGCAGCTGTTTCTTTACGGCCTTTGGCTGTTCCTTCGCATGGTGAAGCTCCGCCTGCGCGATTGATTTTCACCGGAAAATCGTGTATGATAGCGGCAGTTTACCAAAGGAAGGGAATGCAGATGCATCCGGCGATGGAAGCGATCCTGCCGAAGGTCCAAAAGCCCGCCCGCTATACCGGCGGCGAATTCGGCGAGATATTGAAGAACAAGGAGGAAACGGAGGTCCGCTTTGCCCTCTGTTTCCCGGATACTTATGAGATCGGCATGTCCAATCTGGGCCTTCGCATCCTCTATGGCGTCCTCAATAAGATGCCGGGCGTCTGGTGCGAGCGGGTATTCGAACCCTGGCGGGACATGACGGAGGCCATGCGCGCTGCCGGCGTGCCTCTCTGCGCCCTGGAAAGCGGCGATCCTTTGGGAGATTTCGATCTGATCGGTTTTTCCGTTGGCTATGAAATGTCCTTTGTCGGGATCCTGGACATGCTCTCTCTGGCAGGGATCCCTCTTCGCAGCCGGGACAGAATGGAGCTGCGGCCCATCGTCTTTGCGGGGGGCACCTGCATGTATAACCCGGAACCCATAGCGGATTTCATCGACCTTGCTGTGATCGGGGAGGGAGAGGAAGTGGACGCGGAGCTGACGGAGCTCTACCGGAAGGCCAAGCGGGAGGGCTGGACAAAGCAGCGCTTCCTCCGCGCAGCCGCGGGGATAGAAGGCGTCTATGTGCCATCTCTCTACGATGTGTCCTATTGTCCCGACGGGCGGATCGAGAAAATGACGCCCCGGGACGGCGCGCCGGAACGGGTGCGCAAACGCATCATTCAGGATCTGGACGGCGCAGCATTCCCGGTCCACACCCTCATTCCTTCCACGGAGATCGTCCATGACCGAACCATGCTGGAGCTGTTCCGGGGCTGCATCCGGGGCTGCCGCTTTTGTCAGGCGGGTTATGTCTACCGCCCTGTTCGGGCAAAAAAAGCCGATACCCTGATCCGGCAGGGCATAGAAAGCCTGAAATACGCCGGTTATGAGGAGATCAGCCTCACCAGCCTGAGCACCAGCGATTACAAGGAACTGGGCGCCCTCTGCGACGGTTTGCTGGATTGGTGCGAACCCCGGAGCGTCAGCCTTTCCCTGCCTTCCCTCCGCGCGGACAATTTCTCCCTGGACCTGATGCAGCGGGTGCAGAAGGTGCGCCGCAGCGGACTTACCTTCGCTCCGGAAGCGGGGACGCAGCGTTTGCGTGACGTGATCAACAAGAACGTGACGGAGGAGGACCTTCTCAATGCCTGCCGTACCGCCTTTTCCGGCGGATGGAGCTCCGTTAAACTCTATTTTATGCTGGGACTCCCCACGGAAACCGATGAAGATGTGCTGGGGATCGCGGACCTGGCCTATAAGGTCTACCAGGTCTGGCGGGTTTCGACGCCCAACCGCAGCCGCGGCGTGCGCATCACCGTGTCCACTTCCTGCTTCATTCCCAAACCCATGACGCCCTTCCAGTGGTTCCCCCAGGACAGCAGGGAGGAACTCATCCGGAAGCAGAAGATGCTGAAGGAAGCCATGCGTTCCAAGGCCATCAGCTATTCCTGGCATGAGCCGGATGTGAGCTATGTGGAAGCGGCCTTGGCGGTGGGAGACCGCCGGTTGGGTAAGGTGCTGGAGCGTCTTTATGAGCTTGCGGGAGGCCTGCAAGCCTGGGAAGAATACTTCGATTATGAAGCCTGGCTCCAGGCTTTCCGGGACTCCGGGCTGGACCCGGATTTCTATGTCCGGCGCAGCCGCAGCGAGGAGGAATTCCTTCCCTGGGACGTCATCGACGACGGCGTTACCAAGGCGCACCTGATTCGGGAAAAGCACTTGTCCGAGGAAGGGCAGGTAAGCCCGGATTGCCGGAAAAAATGCCTGGGCTGCGGCGCGAACCGTCTCCTGAAGGGAGGCAAGTGCGATGCCTGAGCTTCGTTTTCGCTTTGCAAAGCGGGGTAGAGCGACCTATCTGAGCCATCTGGACGTCATGCGCACCTTCCAGCGGGCCTTCATTCGCGCCGACATCCGCATCCGCCATTCCGAGGGCTTCAACCCCCACCCGAAAATGTCCATCGCCCTTCCGCTTCAGCTGGGCTGCGAGAGCGTTTGCGAGCTGCTGGACGCTTCCGTGATCGACGGGCCGGAGGATATGGTCGCGGCTTTGAATCTGGTGCTTCCCGAAGGGATCGAAGTGCTTGCGGTGGGGGAACCTCGCCGCCCGGTCCGGGAGATCGCCTGGACGGAATGGTCCCTCCGATTCCGGGATGTGCCCTCCGCGCAGGAAGCTGAGCGTGTGTTCAGACTGCCGGAGCTGCCGGTGGAGAAAAAGACCAAGCGCGGACTGGCGACTCTGGACATCGCGCCTCATATCCGGCTCCTGTCCCGGGAAGGGGAGGAGCTTCGGATGATCCTGCGCGCCGATTCCCCCACGATCAACGCGGGAGATCTGAAAAAGGCGCTGACCGGGCGCCTGAACAAGGAAATCCCGATGCGCTGTCTCCGCCTGCGTCTGATGACGGAAAATAAAGAATCTTTTCAATAAAAACGCTTGCAATTTGCGCTTAGCTGTGATAATATCCTCAAGTCTGTAATGAACAGACGGAATGGGGCAGTCCTATGCCGTGAGGAGCGGTACGAATGCCTTTTTGCGGAAAGGAGGAAATCATCATGGATTTGGTAAAAGCGCTTTCCGAGCAGTATATGAAGGCTGAAGTGCCTCAGGTTCACGTGGGCGATACCGTGCGCGTGTCCGTCAAGGTCAAGGAAGGCAATCGCGAGCGTATTCAGGTGTTTGAAGGCATCGTCATCGCGAAGAGACATGGCGGCGTCAATGAGACGATCACTGTCCGCCGCATCGCCTACAACGTGGGCTATGAAAAAGTGTTCCCGATCCATTCCCCCAACGTCGTCTCCATCGACACGATTCGGCGCGGCAAGGTCCGTCGTGCGAAGCTGTACTATCTGCGGGACAGAGTCGGCAAGCAGGCGAAGGTCAAGGAAAAACTTTAAGCAGACAATCGGGGGTGCTGACAGCGCCCCCTTTTGTTTTTTCGGGAGGAGTGCCCTATGGAAGACAAGCAGCCGGCAGCTGAAGAAAAGACAAAAGAGGCAGAGCCTGAAAAAAAGGAGAAGGACCCCAAAGGCAATGCATACGATTGGATCGAGAGCCTGGTGACGGCCATCGTTGCCTGCATCGTCATTTTCCTCTTCCTCTTCCGCGTGGTAAACGTACAGGGGAGCAGCATGGTGCCGACCCTCCGGGAATCGGATAAGATCGTCATCTCCCGCCTGGCAAGAGACTTCAGGTATGGGGATATCGTGGTACTCACCAAGACCGCCTTCGACGACGAGAGCATCGTCAAGCGGGTGATCGCTACGGAAGGTCAGACCATCGACATCGACTTCGACGAGGGCATCGTCACGGTGGACGGGGAGGTCCTTCAGGAACCCTATATCGCGGAGAAGACCAAAAGGCAGATGGATTTCAACGGTCCGGTAACGGTGCCGGAGGGGTGCATTTTCTGCATGGGGGACAACCGTAACGCCAGCACCGACAGCCGCCGCAGCATCATCGGGATGATCGACACCCGCTGTGTCCTGGGGCGGGTGGTCCTTCGCCTTTGGCCCCTGAACAAAATCGGGGCGGTGAAGTGATGGGTGACCAGGCCATAAATATCAATTGGTTCCCGGGCCATATGACGAAAGCCCTGCGGAACATGGAGAGCGACCTGAAGCTGGTGGACTGCGTCTGTGAGATCACCGACGCGCGGATCCCCCGTTCCAGCCGCAACCCGGCGCTGGATGAGCTCCTTGGGCGGAAACCCCGGCTCATCCTTCTCAACCGGGCGGACCAGGCGGACCCTGCCATGACCCGCCGCTGGATCGACTTCTACCGGGCCCAGGGCATGGAAGCCCTGGAAACGGACAGCCGCAGCGGCAAGGGCGTGGATCGCTTTCCCCAGGCGGTCCGCAGCCTCCTGCGGGAAAAGCTGCAGGCCCTGGAAGCGAAGGGGCAGGGCAGCCGCCCCCTCCGGGCCATGGTGGTGGGCATCCCCAACGTTGGGAAATCCACCTTTATCAACAAGGCCGCCGGACGGAAGGCTGCCGCCGCCTCGGACAAGCCCGGCGTCACCAGGGGCAAGCAGTGGGTCACCGTTTCTCGCGGCCTGGAGCTGCTGGACACCCCCGGCGTCCTCTGGCCGAAATTCGAGGATCCCGTGATCGGGGAGCATCTGGCCTTCACCGGCGCGGTGAAGGACCAGATCCTGGATACGGAGGAGCTGGCGTCCCATCTCCTCTCCCTGCTGGCCGATATCGCGCCGCAGGCTCTGGCGGAGCGCTATAAGCTGACGGAGACGGCGGGGCTCCAGGGCTGGGAGCTGCTGGAGGCCGCCGCGAAAAAGCGGGGCTTCCTCATTTCCCGCGGGGAAGCGGACACCCTCCGGATGGCCAATATCCTGCTGGACGAATTCCGGGCGGGGAAGCTGGGCCGCCTCACCCTGGAGGCGCCGGAATGCTGAGGCCGGAAGCAGAGCTGGGCCTCGTCTGCGGCATCGACGAGGCGGGCAGAGGCCCCCTGGCGGGGCCGGTCTATGCCGCCGCCGTGATCCTGCCGCCGGATTGGGAGCCGGAAGGGCTGAACGATTCCAAAAAGCTGAGTCCAGGGCGCCGCGACGTCCTCTATGGGGAGATAACAGCGAAAGCGGCTGCCTGGTCCGTGGCATTCGCCACAGAGCTGGAGATCGACGAAGTGAACATCCTCCAGGCTACCTTCCTCGCCATGCGCCGCGCGCTGGCCGGGCTGAAACTGGCGCCGGACTATGCCCTGGTGGACGGGAACCGGGATCCCATCCTGGGCATCCCCACCCGCTGTGAAGTAAAGGGCGACGGGCGCTATGCCTGCATCGCCGCCGCCTCCATCCTGGCCAAGGTGAGCCGGGACAGGTGGATGGATGAAATGGACGCCCTCTATCCCCAGTATGGTTTCCTGCGCCACAAGGGGTATCCCACCAAAGCCCATTACGAGGCCCTTGCGCAGTTCGGGCCCTGCCCCATCCACCGGTGCAGCTTCCTGAAAAAGGTGCTGAAATGAGCCGGGAGAAGCTGCTGGGCGCTTTCGGAGAGGCTGCCGCCGCGGAGTATCTCCGAAAGAAGCGATATGAGATCCTCGGTATGAACTACCGCTGCCGGCTGGGGGAGCTGGACATCATCGCCCGGCAGAAGGAGTGCTTTGTTTTCGTGGAGGTCAAGCTCCGCCGCGAAGGGGGCTTTGCCTCCGCCGCGGAAGCTGTCGTCCCTGCCAAGCAGCGGCGGCTGGAGATCGCCGCGGAGACCTGGCTGGCAGAAAACGGGCTGGAAGACGTGCCCTGTCGCTTCGATATCATTGAGGTCTACCTGGAAAAGAATGGCAGCCGCATCAAAAAGATCAATCATCTGGAGGAGGCGTTCCGTCCGTGAAGCTCTTTGACGGCCATTGTGATACCCTGCTGGGCCTGCTGGGAAACCCCAAGTCGGGGCCGCTGCCCGTGGGCAGCCTGTATGAAAACGAGCTGCAGGTGGACCTGAAGCGGGGACTGGAGATGGAGGCCTACGCCCAGGTTTTCGCCCTGTTCGGCTTCCGTGAAATGGGTTTCCCGGATTTGTTCGACACGCTGTATGGCCGCTTTCTGTCGGAAGCCGAGGCCTGTGGGGAGCAGCTCCGTTTCTGCCGCAGCCGCAGCGACGCTTTGAACGCGGCCAAGGCGGGGAAGGCAGCCGCTTTTCTCAGCATCGAAGGCGCGGAGGTGATCGACTGCCGTCCGGAGAAGCTGGAGGAAGCCGCCGAAAAGGGCGTGCGGGGCTTCGGCGTCTGTTGGAACCGGGCAAACGAGATCACCGGCACCAATGCCCAGGAGCCGGACCGGGGCCTGAGTGAAAAAGGCAGGGACCTGGTCAGACTGGCCATGGAATTGGGGTTGACGGTGGACGTGTCCCACCTCAGCGATCCGGGCTTCTGGAATGTGGAAAAGCTGGCAAAAGGGCCTTTCATCGCCAGCCATTCCAATTCCCGCACCGTCCATGCCCATCCCAGGAACCTGACGGACGATATGTTCCGCGCCATCCGGGACCACGGGGGCGCCGTCGGCATCAACCTCTACAGCCTCTTCCTGGGAGAGGAAAAGGTGACCGTGGAAACGGTCCTGCGGCATATCGACCATTTCCTGGACCTGGGCGGGGAAAAGACCCTGGCCATCGGCGGGGATCTGGATGGCTGCGACCGGCTGCCCGATGGGATCCGGGGCGTCCAGGACGTTCACCTCATCCGGGACGCTCTGGCACTGAGAGGTTATGAGGAAGCCCTTCTGGACGACATATTCTACAACAATCTGCTCCGGGTCCTGCCGGTGCAGGACTGTGATTAAAGGAGAGGAACACCATGCGATACGTCAGCACGAGGGATGCGTCCCTGAAAATATCCGCCGCCGAGGCCATTGCCCGCGGATTGAGCCCCGACGGGGGACTGTTTGTGCCCGAAACCCTGCCTCAGGTTTCCGCGGAGATGCTCCGCAGCCTGGGCTGCATGGACTATGCCCAGCGGGCAGCCGCGATCATGGGTCTGTTTCTGGAGGACTATTCGGCGGAGGAGCTGAAGGAATTCACCGAAGCCGCCTACTCGGAGGAACGCTTCGGCAGCGAACCTGCGCCTCTGCATAAGCTGGACGAAACCACCGCCTATCTGGAGCTTTGGCACGGGCCCACCTGCGCCTTCAAGGACATGGCCCTGCAGGTCATGCCCCACCTGCTCCGGGCAGCCCTTGTGAAGACCGGGGAGAAGAAGCAGGTCTGCATCCTGGTAGCCACCTCCGGGGATACCGGAAAGGCTGCCCTGGAGGGCTTCCGGGACGTGGCGGGCACGAAGATCTTCGTCTTCTATCCCTCCGACGGGGTCTCCGATGTGCAGAAGCTCCAGATGCGCACCCAGCAGGGCAATAACGTGGGCGTCTGCGCGGTCCGGGGCAATTTCGACGACGCGCAGAGCGGGGTCAAGGCCATTTTCGGCGATGAAACGATGCGCCGGAAGCTGGCGGACGCAGGCTATTTCTTCTCCTCCGCCAATTCCATCAACTGGGGGCGGCTGCTGCCCCAGGTGGTCTATTACTTCTCCGCCTACTGCGACGCGGTGGCGCAGGGGATGCTGCCCTTCGGGGAACCCATCGACTTCTGCGTGCCCACGGGCAACTTCGGGGATATCCTGGCAGGTTGGATCGCCAAAAAGTGCGGTCTGCCGGTGGATAAGCTGATCTGCGCTTCCAACACAAACAAGGTGCTGACCGATTTCTTCCGGACCGGCACCTACGATCGGGTACGCCCCTTCCATACCACCATGTCCCCCTCCATGGACATCCTCATTTCCAGCAACCTGGAGCGGCTGCTCTATATGGCCACCGGCGACGACAAGCAGGTAAAGGCGTGGATGACCGCCCTTTCGGAAAAGGGAAGCTACAGCATTCCCGCCGATTTGTTGAAGACCCTGCAGGAAGATTTTGCTTTCGGCTGGTGCAGCGAGGAGGATACCGCCCTTGAGATCGGCAGACGTTATGCCGAGGGCTATCTGATGGACACCCATACGGCGGTGGCCTCCCGCGTGCTGGCGGATTACCGGGCCGCGTCGGGGGACGGAAAGGCCGCGGTGGTCCTGTCCACCGCCAGCCCCTATAAATTCTGCGACCATGTGCTGCGCGCCATCGGCGCAGGGGCGGAGGGCAGCGGCACCCAGCTGATCGAGACCCTTTCCGGGGTGACCGGCACCGCCGTGCCCCGGCCTCTGGCCGGCCTGGACAAGCGGGAAGTGCGCTTCGACCAGGTGGTGGAAAAGAACGAGATGCCCTCTGCGGTCCTGGGGATGCTGGGGATCGTCTGATGGCCCTTTATGTGCTGGGTGATCTTCACCTCTCCCTTAATTCGGACAAGCCCATGGACGTGTTCGGCGCAAAGTGGGCCGGCCATACCCGCCGTCTGAAGGAGAGCTTCGCATATCTGACGAAGGAGGATACCACCGTCCTCTGCGGCGACCTGAGCTGGGCCATGAGCCTGGAGGAAGCCGCCGAGGATCTGCGCTTCATCGATGCCCTGCCGGGCAGGAAGATCATCCTCAAGGGCAACCACGACTACTGGTGGACCACCGCCGCCAAAATGCAGGCGCTGTTTGAACGCCTGGGGATCGGCAGCATCGAGATCCTGCACAACAACTGCCGCCTGTATGGGGAACTTGCCCTCTGCGGGACCAGAGGCTGGTTCTTCGAGGAGGAGAGCGGCGGCGACCATGACCGGAAGATCATGAACCGGGAGGTCATGCGCCTGGAGGCTTCCCTGAAAGCGGCGGGGGAGCGGGAGAAGCTCTGTTTCCTCCACTATCCGCCCCGCTATGGCGCGGACTATGTCTGCCGGGAAATCACCGATCTGCTGAAGGCCTACGGTGTCCGGGAGTGTTATTACGGCCATCTCCACGGGCCCGGCCAGAAAGGCGCCGTCCAGGGTTGGGTGGAGGGCGTCCACTATCAGCTCACCAGCGCCGATTACCTGGGGTTTGCGCCCCGCCGCATCCGCGATTGAACTTTAGGCAACACCGTACAATTCGTGGCACACATCTTGCTTGCATAATGTTTCGTCATATTGTCCGGAAATTCTCGACAATACTCCATGTATTCCCCGCGATTTTCAGACAATCTGACGAAAATTCTGACTGCGCAATCTGCGCACCAGAATTGTGCGGTATTGCCTTTATGCCCGTCTCTGCTACCCTTAGCGAAAAAAAGTGTGGCAAAAATCGACGGGCTGTGATACAATACTATGCACTGCTTGAAAATACCGCTGAAAAGCGTCAATCTGCATGGGAGGATAAGCCGTCATGGAAGTCAAGAGCATCGAAAAGAAAGAGAAAAACAGCGCAGAAATTACCGTTTCCGTCACCCCCGAAGAATTTGAGGCCGCTCTGGTCAAGGTTTTCAACAAGAACAAGAAGAGCATCCAGATTCCCGGCTTCCGGAAGGGCAAAGCTCCCCGCAAGATCGTGGAAGCCATGTACGGCGAATCTGTTTTTTATGAAGACGCCATCAATGAGCTGGCGCCCGACGCCTATTTCTTCTCCGTCAAGGAGAAGGAGCTGAAGGTCGTCGCCGACCCCTCCATCGAGGATGCCAAGGTAGAGGACGACAAGTCCCTCACATTGAAGTTCAACGCCGTCCTCTATCCCGAAGTGGAGCTGGGCCAGTACAAGGGCCTGGAGGCCGTGCGCAAGGAAGTGAAGGTCGATCCCGCCGAGATCGACATGGAAGTGGACCAGCTGCGAGACCGCAACGCCACCGTGCAGACCGCCGAGCGGCCTGCCAAGTTCGGCGATACCGTCGTCCTGGACTACGAGGGCTTCATCGACGGCGTGCCCTTCGAGGGCGGCAAGGATGAGAAGCACAGCCTGGAGATCGGTTCCAACAGCTTCATCCCCGGCTTTGAAGTCCAGCTGATCGGCACCTCCGCCGGCGAGGACACGGAAGTGAATGTGACCTTCCCTGAGGATTACCATGCCGAGGAGCTGAAGGGAAAGCCCGCCGTCTTCAAGTGCCATATCCACGAGGTCAAGGAAAAGCTGCTGCCGGAAGCGGACGATGAATTTGCCAAGGACGTCAGCGAATTCGACACCCTGGCGGATTTCCGCAAGAACATCGAGGACAAGCTGCGCAAGCAGAAGGAAGACAAGACCCGGGATGATTTCCTGGATCTGCTCCTGGCCCAGGTGGTGGACGGCATGAAGGTGGACCTCAACGACGCCATGGTAGATCAGCGTGCCCGCCAGATGGTGGAGGATATCGGGCAGCGCATCCAGCAGCAGGGTATCTCCCTGGAGACCTATCTGGGCTGGATGGGCACCAACCTGGCCGACTTCACCAAGTCCCAGCGCGTGAACGCGGAGAAGACCATCCGTCAGGAGCTGGCCCTCACCAAGATCGCCGAGCTGGAGAACATCACCGTGACCGACGAGGATCGGGACGCCGAGCTGCAGAAGCTGGCCGACCAGTACGGCATGGAACTCGATACCATCAAGACCTTCATGGACACCGAGCGGATGGATGAGAGCATCCTCTATAAGAAAGCCGCCGACCTGATCATCGAGAATGCCACCGCACTGCCGGAGCCCGAACCGGAGAAGGTGGAGCCTGCCGAGGCCGAAAAGGCCGCCGAAGCGGAAAAATCGGAAGACAAGGCGGAGTAAAGACCGCCTCCCAGGGAATATAATCCTCTGAAATGGGCTATGCTCCACAGCGGGAAGAAGGAGGAATGAACATGAGTACGCTTGTCCCTTATGTAGTTGAGCAGACCTCTCGAGGGGAACGCTCCTATGACATTTATTCCAGACTGCTGAATGACCGCATCGTCTTTCTCAACGGGGAAGTCAACGAAGCCTCCTCCAGCGTTATCGTGGCTGAGCTTCTCTATCTGGAAGCCCAGGACCCGGACAAGGATATCCAGTTTTATATCAACAGCCCCGGCGGCAGCGTGACGGACGGCCTGGCCATCTACGACACGATGCAGTATATCAAGGCGGACGTTTCCACCATCTGCGTGGGCATGGCCGCCAGCATGGGCGCGTTCCTGCTCTCTGCCGGCGCCAAAGGCAAGCGCATCTGCCTGCCCAACGCGGAGGTCATGATCCATCAGGTGCTGGGCGAGACCAAGGGCCAGGAGACCGATATACAGATCGAAGCGAGGCACATGGCGAAGATCAAAAAGACCCTGACGGAGATCATCGCCAAAAACTGCGGCAAGACCTATGAGCAGGTCTACGCCGACTGCGAACGCAACAATTGGATGAGCGCCGAGGAAGCGAAGGAATACGGCCTCATCGACAGCGTCATCTATAAGCGATAACGGAGCGTCAAAATGGAAGATAGAAGGACCCCGCGCTGCTCTTTTTGCGGCAAAAGCCAGGACGAGGTAGAGCGGCTGATCGCCGGGAGAAACGCCTATATCTGCAATGAGTGCGTGGAGCTTTGCCTCAATGTCATGGGGGATGAATTTGCCCCCCGCTCCAAGCAGCTGAAGCAAAAAGCAAAGCAGATGGAGGAGGAAGGGCTGCCCAAGCCCACGGAGATCAAGGAATTCCTGGACGAATACATCATCGGGCAGGAAGAAGCGAAGATCACCATCTCCGTCGCGGTTTACAATCACTATAAGCGCATCCTCTACGGGGGAAACGATGAGGTCGAGCTGCAGAAGAGCAATATCCTGCTGATCGGACCCACCGGCTGCGGAAAGACCATGTTTGCCCAGAGCCTTTCCAAGCTGCTTGACGTGCCCTTTGCCATCGCCGACGCCACGACCCTGACGGAAGCGGGTTACGTGGGCGACGACGTGGAGAATATCCTGTTGCGCCTCCTGCAGGCGGCGGATTACGATGTGGAGCTTGCCCAGCGGGGCATCATCTATATCGACGAGCTGGATAAGATATCCCGGAAGAGCGAAAACGTCTCCATCACCAGGGACGTCAGCGGCGAAGGCGTCCAGCAAGCGCTGCTGAAGATCCTGGAGGGAACAGTGGCCAACGTGCCGCCCCAGGGCGGGCGGAAGCATCCCCACCAGGAATTCATCCAGATCGACACCTCCAACATCCTTTTCATCTGCGGCGGCGCCTTCGCCGGGATCGAAAAGATCATCGAGGACCGGCGCAACAAGACCACCATCGGCTTCGGCGGCGAAGTGCAGAGCCGCAAGCAGATGGACCTGGGGGAAGTCCTGCAGAACGTGCAGCCCCACGATATCCTGAAATACGGGCTGATTCCCGAACTCGTGGGCCGTCTCCCGGTGGTCACGCCTCTGCGCAGCCTCACCCGGGAGGATATGATCCGCATCCTGACGGAACCGAAAAACAGCCTGACGAAGCAGTATCAGGCCCTGCTTGCCATGGACCACGTGGACCTGCACTTCACCAGGGAAGCCCTGGAAGCCATTGCCGACAAGACCATGGCCATGGACCTGGGAGCCCGCGGGCTCCGCAGCATCATGGAAAACCTGATGCGGGATATCATGTTCCAGATACCCTCCGATCCCACCATCACGGCGGTGGAGATCACAGCGGCCTGTGTCCGGGGAGAATCCCAGCCCAGGCTCATCCACGCAGCCAAAGAGATCGCCGGCTGACGATCAGATAATCCGGGGGGCGGTCTCCAGACCGTCCCCATGCGCTTTTTTCTTGGAGGTATGCCATGTTCGAGAATATTGAAAAGCTGCCGATGATTGCCCTCCGGGGCCTGTCCGTCTTTCCCTCCATGATCCTCAATTTCGATATTGAGCGGCCCATTTCCATTGCCGCCCTGGATCGCGCCATGGAGGAGGAACGGCGCATTTTCCTTCTGGCGCAGAAGGATGCGGACGTGGAGGAGCCCGGACAGAACGACCTGTATACGATCGGCTGTATCGCCTATGTGCGACAGATCCTGCGTATGCCTTCTGGCGGCGTCCGTGTGCTGGTAGAAGGCAAGAACCGCGCCCGGCTGAACCGGCTCACCCTGTTCCGCCCCTGGATGGAGGCGGAGGTGGAGGCCATCACCGAGGAGCCGGATCTGGAGCACCAGAGGCTGAAGGAAGCCCTGATGCGGCGTACCCGCGGCCTGATCGGGCATATGAGCATGCTGCTGCAGGGCAACGGCCCTGTGAGCGGCAATATCGATGATTACCGCGAACCCGGTGCGCTGGCAGACTTCCTGGCGCAGAATATGCACATCACCCACGAAAAGAAGCAGCAGATTCTGGAGACGCTGCAGCCCCTGCGTCGGCTGGAAAAGATGAACGACATCATTGAATATGAGATCGATGTCCTGGAGGTGGAATCTCAGCTTCAGCGGCGCACCCAAGGCCGCATGATGGCCGCTCACCGGGAGAGCATCCTGCGGGAG
>JAEEGH010014749.1_pt1 | contig 17097 bp, 17 predicted proteins | sample 9134181 | NCBI WGS metagenome assembly JAEEGH01 (sample SAMN16246544, study PRJNA631951) | gut metagenome | biome: gut microbiome; feature: rumen; material: DP-attached | host: Bos | place: Iran: Karaj | collected 2018-10
TAGACGATGCCGTCGGCTTCGAAAAAGACCTGCTGGCCCATCGCATGGGTACACAGGAACACCAGAAAAATCGTACAAATTCTTCTCATAATAATTGTATTTACGATGATATTATTGAACGTATATTCGCCGGAAAGGTGATGGGTTGGTAGGGCTGTTCCAATCCCACTTGGGTACGTCATCCAAGAAAACGCGCTCTCGCGGACGGTCGCCTACCTGCACCCAATATGGAAGCGAGGAGGAATAGGTGCGGTCGGGTCTAATGGTGAGCGTGCAGTGGCCGTTGCACTGCGTGGTGGCTACCAAGCGCCCGTGGGCATCGTATACATCGACAAGCTCATATCCTACTCCTTCCACCACAATATTGTTCCCAATGACCATGATGGTTGCCTTCGGCACATCCTTGGGCAAGGGTTCGCAGGTGTTGAAAGTGAGGCCAAGACTGTCATTTTGATCCTTTCTGATATAACCTTCAGGGCAACCGCAGGGTTCGTTGAGGTTCAGTGCAATATTTGGAAATGCAGTATCGACCACATTGATAATGACGGGGAGCGGCTCCTGTGGAATACGGGTGCGGCGTGTGACGATGGTATCTTTGGTGGTGTCGGCTATTTGCGACGGGGCGGGGGTGAAGACGGGCGGTGCACTGTCGGGGATTGTGTCCACCGCCGCAGGCTCGCTGCCTCCGAAGAGCCACTGCCGCCACGATGGCACCACGGCGATGGCGATAGAGCTGGCCACCAGCAACCATAACAACACCAGCAATACCCTGCGGACCTTCTTCATTGTCCGGTGTATGCGCTGATAGACGGTGTCGCGGCTGAGTCCCATTTTGTCGGCGATTTCGTTGGCCGAATAGCCCTCCAGCCGCATCTGGACCAACTGCCGTTCATCGGGTTGCAATTGCGATAAGAGGTCATTGATGAGTGTACGGATTTCGATGTCGACCAATGCGTTGCTGTCGGCTTGTTCGGGCAGTTCGCCGACGGGCTCCGGCCGCTGGCGGCGGCCGGCATGCTCCAATACATGACGCGTCTGCCACTCCACCCAGGCGTTCCTTTGGGGCGGGGGGGCATTGGGACGCATCTCGCCGAAGTGTGGCCATAGGCGCAACGACACATCTTGAAACAGGTCGCGGCACAGCTCATGGTCACCATGTGCAGCATAGTGGCACATGCTCCAGATGAGGTTGGAGTGGGCTCGCAGCAAGTCGGTGAATGTCTTATGTCGCTCCATACACCTATACATTACCCCTTGAGTGGCCGAAATCTGACAGAGGGAATGAAAATCAGCAGGCGAAGATGCCGAAGACGGCGGCGCCGCTGCCGGTCATCGAGGCGTAGAGGGCCCCGCGGCGGTACATCTCTTCCTTGAGGGCGGCAATGGCGGGATGGGCAGGGAAGACCGAGGCCTCGAAGTCGTTGACGATAAGGTCTCGCCATTCCTCAATGGGACGGCGTATAGCCTCTCGCAAGTCGGGACGCGCCGCGCCGAAAAGGTCGCGCTTCAGGCCGGCGTATGCCTCCTTGGTCGACACATGCTCTCCCTCCGGAATCTCAATTTGAATTGAGAATCGGGAATTGAGAATCGGGAAGTCGGACAGTGGCTGGAGTTGGTCACCGATGCCGGTGGCGTAGGCTGCCTGGTTGCGGATGAAGAAGGCGCAGTCGGCACCCAGTCGCGCGGCACGGCGTTCCAGGTCGTCGAGGGTCAGCCCTAAGGAAAACATCTCGTTGAGCATCTTCAGTGTGAAGGCGGCATCGCTGCTGCCGCCGCCCAGGCCGGCGCCGAAGGGGATGTCTTTCTTCAACCTGATGCTCGCCGCGGGGATGCCAAATTCCTCATGCAGCAACCTCCAAGCCTTCATGCACAGGTTGTCGTCGGGAACGTTGTCGAGGACGATGCCGTCCTGCACCATCGACAGTGGTCCCTCGACAATCTCCAGCTCGTCGCGCAACTCGTCGACGGGCATGAAGAGGGTCTCCAGGTCGTGGTAGCCGTCAGGACGCTTGCCAACCACATGCAACCCCAGATTTATCTTACAATTCGGAAAAGAAATCATTTGTCTTACCTCCTTATCTCCTTACTCCGTATCTCCCACATGGTCATATGCCTTAATGATGTCGGTGACTAATCGGTGTCGTATCACGTCGCTGTTGTCCAGATGGATGATTTCTATGCCTTTGACGTCTTTCAGTATCTGTGTGGCCTGCAGCAGGCCGCTCTGCTGGTGACGTGGCAGGTCGACCTGTGTCAAGTCGCCGGTAATCACAAACTTGGCATTCCTTCCCATACGCGTGAGGAACATCTTGATTTGTGCCGAGGTGGCGTTCTGCGCCTCGTCGAGGATGACGAAGGCGTTGTCCAGCGTGCGGCCGCGCATGAAGGCCAATGGCGCTATCTCGATGGTGTTGTCCTCCCAGTAGGATAGGAGTTTCTGCTGCGGTATCATGTCCCTGAGCGCATCGTACAGCGGCTGCAGGTAGGGGTCGAGTTTGTCGCGCAGGTCGCCCGGCAGAAATCCCAGATTCTCGCCGGCTTCGACAGCGGGACGCGTCAGTATGATGCGGCGTATCTCCTTGTTTTTCAGTGCTCGCACAGCCATGGCCACGGCGGTGTAGGTCTTTCCGGTACCGGCAGGGCCGATGGCAAAGACCATGTCGTTCTCGTATACCGAGCGCACCAGGCGCTGTTGATTCGGGGTACGGGCCTTGATTAGCAGTCCGTTGCGTCCGTGCACCAGCACCTCGTCGCTCATCTCCGACTCGGGGCTTCCGCCGCTGCTTTCCATGATGCCCATGATAGCGTTCTCGGTGATGCGGCCAAACTTGTCGTAGTAGGTCATCATAGCCTGCAGCTTGCCTTCGAACCAGGCGATGTCCTCTTCCGACCCGATGGCCTTCAGCATTTCGCCGCGGGCGATGAGCTTGAGCTTCGGAAACAGCAGCCGTACAAAATCCAACATGCGGTCGTTGGTGCCCCAAAACCGCGCATAATCAATTTCTTCCAACGAGAAAATCTTCTCTGACGATGTTTCATTCATGCTGCAAAAGTACAAAACATTTTTCCAGTATCCAAGGAAAAGATATTAACAATGGTTAACAATCGTGTCTTTGCCCTGCGAACGACCTGTCAACACCTACTGTGGTAGGAGTTGGTAGGGTGTTGGTAAGGAGTTGGTAGGGCGATTGTATTTAGTGTAATGCATTGGGGTACATGGTGGTATGAAACAAATTTGGTGTTTTCGTGGAAAAGGTGTATTTTTGCAAATTATTTCGAGACGGAAATGTTAAAAGTTAACAAATATTAAGGATTGAAAACATGAAGAATCACATCGTCATAATGGCCGGCGGCATCGGGAGCCGTTTCTGGCCGCTGAGCACCCCCGAGTTTCCGAAACAGTTTATCGATATCCTGGGCTGCGGCCGCACGCTGATTCAGCTCACCGTGGACCGTTTCAAGGGTCTGTGCCCGATGGAGAATTTCTGGGTGGTGACCAACGCTGCCTATGTGGGCATTGTTCGGGAACAGTTGCCTGAGATGCCTGTGGACCATATTCTTGCCGAGCCTGCGGCGCGCAACACGGCGCCCTGCATCGCATGGGCCTGCTGGCGCATCAAGCAGGAGGATCCCGAGGCCAACGTGGTGGTGACGCCCGCCGATGCCGTGGTGATGAACCCCGAAGAGTTCCGCCGCGTGATTGGCAACGCGCTGACGTTCACCGAGAAGAGCGACGCCATCGTGACCATCGGCATCAAGCCGTCGCGCCCCGAAACGGGCTACGGCTATGTTGAGACGCAGTCTGTCGCGTCTCCCGCCGAAAGTGAAATACTCAAAGTTGCCTCTTTCAAGGAAAAACCCGATTTGGCGACGGCCGAGAGTTATCTCAAGGCTGGAAATTATTTGTGGAATGCCGGCATTTTCGTGTGGAATGTGAAGACCATCACGGAGGCTATAAAGACATATAAGCCCAACATTGCCAGCGATATGGAACGGATGAAGACAGATGCCGACGTGCAGGAGGTCTTCCCGCAGTGCGAGAAGATCAGCATCGACTATGCCGTCATGGAGCCTGCCGCCGCCGACGGACGGGTGTATACCCACCCCGCCGACTTTGGCTGGAGCGACCTCGGCAACTGGGCCTCGCTGCACGACAAGTTGCAGAAAGACAACGAGAACAACGGCGCTGTGGGCAAGGTGCACCTCTACGAGTGCCGGAATTGCGTGGTGCATGCCGAGGAGGCGTCGAAGGTGGTCCTCCAGGGCCTGGACGGCTACATCGTCTCCGCCAAGGGCGACCGCCTGCTGGTGTGCAAGCGCAGTGAGGAACAACGCATCAAAGAATTCTCGCAGGCATGAGGACGATACTTATTGTGGCACTCATCGCCGTGGCTGTCGTGGCTTTAATGGTGGCCGGTTTGGGCATCAAGATGCTTCTGCACAAGGAGAAAGAATTCAAGCGCCCCTGCGCCAACGCCGACCCCCAAACCGGTCGTTGCACCCACTGCACCTGCGGCCGGAAGTGATTTTGCCGATCAGGATGAAAAAAAGCACTGGTTTTTCAGTGCTTTTTTTTGCTCCCCCATGAAGGTATCCTATTGCTTGCCGTATCATAGTTGGTTGAGAATATCAGATATGTCTTCGGTGAAAGAGAGGAAGCGCGGGAGGTCTTGGATGTAGGACTCTGGATTGTCTCGGTTGAAGCGGACGAGGGTGGCCTTTGGGAAGCGCTGCGCCATCTGCTCGAAGGGGAGGCGGATGATGCCGGGGGTGTTGTAGCCGATGCCAAACTCCAGCAGCAGGAGGTTGCCTTGCGATGCCTCCTGCAGGAAGTCGGTGTAGCGTTTCGCCTGCCGGTGCCAGTGTTCGTCCTCGACGAAGGTGTCGTCCACGCGGAGGTTCATTGCGGCGGGACGGCCCTCCTCGGTCATGGGTATCATATTGGATGGGATGCGACAGTCGTCGATGAGCGGCAGCACCTGCTCCACCCAGCGGCTGTTGCTCCATGTGATTTTGGGGTCGCCATTGGCGGGCTGGAAACGGCCGTAGTCGCCCTGCGTGGCGAAGATGTTCTCCTTGTCGAAACCCGCCAGTTCGAACTGCGCGTCGACATTGGTGGTTACGATGAAGGCCTTGGGGAAGAGGCGTTGCAACTGCCTATAGAGCGGCAGTGCCCCTGTGCGGTAGCGGCAGAACCAGATGTGCTTGGCCCAGCAGGCCCAGTACTCCTCGGAGGTCTCGAAGGGGTGGAAACTGGAGGAGTAGAGGTCGGTGATGCCGTAGCGTTCAATCCACGGGGCAAACTCTCGGCGGAAATCCTCGCCGGCGTAATCCAGCCCGGCGGCGGTGGAGAGGCCGCTGCCCGCACCGATAACGATGCGGTCAGTCTCCTTTATCGCTTGGCGCAATGACTCAATCCTTCCCGAGAAGTTGGCTGTAGATGTCATAGTCGATGTCTTTGAAAACGTTGAAGACCACCCTGGGAGCGCGGGCGTTTCGCCCGCATTGAAAAGCTTTTACCGTCTCTACTGCAATCTCGGCGGCACGGCGGTTGGGGAAGCGGAACTCGCCCGTAGAGATGCAGCAGAAGGCGATGCTGCGGCACCCATTCTCTACGGCCAGCCGCAGGCAGTTACGGTAGCAGTCGGCAAGTTGTTTCTCCTGCCGGAGCGCAGGCATCTCGCCTGCATCAATTATCGGCCCCACAGTGTGGATGACATACTTGGCGGGCAGGTTGTAGCCCTTCGTGATGATGGCGTCGCCTGTGGCAATCTCGCCGCCGCGCAGAAAATTATTGCACTCCTGCCGTAGTTGCAACCCCGCCGCCGAGTGGATGGCGTTGTCTATGCAGGCGTGCAGCGGATGCCAGCATCCGAGCCCGCGACTGTTGGCAGCATTGACGATGGCGTCGACCTTCAGTCGCGTTATATCTCCTTGCCAAAGGACGCCTTCCGGGTCAACGATTCCCTTTTCTTCCAACTGCATCTGCAACTCTGCATCCTGCGTCGATAGAAACTCCCCACTCAATGGCTGCGGTTCCCAGATGTTCATCAGTGCCCGCAACAGCATCTGTTTCTCCTGCAACGTCTCGGGCATCTCGGCTTGCACCCCATTCTGCTCCAACAGATACCGGATGCAGAAGTCTATATTATCAGTTCTGTTCATGATACTTCTCTCGGTCGGAGATGATGTCGTGGAGGTTGTGGTAGGCCCAGTCGAGGAGTTGGCGCAGGACGGGAAGGAAGGAGCGGCCGCGGTCGGTGAGGGTGTACTCGACGCGGGGCGGCATCTCGGCGTAGACTGTGCGGTGCACCAGACCGTCGGCTTCCAGACCGCGCAGGGTCTGCGTGAGCATCTTCTGCGAGCAGTCGGGATTCTTCTGCTCGATGTCGCGGAAACGCATGGGGGCGTCGCTGCCGCCCAGCGTGTAAAGCACCGCCAGCGTCCATTTGCCGCCGATGCGCGCCAGTACGTTGCGGATGGGGCAATCGGGGAAGAAGGGGTCTTGGATGAAGTCTTTAGTAGTCATAAGGCAATCATGTTTTCGTTTTGCAAAGGTACGACTTTTTTCGCAAACGGGCGGACTTTTAGCATTAGCCCGCCCGTGTTGCATTATGATGGTGAAGAAAGTTTACTTGTAGAGTTCTTCTGCCAGCGGAGTTATGTCGCCGGGCATGTCGGGGTAGGCTTTGGTGAGGGCTTCGGCAAAGGTGGCGGCATCTTTGCACTCGGCGCGGAGCTGCTTGACCTTCTCAAGGTAGGCGATACGTGCCTCGACGGCAGCTTTCTCCACCAATCCGCCGTGGCCGCCGATGAAGTAGCGAGCACCCGTGGCAAGGCTGGCCTTCGTGGATTCCAACTCGGCGTCGATAGCCGCTGCGCTACCCATTTGCAAGGGACTCATGTGCATCTGGTAGGGAGCCCAGTGGGTGTAGCACACCTGACCACCGATGAGAATCATGGCACCGGGGAAGTCGGAGGAAGCACCGCGGTCGAAGCGGAAGCTCACGCCGGCATACTGCTGGGTGCTGCCGAAAGGCACTTCGGCGGCTTTCTGCGTGGGCAGGTCGACCATTGTCTCACCAAACTGCTCGGCGAAGCCTTTCATCATGCCGCCATAGATGGGACCTTCGATGAAGGCGGGCATACCCTCGGGCATCGTCAGAGGCAAGGTGTCGCTGCCACCCAGATGGTAGTCGGTGATGTCGGTCAGCACGGGCTTGCCGAGAGCCTTGATATACTCGCCAAACTCGGCGGCATTGACCTTGAAGAGGGGGTACTCCATCACCACCAGGCCGTCGCGGCTCTCGATGATGTAGCTGGCGTCGTACATGACGTCGTTCGAGTTGTAGACATGCAGCTTGAATCCGTCAAGCTCGTAGGCCTGGAACTGGCCCACCGTTTCTTTCTGTGTGCTCATTGCGGTATCGTTTTGGTTGTTACTATTGTTTTTGCAGCCTGTGGCAAGGATGGCGACTGCGGCCATCATGAGGATTGTACGTTTCATTGTTTTTTTTTGTTTTGAATTCGGTTGCAAAAGTACAATGGTTTCCCAAACCCCGCAAGAGGGTACCCAGGCGTAAGCCACTAACCTTTGGGTAAGTAATATTGTAACCGCAAGAAACCATCCTGTGGACTTTAACACACTTTAACACAAAGCCATTGGTCCGTTCCTTTCCAAGGCGCCCGATTCCCAATACCAGTTAAGAGTTATGAGTTAAGAGTGATTTGGGTTGATAATATTTTCCTTTACTTGAGCCAGCGAGAGGGTGTCGCCCTCTTTGATTGTTTGCAGGCGGGACGCCTGCGTACTCAGGCCGATGTTTAGCGGCGTTTCATGATGTAGCGGAAGTCCCAGTCGGCTCCACTGGAGAACGGCGCCAGCACAAGTTCGTCGCTGGTGGGCTTTTCCACAACAAATACCCTACCCTTATAGCAACCGCCTTCAATCTTCAACAACTGCTTGCCGTCTTTTTCCGAGAGGCTGTATTTATGCCACTCTGCAAGACAGTCCGTCCTTTGATCGGATACCAATACCTTGTCGTCTGTAAACTCCATGCAGATATAACCTTCCTGGATATCCTCCCGTCCCGAGATAGTCACTTCATACGATTGAGCCGTGTTAGCCCATTTGCCGATAAGAGCGTCATTGTCCTTGTTGTCTTTGCCGCAGCTTGTCAGCAGCATTGCGCCCAAAGCGAGGGCGGCGAGGGATTTGATGATGTTGTGTTTCATTTTGATTATTTTTGTGGGTTAATAATTTCGGTTATAATTATTTCGACTTCAGCCAGTCCTGCAATGTCTTACATTCTTTTAGGAACATATCTCGGCTCACCACTGTGTGTTTATATTTGCTATAGAGTTGTTGCAGGGTGGTGTTGACAGTCGTCGTGTTCTCAAGGGTCAGGCGATAGGGGGCGGCATGGTAGATGGCGATGGACTCGTCCTGCGACTCGACGCTGTGGATGTCGGCTATCGGCAACGATTTTTCGGCACGCTCCATCATCGCCTTGTAGTATTCCATCTGCTCCTCGTAGCCACGACCGCGGCTTTTGAGGTATTGCAGTTTGATGTACTCATTCAGGCTTTCGCTTAAAGCGTAGTCGCGATATTCAAAGAAGATGCCGTCGCCCCACCATTGGTGCGCTACCTCGTGCGGAATCCACGAAAAGTCGGGTATCATCGTGTAAACATCATAGAAATAATGTCCAAAGATAATCATGTCGCGCAGCGACTGGCACATCACAAACTGCGGGTCGCCAATCTCCACGATGTTCATCGGCTTTGAAGACAAGGAATCGCCGAAGAAGGAGCAGTAGAAGTTGTAGGAATCCACAAACTCGCGGTAATAGGCCTCGGGATATTGTGTTGTATCACTAGCAAGGCGATAGAAATAGAAGGGACGCGTGGGTGTGTCAATCACCTTGCAGGCGTATTGGTCCTTCGGCAGGAGGACGAGGTGTATGTCGAACGAGGGAAGCCATTCTGTGCCGCCAAGGATGTAATAGTCGTCTGCCTCGATGTGTACCTGCGCCGTCAGCAGCTCGCCATTGCGGTGTGGGTACCAGTTGCCCTCGCGTCGCAAAACAATGGCACCATCGGCTGTGCGGTAATCGGCAAGCGGCAAGGAATAGGCGGTATCGACCTTGATGGGTTGTCTCGTATAGGTTTCGTAGGGGATGAGATAAAAGCCTGACACCCGCAGCGTGTCGCCCTCGATGCGGAGGTTGAGGCTGTATTGTCTGTGGTCGACAATCATCTGCGCCGGGGTGAGCGTGTCCTGCGCCGAAGCGACACTCATCGATAACACGAATAATAGCAATGTGTTTATTTTCTTCATGTCGTTATTTCTTTGCGTATCTATCTTGCTGACGGCAGACATGCTGCGCGGCGGCGCTCGTCGAGAGTCTTCGGTTTGGCAGTACGGATATGCTTGTCGGTTGTCGGCCGAGCCGACGGCACACCAGCGGCAAGAGTTCCGTACCAGTCTTTGCCGTGGAGGCGATAGTAGGTGCGGTCGTAGAGCTGGGCGTAATCCTCGGCGTGGATGTTGCCGCGCTCCACTTCGCGCCAAAGAAGGGCGAAGAACTCTTCATAATCGTCTTTGGTCAGTTCGTCGGTCATCTTCAGCAACAAGGGATAGGCGTGGTTCCATGCGTCGAGTTCGTAGCGGTGGTAGTTCTTTCCGCTTCGAAGCAGAGCCTCGAAGTCGGCGCGGCTGGAGAGGGCGGCGGTGAGCTCGTTGTCGTCCTCGTGGTTGAGGTAGCGCAGGTATTCCTCGCGCAGGTTGGCGTAATCGGTCAGCAGGGGCACAGAGAGCGTGTCGGGCAGCGAGTCGAGCCATGCGTCTAGCTCGTAGCCGCAGAGCACCATGCGCTCCAGCACCTCATAATGGCTGATGTAGCAGTATTGGTCCCCTACGCACTCGCTACGCAGAAGGCATTCCAGGTAGTGCTTCAGGTCGCGCACAAAGGGGTAGAGGTTCGAGAGTCGTGAGCAGAAGATGGGAACTGCAGCGCAGTAATCGCCTGTGGTCGCGTATGCCACAGCATCTGTCACTCCCTCCTGCTTATCTATAGGCTGAAGCGAATACTGGTCGCCGATGTAATAGTATCGCACATAGTTGTCCCCAATCTCTGTCAGTGGGGTGTCGCTGTCGAGCAGCCCCTGTTCGGTCTCGGTTTTTAGATAACCCTCGAGATACTCCTCCAGAGGCGACAGAAGCATTTGCTCACGACGGAGATTGATGTTCTTGATGTCGGCGGTGGGGTATTGCCACACCGTCCGGTTGCTCTCGCCTGTGGAAGTGAACTGTGTGCCATAAATCTGTGGCAGACCGCGCCCTGTGCGCAGACGGTCTTCAAGGTAGGCCAAATTTGACGGGTCGGCGTTGGTGTCCGCCACCGCTTGTCGCATCTGTTTGACGTAGCCGTACTGGAACCATGGGTGTGCATGCTGTGCGATGAGCCAGGCTGAGCGTGAACCGTAGGAACACACCCGATCCCATGAGGGGAATCCCAGAGTATCTATCAACCGTATTAGCTTGGCGAGGTTGACCGAATCCACTTCGTGCATTCGTCTCGAAAGCGAATCCTCGACGGCCTTCGTATGAGTGTGATCAGGGTCGTGGAAGGCACGCCGTACCGCTTGGTCTTCCAGTTCCATCTGATATAGCGTTTCGGCGTATTGGTAGTCCTTCTTGCTGTGGATGGCCTGCTGAATGGAGTCCAATACAGGCCAATAGTCGCAGTCTTTCAAGAACTTGTATTGGTCTTTGTAGTAGAATACAAGAGGATTCCACCCCTTCCACCTGACCACACGAAAGGCCATCTTTTTGAACGTCGCCGTGTCACCGCACTGCAGGGCTGCCTCCATGTAGTTCATTTCCACACGGCGCACAGGAATGTACCCATCAAACAGGGAATCTGTTCGCGCATATAGTGTCATCATCTCGCAGGGTGTCATGTCAGCACGGGACTGCTTGCAGATGTCCAAATAAGCCTTCCACTGCTCCGACTGGGCATTTGCGACAAGCGAAACCGCAATGCACACCGCCAGAAGGATAGTTCTCTTGATTGCTTTCATGTTGAATAAGGTTTTGATAATTACCGTGAAAAGATGTCCTATCGCTTCAATAATTTTATCGTATGCTGTTTTCCGTCATTGGTGATTAATGTCAACAGGTAGGTAGCCTGTGGGCGCGAGGTAAGGTCGAGACTGTAGCGGCCGGGGCCATCGGCTGTTAGGCGCACCTGCTCGCGGCGACCTGTGAGGTCGGTGAGCCAGGCGGTCTCTGTCAAGGTCTCGCTGCTCTCGATGGTGACATGCTGCCGGAAGGGATTCGGATAGGCTACGAAAGTCCCTTTGTCGCCCACTACGGTAATGCTCACACTGCCTGTGTCGCCCGTATGGACATAAGGAGACATGAATGCGGTATCGACATATTTGGCAATATACGCCACGCTGTTACCCGTGGGGGAAAGCTGGGTGTTGTTCAGCGTGAGGTCGAACCGCGAGCCACCCATGATGTACAGGATGCTGTCGTGCAATGACAGACACCCCGAAAGGAGAACGCTGGGAGCATCGATGCTGTAGTCTATGAAGTCTATGTAGTTGCCGTTATAGTCGCAGATATAGAGTCCAGCACCGAAGCGGTAGGGAGTAATCGAAATCGTGCTGTTGCCGGTTTGAATGTTTTCCTTGTATCCGACTTGTGTTATGATTCTGTTCTTCTGTGCAATAGACCGCATTATAGAATGATTCGTCAGGAATGTCGTCTGCGACGAGGAGGGGATGTATCCGTAGGATTGCAATGCTCCCGTTTGATTGTCAATCCTCACGAACCAGGCACAATTATCCTGAATATCCAATGTGTCCTGACCGAAGAACACAGGGTAGCCATAGTCCTGCGGGATGCGGCCTATCGATCCCAGAATTATTATGGAGTTGGAATCGGGTTCAACAATGCATTGGTTAAAAAGGTTGATGGTCATCGACAGGCCCGGTTCGCTACTGCCGATGGTTAGTTGCGTCACGCTTAAAGGCATCAACTCCTCATCAAACTTTATCACCATCCCTTCTGTGAAATTGTCGAGACGGACCGCCAGGGTTGTGTCGCCAGACAATGGCAGTCTTCCAATGTCGGACTCGATGTTGCAAAGGAGCAAAACATTGTTGTCGTTATCGGTAGTAAGTTCACGCGCACCATAATCCCAATAGCTCCAGCTGCTGTTGGATTCATCGAATATGTACCGGCAAGCCAACATGTCGTTGAAATGAGGAGAGAACTTGAACAATCTGTAATTGTAGGGACTAGGGTGAAAGACCGGCGCATCGAAAAAACGCTGACGACCGTTCACCATAACGACAACCTCACTTATCAACCCGTTTTCCAGGTCATAGCGCTGCGATTGGTATTCGCAAGTGTCGCAATAAAGCCACAACGCATCGGTGGCAAGGTGTCCGAAATAGATGTTGCCCTGGTTGTCCACATGGAAATCGCCCGGCTTGAACTGCTGGTTGTAAATATACACCGAGTCGAAACTGTTGTTGCTCTGTCTGTCAAGTGTTATCAGATTGCCCTTGCTGTCCTTATATGCCGTATGGAAAATGTAGTTCTCTGTCAGGTTCCCGTCAAGGTCGAAGACGGAAATCGCCGTCGATATGCCTGTGGAAGCGAGACTGTCCCTATACAAAAGATAATCTACATTGTCTTTCGTTATCAACGTATCGTAGAAATACAGGTATTCATTATTCTCTTTGGGCAGGGCGAAAAGGACATTCGCGAAGAGGGCCGTGTCGCCGACCAGTTGCAGGCCGTAGATTTGCGACGGCTGCCCATAGTTTGCATGAAGTATCTTCCGCCAGACAACATCCCCTTGCGGGGTGATTTTCATGATGCACGAGTTGGCATTTTCGGTTTGCCCGCCGTGAGGAGAGAACGGCAGCAGGTCTTGCCCGTCGATGGAAGCCCCGTTGGCGAACTGTCCGGCGACATAAAGGTTTCCCTGCGAATCGGTGACAGAACTGACGATGTAGTTCCAGTACTTGCCCGACGGCTCCTGGCCGGAATAGGATTTCACCCAGTCGAAATGTTGGGCATGGGCGGCGAGGGACAACACGACGAACACCGCCAGCAGAAGGATTCTCTTGATTGCTTTCATTTTGAATACTGTTTTAATTGTCTTGATTAATTGATTTATTAACCCACTTCAACCCTATTAGTCGCAAAAAAAATCGATTTCGTTACATTGAAAATGAATTTTTTACGATTGGCTTGTAAGTGGTTGATATTCGTGGAGTTTTGCAAGCGCATTCCGCACTCCGAAAGAGAGGTTTCGGGTCTGCGGAATTTTTTTTACTTTTGTCGCCTCAAGAGATGATATGAATATGAGAAAAAATGTTTTGATAATCTTTGCCTTGATAATGCTTTCAGCTTGTCATAACAGGCAAACGCAGTCGGAAAGTTCTGGCGCGGCCGTCGCTGATTCAACGGAAGTGATGGCTCCGGAAGAAACGGACTCGTCAGCAAGTCATCCCCAAAGTTACCGTCTGACGGGCACCATTGGTGAAGACAAAGCCAGCATGGTACTGGATAAGAACGGCAACGACGTGACGGGTGTCGTCACGCGATGTGACTATTGCGTGCCTATCAATGTGGAAGGTACTTGGCAGGGTGACAACATCACACTTGGTGGGGTAAGTCAAGCCGGCTCACATATTGAATATAAATTGATTGTCACAGACAACGCCGTTCAAGGTGCAGAGATATTGTCTGCCGAAGGAGAAGTTGAAAAGCAAAACGTCACCATGACGATAGAACACGGCCGACCTTGATGGCGTTGTTTTTGCCCTCAGAAAAGGGATACGGTAGAGATAAATGATTCAATATCTGCAATTTATTATTTTGAGGTGTTGGATGGTGCAGGTTTTTATTCCGAATATTATTATGATAACGGTGATCGAGTTGTTGGATGTTATCCCGAAACCAAACTTCAGCTGACTTTTATTAGTAATGGGAAGCCCACAGAATTTCTACATCTTCAAAAGCCAATGCTCCCGCTCCACTATCCTTGACAAAGCAGATTCCAATCGATCGACATCCTCTCCCGTCCATCCGAGCCCACCCTCACAAATCACTATTCGGTTTCCTTGCTTGGGGAAAATCCGAAGTCTGTCGAGACTGTATCCGCCTGGAAGCACAGACCAACTCATCCCTTCGAATGGAACCACCACTTTATGCTGACGGTTCAAAAGCGTGAAATGTACGACTCTGATTTCCTGTCTCAAATAATCAACACTTACAGATTCCACTAAGCTCCCCTTGTTGATAAGGGAATAGTACAAGGCAATTCCCAAAGATATGAAATAAACGAGCGGCCCTTTAAAAAAAGAAGACATCAAACCCTTTTCAAACAAAGAGACCAAGAAGAAGCCTGCAAGAATAATGAAAGTAATAATGGCAAGACGGAGATACCATCTTGACACTATGGATAATTTGCGTTTGCTTCGGCGGATAGTCCGAACATAACGGGGATATTGTCTGGGCTGGGCTTCTTCCATCTTCCTGTTTTTCAGTCCGCAAAAATAAGCATTTCTTTCAAACGTGCTGTTGTTGTATTAGATAATGCGTATTTTTACGGCATAAAAGCCATGTTCCACGGCAGCGTCAACCGCCACGCCTCCGACCCTCGCATCGGGTTGATGGACAGCACCGTGTCGGTGGAGCGTTGGTGAGGGGGTGACTCATCCCCGTTAGGGGATGCCTGTCTGTAGCCAACGGATGCCCACGTGTAGTTTCAAATCTCCGTAGGAGATTCATTTTCAACATGTTGCCAGAATATTGTTGTTCCCGATATGCAACCCCATACGGGGTTGTGGGGGATGCCGCATCGCCAACGGCTACAGACAGGGAACCCCTAATGGGGTTTGAGTTTTAAATAATGTGTATTTTTGCAGCATAAAAACTAGGAGGACGCAATCCGCCTTGCTATCAGCTACGACGGCGGCATGACCCGCCAGATGATCTACCACGGGGACAATGGGTGGAAGTTGCGATAAACATTTGCTTGCCCTCAACACACCATAGAGACGTTGCGTACAACATCTCTAAAGATATTTCTATTTGTTTAAGTGTAATCGAATTTCATGTATCTTTGCCACAAAAACAAGAATCAGTGTAATTTCATCTAACCCTTTGACAATGAAATGACTGCGGGAGAGTTTTGCAATGCGTTTCTGTCTGTGCTCAACGCCATGAGCCCCTATCTGCTGCTGGGATTTCTTATCGCCGGAGTCCTGCATGTGTTCGTGCCGAAGCGGTTCTATGCCAAGTATCTGTCGCGCGACAACAAGCTTTCCGTGCTGTGGGCGGCATTGTTGGGCATCCCGCTTCCGCTCTGCTCGTGCGGGGTTATCCCCACGGCCGTCGGGCTCAAGAACGAGGGTGCCTCGAAAGGCGCGGTGGCCTCGTTCCTCATCGCCACACCGCAGACAGGCATCGACTCCATCCTGGCCACCTTCTCGCTGATGGGCTTGGGCTTCGCCATCGTTCGCCCCGTGGCCGCACTGGTCACCGGAATCTGTGGCGGCTTTCTGGTGAACCGTTTCGTGAAAGCCGACAAGGGCGGACAGGCTTCCGAGACATTCTACAAAGTGGAAAGCGGAAATCGGCTGTGGCGCGTGCTCAAGTACGCCTACTTCGACATGATTCAGGACATCGGGCTGCGATTGGTCATCGGGCTGTTGGTGGCCGCCCTCATCAATGTGGCCGTGCCCGACGAGTTCTTCCTCTCCTTCGGGAGCCAGCCGCTGTTGCAGATGCTGGTCATCTTGGTGGTAGCGGTGCCGATGTACATCTGCTCCACCGGCAGCATCCCCGTGGCGGCGGCCCTGATGATGAAAGGCCTCTCGCCCGGCGCCGCCTTGGTGATGCTGATGGCCGGTCCGGCGGTCAACATCGCCTCCATCCTCGTGGTGAAAAAGTCGATGGGCAGCCGTTTCACGTGGATCTATCTGCTCACCATCGTGGGCTTCTCCATCCTTTTCGGACTGCTGATCAATGCTTTCGGCATCAATATCGTCGGCATGTCCGAGAGTTGCGGAATGCACGGTGCCTGTTGTCACGCAGAGGCCGCCGCACCCAGCGTGTTCCAAATCGTATGTTCGTCATTATTAGTTTTATTCATCATAATTGCATTGGGTATGAAATTCTTTGACAAATTCAAGAAACAGAAAACCGAAGCCGGGACGGTGGTTTACGCCGTCGAGGGTATGCACTGCAACCACTGCAAGGCTGCCGTCGAGCAGTCGGTGGGCAAGCTGAAAGGTGTCGAAACCTGCGAGGCCACCCCGGCCGCCAACACGCTTGTAGTCACGGGCACCGCAAGCGAGAACGACATCCGCAAAGCCGTGGAGCAGGCGGGCTTCGAGTTCAAAGGGGTGAAATAAGAAGGCGGAAAATGCAGCGGCAGCAGTATTCCGATGATTATGGCATTCATGACATTACTCTTTCACGCCGCAAAAATGCGCATTTTCTGTCAGATAGGAGTCCCTATAAATGGCTATTTGCGGGGAAATCTCCACGGATCGCGCGGATCTGCGCGGATTTGCAATAGATGATTTTTGCCTTATATCTTGCTTTCACTGCTTCACGCAAACGTAGGCCTGCGGCCAATGGATGGGGTGGCCTGCGGCCAGAAATCTGGGAAAATTTGGGTGGAAAATCTGAGAAAATAATCGATTTTTGGATTGCGAAAAGACGCGGAAGGGGGCGAAAATTTGCAAAAAATTGCTATTTTTGCACCGATGCGGGATAGAGCAACCTGCTCGCTTTCAAGCAGATATTCATTTCGCAGTACGAATTTGCCACGGAAGAGTGTTTTTAACGGGGACAATGGGTGGAGGTTGTCGCCAATGGAATGATGATGGAAGAAAAGCGACAATGCCGGATTATGTGTGGCACCGAAACGAAGTGCTCAAACCTGACGTGAAAATATTTATTCATAAATAGTTAGTCACATTCTTCCTTTTTGGTCGGATTACCCCAGCACCACATCCATCACCATCATCAGGACGAAGCCGATGGCAAAGCCGATC
>JAEEGH010014752.1_pt1 | contig 17096 bp, 21 predicted proteins | sample 9134181 | NCBI WGS metagenome assembly JAEEGH01 (sample SAMN16246544, study PRJNA631951) | gut metagenome | biome: gut microbiome; feature: rumen; material: DP-attached | host: Bos | place: Iran: Karaj | collected 2018-10
ATCTTTGCAGCAGAAAAAATAAATGCGCAAGCGTATGAGAAATTATAGATTGTCAAAACAGGCGAATAAAGAAACCACAACATCAATGCCAGTTATTGGACCGGCTTCTTATGAGGAAGCAATGGAACGCATAGATAACGGGATACTTGAAATGGAGAGTGGTGGCGGATACTCTTGGGAGGAAGTGAAAGTTGCCATCCTGAACCTTTGTTAGCCAATCACAAATATCTATTTCGTTCAAAGTCTATCAATAAGAATTATCGTATCATCTACCTTGTGTACGAAGATACATTATGGATTTACGACTTTTGGGACAGACGGCGTGACCCTCAATGGTTAAAAGAAAGAATATTGTAATACCAATCATCTGCGACTCTCTTGCAGGGCTGCCGATGATGATTTAATACGAATGGCGGACTTATGTAGTCAAAAGGAGGGAGGAAAGCAATAAAATGGCGACCTTTGCGTTATAATAAGGTATGCGAAAATATTTGTCCCTTTTGTTTTGTATGGCAGTTGCTACGCTCCTGATAGGGTGCGGAGCCGAACAGGCTGTGAAGAAAGGTGACAAATTCTACGCCCTTGGGGAGTATTTCGATGCTGCTGCACAATACCGGAAGGCCTATTCGCAGACGCCGGCCAAGGAGCGTGCACTCCGTGGACAGCGTGCCCTGAAGATGGCCGACTGCTATCGTCGCATCAACTACACGCAAAAGGCCATCGCCGCATATAATAATGCCATCCGCTACAAGCAGGCTGACTCGCTGACACACCTGTATCTGGCTCAGCAGCTGATGAAGAACGGCAGCTATAAGGAAGCAGCCAAGCAGTTCCAGCAGTTTCTGGATTCCGTAGAAGCCAACACGCTTGACGGGCCATCATCCACCACCCTTCGCAACGCCACACTCTCAAAGAGAGAACACCCATCACCCCTCACCCAATTAGCCCGTACCGGGCTGAAGTCTGCCCAGAAGGCTCCGGAATGGAAGAAGCAGGGCTCTGACTATACCGTGAAGCGTGAGAACTTCTTCAATTCGAGGCGCGCCGACTACTCACCGATGCTGGCTGGCGAGGAGAACAACCAGCTGTTCTTCACCTCGACACGCAACCAGGCCAAGGGCGACGAGGTGAGCGGTATCACTGGCACGAAGAATGGCGATATCTTTATGTCACAGAAAGACGAAAAGGGGAAGTGGCAGCGTCCGGAAGTGATTGACTCTGAACTGAACAGCGACTTCGACGAGGGCGTCTGTTCGTTCACGCCCGATGGTCGGACGATGTATCTGACACAGTGTAAGACCGATCCCGACTATCCCCGCTTTGCCACCATCATGACGTCGAACCGCAGCGATGCCTCGTGGGGCAAGGCCACCGAACTGAAGCTGACACGCGATACGCTGTCGGCTTTTGCCCATCCCGCCGTGTCGCCTGACGGCCAGTGGCTCTACTTCTGCAGCAACATGCCTGGCGGATTGGGTGGCTACGACATCTGGCGCATTCGTCTGACGACGAGTGGGGTAGGGGGTGTCGAAAACCTTGGTGCTCCCATCAATACGCCAGGCAACGAGATGTTCCCCACGTTCCGTCCCAATGGCGACCTCTATTTCTCGAGCGACGGCCACGAGGGCATGGGCGGACTGGACATATACATTGCAAAAATAATTAGTAATGAGGAATTAGAAATTAGTAATTATGATAACCCAGCAAGCCCTGACAATACGGTTGAAAGTAATCATAATTCCTCATTTCTCATTTCTAATTCCTCATTTAAGATCTCGCATCCGGGTTATCCGCTGAACTCTCAGGGCGACGACTTCGGTATGACGTTCGAGGGGATGAAGAACCAAGGCTATTTCTCGAGCAACCGTGGCGATGGCAAGGGCTGGGACCATATCTATTCGTTCTACAATCCCGAGATTATCCAGACCGTTACGGGATGGGTGTACGAGAAGGACGGCTACGAACTGCCACAGGGACAGGTATATATGGTGGGCAACGATGGTACCAACTTGAAGCTGAGCGTGAAGGGCGATGGCTCCTTTACACAGGAAATCAAGGCTGGTGTCGACTATGTGTTCCTGGGTACCTGCAAGGGTTTCCTGAACCATCAGGAACAGTTGCGCGTAGAGCCTGTGACGAAGTCGGAGGAGTACACGCTACAGTTCCCCCTGGCCTCGATAACGGCTCCTGTGCTGATAGACAATATCTTCTACGACTTCGACAAGGCCACACTGCGTCCTGAGTCTACCGAAGCCCTCGACCAGCTGGTAAAACTGCTGAACGAGAATCCGCACGTCACCATTGAACTTTCAGCTCACACGGACTACAAAGGCTCCAACGAGTATAATGAGCGATTGTCGCAACGACGTGCCGAGTCGGTGGTGAAATACCTGATAGAGCACGGCATTGCCAGCGACCGACTGACACCTAAAGGCTATGGTGAGGAGAAGCCCAAGACCATCCGCCGCAAGCTGACTGAGAAGTATCCTTTCCTGAAAGAAAAGGACGTCCTGACGGAAGAATTCGTCAAGACGCTCGAGAATGAAGAACAGCAGGAACAATGTAACCAGCTGAACCGTCGCACGGAGTTCCGCGTGCTGCGTACTACTTACGGGCTATTTCCGAAGAAATAACCTCGCCTACTCCGACAAAGAGCAAACCGAAAACCACTGAGAACAGCATCATCAGATTGATGCTGAACGTTTGTGTGGACATTGTCCGCAGCATCACTTCAAACTGTACGGCCAGCAATTCCCAGCCACGGAACACGATGAACAGCACGGCAAAAAGTCCGATGCACACGGTGTTCCAGACGCGCACAAACCAATTCATGCGCATCGGCAGACGCTGCATGACGCGCTCCGTAAACCCGTTGTCGGCTATCTGCTGACTGGCTGCTTCGCTGAAAAACTGCTGCAGCAGGCGATCGTTATCATTTATCATATCCATTCTTTCTTAAATAGTTTGCCAATTTCTCCTTACCCCTGGAGAGATGCGACTTCACCGTTCCCTCCTTGATTTGCGTAATCTTCGCAATGGCTGCAATGTCGTATCCGTCAATGAGTTGCAGCGTGATGCACGTCCGTTCGTCAGGCTTCAACAGTGCCAGGGCGGCATAGATGTCCATTTTTAGACCCACCCCCGCCCCCTCCCTGTATGGAGGGGAGTAGTCGCTCACAAGTCCATCTGTTCCCCTCCCTATAGGGAGGGACTGAGGGTGGGCCTTCCGTGTGTAGTCGTAAAACACATTATAGGCAATGCGCATGATCCACGTCTGGAACGAGGCCAGGCCACGGAACGAGGCGATGTTTGTATAGGCCTTGATAAAGGTGTCCTGTGCCAAGTCGTCGCTCAACTGACTGTCTCCCAGCGTCTGATGCAGGAAGAACCTGCGCACGGGTGACTGATATCGGCGCACGAGCTCGTCGAAAGCCCGTTTGTTGCCCGATATAGCCACCTGCGCAACGAGAGATATGTCAGTGAGTGATGCCACTTTACTGTCGAATAATCTGGTTTTTATCCGGCATGATAATCCATGCCACGATATAGAACGGGATGCCTGCAAAGGCCGTGAACAGCGTCAGTGCTGCATAACCCAAACGAACAGCTACGGGATCGAAGTCCAGATATTCTGCAATTCCTGCGCACACGCCGCCTAATACGCGGTCGTTGCTTCTTGTCAATTTCTTAGTCATAATTATTCTGTGTTAAATCGTTGTTGTTATCGCGTCTGTTCTGAGAATTCAAGTCTCTGATATCCCGCTCGCGTCGGTTGGCAGTCTTCGAGGCAAACACCTTTCCCAGACCGATGCAGAACACCAGCGCACCGATGCCGAAGCCTACCGATCCAGCAGCATAGCCCAGGAAAATCATGAGTCCCACACCTACGAAGCACTGGCGCATACCCTTCTGGTACTCGTCGTCAGTATTGACCGGATTGTCGTTGAGCAACTGGTCGGGAATGGGCTGGCCCTGCTGCATGGCCATCTGTGCCAGACGTATCTTCTCCTTACGGTTCTTGTTGATGAAGTAGAACAGCGCAATGATAATCAGTACGGGAGCCAGCACGAAGATGATGAGCATGATGCCCAGTATGAGCAATATGCCTGCCAGATCTTTGCCTCGCATATCGCTGAAGGCATTGTGAAAAATGCTTCCAAAGTCGTCATCGTCCTTCACGTCGTAGTCCCAGGAGTGTGAGCCCATGGGGGTGTTGATGGTGACATGTCCTTTCGACGCACGGATCACCGTATCAGAGCTGGTGGTGTCCGAGAATACCTCTACACCGCCCTTGCTCGTAGAATCGGTCAGCTCCTGCTGGGGCGTGTGACGATGCTTCTGTCCTGCTGCCTGGGCTCCCATACCGAGCGCCAACAGCATCGTTAATGTTATCAGTACCTTTTTCATAGTCGTTTTCGTTTTGTTATGTATTAATATCATTTTCTTATCGTTAAGTGTTCCGCATTGATATCGCCAGAACCACGGACATTGTTGCGATACTCCTTGACCTCACCATCCAGCGTGATGTCACCAGAGCCCGTCAGGTTAGCCTCCACCGTACCGCCGTTGTCGAAATGCATCTTGACATCGCCCGAGCCCACCAGATTGACGGAAGACTGCAGCATCTTCACGTTCCGTACTTCGACATCGCCGGAACCTACCAGTGACACATTGATACGGTCGCAGATGATGTCGTCGAAAGTGATGTCGCCAGAGCCGTTCAAAGCTATGTCGAGGTTGTCGGTATCCACCAGGTGTCGACATTCAAAGTCGCCAGAGCCCCTCAGCGTAATTCCCAGGAAGTCGGGCGAGGTGACATACACCGTCACATTCTCGCTGTCCCTGATGCCAAAGTTAATCAGGTTGTTCTCTCCTTTCATGTTGACTTTCAGGACGTTGCCCTCTACGCGGGTTTCCACGTATTTAATCACCTCTACTGGGGCATCCACCTTCACTGAGAAGGAGTCGGCCTGCATGTATTTCACGTCTAACGACCCCAGCAACTCGATACGCTCAAATCCCGTTATCGAACGAGTTTGTTCGCCATGAGCCTCGCTTCTGGTCCAATTCACTCTCAACCCGTGACAAGAACAGGAAGTGAGCATTGCAACTGCTATAACAGCTAATAATACCTTTTTCATACTTTCCTTTTTTTAGTTTCTTTTGTCTGTTAGACGAAACAAGTGGGGAATTAGTTGCAAAGTTACAATTTTTTTTTGTACTTTTGCAAGCAAATGGCAGAATTACCTGAATTATTCACGGAATATACCCGCCAGCTAATGGGCGAGGAACGCTTCGAACGCTATCTTCAATCGTTCGAGGAAGATGCTCCTGTGAGTATTCGGCTGAACCCGAAGAAAGCCTCCCCCAACCCCTCCAAAGGGAGGGGAGTCTTTGTGGCTGATGGGGAATGCGTGCCTTGGTGTCGTGATGGCTATTATCTAAAACAACGCCCCAACTTCACGATGGACCCCTTGTTTCATGCAGGTTGCTACTATGTTCAGGAGGCATCTTCGATGTTCTTGGACGAAGTGATCAGGCAAGCCTCCCCCATCCCCTCCAAAGGAGGGGAGACATATTCCTCCCCTTCGGGGAGGTTAGGAGAGGTTCTTGATCTCTGTGCTGCACCAGGAGGTAAATCAACATTGCTGCGTGCTGCATTGCCTGACGACTGCGTGCTCTATTCCAATGAGCCTATCCGCAACCGCGCCAGTATCCTGTTGGAGAATGTCACTAAGTGGGGCTACGCGAATCATATCGTCACCAACGCTTATCCTAAGGACTATCGCAAGTCGAAGATGAAGTTCGATATGATCCTCTGCGACGTACCCTGCTCTGGCGAAGGCATGTTCCGTAAGGACCCTGCCACCATCCGCGAATGGAGTCCACAGAACGTCGAGAAATGCTGGCAGTTGCAACGCGACATTGTCAGCGATGCCTGGGAATGTCTCAATCCCGGTGGCCTATTAATATATAGTACGTGTACCTTTAATACAAAGGAGAACGAAGAGAATATCCGCTGGATACTGGAGGAATACGATGCCGAGGTGTTACCCATCGACGTCAAACCCGAATGGAACATCACTGGCTCACTGTTGGAAGGCTTCAACGAGCCCGTCTACCGTTTCATCCCTGGCATCTCGCGTGGCGAAGGACTCTTCCTTTGCGCGTTGCGCAAAGCGAATGTGGAATGTGGAATGTGGAATGAGAAATGCTCGCCTAAGGCGATGAAAAATTATGAATTAGGAATGAATTCTTCATTGGAAAACTCTTCATCGAAGCGAAGCGAGAATCATTCATCATTCAACATTCAACACTCAACATTCAATATTGAGCTCAGCTATGCTGAAGCGATAAACTATCTGCGTGGCGAAGCTTTGCGACTGCCTGACGACACCCCACGTGGCGAGGTCACGGTGTGCTTCCAAGGTCATCCGTTAGGACTGGTGAAGAACATCGGCACACGCGCCAACAACCTCTACCCAAAAGCATGGCGAATCAAAACCACACATATACCCACTGAATATGAAGCAATACTTAGACATACTTGACCGTATCCTCAAGGAAGGAACGGTGAAAGGTGACCGCACAGGAACGGGCACCATCAGCATTTTCGGCACACAGAGCCGCTATCCGCTCAGCGAGGGTTTTCCACTCTTGACCACCAAGAAGCTGCACTTGAAGTCTATCATCTACGAGCTGCTGTGGTTTCTCAATGGCGATACCAACGTACGCTATCTGCAGGAACACGGCGTGCGCATCTGGAACGAGTGGGCTGACGAGAATGGCGAGCTGGGACCTGTATACGGACACCAATGGCGTGCTTGGCCAGACTACAATGGTGGTGTCATCGACCAGATCCAGTATGTGGTCGACCAACTGAAGACCAATCCCAACTCGCGCCGTATGATTGTCTCTGCGTGGAACGTCGCCGAGGTCAACAAGATGGCGCTGCCCCCGTGCCACACCATCTTCCAGTTCTATGTCGACTATCCCGACGGACAGGATGCTCAGGGACGCCTCTCGCTGCAACTCTATCAGCGCTCGGCAGACACCTTCCTCGGTGTGCCATTCAATATCGCCAGCTATGCCCTGCTGCTCCAGATGATGGCACAGGTAACGGGCTTCCGTCCTGGCGACTTCATCCACACCACTGGCGATACGCACCTCTATCTGAACCATATCGAACAGGCCAAGCTGCAGCTGACCCGCGATCCGCGTCCGTTGCCTGTGATGAAGATTAATCCCGATGTGAAGAGCATTTTTGATTTTCAGTACGAGGACTTCCAGCTGGAAGGCTACGACCCACATCCACATATCAAGGCCGAAGTCTCGGTGTAAGAGAAATGAAACCTCAAATCTCAAATCTCAAATCTCAAACCTCAAAGTTATGATTAGCATCATTGCAGCAGTGGCCAAGAATAGAGCCATTGGCTATAAGAACAAGTTGCTGTATTGGCTGCCCAACGACCTGAAGCGCTTCAAGGCACTGACCACGGGGCACACTATCATCATGGGACGTAACACCTACGAGAGTCTGCCAAAGGGTGCTCTGCCAAACCGTCGTAACGTCGTGTTGTCACGTTCTGCCTTCAACATCCATCACCCATCACCCATCACCCATCACCCATCTTTCCCTGGCTGCGAAGTCTTCCCTAACTTGGAGGCAGCCCTGCAAAGTTGCAAGCCCGACGAGGACATCTATATCATAGGTGGTGCCCGTGTCTATCAGCAGGCGATGGCTGTGGCTGACCGTCTGTGTCTCACAGAGATTGACGATACGCCTGAAGAGGCCGATGCCTTCTTCCCAGACTATAGCGACTGGAAAGAAGCATGCAGGGAAGCACACGAAACAGACGAGAAGCATGCTTTCCGCTATGCTTTTGTAGATTATAAGCGAGAAGAGTAATTCACTTTTCCCCTTTTACTGTTGCCGAATAGTTGATGTTCAAGGCACCTGCCTTGCGCAATACCTGCTTCACATCGTTGATGAGCCCCATCTCCGTATCACGGTCGGCACGGATAGACACCACCATGTGCTGACGGCTCTCCTCAGACATCTTGGTGCGCTCGTCAGCAATGACATAGGGCAGGTCAACAAGACTCACATAGCGGTTGTTCACCTGGATACGTGACTCGTCACCTGTCACGTTTCCCTGAGCATCGACAGGTTTGCCGATGAAGAGATAGATGACACCCGACTTCCGTGCCTTCTCCAACTCTGTACCTTGGGGCACCTGATAGCGCACCATCGGCTTGACTTCCCGCATGTGGGTGACTATCATGAAGAAAAACAGAACGGTGAATATCAAGTCGGGCATAGCAGCCATATTCAATGCTGGCACACTACGGTCCCGCATGGGTTGGAAGCGACGGCCTGCCCCTCCTTCAGACGACTGGAAACGACTCATTGCTCACCTCCTTTCGCCATACCCTCACTGATGCGCTGGGGGTAACGTTCCATGATGGCATCGTGCTCGGCCTGTGTACACTGGCTGAACGGATGCCCATACTGCTGACGGGCCATTTTTTCACGCAAAGTCCTGTAAGCCGCCACCACACTGTTCTGCATCTCAAAATAGGCATGGTAGCTGGTCTTGCGGTCTGTCTGCACAGCTATCATGTGACGATCGGTCTGGCGTGAGGCCACAAAGCGCTCCACCTGCTCCTGCAGCTCGGCATGGGTCACGGGCTGGTCGTCACAGAACAGCGAGTCGTGCGCATTGATTGTAATCTGCAGTACGTCGCTGCGATGGATGTCACGCTGTTCCTGCTGTTGTTCGTCCACAGGAGGAAGCTTACGCCCCAGTCCCTTGTCGCTGTCCATCGACGAAGTCACCAGAAAGAATACCAACAGCATGAACGAGATGTCTGCTGTTGACGTGGTGTTGAGTTCGGGAACACCCTGGTGTCTGCGACGGAACAACATTGCCTTAACTCTTACGGTTGTTTAGCCAATAGGAACGTACAGCAGACACGATAGTCGCCACGATAGCCACCGTTACGACGATATACATCAGCCAAAGCATCACTTCAGCCATGAGAAAACTTCCTGCTTCAGCCATTTTAATTCTTGTTTTTGAGTTTTGTGACGGAATCCATAAAGGTAATGGCACTCTCCTCCATCTGGGCGGTAAGGTGCTCTATCTTCGAGAGGATATAGTTATAGAAGAACTGCAGCACGATGGCCACGATGATACCGAAGATGGTGGTAATCAGTGCCACCTTCATACCCTCGGCCACAATGGTCGGACTGATGTCGCCAGCCGTCTGGATGCGGTCAAAGGCCATCACCATACCAATCACTGTTCCCAAGAATCCCAGCGATGGCGCAACAGCAATAAACAAGCGGATCCACGTACACCCTTTCTCCATCTTCGAAATCTGTACCATACCATAGTTGGTCAGCTGACGGTCTATCTGCTCCAACGGTTCCTTGATGTGTAACAGACCCTGATAGCAGATGCTGGCCACAGGTCCGCGGGTGTCACGGCAAAGCTCCTTGGCGCCTTCTACATCGTTCTGTTCCAGACGGGCATCGACGTCATGCATGAATTTGCGGCAATTGATTTCCGACAGCGTCAGGTAGATGATGCGCTCAATGCAGAAGGCCAGACCCAGCACCAAAGCCAGGGCCACCAGCGACATAAAACCTGCCGAGCCTTCAATGAACTTCCGCTTCAGCTGTTTGTGGAGCCCTCCGCCCTCTTCAGCACCTGTCTCCTCCATGCCGCCTAACTCGGCATCGATGGCAGCCATAGCAGAGTCTGCCGACAATGCAGGCGCTGTCGCTGTGTCGTTCTTTACCAATTCTGTTGAATCCTTGACTGGAGTCTGCTGAGCCTGTGCTGCAGGCGTCACGAACAGCAGTGCTGTCAAGAGAAAAAAGAATATCAGTCTATTCATATTTACGTTAAAAAGCGTTCTATTTGGCCGCAAAGGTAGTAAAAAATGCAAGAATGTAAAAATGTAATAATGTAAAAAAGCAAAAAGACGAATGGTTTTCTATCAAATTAATGTTATTTAACCCATGATACCACGAATAGTTTGCACATTATTTGTATTTTTGCAATCACAAATCTGAATACAACTATTAATAAAAGACAAAACTATGAGTAACATCAAACTTGACATCACAAAGGCTGCTTGTTTCCTGGAGGCAGGCGCCGTGAAGGCTTTCGAGCCAAAGGTAAAAGAGGCACAGAAGGCATTGGAAGAGGGGACTTGCCCTGGTAATGACTTCCTTGGTTGGTTGCATCTGCCCAGCAGCATCACCCCCGCATTCCTCGACGAGATTCAGGCCTGTGCCAATACGCTGCGCCAGAACTGCGAGGTAGTGGTCGTTGCTGGTATTGGTGGCTCTTACTTAGGAGCCCGTGCCGTCATCGAAGCCTTGAGCAACTCGTTCGGCTGGCTCATCCAGGATGGAAAGAACCCCGTGATTCTTTATGCAGGTAACAACATCGGTGAGGATTATCTGTTTGAACTGACTGAATATCTGAAGGGCAAGAAGTTTGGCGTCATCAATATCTCGAAGTCAGGAACAACCACGGAAACTGCTCTCACCTTCCGTCTGCTGAAGAAGCAGTGTGAGGCCCAGCGTGGCAAGGACGAGGCCAAGAAGGTCATCGTTGCCGTGACAGATGCAAAGCGTGGCGCTGCACGTATCTGTGCTGACAAGGAGGGTTACAAGAGCTTTATCATTCCCGACAACGTGGGTGGCCGTTTCTCTGTCCTCACACCAGTAGGTTTGCTGCCTATTGCCTGTGCCGGTTTTGATATCAAGCAACTTGTTGCTGGTGCTCAGGATATGGAGAAGCAGTGTGCCGAGAACGTTCCGTTCGAGGACAACCCTGCTGCACAGTACGCTGCTGTTCGTAACGCACTCTATGGCAAGGGCAAGAAGATTGAGATCATGGTGAACTACCAGCCCAAGCTGCATTTTGTCAGCGAGTGGTGGAAGCAGCTGTATGGTGAGTCTGAGGGTAAGGACAAGAAGGGTATCTTCCCTGCAAGCGTCGACTTCACCACCGACCTGCACTCGATGGGTCAATGGATTCAGGACGGTGAGCGCACTATCTTCGAGACAGTCATCTCCATTGAGGAACCTGAGAAGAAGCTGCTGTTCCCCAGCGACGAGGAGAATCTTGACGGACTGAACTTCCTGGCTGGCAAGCGCGTTGATGAGGTGAACAAGATGGCTGAGCTGGGTACCCGTCTGGCCCATGTCGATGGTGGTGTGCCCAACATTCGCATCAGCGTTCCCAAACTCAACGAGTACTACATCGGTCAGCTCATCTACTTCTTTGAGATTGGCTGTGGCATCAGTGGTAACGTGCTGGGTGTCAACCCGTTCAACCAACCTGGTGTAGAGGCCTACAAGAAGAATATGTTCGCCTTGCTTGACAAGCCTGGCTACGAGGAGGACAGTAAGGCGATTAAAAATCGCCTCTTAAATGAGAAATGAGAAGTGATAAATGAGGAATGAAAATGAAAAATTAGAAATGACAGCGGTGCATGATGTTGCGCAGCTCATTTCTCATTACTCATTACTCATTTCTCATTTCAAGGAGAAACACGGCTTTGGGGCGTTTTGCCCCAAGGCCGTGCTTTTCGATATGGACGGCGTCATCTACGACTCGATGTCGAACCATTCCGTCAGTTGGCACGACGCCATGAAGGATTTCGGGCTTGACATGCCTTACGAGGGAGCCTACATCTATGAGGGTATGCGTGGCGTAGAGACCATCAAGACACTGGCGCGCAATCAGTGGAACAGGGAACTGTCGGATGACGAGGCTCAGGAGATGTATGCCCACAAAGCAAAGCTGTTTGCGCACCAGTGTCAGCTGACGCCAGCCAACATTATGCCAGGCATCAAGACATTGATGCAGCAGATTAAGGCCGACGGGCTGAAGATATGCGTGGTGACAGGCAGTGCACAACACGCCTTGCTCGACAAGCTGTTGATAGACTTTGAGGGACTGCTCAGCGAAGAACTCATCGTGACGGCTTTCGACGTAAAGCACGGCAAGCCTGACCCCGAGCCTTATCTGATGGGTATGAAAAAATGTGGCGTTGAGCCTTGGGAAACCATTGTGGTGGAAAATGCGCCCTTAGGTGTGCAGGCCGCAGTAGCTGCACATTGCTTCACCATTGCCGTCAATACGGGACCACTGCCCGACAAGCAGTTGGCTGACAAAGGAGCCAACCTGATATTCCCCACGATGACAGCACTTAGCGAGGCGTGGCATCAGGTCGTTAGCCATTAGCTGTAAGCCGTAAGCTGTAAGCCGTAAGCCAAATGCTAAAAGCCAAAAGCCATATCAGACACCGTCTTCGTCGTATTCCTTCTCGTTGTTACCAGCCTCGTCCGAACTGGTATCCATCTGCGAATCCAACTTGACTTCCAAGTTACCCATACGCGACAAGCGCATCACCAATGGCATGTATTCATCTGTCTGCGGATGACCTACACTGGCAGCAAACACCAGCCAGTCGCCATCGGCTTTGTCAAACACGATGCCTTCCAGAATTCCAGTCTTACGGAAATCTTCGTTGACATACTGTGCAAAGAACGGTTTCGTAAACGTACGGTTGAAGAATATAGAACCGTCGCTGCGCGACACCGTAACCTTAAACACGTTGTCAACAAACTTCTGACCCGTCTCGTCCTCCACCATAGGCAATGAGTCGCTCGGCTGACGATGAACAGTGACATGATAGGTCTTGCCGATCCATTCCACATCACGACTGTCATTATACTCCTGCATTTTTATAGGTGCAGACGGCTTGACTTCTACCACGCGCTGTGTAATGATATCGTCACTCTTTTTCTTTTCAGAACATGCTGCCAGCACCAGCGCCAAGGCCGTCATACCAGCTGCAAACAACAGTTTTCTCATAATGGTTTTTATTATTTCCTTTGCAAAGGTACGAAAAGTCGAGAGAAATGCAAAAGAAAAACGAGAAAAAAAGAATATCCCGCCATTCTCGGCGGGATATTTTGTTGTCCTGATTATCTTTTTATTCAAAAGGATGCTACCAATTTTAGATTATTGGCACGCTTGCCCTCTAAAACACAATTGTTAACCTAATCAATTTTATGACTGCAAAGTTACGAAAATGTTTAGTCTAATTTCAAATATTTTAGATAATTACTTGCTTTTTGAGTTTTTTTAGCTATCTTTGCCAACAGTTTAGAACAAAATAAGAATAAAGTAAGAATGCGTAGCCCATTTCTCATTTGCGCCATCAGCGCGTTGCTCTGCTGTTCGTGCGAAAGCAAAGAGAGTCCGGTGGAGGATCCTGCCGTTAACGACTCTGTCCCTAATCTGGTGGTACAGGTACAGAAATGTTCCAAGCTGTACACAACCGAGTATCATATCCATAAGATTGTTACTCACCATGACGTGCTGCGTTTGAAGGGTAGTCTGCTCACCAAGGATATCGATATCCCATTGCCATTGGGCGAGCGCAAGATTGCTATCCCCATGGATGCTACATTGAAGGGCTACATCGACTTCTCTGATTTCTCGGAAGACAACATCGAGCGCAATGGTGAGCGCATCACCATCCTGCTCCCTGACCCCAAAGTGGTGATGACCAGTTCAAAGATCAACCAGAAAGAAGTTCGTGAATATGTGGGGCTGACGCGTTCGCATTTCAGTGACCAGGAACTGACCAATTACGAACAGCAAGGGCGCAAGGCCATCCTGAACAGCGTTCCAGACTTAGGTATCGTACAGATGGCTCAGCAGAATGCCGCCCGTGTACTGGTTCCCATGCTGATGGAGATGGGCTATAAGGAAGAGAATATCACCATTGCCTTCCGTAAGAATCTGGACATCATGCAACTCATCAACTCTAATCTGGAAGCTGTAAGCCGTAAGCAATAAACAATAAGCACTATGAAACGCAACCCATTTCTCCTTTCCTTTACCTCCATTATCATTTACTTTTTGGTGGTCCTCCTCGCCGTGGGCGTCGTCGTCTGGCTGCTTCATGCTGTCAAACAGACTGAGGTCAGCATTGTCACCGACCAGCATATCGACCTCACTCCCGAACAAGTGACCAGCATCAAGGCCATTGGCGAATGGGAGTTTCTGGCCATCGCCAACGAAGAACTGGTAGATACTGTCAGGAAACGGCTCCTCAAAGACGACCATCTGGCACGCATCTATTACGGCACTCTACGCCTGGGCATCAACATGCATCAGGTAAAGCCCGGCTGGATAGCACCCTCAGGCGACAGCATTGAGGTGACGCTGCCTAAGATCGGACTGCTGGACCGTGACTTCATCGACGAGGCACGCACCAAGAGTTTCTTCGAGAGTGGGAGCTGGTCGCACGAAGACCGTGAGAAACTCTACAGACAAGCCTACCAGAAGATGCTGGACCACTGTCTGACTCCTGAGAACCTGCAGCAGGCCCGGCAGAATGGTGAAGAACAGTTCCGGAACATGATGAAGACATTGGGCTACGAACATATCCTCATTCGTTGGGAGGAGTAAGCTATGACGATTGAACCGATTGCATATTTCAAGTCACCGTTCACGTCGAAATTCGGCATTCCCAGACAGAGCGGCATTGTCAACGAGTTACGTGGCACCATCGTGTTCACGGACTCCTACCGACAGGCAGAAGCACTGCGTGGACTGGACGATTACGACTATCTGTGGCTGATATGGGGATTCTCAGAACATGTCGATGCCGAGAAACATGCCACCGTACGTCCGCCACTGCTGGGAGGCAACGAGCGCATGGGGGTGTGGGCAACACGGTCACCCTTCCGCCCGAACAACCTGGGACTGTCGTCGGTGCGTATCGCTTCCATCGACTTCAGCAAACCTGCCATCGAGGTGCTGGGAGCCGACCTGATGGACGGGACACCGATTTACGACATCAAACCCTATCTGCCTTATGTCGACAGCCACAGTGAGGCTCGTGGCGGTTTTACGGAACAGCACAGCTGGCAGCGCTTGCAGGTTGACATCCCGTATGAGTTAAGCCAGTGTCTGTCAGAGCCCGACTTACAGGCACTGCGCGAGACGCTGTCATTAGATCCTCGTCCACATTATCATGATGATGAGCGTGAGTATGGCATGCCGTTTATGGGATGGGACATCCGCTTCCGTGTGTCGCAGGGCGTCCTACACGTCCTTCAATTTTCTCAAAATAGCAGGAGTCGCCTATAGCTTCTTTATCACCCCACTTGAAGCCTTCTTCGGGAGCAAGGGATGGCACTTTCGAGGGTCGCGAGAGCCTGTTATGGGGGGTAAAGTGCCATCGGAGCGGCTCGAAAGTGCCATCGGAGCGACAGCAAAGCATTATCCGGACAACCCATAGAAGGCATCGCTACAAAACACTCGTTCATCACCCATCACCCATCACCCAAAACACCCTAACACCCTAACCCGCCCCCTCTCAATCCCTCTGTACATCGGACTTTGATGCGGGTTAAGGTATAGGCCGACACCCTAACCCAGGGTTAACCCCACCTTAACCCATCAGCAATACCACACATCTTGCTTTACTTACACTTGATGTTCCTGAATTGCCACGTGGTTGCTGGCTCGATAAAATGGAACTCATCAGTTTCTTCGGGCAGTGCAGGGAAAATCAGGACGAAACGAAGCTTCTGGTAAGTCCAGGGAATATAGGTTCTCGCTGGAGCTGTTGAGATATTCTCGGTAGCCTCCAAAGTCAATTTATCTCCCTTATTGCCCATGATAAAGCTTTTGTCACTCACGGAAGCCCAGTAGTTGGCAAATGCAGCCTCAATCTCAAATTCCAGACGTGTCTCCTTGTCAGAACAAGCCACACGCACAATCCTGGTTGTCGTTTCCTTCTTGTTCACGTACACTGGGTTCTCGCGAACATATCTGTATTGTGAATAGTCGGGCAGGATGGTCTTGGCATTGTTCAGAATGCTCGGGCCGTCTTCCGTGCGACCTGCCTTCACGTAAAGGTCGTTGATCTTACGGGTAATCTGACGCTGGTCGGAATAATCGTACTTGCAGTTCAACTTGGCAGCCTCCTCATATTTGTTGAGGGCATCCTCCCAGCATTCACCCTCCTCGTAGCCTTTAGCACTCTCCATAGCATCCTTGAAGCTCTGCTCGAACTGTACCTTCTCCTGGGCATGGATCTCCGTCTGCATCTTACGCTTAGCCGATTCTATATTACGATTGATAGCATCAGAAGTCGATGGAGTTTTCCGGTTGCCCCACTGTTGTGCCTGGGCCGGCATGAATGTCAACAGGCCCAATGCAAATAGAAATAAGTTCTTTTTCATAACCGTCTTTAGTAATTGTTGTTAATAATTTGCCTCAAAGGTACTCAAAAAAACAAAGCTTGCAAGGTCAAAATCACCTCGAGCAAAGTGAATCACGCTGCAAAGATACGATTTTTTTCTAAACGCCAAAAACTTTTCCATAAAAATCTTTTAATACTTCTTGATGGGGTCGTGAGGACGACCGATTGTTTCGACTGCAAAAGTAAGCAATATGTCAAATCAATAACAAGAACGATAAGGAACTACTTCTTGCTTTTTTTCTTGTCTTCCTCGGCAGGCATGACAGTGATGCGGCGATTGGTGGGGTCTTGCATGACATCGCGAACAATATCGGAGACCTGTTGTTTCAGTTCGTTGATGAACTGCTGTGGATCGTATTTCCTGGCTTCGATGTCGCGCAGCTTCTTTTCCCAGATACCCGTGAGTTCCGCACTTTTCAAGAGGTCTTCATGAATAAGATCTATAAGTTCTGTTCCTGTTGGCGTTGGTGCAATACTTGTACGAATACGTCTAATATAATGTCGTTTAAACAATGTCTCGATAATTGCAGCTCGTGTTGAAGGACGTCCAATTCCATTTTCTTTCATTGCATAGCGCAATTCTTCATTATCTACGAATCTTCCGGCTGTTTCCATTGCTCTAAGCAGTGTAGCCTCAGTATATGGCTTTGGGGCAACAGTCCATTTTTCTGTTAAGGTAGGTGTATGCTCTCCACTCTCTCCTTTAGTAAATGCCGGTAGTATTTTATCTTCTTCTTTCTTCTTGTTTTCGTTTTCTGTGCTTTTTGGCTCTTTAGGAT
>JAEEGH010014753.1_pt1 | contig 17095 bp, 17 predicted proteins | sample 9134181 | NCBI WGS metagenome assembly JAEEGH01 (sample SAMN16246544, study PRJNA631951) | gut metagenome | biome: gut microbiome; feature: rumen; material: DP-attached | host: Bos | place: Iran: Karaj | collected 2018-10
CTACTAGGAGCTACAAATAATGAGCGGACTGAATTTGACTTTGAAGATTTGGCGTCAGAAGGATGCCAAGACCAAGGGACAGTTCGAAACTGTCAAGATCAACGATGTTTCTCCGGACATGTCCTTCCTGGAAATGCTCGACATCGTGAACGAAGAACAGATGAAGCAGGGCAAGGAAGGCTTCGCCTTCGACCACGACTGCCGCGAAGGTATCTGTGGCATGTGCTCTCTCGTCATCAACGGTATGCCGCACGGTCCTGACCATGCGACCACCACTTGCCAGCTTCACATGCGCAAGTTCAAGGATGGCGACACCATCGTGATCGAACCGTGGCGCGCCGCCGCATTCCCGGTTATCCGTGACTGCGCCGTGGACCGTACCGCATTCGACCGCATCATCCAGGCTGGCGGCTTCGTTTCCGTCAACACCGGTGCCGCTCCTGAAGCTTCCACCATTCCGGTTCCCAAGGCTGATGCCGACCGCGCCTTCGACGCTGCCGCCTGTATCGGTTGCGGTGCCTGCGTGGCTGCCTGTAAGAACGCATCCGCTATGTTGTTCGTGTCCGCCAAGGTCTCTCACCTCAGCTTCTTGCCGCAGGGCAAGGTCGAGGCGAAGAAGCGCGTGCTCGCCATGGTCGCCCAGATGGACAAGGAAGGCTTCGGCAACTGCACGAACCTTTACGAATGCCAGGCCGCCTGCCCGAAGGGTATCACCGTGGATTACATCGCCAAGATGAACCGCGAATACCTCGGCGCCACCGTGACCTACGCTGAAAAGGTGTACGGAAAAGACTAGACGAGAGAACGCTTCGCCTTCGGCTCGCTACAGACGAGAGACGAAAGAAGCGTTGCAACGTCATTGCGAACCCCGAATAGGGGTGAAGCAATCTCAAACCGGCATTGAAAAAAGGACCGCAGTGATGCGGCCCTTTTTTGATGATAAATCACTGCTTATTTGTGAACATTTGTTATTTTATTGTTTGTGGTGTATTGGGGGCAAATTAAGAAAAGATTGGTAGGATCCTTGTGAAAAAAGTTTTGCCCCAAAGTGCGATTGGAACAACTCTTTTTTTGGTTGTTCTTATTTTGTTATCCTCCTGCGGAGATGATTCCACTTCAGTATATCCCAATAGTTTTGTAGAAACCTCGTCGTCATCGACTTCTAAAAAAGATGGAGAGAAAGTTTCGTCTAGTAGCGAAAAGAATGAGGTTAAGTCTTCGTCCAGTAACAAGTTGTCAATTGCATCAAGTAGTTCATCGTTAAGATGTGATGAGTGTACAGAAGAATGTGAGGGCGTTTCACATTACCGTGAAGATGGCAAAAATCTTTGTCATGAAGGCCAATGGGTTGTATCATGTTCTAAAGATAGAGAAGGCCAAAAGGTTTATATACGAGCTGAAGAAAATTGGTGTGTTTGTAAAAATGGCTTTTGGAATCCTTTACCTTCTAGTTCCTCGGCGACTCCTTCCAGCAGTAGTAAGTACTATGATATGAGCACACTTTTTGTTAGCGATAAAAACTATAGTTACGGTGTGTTTAAGGACCCTCGTGATGGTCAAGTGTATAAGACGATTCGTTACGAGTATGGATTGGGTGTGGATTCCCTGACTCTTTTTGCAGAAAATCTGAACTACGGCAAAATGGTTCCCGCAGGGATTCGGCTGACTGATTCTACAAAATACTGTTATGACGATGATCCATGGTATTGCGAAAATCATTTTGGTGGCTTATATACGTGGGCAACTGCGATGAATTTTCCCGCGGCATGTGACAGTTTCCCTATGGGATCAGAAAAATGCCCGAACATGATTGATTATGAAAGCAATCCGTTTCCTGAATTCCATAATATTCATGATTTAGTAATACATCAGGGAATATGCCCTGATGGTTGGCATGTGATGAATGTGGAAGAATGGTCTTCAGCAGTAATGCGGGGACGAGGATCTATGGACGGAGCCTTATATGTGGGGGGATGTATTTGGGGTGGCGGAAATCAACGTGGTTTTTCGCTTTTGCCCGCTGGAATATTGATAACTCGCAATCCATCTGATTTAGAACTCGATTTGGAATATAGCGATTTGAGAAAATATGCCTATCAATGGGCTCCCGATGAGAATCAAATAAGAAATGATGACGTAGCTTCTCCATATGGCTTGGTTGTCAGAGTCTCTTCAAGTGATATTAATCGCATAGCTTGGGCGGATAAAGTAAGTGGAGCCTCTGTCCGCTGTGTTATGGATTACTAGCCTATTAACATGTTTAAGTAATCACAAACAAGCATTACAAAAAAGGACCGCAGCGATGCGGCCTTTTTTTTGTATATTTCTCTTGTAAATGAAAAAGGAGCGTTTATGAAAAAGATTCTTGCGATGTTTGCGGCGTTTGCGTGTGCCGCGGTTCTTTCTGCCTGTAACGACCAGAAGGCGGAATCCAAGACTCAGGCCGATGAATCCCTGAACAAGGTGAAGGCGGCGGGCGAGTTTGTGCTTGGCCTCGACGATTCCTTCCCGCCGATGGGTTTCCGCGACAAGGACAACAACATCGTGGGTTTCGATATCGACCTCGCCACCGAAGTTTGTGCGCGCCTGGGCGTGAAGCTCAAGACGCAGCCGATTTCCTGGGATGCTAAGGAACAGGAACTGAACACCGGCAAGATTGACTGCATCTGGAACGGCATGAGCGTGGACAGCGCTCGCGCGAAGGCCATGAACCTGAGCGACCCGTACCTCAAGAACCGCATGATTTTCACGGTGAAGGACAAGTCTCTTGCAAGCCTCGCGGCCCTCGCCGGCAAGAAGATTGCCGTGCAGAACGGTTCTACCGCCCAGAAGCTTTTGGATGCCTCCGAAGCGGGCAAGGCCGCCAAGGAAATCGTCCCGTTTGACGACAACCAGACGGCGCTCATGGATTTGGACAAGGGCGGTGTGGACGCCGTGTTCCTGGACGAAATCGTGGCCAAGTATTGGATTGTGACGAACGCGAAGGACTACACGGTGCTCGAAGAAGGCCTCTCCGACGAAGTCTATGCCGTGGGTTTCCGCAAAAAAGACCAGGCCCTGCGTGATGCCGTGAATTCCACCCTGGCCGCCATGAAGGCCGACGGCAAGTTTGACGAAATCTCTGCCAAGTGGTTCGGCAAGTAACGGCCGGCGCGCGGTTCCATGTCTGATTTGAGCACTTTACTCCCGATTCTCTGGGGCGGCTTCTGCACGACGCTCGCCATTTTCGGGCTTACGCTCCTGTTCTCAATTCCGCTGGGCCTGCTCATCGCTGTCCTCAAGATGAGCAAGTGGCGCGTGGTGCGTTACCCGGTGTCGTTCTACATCTCGGTGATGCGCGGTACCCCTTTGCTGCTCCAGATTGTGGCGATTTATTTTGGCTCCTACTACCTGAGCGAATATGCGGGCGTGGATTTTTCGTTTGACCGTTTCCCGGCGGTAATCGTGGCGTTTTCGATAAACTATGCGGCGTACTTTGCCGAAATTTTTCGCGGGGGAATCCAGTCCATACCCAAGGGGCAGTACGAGGCGGCTTACATGCTGGGCATGACCCGCACGCAGACGTTCTTCCGCATTATCCTCCCGCAGGTGGTAAAGCGTGTGGTGCCCGCCAGCGCTAACGAGGTCATCACCCTGGTGAAGGACACCTCCCTTGCGCAGGTGATTGCGGTGACGGAACTTTTTGCGCTGGCCAAGAAACAGCAGGCTGCCTACGCGAGCATTTACCCGCTGTTCGTGGCGGGCGTATTCTACTATGTGGCGAACCTTTTGCTGAGCGTGCTTTTTGCCTACGTGGAACGCAAGCTCAATTACTATAAGTGAGGCGTGGAATGGAAAACGTGAATGAATCTGCGCCGATCCTCAAGGTAGAACATGTCAAGAAGTCCTTTGGCGACTTGCATGTGCTCAAGGATATTTCGTTTGACCTGAAGGCGGGCGAGGTGCTCTCGATTATCGGGCCGTCCGGTTCCGGCAAGAGTACGCTGTTGCGCTGCCTTACCCAGCTCGAAACGGTTGACGGTGGCCTGGTGCAGGTCGACGGCAAGGACATGGTAGTCCCCAACACATCGGCGAAGGGCCCGGCAGTTAAGTATGCACCGGCGAAAACGCTGCGAGAAATCCGTCTTTCTACGGGGCTCGTGTTCCAGAACTTCAACTTGTTCCCGCACCTGACGGTGCTCCAGAACCTTTGCCTCGCTCCGGTGCGCGTGCTGGGGGATGAACGCAAGGATGCTCGCGCCATGGGGCGGTTCCTGCTCAAGCGCATGGGCCTTGAAGGTAAGGAAAACTCTTACCCCTGTGAACTCAGCGGCGGCCAGCAGCAGCGTGTGTCCATTGCCCGCGCTCTCGCGATGAACCCGAAGATTCTTTTCTTCGACGAGCCGACGAGTGCCTTGGACCCGGAACTCACCGGCGAAGTGCTCAAGATTATCAAGAAGCTTGCCGAAGACAAGATGACCATGGTCATCGTGACTCACGAGATGGCCTTTGCCCGCGACGTGGCCGACAAGGTCATCTTCATGGACGGTGGCGTCATCGTGGAGCAGGGAACACCCGACCACGTGTTCCGCGAATCGGGCAACGAGCGCCTGGCTCAGTTCCTGTCCAGGTTCGCGAACGCCTAAAAGGTTGTAAATAAACTGATTTTGAAATGTTTCAATTTTTCTATAGGAGGAAAAAATGAGATTCTTTACTTGTTTGCTGGCTTCTACCGCACTTTTTTATGCATGTTCTAGCGACGATGCGTCCAGTGCTGATGATAGCACCAACAATAGTACCGAGCTTCCTGAAAGCGCCGGATCCGATCATGTGACTGTCGATAAAGACAAGCGTACGATTACGGTCAGCTCGGATTCCACTACCAAGGCATTTTGCATTTTGCACAAGGGAGCCTTTACGTGGGGAAATGTCCCGTTTGAGGCGTACACGGAAACGGTTCCGAGCACTTACGTTACCCGCGGCGACACCCTTGTTGTCTATTTCAACGGCAATACCGATGATCCGCACTATTACATCGGTGGTTCTGCCGAAGAAATTTTCGGCGAGTGGAAGAACCTTGAATGCGGTGAATTTGAAGGCCAGTTGTATTGTAGCGACGAAGAGGAACGTGAATTCAGTGCCCAATATAGGGACGTCGTTCTGACCATTTCGGAAAACAAGTTTCAGGAAGAATTTGTATATAAGCCGGCCTATTTCAAATACGACGACTATATGAATTCTTTCTTTATGCTGGATCTTTATGCCATCCTTGAAAATGCTTCTGATTTTGGGGTAGGCGTGGTGCTTGGCGGCTTACTTTCTCCGCAACTGCCTTCTGAGATAAAGGCGTACGAAAAGAAGCATGATATTGAAGTCCTTGAGGTCTCCAAGCGCGAAAAGAAATTCAAGCTGGACGGCAAAGATTTCGAACTGAAGGTGACGAAGGTGGAACGCGATTCTCTGGACTACACGATTGCGGTCACCGTGGCCGCCGGAGGCAAGGAATGTTCCTACGAAGAACGGCAGGTGAATGTCACGAAGGATAACTGCACAGATCTGACTACGGACGGTTTGCGCAACTATGACGAGGATCGCAATTCTAACGATTCGCTATTCCTTCAGGGGACTGTCCTGTTTACAAAGGGCTCCCATGAATTTGGCGAATGCCTGACGCAATTGACTTCGGAGTCGTCTTCTTCCGTGGCAGAGAACTCCGATGATGGCATCGCGGACCCTGCGAAGGTCGTGTACGGCACTCTTGAAGATACTAGGGACGGCCATGTTTACAAGACTGTGAAAATCGGGACGCAGAACTGGATGGCTGAAAACCTGAACTATCTGAACGATGCCGTTTATTCCGGCTGCGTCAAGGAAAGTCTGGGGGGCTGCGAAAAGTATGGTCGCGGCTATATGTGGTTCTCAGCCATGGAGCTGTTGGGTCATGTGGAATGCAGTGACGATTCCTTAAGCCAATTCTCGGAATTCATTGAACCCGTGCATCGCGGTGTATGCCCGGAAGGCTGGCATATTCCTAACAATGCAGAATGGGAATCCTTGATTGAATACGTAGATGCCCATAACGGCGACGAGGCTGTCGGAACCAGTCTGAAAACAGACGGTTGGGTGGATGTGGACTCGCTGCCCGTAGCGACGAACCGTTTCGGCTTTTCTGCAGTACAGGGGGGGCGGATGGACGCTGAGCGCACCAGTAGGACAAGCTGTGGATTTAACGGGATTATCATGACTTATCCCAAGAACGATTCGGCAACTTCCGCTCAGAATATGTATAGACCGGATGAAACAGGGAAAGGCTCATATGTTGCCTACGGTGCTTCTTTCTGCAGTGCTGACGGAAATGTATGGACCGTGGGAATGAACAGCGATTATAGATATGATGAGGATGTGCGCATAACAGGCAGGTACTATGCCGGTTGTTATGTCCGTTGCGTGGAAGACAAGTAAAGCCCGAGGCTACTTTCCGGTCCCTCTTTTTCGTATTTTTTGAATAGAGGGACATAATATGAAAAAAAATAGCTGATTTCGCTATTTGAGACTTTGTTCGTATTCTTCGGTGGAAATCGTCCGCCCGTCGTTGCAGGCGTAAGCGGAGAGGGTCTTGTCGGCCTTCAGGTGCTCCATGTCGCAAGTCGCGGCGATTTCGCGCGATTGGTCCAGCGAAGCATTCCACTGCTGTATAAACTCTTCTGAATTTTCCCCATACTGGGCTTTGACGGATTCCGCCTGGGCGAGTTTGTCGACGATATTGCGTTCGCATTCGGAATAAAGGGAATCGGCCGTGCCCTGATAGTTGAAGAGGGGCTTGCATTCCACAGATACATCGGGGCCGCCGGGATTCTCCGAAACGTCATCGGGGGTTCCGTATGTGCATGAGCAAGCCTGGAGCGAAAACCAGGAAAGTATGACGCCAGCCAAACTGTGCCGCCTGCTCCAAAAGATGGCGCCAAGCCATATATAAATATTTCTGAGTATGTTTTTCATAATTCCCGTTCTAACCTCATTCATAAATATAAAAAAGATGGAAAAAAGTTATATTCAATAGGGGGTAAAAGTATGAATTCCGCCAAAGCTATTTTGTTCGTTGTCCTTTTCTTCTCGGCGGCCGTTTTTGCCGGGGAAAAGTCTCTTTTTTGGGGTCCCCGTTTTTCGATGGGGATGATCGGCGTCTGGAATAACGAGAAAGTGAAGCTCCTTCGCGAAGATGGCTCCGAAATCGCGAAAGTGGATCCCTTCAAGAACCGCGAAAGCTTCGACATGGAAATTGGTGTGGGCCTGCTTTTCAAAATCAACGGCTTTTTCGGGGTCGCCGCCGAGGCGAATCTGGGAATCCTTTCGTTTGACCAGATGGATAACGGCGTGTATCGTGAGGTCTACTTCGATAACATGGGTTATGCCCACTTTAAATATGAGACCGAGTCCATCACGTGGTTCCAGCTCTCGATACCCCTTCTTGCCCGGATAAATCCCCTGGACTGGGCTTATGCCGAAGCCGGCTGCCAGTTCACTTTCGTTTTCGACAGCGAACACAATTTTGGCGATGACGAAGAAAACGAGATGGGGGAATGGAACCCTGAGCCCTTCCGCTTTGCGCCCGTGCTTGGATTGGGCGTGGAAATCCCCTTGACGAACAGCCTCCTGTTTGACATCGGTACGCGTTTTGAGCTCGATGTAACCCAGATGGAGAACGGGAAAAAGCTATGGATTAAGAAAGACTCCGAATACAGGGAGTCTTCCTCAGCCAAGTTCTGGGCTTTGCAGTTCTATATGGCCTTTTATCTCGTGTAAGCTGTCCAGCAGGTTGTCCGGTTCTTCCTTGTCGCGAACCTAGTATTTCGGAGGAATGCCGGAGATAAGTTCGTCGCGCCTGTAAATGGCGATGTAGGGATTGATCGGGGCTTTTGCTGTATCGCCATAGTCTCTGTCCAATAGGGGAATCCCTTCGTAGTCGGCGCCATCCACGTCTTTTTGGTGGGCCGCCCAGGACCAGTCGCTCGAATCCTTGGAGAATTTTTTCTTGGTAGGCGTACGTAGTGTTTCGCATGTGTGGTTTTGGAAGATACCGCTTGTAAAGCCGATGTCAATTCGCATGTGCGTTGATGGGGATAGTTCTATGCTTCCGAGAGGGATAGGAATATAATAGGTGTATTCTCCTGTTAATGCGTTATAGGAGTTGTCTATTCTTATAGGGGTTGAATGTCTAAGGTTGGTGCGAAGTTCGCGGTCGGCGGATGTTCCATCTGGAAGGTTGCAGGGTGTAGAGTAACCTCTGCTGTCGTACATTATGCAAATATCTTCATCCACCACCAGGGGGCATGTGCCCGGCGTTTGATCCACAACTGGAGTTATTTCGATGTTTTCAGGTTTTGTTGTTACGTATAAACGAAGCGTTAGACTGTCAATAGCTTGTGTTTCGTTGTTATAAATGTTCGCATTTAAAAAATCTAAGCCGGACATTTTGTACTGGTATACGCCCACATTGATGTCGCGACTTACAAAAGAGGAAGAGGATTCCGCGGAAGACGAAGATGTTGCGGAAGATTTCGGTTCTGCGCTGCTGGAACTTTCGGCGCTAGAAGAAGACGTTTCGTTTGCGGACGAAGACGGCTTGTCTGTTGCAGACGAAGACGGTTTGTCTGTCGAGGAAGAAGATGTCGGCTCGCTTTTGGCGGACGAAGAGGTTTCCTTGGAGCCGGAGGCTTCGCTAGAAGAAGAAACTTCGCTACTGGAGGATTCGTCCTCGCTTATTGAAGATGAGGACTCGAGGATGTCCAATTCTTCTAGGGAAACTTTTAAAGAGGAACTGTCGCTGCAAGCGGTGAATAGGGCAGCGCCGCATAAAGAAAGAAGTGCGAATTTTTTCATGGCACGAATATAAAATTTTTGTAAAGGATTTTCTTGAGTTTTTCTGCTGGGCAACCTTTTAGGGCGGTTTTAAAGGAATTTTGTTGAACTGTAGACTTTTTATTTGCTTTATTTTTGTAAAAATACGTAAATAGAATAAATTATTGTTTAAATGTAGACATTTAATAAATAATTCTGTTGACTTTCACTGAAATAAAAGGTATATTAGGGGTATATCGTAGGGAGTTTTATATGTGTATGGGATTTCGTTGCAGTTTAGGCACTGTGCTCGGGTATGTTGGCCTGGGGGTTGCGTTTGGAGTGTCGGTTTCCTCCGCTGCCGATTGGTACGCGAAGGACAATTTGCAACCCGGTCACGACCCGAGCATGATTCGCTTCGAGGACGGCTACGCCCTCATGAGCACGAACAACAATCTGCAACTGTGGACGTCTGAAGACGCCTACACGTGGAAGGACCATCGCTCTACCGTGAGCGCTATTCCGCAGTGGGCGTATACCTACGCGCCCAAGACCGAGGGCATCTGGGCTCCGGACATTTTCTACATGAACGGCGAGTACCGCGTCTACTATTGCGTGTCGGAATTCGGCGTGCGCAATTCGGCTATCGGCTATACCGCAACGACCTCGATTGTGCCGGGTAGCAATGGCTACGGCTGGAAGGACCATGGCCACGTTTTCCATACGAAGCAGGGGACGGATTCGTATAACGCGATTGACGCCGACGTGGTGCGCGACACCGATGGCAATTACTGGATGGCTTTCGGCTCGTTCGGGCTCGGCATTCAGCTGATTAAGTTGGACGCAACGACAGGCTACCAGGCAAGCGACGACAAGACCGTCTACAACATTGCGCGCCGTACTAGCAGCGCGAGCGGCGGCGCCGAAGAAGGCCCGAGCCTGATTGAGCATGGTGGGCAGTACTTTTTGTTTACGGCATGGGACAAGTGCTGCCAGCAGGGCGCAAACATTGAGCAGACAACGTACAAGACGGCTTACGGCCGTGCAGATAAAGTAACAGGACCGTACAAGGACCGCGCCGGTTACAATATGGCGACTGGCGGCGGCACGATTCTGTTGGAACGCTATGGACGTTATGTGGGGCCGGGTGGCGGCGAGGCCTTCCAGGACCTGAACCGCGTGCGATTTGTGCACCACTACTACGATTTGAACGGAGACAAGTACAATCACATCCATATACGTGATATTGTCTTCACCGAGGATAACTGGGCCGAGATGGGACAACCCTTCCTCGGGCGTTATTTGAGCGCCGAAGTCGAGCACGGCGTGCTGACCCGCGCTGTTTCGGGCGACCTTGCGATTACGCGCAGCAATACGGCCTCGAACGGGGAATACCTCGCGTACGTGAATACCGAGGGCTCCAAGATTCGCCTGCCGATGAACATTATGCAGGCGGGCGATTACCTGCTGCGCTACCGCTACGCAAACGGTGGTGATGCTGCCGCGACGCACAAGGTGACTGTGAATGGCAAGTCGCAGACGGTGACGCTCCCGCCTACGGGTTCCTGGGGCACTTTCCCCGAAAAATCCGTGGTGATGGTGCCTGCGAAACTCAAGCGCGGCGGCAACTTCATCGAAATTGAGCCTTCGCCGAACGGCAATTTCGCGGAACTCGACCGCATCGACTTCTTGCGCATTATCCGCGATACGATTCCGGCGAACGGCTTTGACAACGGCATCCGCGTGCGTCTCACGAAGGACGACGAGTTCGCCATCAAGGACGGTGGCTATGCGATTTTCGAGAACGTGGTGCTGGATTCGCTCAAGGATATCGGCAATGTTTTCCTTCAGGTGAAAAATGCTTCGTCGGGTAAGATTGTGATTCGCGACGGCAAGAAGGACGGGACTGCGGTCTTCACATGTGACCTGTCAAATAGATCTCTCATGGGTGGCGGCTGGTCTGCGGCGAAATGCTCGGGCGATATGGGCCTGCGCGGCATCAAGGACCTGTACCTGACGGCATCGGGAATTTCCGGCGAGGCGATTCTCGGGAATCTCATCTTTGAGCCGATGCAGGTTGTCTGCAACCAGGAACCGTGTGGCGACCCGATTTCAAGCTCCAGCGAGGTTTCGCCGGAAAGTTCCAGCAGCGGAACGACCGCGATTGCCCCGCGTGCAGTCCGCCCTGACAATACGATGGTGCCCGCCCGCAAGGGCTACCGCGACCTCAAGGGCCGTAGTTTCGACAAACAGATCCCGTATCGGGTGATGTTCTAGAATTATTCTGTAAATACGCCGGATTCAATGATCTTTTGCAAGGAGGTTTTTGCTTCCTTGTATTTTATATTATCAAAAATAAAGAACTGCGTTACCCCTTCGTAGTCATGCTTGAAAAAGTTCTTGTCGCAGATTTCTTTCAATAGTTGATTTATGTTTATTTCGGGCTTTGCCGAAGGGCAGATGTCTAATGAACAGCGTATTTCTCGAACTTTTTGAAGAAGTTCTTTGAATTGTTCGTCAAATTTAATCAGAGGAAGTATCTTGTGAATGTCGTAAATGTGTCGCGATAGACGGCGAGATTTTTCGGTAAGATAGTAGTCGCAGATGGCGAACACCTTGTCTATTAAAGTTCGCTCCAAAGCCTGTACATTCATCATAAATGGTTCTAGTCCGTATTTTTTCAGAGAAATATCTTTTGCATAGTCAGCGATGTAGTTCCCGATAGGCATTGCCTTGAACGGAAAGACCGCCGTGACTAAGCTTGTTTCGACCTTAACCGCAGGGACGATATGCGCATTAGATTTGCTGAGCGGTTTATATTCGAATATGTAGTTGTTTATGTCACGGTCGCTTTCTGTTTTGTCTAAATTTGTGATGACAAGTCCCAATTTGTCGGCGATAGGAGCGATAACATTGTATTTGAGTTTCTTTCGCCGTGATGCTCCGATATGCTCAGAAAAAGAAATGTCGATGTCTTCTGAGAATCGGTTGATGACCTTAAGCGCTTTGGAAAGCGAAGTGCCTCCTTTGAAAACGGCTTTGTCCGATGATGTTGCAATTTCTTTAAGGATAAGGGTGACGTAGTAATCTTTTTCGACAACGGCATCCAAAATGTTTAAGGTGTCACTGACTTCTTGAATTGTTTTCTTGAAGAGGTGCTTGTTTTCATGCAAATACATCGTATAGCCTCAAGTCGTAGATGTACTTGTATGTTTTTAGAGGGAAATTTTCGATGTATTTATCTACGTCGGCACGGAGGATTTTGTTGCGCAGAATATGCCTGCGGATGATGTCGGGTGCTTCCTCCTCGCAACAATAGTCGGTATATTCTTCGACATCCTTCAGTAAATCCAGAAGTTGAAGGACATTGCGGTTTTCCTTGGTGACTGCAATCTTGGCTCGACGGATGTAGTATGGAGTGAGTCCAACTTTAACCTCACGAGCGATTGCTGTTGAATTATTTGTTACGATTTCGGCTTTATACGGCACCTGTAAGCAAAGTCCTAGTTGGTTTGCAAAGGTGTAACCCGAGTAATACCCGTAAATCTCGTCACCATTAGTGATGTACTTGTACTCTGCGACCATATTTGACGATATGGGATAATATTCATGCTTACGATCCGGCAAGAAGTAAACACCTGGTTCGAACCGCGAAAGTTCACCTGCATCGACTAGCTTCTTGAATTGTTGGCGCAGATTGCCTGCCGAAAGTCCGAGCACCTCGGCATCTTCAGTGAAAATTGGCTTACCCGGCCCAAATTTTGATTTCAAGAATTCTAAAAGCATTTTACACCTCTATTAACGTTTTTTAATATATATATTTAAAAAACGTTTGTCAATAGAGATTCATTCCTTCCCAAAAGGTGTAGCTCAACTTGAAAACTAAAGTTCTTGATTTCGTGTAGCTCATAATGACTTTTTATTATATATTTAAACAGGTTTGGCAGTGTGGGAAAGCGAGGCGTTATGAAAAAAATCGACGTGGTTTTTGCACTTTCTGCACTGATGGCGGGGCAGGCTTTGGCGGCCGATTGGTACGCGAAGGAGACGCGCTGGGCGGGGCATGACCCGGACATTATCCGTTACGAGGATGGCTATGCGCTCGCGACAACGGATAACCACATGCTGATGCAGTTCTCCGAAGACGCGCTGAACTGGAAGAACGGCGAGCCCGCCATGCCGAAGTTTTCTCAGTGGCTTTACAAGTACGCGCCGAACATGATCGACATCTGGGCGCCGGACATTCATTACATCGGCGGGGAATACCGCATGTATTATTGCGGCTCCGAGATGGGCATCCGCTCGTCGGGCATGGGGTTCATGGCGAGCAAGGAAATCGACCCGACAAAACCAGGCTACGGGTGGACGGACATGGGCGAGGTGATTCACACGGTCAAGAGCGATGCCTACAACGCGATTGACGCGGCGGTGTTGAAGGACCTGAATGGCAAGGTCTGGATGGCGTTCGGTTCGTGGGGCACGGGCATCCACATTCTGGAACTGGACGAAGAAAAAGGCAAAGTGAAAAACGGCGCGAAGATGATCAACATCGCGAACCGCGGCGGCTCGGGTATCGAGGGCGCAAGCCTCATCGAGCACGACGGTTACTACTACCTGTTCACGGCGTGGGACAACTGCTGCAAGAAGGGCGCAGACCTCGAGAACAATTCTTACAAGACTACGGTCGGACGTTCCTCCCGCATCGACGGCGGGTACGTGGACCGCAGCGGCAAGGCTCTCCTGAATGGCGGCGGCACAATTCTGTTGAGCCGTTACGGGCGCTACTACGGGCCTGCGGGCGGCGAGGCGTTCCAGGACGTGAACCGCCAGCGCTTCGTAAATCATTACTACGACAAGAACGACGGCGGAAATTCCTACATACAAGTTCGCGACATCGTCTATACTGACGACGGATGGCCGGAACTGGGGCAGCCGTTCCTCGGGCGTTACCTGAGTGCCGAGGCGGAACACGGTGCCTTGACGCATGTGGATATTTCGAGTAGCTCCGATGCATCGAACGGGGAATTTTGCGCCTACATCAACTACGAAGACAGCAAGATTCGCCTGCCAATGATTATCCCGCAGGCGGGCGAGTACCTGATTCGTTACCGCTACGACAACAACTGGACCGAAGACGGCGCAAACGGAAGTTCTCACTTTGTGAGCATCAACGGCAAGAAGCAGGAAATTGAGTTGCCGTTGACGGGCGCGTGGAGCGAATTCCCCGAGAAGTCTGTGGTGTACATCCCCACGAAACTCAAACGCGGCTCGAACTTTATCGAGATTACGAAGGGCAAGCATTATGCGGAACTAGACCGTCTCGACTTCTTGCGCATCATCCGCGATACGATTCCGGCGAACGGCTTCGACAACGGTATCCGCGTGCGTTTGACGGACAAGGACGAGTTCGCCATCAAGGATGGCGGCTACGCGATTTTCGAGAACGTGATTACGGATTCCATCGTGGGCCCGGGCGTGCTTGTGCAGGTGAAGAACGGCGCCGGCGGTACGCTCTCACTGCGTAAGGAAAGCAAGAAGGGCGACGTGATTTCCAAGTGCGAATTGCCCTCGGCGGGTGACGCGAGCAAGTGGATAGACGTGCGCTGCTCCAACATGCCGGAACTCAAGGGTGTGCAGGACTTCTACCTGACGGCGGAAGGAATCGGCGGCGAAACTCTTGTAGGCAATATCAAGTTCGACGAAGGCGTGAAAGATACGACGATAACGTCAATCCGGAATTCCGCGCGTCCGGCCGTATTCCGCGATGATTTGCTCTCGCCGGGTAAGGGTTACCGCGACCTCAAGGGCCGTCGCTTCGACAAGCAAATCCCGTACAGGGTGATGTTCTAGGCTTTAGCCCAGTCTTTATACTTAATCCAGATGTGTAGCCAGATACGGGCTATGGAATCAATGGCGTCGCTAAAAATCATGGCGCTGTACATCTCGAAATAGCGGCCCCATTCGGTATCGGTCTCGAAAACCTTCATGGTCGTCGTATTGTCGAAGGTTTCGGGAATCAAGAAATACGAGAACAGGTAGGAGTACTGAGATACGGCGCTCATGTAGTCCCAAACGTTGTTGTTCTTGCCGCCCCAGCCGTGCATGTACTTTCGTGTAGCGATGTCGTTCTCTACGTTCGTCGTGAAAGACGAGGCGTTGAGGGGGAGCGGATAGCCGTCCGGGTCGTAGAAAAAGCGGTTGTTGTCCTTGTCAATCTTGTAGGCCTTGTTGATGGCGTCTTCCCATTTTTTCTCGATACCGCCGTGGATGCCCTTGCCGTCGGAGAACGGGCGGCTGTCGCAATGCAGGGGCATATGGCAGTCGGCAATGTAGTGGCTCAGGATAAAGAACCGCATGGCGATGTGGTTGCCGGAGGTGGCTATGGGGCATCCCTTTTCTTCGCGGTTGAGCATCTTGAAATTGTCGATGATGCTGTGCGAAATGGCTTCGCAGCGGTCGGCGCAGTTTCCGCCTTCTATGTTGTAGGGCTTGTTCAGGAGGGTGGATTCCTTCGACATCTTGGTGTAAATGCTGTGTGTCGAGGGCAACGAACCGAACTTGTTGTATGTGCCGTTTTCGGTGGGGGTGTACTTTACGATGTGGCTTGTCGCCATGTCCTTGAACACGTCGTCCGGGTACCAGGCTCCCTTGATTACGAAGTCACGGTAGTTCTTGAACCATTTGACCAGGGCTTTTGCCTCGGTGCGCACTTTTTCGCTGACATTATTGATGACTTTTTCGTCGGTAGAGGTGGCGATGACTTCCAGTCGTTTGATTGCCATGAAGGCAATCCAGGCGTGAGAGTATTTTTTCATGCTGAAGGAGCTCCTTTCTAGGCTGAAAATATAAGAAAAATGGTATACAATGTATTTCTTTTGTATTGTAAAGAAAATACGATTGCGGCTCGGTAACTTTCCTATATTTGCGGTATGCTTACTGTTAATGGACAGAGTGTCGATGCGGCGGGGCAGACCGTTGCCGAATATCTTGCCGAGGCGGGGTACAATACCGTGCGCATTGCCGTAGAACGGAACGAGGAGATTGTTCCGAAGTCGAAGTATGCCGAGACGGTGCTTGCCGATGGCGACGTGGTCGAGGTCGTGAACTTTGTAGGTGGCGGGTGATGGAACCGTTCGCCGGGATACCTTCGCGTGAAGAAATGCTTGCCGCGCTTGAGAAGCGGCAGGGCGTTGATGCCGTGCGCAAGCTACAGGCGGCGACAGTGGCTGTTTGCGGCTTGGGCGGGCTCGGATCGAATATCGCGATTTCCTTGGCAAGAGCTGGGGTAGGGAAGTTGATTCTGGTAGATTTTGACAGGGTCGATGTCACGAACCTTCATCGCCAGCAGTACAAGGCTTGCCAGGTGGGGCTCCCGAAGCCCGAGGCGCTTCTCTCGAACCTGAAAGAGATTGCCCCGTACACGGAATACGAAATGCATTTCGAGAAGGTGGCTGAAGAGAACGTTTCCGCGTTGCTTGCCAAGGCCGATGTGGTTTGCGAGGCGTTCGACAATGCCGAGGCGAAGGCGATGCTCGTGAATGCGGTTCTCGAGACGATGCCGGAGAAGTATTTGGTCGCTGCATCCGGGATGGCGGGTTTTGATAGCGGCAATTCGATTACGGCCCGCAAGGTGACCAAGCGCTTTTATGTTTGCGGCGACGGCAAGAGCGACGTGAATGACGGAATTGGCTTGATTGCTCCGCGCGTGATGCTCTGCGCCGCCCATCAGGCGCTGACTGCTATCCGCCTGGTTCTCGGGCTCGAATAGCACAATATTCTCTCGTCTCTCGTCTCTCGTCTCTCGTCTAATTCTATATTTACCCCCGAAAAAAACATAAAGAAGGCTTTATGGACGACAAATTGGTTATCGGCGGGCATGAGTTTACGTCCCGCTTCATTCTTGGTTCTGGCAAGTATTCTTTGAAACTCATTGAAGCCGCGGTGCGCGATGCGGGGGCACAGATTGTGACCCTGGCGGTGCGCCGGGCGAACACCAAGGACCATGAGAATATTCTGGACTACATTCCGAAGGGCGTGACTCTGTTGCCGAACACGTCCGGCGCCCGCACCGCCGACGAGGCGGTCCGCATCGCGCGCCTTTCCCGCGAACTCGGCTGCGGCGATTTCGTCAAGATCGAAATCATGCGCGATACGAAGTACCTGCTTCCCGATAACTACGAGACGGTGAAGGCGACCGAAACCCTCGCGAAGGAGGGTTTCGTGGTGATGCCGTATATGTACCCGGATTTGAACGTGGCGCGCGACCTCGCTAACGCGG
>JAEEGH010014759.1_pt1 | contig 17089 bp, 13 predicted proteins | sample 9134181 | NCBI WGS metagenome assembly JAEEGH01 (sample SAMN16246544, study PRJNA631951) | gut metagenome | biome: gut microbiome; feature: rumen; material: DP-attached | host: Bos | place: Iran: Karaj | collected 2018-10
TGGTGGGGATGAAATACACGTCCTTGTACTTTTTGACGGCGATTTTCATCAGGCTGTCGGCCATCTGCTGCTTGGCAGACTCGGCGGCTTCCACCTTGGTGTTGAAGTTCCGGCGCTCGCGGTAGATGGTCTGCTGGAAGATGAGGGGCTTGCCCGGATGGGCGGCCCTCATCCGTTCGATGAAGGGGAAGAGACGCTCCTTAATCATCTTCGCGTCCGGGTTGGAGAAGGCGTCGAAGACGAAGGCATCGGCCTCGACATCGGCCAGCACATCCGCGAAATACGGCTGCATCTTGCAGTTGCCGCTGCAGCCCAGGTTCAGCATCTGGATGCCGGTGTGGCGGGAGAACTGCGAAGGATAGGCCATTCCGCTGCGGCTGATGGAGATGCCCTGCGTGTAACTGGAGCCGAAGATGGCTACGCGGTGGCGGAAGGGATTCTCCATCGGCTCGATATGGCAGCCCTCTTCAATGCCGATGACCACGGACGAAACGTCGGTGTAAATGGGAAGATACAAAAGGCACTCGCGCTCCACGCCGGGCTCCATATCCTTGACGACGGCGATGGGCTCATCAGGCTTGTTCTGGCGCTGGCAGTCGGCCCCGGCCCAGAGCCACTGCCCGTCCTTGCGGATGTAGAGGTCGAAGCCGATGTAGGCCATCTGCATCGTGTTGCGTATGCTCCACTGGAAATTGCCGATAGCCTTTGCCCAGATGGCGGGGGAGTCTGTCTTGAAGGCGACGGCCACCCCGGCGGGGCAGCGCACCTGTTTGTTCTCACCCTTGGTGAAGCCCTTGTACTTGACGGTATCCACCCGGTGATAGGGGTTCGGGGTGGGCATCAGCTTGCCCACGAGCGTGAGGTCCGAGGCCTCGGTAAACACCTGGCCGAAAAGCAGTTGGCCGCACATCAGCGCGGCCAACAGGGTGATGAGGATTCTTTTCATTATTCGGCTTTTCCGTTAGAACCCAGCACGTTGACGATCTTGTGAATATAGAGCTTCTTCATCTCGTCGCGGGCGGGACCCAGGTATTTGCGGGGGTCGAACTCGCCGGGCTTCTCGTTGAAGACCTTGCGCACGGCGGCGGTCATCGCCAGACGGCTGTCGGAGTCGATGTTGATCTTGCAGACGGCGCTCTTGGCGGCTTCGCGGAGCTGTTCCTCGGGAATTCCAACGGCATCCGGGAGCTTGCCACCATTGGCATTGATGATGTCCACGTATTCCTGGGGAACGGAGGACGAGCCGTGGAGGACGATGGGGAAGCCGGGGAGTTTCTTCTCGATCTCGTGCAGGACGTCGAAGGCGAGCGGCGGAGGAACCAGGCGGCCGGTCTTGGGGTCGCGGGTGCACTGCTCGGGTTTGAACTTATAGGCGCCGTGGCTGGTGCCGATGGAAATGGCGAGGGAGTCGCAGCCGGTGCGGGTGGCGAAGTCGATCACTTCCTCCGGACGGGTGTAGTGGGATTCCTCTGCGGAAACCTCGTCTTCCACGCCGGCCAGAACGCCTAGTTCGGCCTCAACGGTTACGTCGTACTTGTGGGCATAGTCCACCACCTGCTTGGTGAGGGCGATGTTCTCCTCATAGGGCAGGGAAGAGGCGTCGATCATCACGCTGCTGAAGCCCATGTCCACGCAGCTCTTGCACAGCTCGAAGCTGTCCCCGTGGTCCAGGTGCAGGACAATCTGGGGGTGCTCCCAGCCCAGTTCCTTGGCATACTGGACGGCACCTTCCGCCATATAGCGGAGAAGGGTCTGGTTGGCGTAGTTACGGGCCCCCTTGGAAACCTGGAGGATGACCGGGCTCTTGGTCTCCGCGCTGGCCTGGATGATGGCCTGCAGCTGCTCCATATTGTTGAAATTGAATGCGGGGATGGCGTAACCGCCGGCAACGGCCTTCGCAAACATCTCGCGGGTGTTCACCAGGCCGATTTCTTTGTAGGATACCATAATTATAATGTAGATTAAAAGGTTCTTAAGCCCACAAATTTAATAATTTTTAAGAAAAGAACAAAGCGGGTGCCCTTGGGATGCGCAGATAGCCGTCCGGAACGGCTAAATGGCTGGTGGCTCCGGTGAGCCCGGTGGTCATTGGCAGTTTTGTGGTCCTGGCGCTTCTGGTAGCTTTGGCGGTTCTGGTGGCTATTGGACCTGGTCCAGGCCATGAATGGACGTGGTTTCCACCATATTTGGACGAGGTTGAATTTTAGGTGCTGGACCTGGTCCAACGATAGTGCATTCTAGGACCCTCCAGTGCATTAGTGCTGGACCTGGTCCAGCACATTAAAGTAAACCTCGTCCAAAAACCCCCTGGACCTGGTCCACCTTCATCCTCACCCTCACCCTCACTCTCACTCTCACTCACTTCACACTCTTTCCAGCCTATTGTCAGGCATGAGGTTCATAATCATTTTTTCAGGAAAGCATCCACCATGGCCTCTGCATGGCGGTAGGCCTCTTCCAGTTGATCGTTCACCAGCACTTTGTCGAACTTGGGCGCGTAGGTCATTTCCTCGGCGGCTTTGGCAACCCGGGTTTCGATGGCGTCCATCGGGTCCGTGGCGCGGGCGATAAGCCGTTTGCGGAGTTCTTCGATGGACGGGGCCTGGATGAAAACGGAGAGCGCGGCGTCTCCAAAGTACTTTTTGAGGGACACCCCGCCCTTTACGTCCACGTCGAAGACAATCACGTGCCCCTTGGCCCAGATGCGGTTCACCTCGCTCTTGAGCGTGCCGTAGAAGCGGTCCGGGTACACTTCCTCGTACTCCACGAATTTATCTTCGGCCACCAGTTTCCGGAAAACGTCGGCGCTGTAGAAAAGATACTCCACGCCGTCCTGCTCTGTCCCCCGCGGCGGCCGAGATGTTGCACTTACGGAGAATTCAATCTCCGGATGCAGGCTCAGGATATGGCTTACGATGGTGCTTTTTCCGCTGCCGGAAGGGGCCGAGAAGATGAGAACTTTGCCGGACATAGTCAAATTGCTAAATTGTACAAATATACGAAAATTTCGGCGCCCCTTCCCCCTGAGATGGTGAGTTTCGACAAAAACCCCGCTTTTTGTGAAAAATCAACCACCAACGGTGACTCAAATTCATCAAAAAGGGCCACTTTTGTCAATTCTCACCCGCTGGCGCCGGGGCGCACCTCGGAAAAAAGTTGTATCTTTGCGTGGAATGAACATCGCCGTCTACAGCGGGAGTTTCAATCCCCTTCACAAAGGCCACGAGGCCATCATCCGTTTCCTCACACAGGAAGCCGGATTTGACAAGGTGTATCTGGTGGTGACTCCTCAGAATCCCTTCAAGCAGCATCACAGCCTTCCGGCGGGGGAGGCCCGTTTCGAGGCGGCGGTGGCCGCCGTGAAAAGGCATCCGGACCTCAATGTGCAGGTTGAGGACATCGAACTCAGGATGACACCGCCCCAGTACACCATCCGTACGCTGGATACGCTCCGGGAACGGGAACCGGAGAATGATTTTACCCTGGTGATCGGCGCCGACAACCTGGCCTCTTTTGCCGGCTGGCGCTTCCACGAGCGCATCCTGCGCGAATACGGTGTGGTGGTATTTCCCCGGAAGGGCTACCACCGCGGTCATGACCGGGCCCGTCTCCTGCGCGAAGACCCTTCGTACCGCATCCATTTGCTGAAAGCCCCCCTCGTCACCATCTCCTCAACCCAAATCCGCGAAGGCCTTGCCGCCGGCAGGGACATGTCCCGCTGGCTGATGTAGTTTTTCCCGGGGACGATCCCCTTTAGCGCCGAGGAGGAGCCTGATATTTTTACGGGGCATCCGGCGCGATTTAAAAAGATTTTCCTTATATTTGTATGCTTGTGAAATAAAAGATAACGCTATATGAAACTGACCATCTCCAGCACCAATCTCCTGAAGGCCCTTATGGATGTATCCAAGGCCATTCCGTCCAAGTCTCCGCTCCCCATCCTGGAGAACTTCCTCTTTGTTCTCAAGGGCGGTAACCTGGAAATCACCGCATCGGATTCGGAACTTACGCTCCGCACCGCCATCGCCGTGGACGACGCCCCGGAAGACGGCTCCGTCGCCATTCCCGCCCGTCACCTGATGGACCTCCTGAAGGAACTGCCGGACCAGCCCCTGGGCATCAAGACGGTGAGCGACAGCTCCATCGAGTGCACCTGGGCCAGCGGTCATTCGGCCCTCCCGTATTTCCCGGCGGACGATTATCCGGAGATCAAGGGCACCGGGGCCGATGCCCTCAAGGTGGAATTCCCCGCAGGAAGCCTGGTGGACGGCATCCAGAGCACGGTATATGCCACGGCCGACGATGAAATCCGTCCCGCGATGAACGGTATCTTCTTCGACATCGCCCCGGAAAGCACCACGCTGGTGGCCTCGGATTCCCATAAGCTCATCTGCTACACCACCAAGGACGTGAAAGCCGCTGAGAAAGCTTCCTTCATCCTGCACAAAAAGCCCGCGAACGTGCTCCGTTCCATCATCGGCAAGGATGTGGAGACGGTGGAGATCGCCTTCGACAGCAACAATGCGCAGTTCACCTTCGGCAGCACCACGATGGTGTGCCGTCTGGTGGTGGGCAAGTATCCCAAGTACCGCGACGTAATCCCGATGAACAACGCCAACGTGCTGCAGATAGACCGTCAGCTCCTGCTGAACACCGTCAAGCGCGTGGCCGTATGCGCGAACAAGGCCTCCAACCACATCAAGTTCACCCTCAAGGAAGGCCAGCTGGAAATCAGCGCCCAGGATCTGGGCTTTGCCCTCGCCGCCTACGAAAAGATCAACTGCAACTATGCGGGCGATGAACTCACCATCGGCTTCAAGAGCACTTTCCTCACGGAAATCCTCGCCAATATGGGTTGCAACGGCCTGGTGATCAAGTTCGCCGATGCCCGTCGCGCCGCCCTCATCCTCCCCGCGGAAGAGGAGGCCGAAAGCGAGAAAGTCTGCGGCATCCTGATGCCCATCATGATCCAATAAGCATATGGAACTCAACCTTCAGCGGCCGCTGCTTTTCTTCGACATCGAAAGCACCGGCCTGAACATCGCTACGGACGGAATCATCGAACTGAGCTTCGTCAAGGCTATGCCGGATGGCGAGGTGAAAATCAAAACCTGGAAGATCAAGCCCTGGGATTACGAAAACCGCAGGCAGATTCCCATCGCCCCGCAGGCGTCGGAAGTGAACGGCGTGAAGGACGAGGACCTGGTGGGCTGCCCCAAATTCATCGAGTTGCTTCCGGAAGTGATCGAATGGATGGAAGACTGCGACCTTGCCGGCTTCAACAGCGCCAAATTCGACCTGCCCCTGCTGGCCGAGGAAATCGAGCGCGTACGGGCCTATTGCGTAAGCCGGCTCCAGAAACCGGAATCCCGCGAGAAAGCGCAGGAAATGCTGGACCTTCTGAATAAAGTGGACCTGCACGGCTGCAAGATGGTGGACGTGCAGAACATCTACCACCACTTCGAACCCCGGAATCTGCGGGCCGCCTACCGTTTCTACTGCGGCGGCTCCGATTTCGAGAACGCCCATACGGCGGAGGCCGATACCCTCGCCACCCTGGAAGTGCTGAAATCCCAGCTGGATCGCTACAAGGAGCCCACGGAATACCAGCAGGAAGTGCTGAAGAACGATGTGGACGCCCTCTCCAAGATCGGCGGCCGTCCCCGTACGGTGGACTTCGCCGGCCGCCTCATCCTGAACGACGACGGCGAACCCTGCGTGAGTTTCGGCAAACACAAGGGCCGTACAGCCCGGGAGGTGTGGGAAAGCGATCCTTCCTATTATACCTGGATTGAAAACGGGGAGTTCACCCTGGACACCAAGCGTCAGTTCGCCCGCCTCAAGGCCCAGTTCCAGGAAGAGCGCAAAAAGGCCCTGGACCGCCCCGCCACGGAAGAGGAACTCAAAGGCCTCGCCGGCAAGTTCAACGGACGTCTGTTCTAGCCCTTCTTGGCATAAGTTTTGAAATTTATCCCTGCGGAAAATTTTAAAACTTACGATACTATGAAAAGAGGATTTTTGACCGTGTTGCTTTCTGTTCTGGCAGGAGGCCTTACGGCGTTTGCCGTGGTGAAAGTTACCCAGCCCGCACCCATCGTGACGGATACCGCCGGAAACGTGATTGAAACCCGCACTGTCAATTTGGCAGACAGCGATTATCCGGACTTTACCTATGCGGCAGAATCGGCCGTGGAGGCCGTGGTTTACGTGGAAGTGACGGTGCGGCAGCAGTACCAGCTCAACGATCCATTCTTCCGCTTTTTCTTCGGCGAGGAATACGGCCAGCCCCAGTCCCGGGAGCAGAAGGGGAGCGGCAGCGGCGTGATCATCCGCCCGGACGGCTACATCGTGACGAACAACCACGTAGTGGCGGGCGCCACCAGCATTCAGGTCACCCTGAATAACAACCAGCAGTACGAGGCCACCGTCGTGGGCACGGATCCCGTCACCGACGTCGCCATCCTGAAAGTGGAGGCCGAGGGGCTACCCACCCTCCCGATGGGCGACAGCGACGCCCTGCGCCTGGGCGAGTGGGTGCTTGCCATCGGCTCACCCCTGGGAGAACAGCTGCGCAGCACCATCACCGCCGGCATCGTGAGCGCGAAAGGCCGCTCGATGCCCAACTACACCGGTGAGTTCAAGATCGAGTCCTTCATCCAGACGGATGCGGCCGTGAATCCCGGCAATTCCGGCGGCGCCCTGGTGAACAAGAAGGGCGAACTGGTGGGCATCAATACCGCCATCATCTCGCAGACCGGCGCCTATACCGGTTATTCCTTCGCCGTTCCCGTGAATATCGTCAAGCGCATCGCCGAGGATCTGATCGACTTCGGCAGCGTGAAACGCGCGATGCTGGGCATCACGATGGGCAGTGTGGATAAAAAGTTTGCCGACGAAATGAAACTTTCCTCCGTCTCGGGCGTATATATTAACGAGGTTTTGAAGGGGAGTGCCGCAGACAAAGCCGGCCTGAAGAAGAACGACGTCATCGTGGCCATCGACGGCCAGAAGATTACGGACGCCTCTTCCGTCCAGGCAAAGGTAGGAAGCTATCATCCCGGCGACAAAGCCACGCTCACATACATCCGCGACGGTAAGGAGTCGCAGGCCGAAGTAACCTTCCAGGCCGCCGAGCAGGCGAATGGAACCAAGGATGCGGAAGGCACTGTGGCTTTCTACGGAGCCCGCCTCAAGGCGGCGTCGCCGGAAGTGCTGAAGGCGAAAGGCTTGAAGAGCGGGGTGGAGATTGTCTCCCTTGCGGCCGGCAAGATGGCCGATGCAGGCGCCCAGGCGGGCAGCATCATCGTCTATGTGAACGACGAACCCGTTTCGAAACCCGAAGATGTCGTTGCCAAGGCAAAGAAGGCTTCGCGTGGTATCTATATAGAAGGTATCGATGCAAACGGACGCACTTTCTACTTCGGCTTCGGCAAGTAAAGTAGAAAAACCGTTTACGCAATGAGGCAATTAAAAATCACCAAGTCCATCACCAACCGCGAGAGCGCGTCGCTGGACAAGTACCTGCAGGAAATCGGCCGCGAAGAGCTGGTTACCCCCGATGAAGAAGTGGAACTGGCGCAGCGCATCCGCAAAGGAGACCAGGAAGCCCTGGAGAAACTCACCCGCGCGAATCTGCGTTTCGTGGTGTCCGTCGCCAAGCAGTACCAGAACCAGGGACTGAGTCTTCCGGACCTCATCAACGAGGGGAACCTGGGCCTGATCAAGGCCGCGGAGAAATTCGACGAAACCCGTGGCTTCAAGTTCATCTCCTACGCCGTGTGGTGGATTCGCCAGAGCATCCTGCAGGCCCTCGCAGAGCAGAGCCGCATCGTCCGTCTTCCCCTGAACCAGGTGGGCTCCCTGAACAAGATCAACAAGGCCCTCACCCGTTTCGAGCAGGAGAACGAGCGCCAGCCCACGAACGAGGAACTCTCGGAGATGATCGACGTCCCCAAGGACAAGATCTCGGATACCCTCCGCGTCGGCAGCCGCCACATCAGCGTGGACGCTCCCTTCGTGGAAGGCGAGGACAACAGCCTGCTGGACGTGATTCCCAACGACGATTCCCCGTCGGCGGATAAGGGCCTCGTGAACGAGAGCCTCAACACCGAAATCGAGCGCGCCCTCTCCACCCTTACGGATCGCGAGCGGGAGATTATCAAGAGCTTCTTCGGCATCGGCTGCCAGGAAATGACGCTCGAAGAGATTGGCGAACGTTTCGGCCTCACCCGTGAGCGCGTGCGCCAGATTAAGGAAAAAGCCATCCGCAGGCTCAAGAGCCCGTCCCGCAGCAAACTCCTTAAGGGCTACCTGGGATAATGAGCGCGGAGAGTTTCATCCAGCAGAAGGCCGCACAGGCCATCCTGGCTATTTACGGAACTGAAGTGGCGGAAACGTCACTTCAGGTTTCTGTTACCCGGAAGGAGTTCGAGGGGGATTATACCCTCGTCACCTTCCCGCTTCTGAAGATCACCCGTCAGGCGCCGGACGTCACCGGGAATGCCATCGGTCAGTGGCTGGTGGACAACGTTCCGGAGATATCGGCCTACAACAGCGTGAAAGGCTTCCTGAACCTGTCCTTCTCGCCGGTCTACTGGAACGAGGTCCTGCAGGGGATTGCGGCCGATGACTCCTTCGGGCAGCTGCCCTCCACCGGCAAGCGCATTATGGTGGAGTTCTCCAGCCCCAACACCAACAAGCCCCTTCACCTGGGCCACATCCGCAACAACCTCCTGGGGGACAGCGTTTCCCGCATCCTCAAGGCCTGCGGAAACGAGGTCATCAAGAGCACCATCGTCAACGACCGCGGCGTACACATCTGCAAGAGTATGTACGCCTGGGAGAAGCTTTTCGGCGGCGCCACGCCGGAAAGCACCGGCAAGAAGGGCGACCACCTGGTGGGAGACTGCTACGTGGCCTATGCCAAGCTGGAAAAAGAGCATCCGGAGGTGCTGGAAGAGGTGCACAAGATGTTGGTAGCGTGGGAGCAGAACGAGCCGCACGTGCGGGAACTCTGGGCGATGATGAACGGCTGGGTGTACAAAGGCTTCGACGAGACCTATAAAGCCCTGGGCATCACCTTCGACCAGGTGGACCACGAGAGCGAAACCTACCTGCTGGGTAAGGAACTGGTGCAGAAGGGTCTGGAGATGGGCGTCTTCACGAAAGACCCCGACGGCAGCGTGTGGTGCGACCTCACGGCCGACGGCCTGGACCGGAAGCTCGTGCTAAGGGGCGACGGCACCTCCGTCTACATCACCCAGGACCTGGGTACGGCGGAGCGCCGCTTCAATACCTATAACCTGGATTCCCACGTCTATGTGGTGGGCAATGAGCAGGATTATCATTTCCAGGTGCTGAAGCTCATCCTCGCCAAGCTGGGCTTCGACTGGGCCTCCCGCATCTACCACCTCAGCTACGGGATGGTGGAGCTTCCGGAAGGCAAGATGAAATCCCGCGAAGGCACCGTGGTGGATGCCGACGACCTCATCGAGAGTATGTATCAGGAGGCGAAGAAGACCTCCGAGGAAAGCGGCAAACTGGCCGATGTCCCCGAAGAGGAGAAGGATCGCCTCTACCATATGATCGGCCTGGGTGCCCTGAAGTATTTCATCATCAAGGTGGACCCCAAGAAGACGATGCTCTTCAACCCTGCGGAGTCCATCGACTTCAACGGAAACACCGGCCCCTTCATCCAGTACACCCACGCGCGCATCTGCTCCATTCTCCGGAAAGCCACCGTTCCCTTCGGCCCGGCCGACGCCCTGGGTGCGGAGCCCTCGGCCAAGGAAATCCGCCTCACGCAGCTCCTTTCCCTGTTCCCGGTGAAGGTCTCCGAAGCCGGCGCCGCCCTCAGTCCCGCCGTCATCGCCAACTACGCCTACGACCTGGCGAAGGAGTTCAACCAGTATTATCACGATACGCCCATCCTGAAGGAAGCGGACCAGGCGGTACTGAAATACCGCCTCGCCCTCATCGCTGCTTTGGCGCGCACGCTGCGCTCCGCGATGGCCCTGCTGGGCATCGCCCTTCCGGAAAGGATGTAGTTTAGAATTTCCGCAGAACAGCTTTCAGCAGCTCAGGCATCTCCGGGGAGGTTTCCAGGGGGAAGCCGAAGGCTGCCACGTGGTAGGCGGAGCCGGGACCGGAGCGGGCCGGGCCGTCGTACCAGACGGCGGCGGGGATGCGGCCTTCACGATAGCGCATCAGAATGGAGGCGCTGGAAGAGGCGGGCTTGATGCCGTCCGGGCTTTCCACGCGGTAGACGGCGGGAGACCAGTCGCGGTTGTAGGAGGCGGCGGGAAGACCGCTGCCGCGGGCGGGGACGACGCGTCCGCCGTGGTCGCCGAAATTCGTCACCCACTGATAGCCCAGCACTTCTTTCACGAAATCACGCGTGGCGTCCGGGGCCTTGGGAACACCCTGATAGACGGCGTCCCAGGCGTCCGTGCCGATGTAAGAACCGGAAATGACCACGTTGCCGCCGCCGGAGGTGAAGCGGAGAAGGGCTTGTTGCAGTTCGGGCGTGAATACAGAATAGCGGTTGGGCACCGCCCCGCGACCCACGACGGTGGTAAGCTGTTTTCCGCAGATGACATCCACGGCAAAAGCCTTCGAGGTTCCGTCGAAGGCGGAAGCCGAAGAGGATTCTACGTTGTACCCGGCTGCCAGGATGGCTTGCGCGTGCGGGAATACGAAATCGAAACCGTTCCCGGCCACGGCCTGTCCGGCGCGGTCCGTATAGGATCCGCCAAAGCCGGGGTTCGCGTCTTCCGCCCAGTTGCTGGTGCGCATAAACTGGAAGACTTCGCCGGCGACGAGATAGTCCGTTCCCCACGGCACGCCGCTGTCCAGGTTGTCCAGGAAGCCGGCATACTGCGTCGTATCGAACCAGACCGGTGCGGAAATGCGGGTGAAATTGTTTACCACCCATACGTCGGGACTGGGTCCGCCGGCATCCGAGAGGCCTGCGCAGAGAATCTCCGAGGGGAAGCTTTCGCCGCCGCCGTTGCAGGCCGTAATCTTGAAGGAATAAAGCTTTCCGGGCTCGATGGGCAGGGTTACCTCCGTATCCGACACCTGCTTGCCCGCATCGAACGCGCCGTCGTCCACCCGGGTGTAAACCCGATAGTAGGCGGGTTCGGCGGTGGGCTCCAGCGGGTCGCTGACGGGGGCCCAGCTCAGGACGGCCTTCCTGTCGGCCAAAGCCACCTTGAAATCCTGCACCGGCAGGGGCTGCACGGCATAGGAGCAGCCGTAGCGTGCGGAAAGGTACTTCAGGATGCCTTTATAGACGGCGCGGGCCGCGGTGAAGCGGAAGGTCGGGTCCAGCCCGTAGCGCATATCGGCGAAGTTCAGGTGCGAGTGGATTTCCAGCAGGAGGGCCGGCACGTTGGGCGTACGGCTCTCGCTGTAGGAACGGTCCCAGATCTGGCGCCGTGTCCAGAGGGGCTCGTACAGGGTCCGGATGTCGTCCACCACCTGCGACTGGACGATGTCGCTGAGCAGGCGGCTGGACATCCGGTCTTCGTCGTTCGGGAAGACGTCCTTGTTCTTGTTCAGACGGGTATAGATGGCCAGCGTGCCGATGATGGAGTCGTTCGGGGTGATGCCTGCGTCCGAGTGCCAGGCCAGCGAAAGGTCCACGGGGATGTGCCGTCCCGTAAGCTTGGGATTCACGCGGGAGCCGCCCGCAAGATCCTGCACCCATCGGCCCCGGCCTGCGAAATCCTTCGTGTAATCGCCCTCCCACTCGTCGAAGAGAGAGAGGTCCGTTCCGCCGTACTGCATACTGTAGAGCGCGCCCTCGAAGTAGGCGGCCTGGCCGGAGATGCCTTCTCCGCGGGAGACTTTGCCCATTCCGCCGCCGAAGCGGACGGCATCGGCCGAAACGACGCCCATTCCGGAACTCTTGGCACTGAGCTCCACGTACCCGTCCGTCCCCTTGTCGAAAAGGAAGGTGCCCAGGTACACCCACATCCCGCCGCCCATCTTCTGGTTCACGTGCAGGAGGGTTTCCCCGCCCAGGTGATGGACCGTATAGCGGGCGTCGGAGGTGCTGCCAGCCAGGGTTTTATAGGAGACGTAGACGGCGTATTCGCCCTTTTCCGGGATGTCCGGACGCCAGACGGCGCGGGGGGCGTCCTGTGAAGAGACGGCCACGCAGTCGGTCTTCCGGGCCGATCCCATCGTGAAGGGATTCTCGCCCAGCTCGTACACTTCTTTGGCATCGGCAAAGCCCGTTCCGGCGTCGCTCCAGCTGCCTTTTTCGCTGTAGCGGCCTTTCCTTCTGACCGTGTCTGAGCGCTTGCCGCCGAAGGCGTCGTCGTTGTCGCAGACCACCTCGTTCCGCTGCGGGTCCCGCTCGCGCGGGCACAGCAGCACGGCACCGGCGTTCTCCAGCATGGGCATCAGGAAGGGGACCACGTAGCTCTGCGTGAAGATGTCCTCCACGGTGCGGTGGTTGGGAGAGCGCTGCCACACCCAGCTTTCGACTTCCTCCTTATAATAGAAGCCGTGACTTTGCCAGAGGGCGATGTGGCGGCCGCTCAGGCCCTGGGGCCAATTGTCCGACCCGCGCACGAGGGCGGGCGTCTGGCCTTTCAGGTCGGCCACCCTATAGGCGGCGGTAAGGGGCTTTCCGTTGGCTTTATTGGCCGGAATGAGCAGTTCCTCCAGCTCCTGTTTGCCGGCGAAGATGCTGCCCAGCTCATACCCTTTGTATTTCTTGCCGGCGAGTTTGTCCAACTGCTCGCGGAACCATTTCTCGTCCCCGGGCCGCCAGGGGAAGGCGGTGAGGTTCTGGGAGAAATACAGGTCCAGCGCCTTTCCCCGCACCAGCGCTTTTTCCAGCTTGAAGTCGCTTTTCACGCCTGTCCGGCGGAAAAGACGCTGTCCCAGGGAGTCCGTCGTCTCGCGGAAGTCCGCGGTGCGGGGCTGCGCCCAGGCAACAAGGCTGGTAAAAAGACCGAGTATGAGGAGGATACGCTTCATTTTTTCTGTTTTCTAATGTCCCAGAATGTGACGATGCCGGAGCTTGTAAGAAGGCTGAGGGAATCGGCCAGAAAGTCCAGGGGCTCTCCGCTCCGGTAATCCGTCAGGGCGGCCTGCCCCCATTCGGTGAGGCCGGCGAGCATCAGTCCCACGGCCAGCGTGACGCCCACGAAGGCGAGCGTCTGCTTTGCGGTCTGGGTGAACTGGTCGAAGGCCAGGAACGCCAGGATGGGGAAGGGGAGGAACATCGCGAAATGCACCAGTTTGTCTGCGGGAATGCCCAGGATGGCCGTAGGGGCCGACGGCAGGCTCTTGAAATGGCCGAAGCACAGGAACAGGATTCCCGCCAAGTACAGGAAGAACAGGATTCGGAAGGTTATTTTCTGTCCCTTCGTCACAGGGCCTGCATATCGTTGAGTTTCTTGTAATAGCCGCCCAGCGCGATGAGTTCCTCGTGCTTGCCGCGTTCCACGATGCGGCCTTCGTGCATCACGATGATTTCATCGGCATTCTTGATGGTGGAAAGCCGGTGGGCGATGGCGATGGTGGTGCGGCTGGACATCAGTTTGTCCAGGGCGTCCTGCACCATCCGTTCGGATTCGGTGTCCAGGCTGGCCGTGGCCTCGTCCAGGATGAGGATGGGCGGATTCTTCAGGATGGCCCGGGCGATGGACAGGCGCTGGCGTTGTCCGCCGGAGAGTTTGCTGCCGCGGTCGCCGATATTGGTCCGGTACCCTTCCTCCTTCTCCATAATGAACTCGTGGGCGTTGGCGATCTTGGCGGCGGCGATCACCTGCTCTTCGGTGGCGCCTTCCACGCCGAAAGCGATGTTGTTGAAGATGGTGTCGTTGAAAAGGATGGGCTCCTGGTTCACGTTCCCCATCAGGGCGCGCAGGTCCTTGACTTTCACCTCGCGGACGTCTTTCCCGTCCAGGGTGATACGGCCGCCCGTGACGTCCCAAAAACGGGGGATGAGGTCCACCAGCGTGGATTTTCCGGCGCCCGATTCGCCCACGATGGCAATCATCTTTCCGCGCGGAATCTCCAGGCTCACGTTGTCCAGGATCTGCCGGTTGCCGTCGTAGGAGAAGGAGACGTTCTCCAGGGAAATCCGGTCTTCGAAGGACTTCAGCGGGAGGGGATTCGCAGGGTCCTGGATGGGATTGTCGGCCTCCAGGATCTTGTTGATGCGTTCCATCGAGGCCAGACCCTTGCGCACGCCGTAGGTGGCTTTCGAGAGTTCCTTGATGGGTTCGATGACTGAATAGAGGATGATGAGGAAGAAGATGAAGGTGGGGGCGTCCAGGAAGGTGCCTGCCCCCAGGATGGTCTTGCCGGCCACGATCATCGCGCCGCCCACGCACAGGACCACCATCAGGAGGATGGTTCCCAGGAACTCGCTCACGGGGTGGGCGAGGGCCTGCCGGGTGCTCACGCGGGCGATCTTGCGGCGCATCTTGTCCGTGATGTCGTGGAAACGGCCGCGCATTTTCTTTTCGGCGTTGAAAGCCTTCACCACGCGGAGGCCGCCCAGGGTTTCATCCACCTGGCTCATCGTGTCGCTCCAGAGGGCCTGTGCCTCCAGGGACTGTCGTTTGAGTTGTTTGCCGATTACGCCCATCACCCAGATGAAAGCCGGGGCGAAGACAATGGTGAACACCATCATTTCCGGGCTCACCCAGGTGAGGAAGCCGAAGTAAATGACGATGAGGATGGGGTCTTTGATCAGAAGGGACAGCGACGCGATGATGGAGTTTTCCACCTCGGACACGTCGCCGGTGATGCGGGCCACGATGTCGCCCTTGCGCTCTTCCGTGAAAAAGCCGATGGGAAGGCTCAGGATCTTGTTGTAAATGCGGCAGCGCAGTTCCTTCACGATGCCCGTGGAGATGGGAATCATCACGGCGTTGGAGCCGAAGTAGCAGCTGGTCTTGAGGGCGGTGAAGAAAATCATAATGCCGGCCAGCAGGAAGAGCGTGGTCACCACGCCGTGCGCTCCTGCGAAGGCCGATACATAATAGTAGAAGTTATTGATGAGCTTTTCCTTGAACGCCAGGGCGCTGTCCCAGGGGATGAACTCATAGACGGTTTCGTCCACGCGGAACAGGATGTTGAGGATGGGGACCAGCAGGGCGAAGGAGAAGATGTTGAACACCGCGCTGAAGATGTTCAGGGCCACCGCACCTACCAGGTGTCCCTTATAGGGAGAGGCGTACTGCCTCATCAATTTCATGAAGTCCTTCATAGACTACAAATATACAAATTTTTCCCTACAGCACCAGCAGGGGCGAAGCGATGCCGCGCCTGAGGACCCGCAGGGAAAGCGTTCCGGGCTCCACGCCGGCCTCCTCCAAGGCCGCACGGGCGCTCTCGAAGGCCAGTTCGGGCGTATTGTTGTTCCCGCTCAGATGGCATAGGAAGATGTTCCGAAGACCGTCGTGGAGGAACAGCGGAATGGCCTGGGCGCAGGCGTCGTTGGACAGGTGGCCGATGCCGTGGGAAATCCGGCGTTTGAGTTCCTCCGGGTAGAAGCCCCCGAGGAGCATATCCATATCGTAGTTGGATTCGATCACCACCGTGCTGGCCCGGGAAGCCCATTCCAGCGCTTCGGGCGTGGTGTGTCCCATATCGGTCATCAGGACGAAGAGTTCCTCTTCGCAGCGGATGGCAAAGCCGATGCATTGCGTGGCGTCGTGCGGCACCACGAAATAGCGCACGTCGAAATCCTCGGTGACGGGATTCCATATGCCCTGGAGCAGGTCCTGCCGGCAGGGGCCGATCCAATCCCGCGTGAAAGGATGCCACAGCAGGGCGTCGTGGATGGCGCCGCTGGTCCACACCGGCACGGTGAGCCGCTTGCAGAAGGAGCCCAGGCTGCGGATATGGTCCCCGTGGTCGTGGGTGATGAGGATGAAGTCCGCGTCGTGGGGCGCTCCGGGGATGCCGATGGGGTCCAGATAGAGAACCCCGGGTCCGCCGCTGATGCGGATGCTGCTCTGGGTGAACACCTGGATCTGGTCTGTCATGGCGATTACCTCCCTTGATGGGATTATAGCAGAGATTTGCCGGGGAGGCAATCGCTTTGTGGCGGGCCTAGACCTGTCCGGCGGCGATCAGCACCAACAGGACCACAGGCAGCACCAGGTCCAGCAGCAGATCAAATGAGGCGTCACGCATCCTCCAGCTCCTCTCTGGCCTCCCGCTCGCTGTCGGCGGAGAACAGGAACCGCCCGGCGGCGTCGAACACTTCAATATGGCCTCTGACGTTGCGGAATTCATACATGGAAACGCACCTCCGTGTTTGTTTTGATCCTTTTGATGGTTTGATTATACACAGAGTAAAGTACCATAAACGGGACTGTAAGGCGTTTGGCGGGGGATTCTGAAGGTTTTTCTGCCGGACCCGCACCCTCCGCCGAGCCTGAAAATGGAAGCCCGGAACCCCTTGCCACAGGGTCCGCCGGGGGGTATAATCAGGGGGCAAGAATCTCTGGACGGAGGAACGAGAATGAAAGAAATTCGGGACTTTCTGGGGGCCTTTACGCCCCGGCGGCGGTGGGCCTATCTGGCGGGACTCGGCTTCCTGGCCTGCGGCATCACCATGAACACCAAGACGGGACTGGGCGTGTCCCCGGTGATCTCCGTGGCCTACTGCATCGCGGAGTTGCTGGGGATCGACTTCAGCGTGATGACCTTCGTGTACTATGTTTTCCTGATCCTGGTGCAGCTTCTGCTGTTGGGGCGGAAGTTCCACCACATCCAGTGGCTCCAGCTTCTCACCAGTTTCCTGACCAGCGCGCTGATCGGCGTCTTCGACCGGGTGCTGCCGGCGGCGGAGGCCGTTCCCCTGCGGGGGGCGGAGCTGCTGCTGGCCATCGTGCTCACGGGCATCGGCGTGATTCTCACCGTGGGGGCGGAGTTCGTGCCCAATCCCGCCGACGGCACCGCCCAGGCCATCTCCCTCCGCACCGGGAAAAGCCTGGGCCTCAGCAAAAACCTGCTGGACCTCATCAGCATCGTGATCTCCCTGGCTCTGGGCCTGCTGCTGCGGCATAGGATCATCGGCGTGGGAATCGGCACCGTGGTGACCATGCTG
>JAEEGH010014761.1_pt1 | contig 17087 bp, 11 predicted proteins | sample 9134181 | NCBI WGS metagenome assembly JAEEGH01 (sample SAMN16246544, study PRJNA631951) | gut metagenome | biome: gut microbiome; feature: rumen; material: DP-attached | host: Bos | place: Iran: Karaj | collected 2018-10
CTAAATTATCGGTTAAGGATTGCCAAAATACTGGTTAAATATTACAGTTAAAGGAGCGAAGAACAAATCTTCACGCGCTACCTCCGGTTTACCTCCGATTTACCTCCAGTTTAGAACCTTGACCTAACCTTGACTTACTCTTTCAGTTCTAACACAAACATATGTGGCTATGGATTTTTTGCCAGAAGGAAATCAGAGGTCATTAATCATTCTTGGGCGCAAAAAGGTCTGGAACTGCGCTCTTTTTTCGTATCACAGTATGGACACGATGGGGACACATTGTGACACAGCCGTTTTCTTATTGGTGTGATTGGTTTTTAGAAACTATACCCCTGAATAACCATTTGATATTCAGGGGTATGTTATAAAAAGGGGTATACGGGGTATAGTTTTGTGAAATTTTTACCTATGGTTTAGAATTTCTCGATGCAATACTCGAAGGGTTCGAGGGTGATGGACTCGCCGAGCTTTTGCCAGGATTCTGGGAGGTCAACGGTTTCCTGCTCATTGCGGACGTTGACGAGAATCAGATAGCGTTCTGTATCGTCGGCCTTTTCGAACATAAGTATATCGTCGTCTGGCCAGGCAGTCATCTTGCCTTTGCGAAGGGCGGGATGCTCATTGTAGAGGCTGATGAGATGCTGATACTCCTTGTAGATATCAGGTTTGGCTGTCCAGTCAACGGGTACGTATTTGAAGAAGTTAATAGGCTCAGGATAGCCTACTTCCTGCGAGCCGTAGATAAGTGCTCCGCCATGAGGGAAGATACTGGCCACGTAAGCCGCCATCGCACCTCGGTCGTTGGTGAACTCCACACAAGGTGTAGCCTCAGTAGAGTGGTCGTGATTGGTGGTGAAGCGCAGCTTGACCTTGCCTGCAGGCAGACTGTCGTATTCAGCCTTGTCTGCCTTAATCAGATCTGAGGCAGGTGCACCTTTGAACACTTTCACGAGCTCATCTTTATAGTCCCAGCCGTAGTTCATGTCGAAGCCGCCAATGGTGAAGTTGTCCACGTTTTTGCCCTCTGCCAGCATCAGGATCTTACGATCGCCTGCAGCAGCACGCAATTGATCGATGGCATCCTTCCAGAAGTCAGCAGGCACACCGTCGGCTACGTCGCAGCGGAATCCGTCGATGCCTACGTCTACAATCCAGAATTTCATGGCGTCGATCATCGCCTCGCGCATGTCTTTGTTGTCATAGTTCAGGTCGGCCACATCCTCCCAGTTCCAGGGCTGCGGACAGATGATGGTGTCGGCTTTCTCATCGCGTGTGTACCAATCTGGATGTTCCTTCACCCAAGGATGATCCCACGCCGTATGGTTGGCCACCCAGTCGAGGATGATACCCATACCGTGCTCGTGACAGACCTTCGCGAGGTTCTTGAAATCGTCGATGGTGCCGAACTCAGGTGCGATGGCCTTGTAGTCGCTGATACAGTAGGGTGAGTTCTTGCCCTTCTCGATGCCGATGGGGTAGATGGGCATGACCCACATGATGTTGACACCTAAGTCGCGGATCGAGTCGATGCGGGCGGCAACAGCGTTGAGAGAGTTCTCAGGTGCAAACACACGGGGATTGACCTGATACATGGCGATATCGTCGACAGGGGGCAGTTCGAAAGTCTCTGCCGTCTTGGCTTCCTTGGCCGGTCTGCATGCAGCCAGCAGCGAAAGGATGGTGAGTGATAACAGTAATTTCTTCATAATTGATGGTTTTTGTGATTAAAAACAGGCGGGCTGTTGAGATAACAGCTCGCCTGTCTTGATAAACATCTGTATTTATTCTACTGTGCAGTAGATATTATCAGAATTCTTGCGGGTAGGATACAGCTTGATGGTTGTACCCGTCACACTGAGGTTGTCGCCATTGGCCTTTAGGTCGCCGATAGTACCACCGAGGTTGATGTCCCAACTGTTGTTAGTGGTAAACTTCCAACCGTTAGCAGTGACACCTGCACCTGTGATGACGTAGCAATAGTTCTCGGCATCCCAGGTCATCTGCTGAGCATCGTCGGCAGCGTTCCATCCGTTGAAATCGCCTACAAGGTTCATGTTCGTAATTTTCTTGGCGCTGAGTACGTTGGTGTTCAGGTCGAGATTCACGAAGTAGACACCCTCACCGGCACTGGCCTTGATGTTGTCGCCGCCCTTCTCGAAGTCGCCGCTGATCTCAATCAGATTGTTGCTGTTCAGCTGCTTGTCCCAGTTGCCTGGCTCGAGCTGGAACTTGAACTCCAGACCCCAACCGTTAGGATCGGCCACATAGAGATAGCCGGTATAGACGCCATCGCTAACGGCAGCCAGACGCTGATCGGAAGCAGACCATCCATCCGTAGCACCAATGAAGTAGACGAACGGATCGAAGGAGATGGCCTTGTAAGACCAGGTGAGCTCCATCATGTTGAAGGTCACGTCGTAGTACTTGGCGCCCTCAACGGCCTCGATGACAAGGTTACCACCATCGTTGTTGTAAGCGAAGGTGCCTTGAGCACCACTGCCTGCAGCCAGACACTTGCTCCAGTCGCCACCCAAACCAGACTCTGGTGTCATCTTGAACTCCACGTTGCTGCCATCCTCAGGAGCGGGGATACGCATAGTGAATGTCGGGTTCTCATAAGGATCGCGTCCGTCGTTGGTCAGCTTATATGTGGTATCGCTGTTGTTCCAACCGTTGATGGTACCAGTGAGGTAGTAGGCAGGCTCGATGTTCACCATGAGAGCCTTGTATGACCAAGTCTGATCGAGCATGTTGAAGGTAAGATCGTAGAACGAAGCTCCTTCAACAGCTTGGATGACCAGATTGCCACCATCGTTGTTGTATTTGAACTTACCTTCGTCGCCACCAGCGAGACACTTGCTCCAGTCGCCACCAAGACCTGATTCCGGTGTCATCTTGAACTCTACGTTGCTACCATCCTCAGGAGCGGGGATGCGACAGGTGAATGTCGGATTCTCGTAAGGATCACTACCGTCGTTGGTCAGTTTGTAGGTGGTATCGCTATTGTTCCAACCGTTAATGCTACCTGTCAGGTAGTAAGCAGCCTCAATTTCAGGCGCATTGGGGATAACGCTTAGCGTGGTGTTACCAAAAGCCTTAAAGGTCTGTCCGCCTACTTTAACGTATCCGACGACATCCATAGGAATGTTACGGGTCACAGGACGTTGGCCATAGAGGGAATAGACGGCTACTTCGAGGGCCTCTTTCTGCACAGAGCCGTCAGCAGCTACTTGGAATTCTGCTTCATCACCTTCTGCCTCTCCATAAATTGTAGCTTGGTAAGCTGTCTCTGCCTCATCATCGATGGTGATCGATGGTGTGAAAATCTGGACAGTCTCAGTGGTAACCGTTGCCAGGTCGATGGTACCAACGGGATTGATACTCATGGACATGCTTTTGGCTGCCTCTGGGTCGTTCTTGAACGGGCTGGCCCAGTCTTTAAAATCTTCAGTACAGCTCACAACAAGGAGAGCCAAACCTATTGTATATAATAACTTCTTCATAATACTTCGTCGTTAAAAAATTACTCGATAACTACCTTGTGGTTGCCTGCATAAGAGATGTAGAGCTTATAGGTGTGAGTACCACCATCGCTGTTCAAGTTAGCACCGTCCTGTGTCAGGTCATCCTCGGAACCACCCCAGTTGATAGCCCAGTCGTGATTAGCGCGGAACTTATACTCACCTTCTACTTCACCGGTTGTCACCTCCCAGCAGCCTTCGTCAACATTGTAGGTCATCTCTACGTCGCCGGCCCAATCGTTAAAGCCACCGATAATGCTGATGTTCGTGATGGGAACAATGTTCCATGTCATCTCAATGAGGTCGACATTTACCTGATAGAAGCCAGCGGGCTGTGCCTGATCAGGGAAGCTCTTACCAGGATCGTTACAATCCTCCTCACCGTCAACGACGAGAGTGCCATAGGCACCAGAAGGATCCTGACCCCAGTCGCCATCCCAGTTGTCAGCGTTGGGCTTGAACTTGAAGCCGCCATCGAGCCAGTAGAAGCCCTGATAGATACCATCCTGATCGGGACTGCAGAGTTCGTGAGCCTTTGACCAGCCGCTCTCGTTACCAATCTCATAGATGTACAGCGGATACAGTGCAGGAGCAGGTTCATTGCTCGGAACAACAACGATGGTCACTGTGTTAGAATAGATGGGAGTTGCACCTGTGTTCTTGGTTTTTGCAGAGGCGCGGACCACCATCGTCTGAGTAGCAGGCGTTTCACCTTCGGCCCAATTACCCATCTTGTTGAGAGCTACTGCCAAAGTACTACAGGTAATTGCACCATGACCGCCAGTAAAGATTGTGGGCAATACGACGTAGTCAGGGATCGTTTCGCCGCTCTCGTCGGCATCGGCCTCTTCAACAGAGATGTTGAAGTTACCATCGATAGAAGCCTCCAGCTGGAACTCTGCTTCCACGGGGAATCCGTAGTCGGGCGAAGACCAGGTGAAAGGAATCTCTGTGGATGTGGCCAGGTCGACTGGCACGGTAGAATAGGATGGTGTGTTCAGCACGAACGTGGTCGGCTTTCCCAGCACGGGGTTGGAGTCATTGTCATCCTTACATGAGGTGAACAGCGACAGACCTACGACAGCCAACAGTATTGTGGATTTGAATATTGTCTTCATAATGCTCAAATATCAATTTTCAATTATCAATTCTCGATTAATAGCCAGGATTCTGTTCATTGCCATAGGTCGACAACTGAGAAGCCGGAATAGCATAGATGTTCTTGTATGCATCGAAGTTACGGCCATTATAGGTACCGCCCTTCCACTGCCAGATATAGTCGGTGTTACCACCAAACTTACCGAAACGGACCAGGTCGATACGACGACGTCCTTCGAAGTAGAACTCACGAGCCCACTCGTCGAGAATCTCGTCGAGCGCATAGTTAGACTTGGTAGATGCGTGAGCACGTGTACGCAGTGCATTAATGGCAGCTGCTCCCTCAGCATTGGTGGCGCCACCGTTCATACGGGCCTGAGCCTCTGCATAAGTCAGATAGGCCTCAGCTGCGCGGAACAAGAAGAAGTCTGCATCCATGAAAGTGGCATCGTGACCGCTGGAACCATCAGTCTTGAAGTTGACGAACTTGGCAACGGCATAACCGTTCTTGAAGGTCGCACGGTCGAGGTTGTTGATCTCTCTACCAATACCATCGAAGATAGCACGGTCGTCACCAGCAGCAAGCGGCATGTCGTAGGAAGCCACCTGAGGTGCATCCAGATTCGGGAAGAACTTCTGAATCAGATTTGGACGGGTACGGTTACCACCCCATACCTGACCAGAGAGTCCGTTCGTAGCATCAGGATCATTGGGGTTGGCATGCATGTCGCTGTCGAAGCTACCAGCGCAGAGGAACTGAGAGGTACCCCAAGAAGTAGTTGTCAGACCATCCTGCAGAATGGGGAAGATTGCCTCGTAGGCAGCGTCGGTCTCACCATTGTCGCCCATGAACAGCATCTGATAGGCACTCCAGCCGTTTTTACCAACAGTGTTCAGTTTGTAAGAAGAATCCATCACCTTTTTGGCATATTCTGCAGCCTTGGCCCACTGGGCAGTGCCAGTATAGACCTCTGCATTCAGGTAAAGGCGTGAGAGCAGGATCCATGCAGCAGCCTTATCAACACGGCCATAGCCGGCATCGGTTGACTTCTTAGGCTTAGCCTCTGACAGATTCGGCTCTACATTGGTAAGCAGTTCATTCTCCAGCCAATTGAAGATTTCCTGACGGCTGTAGATGACGGGATCGCCTAATACTTCAGCAAAAGGTACGCGTCCGAAGGCATCCATCAACAGATAGTAGTTCAGTGCACGGATAAAGCGTACTTCTGCCGTCATGGTTGCATTATGGTCAGCAGCAACGGTCAGATACTGGTTACAGTAAGTGATGCCTGTGGTAAGACGGGCAAAATAACCGTTGAGCATAGGGTGTGACTCATCATAGGTGTTGAAGCATGACTGCTCAATACCATCGTCACCCCATCCGTTGATAGCCTCATCTGTAGGAAGCTCGTTTGCATTCCACATCTGACGGATATAACCTGATGTACCGCCATCGATACCATCGATGTCACAGTCACCATTGGCACCGCCATTACCCGCCATTGCTATGTTTGCGTAGCACTTATTGAAAAGACCTTCTGGACTCACTTCAGTCGACATGTTGGGATCCAGTGGCTCAACATCCAAGTCACCTGTGCAAGATGTCACACCGAATGTCAGCAGGAAGGCTGCTGCGGGAATCAAATTCTTATATATCTTTTTCATGACTTAATATGCTTATTATGATTGTTGACTTAGAAATTCAAGTTCACACCAACGATGACAGAGATGGGGCGCGGATACATGTTGCTGTCGAAGCCACTGGCCACTTCAGGATCCAAGCCCTTATACTTTGTAATGGTAAACACATTATTTACCGTTGCATAGACACGTCCGCCCAGAGTCTTGAAGAGATCAGAGAAACTGTAGCCGAGCGTGATGTTGTCACACTTCAGGAAGGAAGCGTTGTGAACATAGTAGTCAGAGAGTTGAGAGGTAATCTGGTAAGTCTGCCAGTTGCGCTCAATAGCCTCGTAGGTATAGTTGTTCATATAGAGCAATGAACTCTTCCAAACCTCTGTAGGATTGACATTGGCCATACCCTGCTCATTGTTGTTATACACGTAGTTGTCGAAGCTGGCACGGAACGACATGCCCAGATCCCAGTTCTTATACTCAACACGTGTTGAGAGACCCATAGTGACGGGTGCTGCAGGGCTCTTGTAGAAGTACTTGTCGGCCTGAGTAATCTGGCCGTCACCATTACGGTCGACCACCACATTCTCGAGCGGCTTTCCATTCTGGTCGTAAGCCTGCTGGAATACCAGGAATGAGTTGATGGGATGACCTACCTGCTGGTATTCCAGATAACGGTCGGTACCAATCTTGATGCCTGTGTTGGGAACAGGAGAACCGTCCTCGGAAACACCGCTCAGGTCAGTAATCTCATTCTTATTATAGGTAATGTTGTAATCGAGTACCCAGTACCAGTCATTGCTCTGGACAGCCTTCCAACTGAAGCTTGCCTCAATACCCTTGTTCACCAGCTCACCGATGTTCTGCCAAGCTTGGTTACGGAAGGCAGACAGGGCCTTTGTCGGAGCATAGTTTAACAAGTCGGTGGTCTTGCGATAGTAGTAGTCGATAGATCCAGACAGACGCTGGTTCATGATACCCCAGTCAAATCCAATGTTGGTGGTGGTAGTAGTCTCCCATTTCAGATTTGGCGTGTAGTTGTCCGGACGATAGAGTACACCATTGCCTATAATGGGATAGAAGCCGTTGGTACCCGTATTCTTAGAATAGGTGGGAATCCAGCTATAGTCAGGCACGGCACCAGCCTGCTGACCTGTCTTACCCCAGCCAAGGCGGAGTTTCAGGTCAGAGAATACCTTAGAATCCTTAAGGAATCCTTCCTCGTTGATTTTCCATGCGAAGGCAAAAGAGGGGAATGTAGCCCAATGCTCCTTGAAACGGCTCGAACCATCACGACGTACGGTAGCTGTCAGATAGTAACGGTCAAGCAATGTGTAATTGGCACGTCCGAAGAATGATACCAGATAGCTGTCGGTACGGAAGTTGTAGGGCGTGTGAGGACGCTCCTTGCCTGCATTGGGGTTGGTAGAGGGATAATAGGCAACGTAGTCGTTCTTGACGTCTCTCCAGAAGTGCTGCCACTCATAACCGGCCATGACGTCAACATGGTGCATCTCGGCAAAGTCCTTCATATACTGTGCATAAGCAGAGAACTGCAGATTGCGCTTAAGGATCTTCTCATCACCCCAGCTTCCATAATACATGGAACCCGTGTACCAAGGCTCGTTATTGGTGTACTGCTTACCTTCAGAGATGTCTGCACCCAATGTCATATGCAGACGCAGGTCTTCGAAGCCGTGAATCTTATAATCGACGTCGGCACTTCCTACAAACGAACGGCTCTTAGCGTATTCATTACGGGCGTTGAGCAATGCAAGCGGGTTTGCGCTGTTTGCAACACTATTATAAGTAAATGGCCAGGTGGTGTCACCGTCATAGTTGGCTCCTACCGGCCACTGGAAATAGCCGCCGAAGTTCTTCAGCGTCTGCTGAAGGTTGTCGCCCAACAGTTCTTTGTGATAGGCAGATGTGAAGTTGTATGGATCCTGTGTGGGATCATAGTAAACAGCAGCGCCAACAGCTCCACCGTCTGCATATTGGGTCTTGGCATACATTCCCTTTCCGTTGAGGTTCAGTGTCAGATGATCGTCTAAGAACGAAGGATTCAGATTCAATGCAGCTGTTACACGCTTGAAGTCTGAAGTCTTCAGAATACCCTGCTGGTCTGTATAACCTACAGAGACACGGTAAGGCAGATTCTTGAAAGCTCCGGCAACCGTCACGTTATGATCATGGCTGAAAGCAGTGCGGTAGATCTCGTCCTGCCAGTTAGTGTTGGCAGTTCCAAGTGCTCTGTAAGGAATGCTTTCTGTTCCATACATATTCTTAATAAAGGCGCGGTATTCGTCACCATTCATCACTTCAAGAGACTTCTGACGCATACTGATAGTGGCGCTACCTGCATAAGAGATGGTGGGCTTGGTGTTCTTACGGCCTTTCTTGGTGGTAATAATAATAACACCATTAGAACCACGGCTACCATAGATGGCGGTAGCAGAAGCATCCTTCAAAACGTTGAAAGACTCGATGTCCTGCGGATTAATCATTGAAAGGGGGTTGGAAAGACCCTTCACACCTTCGTTATCCATTGCCAGACCATCGATCACAATCAACGGGTCGTTAGAGGCGTTCAGCGACGAACCGCCACGAATGCGGATCTGTGCACCACTGCCTGGAGCACCGTCGTTGCTGATAATATTAACACCGGCAACCTTACCTGCCAACATGTCTTGGGGATTGACCACAAGACCCTTGTTCTTAGAGTCTGGCTTCAGGGCTGTAACCGATCCTGTCAGGTCGCTTTTCTTAACCTGACCGTAACCGATGACCACCACCTCGTTCAGTAATGCTGCATCGTCTTGCAACGTTACTTCCACGCTGGGAGCAGCCTTGACGGTAGCATCCTGATAACCGATGTAGCTGACAGTGATGTCAGCACCTTCATTAGCTTTCAGCGTGAAATTACCATCGAAGTCCGTAATGGTAGCAGTCTGCGTGTCCGCTACACGTACGGTGGCACCAATGATAGGTTCACCCTGAGCATCTTTAACATGGCCGTTGACAGTGATTTGCTGCGCAAAGGCACTTGCTGAGAGGATCAGCCCGCATATCAGTGCGAGCATCCTGATCGGCATAGTAAATTTTACCTGCTTCATCATTGTAAATTTTAGTTAGCGTTATTTGTTTTCAGTTATTATTTCATGTTGCAAAATTAGTTGTATTTATGTAATGTTGTTCAAATTTTTGAGTTAAATCAAGTGTTTTGTATGTGCAAACGTTTGCACTTGTAATTATTTATTATTAATTTTGTACGCGATACAACGAATTGAACTTTTGTTTAATTTTGCACTCAGAAGGCTAACTACCACAGGTGATGAAAGATAAATCAACCTATACAATGAAAGACATTGCCCGCGAACTGGGTGTGAGCGTGGCAACTGTGTCGAGAGCGTTGAAGGACTCGCCGCGCATTTCTGCCGAGCAGCGTGAGCGCATCAAGTCCTTTGCGCGCGAACATAATTTTTATCCTAATGCCATTGCCGAATCGCTGCGCCGTAGCAAGACTCGTCCCAGCACGCTTATCGGGGTCATCATCCCGCAAATCAATCATTTCTACTTCTCCAGCATTCTTGCCGGCATCGAGGAACAGGCCAATGTGCGGGGCTATTCTGTGGTGGTGGCTCAGAGCGGCGAGAAGTACGAGCGCGAAGTGCGTATCTGTGAGTCGTTCCAGCACAACAGGGTGTGTGGCGTAATCGTGTCGCAGGCAAAAGACACCAAGCAGTATGGCCATTTCCAGCAGCTTTTCGACAAGAACATCCCGCTGGTGTTCTACGACCGCATCTGTACGGGCATGAATACCAATCGCGTGGTGGTCGACGACTATATGGGAGCCTTCACAGCAGTGAGCCATCTCATCGATACCGGTTGCAGACGCATTGCGTTCTACGGTTCTCCGATGACGATGGAGATTTCTAAGAACCGCTATAACGGCTATCGCGATGCCATCTTGAAGCACGGACTGGCCATCGACGACTCGCTTCGTTACACCTGCGACTGCCGTGTGGATGCTGAGGCACTGACGCCCGAGGTGATGGCCCGTGATGACCGCCCCGATTCTTTTTTTGCCGTCAACGACGATACCGCCATCGGCATTCTTTACACCGTCAAGCGCCTGGGCTTCCAGGTGCCAAAAGATATCAGCATCTGCGGTTTCACCAACGGTGAGCGAGCCATTGCCTGCGAACCGATGCTCACCACCGTCGAACAGCGTGGCTACATGGTGGGCGAGGAGGCCGTGGATATACTTGTAAATAAGGTGGAGGGCATCACGCCCATGGATAAGATAGAGAAAAAGGTGGTGCGCACCCGCCTGGTTGTCAGGGGAACCACCCGTTAAGGCAACGGCGTCATCCCGCCATTTCGTCATATCGTTATGCCGTCATGCCGTCAAATCTAAAAAATCAATATTCAAAATATGGAAAAACCGAATTTAAGCTTTTGGAATTTGTGGAATCTGAGTTTCGGATTCTTCGGAGTGCAGATTGCATACTCGTTGCAGAGTGCTAACATCTCTGGCATTTTCGCCACGTTGGGGGCCGACCCCCATACGCTGAGTTTCTTCTGGGTACTGCCGCCGTTGATGGGTATGCTTGTACAGCCCGTCGTCGGAACTTTGTCGGATAAGACCTGGACGCGCTTTGGCCGTCGTATTCCCTATCTGTTTGTTGGAGCAGCCGTAGCTGTAGCCGTGATGTGCCTGTTGCCCAATGCAGGCTCCTTTGGCTTGACGGTGGGCGCTGCCTTGTGGTTTGGCGCTTTTGCATTGATGCTTCTTGACACCAGTATCAATATGGCCATGCAGCCGTTTAAGATGATGGTGGGCGATATGGTGAACGAGAAACAGAAGGGCAAGGCCTATTCCATTCAGTCGTTCTTGTGTAATGCCGGCGGCCTTGTGGGCTTCGTGTTTCCCTTCTTCTTTACTGCCATCGGTATAGCCAATACTGCTCCTGAAGGTCAGGTACCCGACTCTGTGGTCTATTCGTTCTATATTGGTGCCGTCATTCTCATCCTTTGTGTAATCTACACGGTGCTGAAGGTGAAGGAATGGCCGCCGAAGGAGTATCTTGCATACAATCCTGCTCCGGCCGAGGAGGAAAAAGCCAGTTGGCTCTCGTTGTTGAAGAAGGCTCCTGCTGCTTTCTGGCAGGTAGCCCTGGTTCAGTTCTTCTGCTGGGCAGCCTTCCTCTACATGTGGACCTATACCACTGGCACCATTGGTGATACCATTTGGGGAACCACCGATGTGAAATCGCTGGGCTATCAGGATGCACGCAACTGGACGGGTATTGTGTTTGGCGTTCAGACCCTTGGTGCTGTCGTGTGGGCAATGGTGCTCCCTACGTTCCGCAATATGAAGGTGGCCTATGCGTTCAGTCTGGTGTTGGGTGGCATCGGTTTTGCCATCGTTCCTTTCATCACCAATCAGTACGTGCTCTTCCTGCCGTTCCTGCTCATCGGTTGCGCCTGGGCTGCCATGCTCGCCATGCCGTTCGCTTTGGTTACTAACGCCCTGCAGGGCTATGGCCACATGGGTGCTTATCTGGGTCTGTTCAACTGTGCCATCTGCGTGCCTCAGATTGTAGCTGCGCTGTTGGGTGGCATGGTCCTGTCGCTTGTGGGCAGTTGTCAGTCTAACATGATGATTGTGGCCGGCGTGTTGCTCGCCATTGGTGCCTGCTGTGTCGGCCTTATTAAAGAGAAGAAATGATAATTGTTTGGTAAATAGTTTTTGATATGGAACAAAGTCTTTTTTACGAAGTTTGTGGCTGGCTGGCAAGCATTACGATGATTCTGGGTTATCTGCCTCAGGCTATCCACACCATTCGTACACGCGACACCGATGGTATCGCACTGCCAACCTTCCTGATGATGGGTGTCGGCGGCGCCTGTTTCATGCTTCAGGGGTTGTTTCATAAGCCAGACATACTCTGGGCGTTGTTCATCACCAACTTGGTTACGACGACATGCAGCTTGATTGTTTTCGCCATCAAGGTTTACAACGATTATATCAAGAAAAAATAACACCCAGGACAGATGTTTTACCCAATTGTCGTGCAAACGTTTGCACGGCAATTGGGGCATAAAAGTGAACGATTTGCGAACAACGCACGCGAAATCTTCGTAATTTTGAACCCAAGAACAACTAACTTAAACATGCTATGATATTAAGGTTTAACATAGAGTATCACACCTCGTTCGACGAACAGTTGGTACTTAACATCCACGGAAACGATGGCAAGGCCTCGGCTTATCGTATGAGTTCTCTCGACGGACAGCACTGGTCGTGCGAAATCAACGCTCACCGCAAAGTGGGCGATGTCATCGATTATCATTACAGTGTCGACTGCGACGGACAGACCACCCGCCACGAGTGGCTCGTGGCTGCCCATCGGCTGGAAATGGCCAGCCAGAAGGGCGTCAACTACATCATTTACGACCACTGGATCGACATGCCCGAAGACAGCTATCTCTACAGTTCTGCCTTCACCGAATGCGTGGCCCGGCATGCCGTGGTGAAAAGTCCGGTACGTGATTTCACTACTACGGTCCGCCTGAAGGTTCGTGCCCCGCAGCTTCGCCAGGAAGAGCGGCTGGCCATCATCGGCAGCGACCCGGTGCTGGGCGCATGGGAAATCCGGAAGGCCGTTCCCATGAGCGAGCATAACTTCAACGAATGGGTGGTTAATCTGGATGCAACGAAGCTTCAGACGAATCCCATCGAATTCAAGTTCGTGGTGCTCGACGAGGAAGACGACGTGACGCCTATCTGGGAAGGCGGCTGCAACCGCTATGTGGAACTACCGCCGCTCGAGGCTGGCGACGTGGTGGTCTATGAACTGCCCGAAGCGCTGTTCCCCATCTACAACCATAAGATAGCCGGCACGCTGGTGCCCGTATTCTCACTCCGCAGCAAGACGAGTTTTGGCGTGGGCGATTTCGGCGATCTGAAGAAGATGGTCGACTGGGTGTCGGCCACCCGTCAGCGTGTGCTTCAGGTGCTGCCCATCAACGACACCACCAACACCCGCACCTGGACCGACAGCTATCCCTATTCCTGCATCAGCATCTTCGCCCTTCATCCGCAATATGCCGACTTCACTTCGCTGCCTGCTTTGGCCGACAAGAAGAAGGCTGCCGAGTTTGAAGCTTTGCGCCAGGAACTCAATGCCCTGCCGCAGATCGACTACGAGCGCGTGAACAATGCCAAGAACGAATATCTTCAGCTGCTCTTCGAGCAGGAAGGGAAGAAAGTGCTGGCCAGTGCCAAGTTCAAGAAGTTCTTCGACGAAGAGAAACACTGGCTGGTGCCCTACGCCCAGTATTGCTGTCTGCGCGACCGTTACGGCACGGCCGACTATTCGCAGTGGCCCGACCATAAGCGGTGGGATGAGCACGACCGCGCGGCACTCTCGTCGTCACGCACCAAGCAATATAAAGAGGTGGCCTACAGCTATTTCGTGCAGTTCATCCTTTATACGCAGATGTGCGAGGTGCACGAGTATGCCCGTCAGCATGGCGTCATCCTGAAGGGCGACATCCCCATCGGCGTCAACCGCTACGGATGCGACGTCTGGCAGGAGCCGCGCTACTTCAATCTGAACGGACAGGCAGGTGCCCCGCCCGATGATTTCTCGGTGAACGGACAGAACTGGGGATTCCCCACCTACAACTGGGAAGCCATGCTTAAGGACGACTGCGCCTGGTGGGTGCGCCGTTTCCAGAACATGGCAAAATACTTCGATGCCTATCGCATCGACCATGTGCTCGGCTTCTTCCGCATCTGGGAGATTCCCGTTGATGCCGTTCACGGACTGCTCGGACAGTTTGCCCCGGCACTGGCCATGACGTGTGAGGAGATTGAGGCCTACGGACTCCACTTCCAGGACGAGCTCTTCCTCGAGCCGTTCATCATGGATTGGGTACTCGAGCGTATCTTTAAGGAGCGTGCCGGTGAAGTGAAGGAGAAATATCTGGAGCCCACCCACGACGGCCGTTATCGCATGAAGCCGGAATTCGACACCCAGCGTAAGGTGGAGAAAGCCTTCGAGGGCGTCACCGAAGAAAAGGAACTCTGGTTGCGCGACGGACTGTATGCCCTCATCAGCGATGTGCTCTTCGTTCGCGACCATCGTAATCCCGAGAAGTTCCATCCGCGCATCTCTGCCCAGCTCGACTTCATCTACGAGAGTCTTTACGACAGCGACAAGTTCGTGTTCAATAAGATCTACAACGACTACTACTATCGTCGCAACAACCAGTTCTGGTATCGTGAGGCCATGAAGAAACTGCCCCTTCTGGTGCAGGCCACCCGCATGCTCGTCTGTGCCGAAGACCTTGGCATGGTGCCTGACTGTGTGCCCTGGGTGATGAACGAACTGCGCATCCTCTCGCTCGAACTCCAGTCAATGCCGAAAGACCCGTCGGTGAAGTTCGGCCATCTGTCGCGCAATCCCTATCGCAGCGTGTGCACCATCTCTTCTCATGATATGCCGACGCTCCGAATGTGGTGGGACGAGGATGAGCAGCGCACGCAGGAGTACTATTCCACCATGCTCTATCGCGGCGATTCCGCCCCTCATCCGCTGCCCGGATGGCTGGCACGCGACATTATCTCGCGCCATCTCACCTGTCCCTCCATGCTGTGCGTCCTCGCATTGCAGGACTGGCTGGCCATCGACGAACGCCTCCGTTTGCCCGATGCCGGTGCAGAGCGCGTGAACATCCCCGCCAATCCCCGCCACTACTGGCGCTACCGCATGCATCTAAATATCGAAGACTTGTTGGCCGCTGATGCGTTCAATCAGGAAATCAGCACGCTGATCCTGCAGAGCGGCCGGAAATAATGATAACCTACCTTTGTTAACAAGACTCCGCAATTCCCATTCCAAGGGGATTGCGGAGTTCCTTTTTATTGGTATCTGCCCTGCATCTCATTGATGCGCCGCTTTATCTCCTGGCGTACATAGTCGGGACTCAGCACTTCCACTTCGCCTCCCATCGAAAGCAGTTCTTGGATGAAGTCATACGTCGGTGCCAAACGCATTTCGAACACCGAGTAATCCTGTGCCTTTTCCGTTTCCCTTTGTGATTTATGCAAGGGCAATGACCGTAGATATTCGCGCCGGTGGTTAATGTCGTAGGTTTTCAGTTTGATGGTCTCCACATCATATTCCTCCGGTTCCACTATTATGCCGAAAGCATCGTCGTAATAAGTGCAGGCATCAAACTTGTCTGGCATAGCGAACTTTTCTTCCGCCAGTTCCAGATGTATAATTCTGTCCAAGGCATAGCGGCGTATTTCGCCCTGGTTGGTCAGTTCCGTGGGCTCCTCGCCTTCAGGCGGATTCTGCATCTTCCCCACCACATACCAACGCCTTTTGAACACCCTTACCAGATAGGGTTGCAGCACCACCTTGCGCGGTTCAGCATCGAAATAATCTTGGTATTCAATGTTCAGTACATAATTGTCGCGCATCGCCTTTAAAACTGGAAGCAGGTGCATATTGCCCGAAGGAATCTCTTCGTAGATGACGCGCTCCCTCAGTCCGCGAGAATCATGCAGTATCGTATTCACTGCGAACGATGACAGCAGCCAGTCCTTCACCCGGTCGTTCTCTAACCAGTCACGCTGTACAATACGATAGCGATAGCCATTGCGGGCATCAGAGGAAATGTCAATGTCAAAGGTTTCTTCTATTGCCCGCAGGCAGTCCTGAAAAGTCCGCTTGGGCAGCGGTGTGCCCAGTATGTTCTGCGAACTCTGTTTCCACCGCTCTACAAACTCCTTATAGGTCAGTCCCTTCGGATGCTGATACAGTTCGCTCAGTATCCATATATGCCTTCTTAAATAATCCTTCATGTTGCAAAGTTACGATTAAGCGAGAACAATACAAAACAAAAAACGGTTTTTTGTTTTTATTGTCGAGCGAAAGTAACTTCGGCGTAAGCCAAAGTTACGATTATACGGATGAAATACAAAGAATACTCCCATCTTCTTTTTATTTCTGAGTGTCAGTAACTTCGGCGTTTTATATCACTAACACTCGTCGTCTTCATTAAATCATCCGTTTCCGTTCTTCATATTTCCTGATAGCAGCCATTATCAGCCGTTTAGTAACGGCACGTTTTCTTCTCCTTATCATAGCTATCTCCAAAGGGAAAAAAATTAAAATCAACCCCATTACTATGCATAGGAAAGCAGAAGTGCGATACGATATGCCTAAAAGATTACAGGCAATCCCACCTACGATGATTGATGATGGTAATGTCCACGGTAATTTAGGCAGGTCATCCACATAGAGCTCCGCTTCCTCGATGGCGCCGCTGAAATCTATGCCTTCAAACTCGGCATCACTTACCTCCCTGCCCAGGATTTTGTTTACTTGATCACGTAATTCTTTCTTTTCATTCATAATTGTTAATATTTGATTACATGGTGCAAAATTAAAGTGTGGCTATGCGAAAGTTCCGCATAGCCACATCAAAATTCTGATGACCTACTTACTTTTTACTTCTTCAAATCCAGAAACAGACTAATAATCCTGTGCCAGTAATCCCATGAATATCCTACTGAAGGATGGTTCACAGGCATAATCTTTACCTTGGAGCCATCGCTTAGGGCATAGTTGCCACACTTGTTGATGTTGCCATCCACCACAATGTCTGCATTCCATGACCACCGCTTGCCAGCAGGCATAAAGCCCCAAAGACGGGAGCCCCACACGATGACATATTGCGGGCGATATTTCTCCAACACCTCGAAGAACGTCTCTGCCGCCTCCTCATATTGTTTGCCCGTTCCGGCTT
>JAEEGH010014763.1_pt1 | contig 17087 bp, 19 predicted proteins | sample 9134181 | NCBI WGS metagenome assembly JAEEGH01 (sample SAMN16246544, study PRJNA631951) | gut metagenome | biome: gut microbiome; feature: rumen; material: DP-attached | host: Bos | place: Iran: Karaj | collected 2018-10
ACGAGGTTGATAGGCACAAGGTGTAAGAGTGGTAACATTCTCAGCTGATGTGTACTAATAGGTCGAGGACTTAACCAAAGAAGTTAAGATAAGTTTGGAAATTCAGTGTTCGGTTTTGAAGGAACAATTAAAACATTCCTCAATAGCTCAGTCGGTAGAGCATTCGGCTGTTAACCGAAGTGTCGTAGGTTCGAGTCCTACTTGGGGAGCTACAGTTTAATAACTGTTTATTCGCCGAACGGCGAAGAGCGAGGCCCCTTGGTCAAGCGGTTAAGACATCGCCCTTTCACGGCGGTAACAGCAGTTCGAACCTGCTAGGGGTCATTTTTAAATATCTGGTGACATAGCCAAGTGGTAAGGCATAGGTCTGCAACACCTTGAGCGTCGGTTCAAATCCGTCTGTCACCTCTCAAGAATCCATTCGATGGATTCTTTTTTTTGCTATAAAATAAAAGAAATCCGTACTTGGTACGGATTTCTTATTTTAGTTTTATAAGAATCTGTTCATTTTTGATTTCCACTTTCCGGATAAATACTGATAAGAGAATAATACGAATAGAAGTATATTATGTCCTATCATGCATGCCCAGGCGCTTATGAGCCCTAGGCCAAATAATTTAGTGCATATAAAGGTTCCAATTATTCTGATACACCACATTCCCATCACGTTATAAATAAAGGGCGCCACTGTATTTCCAAGTCCCTGCATCATGCCCTCTATGATGATCGGAACGCCGTAGAATGGCTCAGAAACAGCTACCATTCTAAGAACTATTGTAGCAAGTGATATAACATTTGAGTCTGATGTAAATAACTTTACAAGTATTGGAGCAAATATAAAAAGCAAACTTCCTGATATGACCATTAGCCCAACTTCAAGAGGAAGTACAGTTCTGGATAATACAGTAAGCTTTTTATTGTCTTTAGCACCGTAGGCATTACCTGCAAGCGTTGCTGCAGATGTCTGCATTCCCCAGCCTGGTATATAGAAGGCCGATTCTACTGTATTCGCTATAGTATGTGCTGCTGTAGCGGTTTCTCCAATAGCATTGATCATGGAGGCAAATACTACGTAACCAAGTGATGTAGCAAACCTTTGCAACATATTAGGTAAAGCTACTTTCATTACAGAGCTAAGAATTGTAGTATCAGGTCGTATATTCTGACCTTTTGGAGAGATTAGTGTATGAGCATAGAACTTATAGGTTATTGCGAGTCCGCCCCAGATATAAGCTATTGCACTGGCAAGTGCAGCGCCTCTTATATTTAGTCCTGCACCTGGAATTGTAATGACATGGCTTCCTATATTGATAGCTCTGGTCTCGTATATGAGCAGGAAGTTAAGGATAACATTTAAAAGGTTAACCTGAATTCCTATATGCATAGGAGTTTTAGTATCGCCGGCTGCTCGAAGTACTGTTCCGAATATGATACTGGCAGTTCTAAATAGCATCGGGGCATACAAAATTCCGAAATAAGCTGCCGCATCTTTTTGAATGACTGGATCAACCTGCATCCATACAGGTACAAGATTTTTGATAAGCTGCAAAAGTAGTGTAAAGAACATACCCGTTACTATTACAATAAATACGGATTGTGCTGCAGCCTTTCTTGCCCTGTTATTATCTCCTGCACCAAGCGACTGTGCTATGTAAGCAAGAAAGCCTACTCCGAGAGCGGAGATAGTACTTCCTATAAGCCAGTTAAAAGTACTGGTTGCTCCTACAGATGCAGTAGCATGAGTGCCCAGAACACCAACCATTGCAGTATCTATGTACTGGACTGCCGTTTGCATGAACTGCTCAAGCATTGTTGGCCAGGCAAGTGCGAAGATAATAGGCAGCATTTGCCTGGAAGTGTATTCTTTTGGTCTATTATTTGTATTCATAGTCTATTATTGGTTTATTATCTAATGTGTACTCCTTTTGTCTTACTACTTATCCTTCATATATGTGAAAATTTATTTTAAATAATTTTATGGACTTAATCCTATGATGTAGATATGAAGTATAAGCTAATCATATAGTTGATTATAATTAATGCAAATACCATTATATGAGATAATTGTGCAAAATTTAAGAGCTTATTTATTTTGTTGTGGATTAGTATAGTAATAGAATTTGTATAATACGGCATTCTTAAATTATTAAGCAGGGATTATATGATATACTTGAATACGACATAGAAGTGCATCCATGCACTTCTAAACATGTCTGATTACATCCTGTAATCACCGACATAGAAGTGCATCCATAAGGGAGTTTTAAAGGTAATGCTAAGTTTAAGTCTGAGACATATTTCAGAAGTCTTTCTTTACGAATATTATATGAATCCCGATGAATATGAGATATCTAAGGATGATCTGGCTCGTCCCCATTTGGATAAGGCAGGAGCTTTACTTTCTGAACAGAAAAATAATGAAGCGTTGCAGGAATATCTTGCTGCAAATATGGAGAATCCTGTAAGCTTTGAAGCTGTATCGGGGATCATTATCTGCTGTAAGCGTCTTGGTGATATCGAAGGAGAATATAAGTATACACATAAGATGTACAAGCTATGCTGCACAAGAGCTGAGCTTGCAACCTATTACAGGAACCTTGGCTGGTACTACCTTGAAAAGTATAAACCGGATCTTTCTGCTGCACTTTATAGATACAGTACCTTTTTCCAGGAGGGACAGGCTGCAGAAGAGGAGATAAAGTATCTTGAATCAGCTCTGAATAAGCCCATGGGCAAGGAGTCTCCTGAGCAGATTCAGAAGATGCTTGAAGATAACAAGATTCCAACAGGTCCATCAAATATCACACTGGCTCTTTTGATAAAGGCAGGAGAGGAAGCGGAGCAAAACGGTAATTATATGCAGGCAAGAGACTGCTATATGATGGTTTATGACCTCACGGAAGATGAAGAGGTTGGGTTAAAGATAAATAGGATAAGCCAGAATTAAAGATAATAGATAAGATATTAGTCAGTGCTAATAAAGATTCCATATATCAAAAATATATATGGTGTCAGAATAATTTTATGATAAAAGAATAAATAATGGCAGGAAGGTAAAAAGGGTTATGGAAGAAAAGAATGTTAATGAAGTAGCAGAAAATCAGAAAGTGGAATCCATGGAGGACTATGCTGACGTAATTGAAAGATCCTTCAGAAAGCTCGAAGTTGGAGATGTAGTAGAAGGAGTAGTATCAGGTGTAGAAGAGACTAAGGTTACAGTTGATCTTGACTACTATGCACCAGGAATTATCATGCTTGAAGATCTGTCAGACGATCCTCATTTTTCCATAAGAAATGATATTCATGCAGGCGATAAGATCTCAGCAACTATTAAGCGCATGGATGATGGAAGAGGTAACATTCTTCTTTCCAAGAAAGAGGCTAATAAGGTAATAGCATGGGATAGGTTAAAAGAGCTTCTTGAATCAGGCGAAGTTGTAAGCGTTAAGATTTCTGAAGCAGTTAAAGCGGGAGTTGTAGCTTATCTTAAAGGCGTACGTGCTTTCATACCTGCATCAAAGCTTGCTCTTTCATTTGTAGAAGACAGCGACCTTGAAAGCTATGTTGGAAAGACTATCGACGTTCAGGTAATAACAGCTGATAAGGAAGATAGCAAGCTTGTTCTTTCTGCAAAAGAGATCTTAAGGAAAAAAGCTGATGAAGAAAGAATGACAAAGGTTTCAAATGTTGAAGTCGGACTTGTAACAGAAGGAACAGTAGAAAGTCTTCAGAACTATGGAGCTTTCATCGATCTTGGAAACGGCCTTTCAGGACTTGTACATATATCTCAGATAGCAAATCAGAGAATATCTCATCCAAGTTCAGTTCTTAAGGTTGGACAGAAGGTCAAGGTTAAAGTCATTGCTATAAAGGACGGTAAGCTGTCACTTTCAATGAAGGCGCTTGATGATGTTATGGCTAAAGAGATCACAGAAGAAGAGATAGAGTATAAGAGTGAAGGCGAAGCTACAACAACTCTTGCTGACCTTCTTAAGAAAGCCGGATTCTAATAGGATTATCAGATAATTATTTTTATTGAACCTCATTGAAGAATACATAAGTTCTTTTTTCAGGGAAAGGAGTTCTGTATGGATGAAGCTATTGAGAAGTTAAAAGAGATTATCAGAGAAACCGATAACATAGTTTTCTTCGGCGGCGCAGGTGTATCAACAGAAAGCGGTATTCCTGATTTCAGAAGTCAGGACGGACTTTATAATCAGAAATATAAATATCCGCCGGAACAGATCGTAAGTCATACTTTCCTTACAAGAAAGCCTGAAGAATTCTATGAATTCTATAAAGACAGGATGATCTATAAAAGTGCAAAGCCTAACAAGGCTCATTTAAAGCTTGCACAGTGGGAGAAAGAGGGAAAGCTTAAGGCTGTTGTAACCCAGAATATAGACGGGCTTCATCAGGCGGCAGGCTCTAAGAATGTCCTGGAGCTTCACGGAAGCACACTTAGGAACTACTGTCTTAAGTGTGGCAAAAAATATGATATAGATTATGTCATTAATTCTGAGACAACAATTCCTTACTGTGAATGCGGCGGGATGGTCAGACCTGATGTTGTATTGTATGAAGAAGGCCTTGATATGGATGTGATAGAATCTGCTGTCTCTTATATCAAAAATGCAGATGTTCTTATAATAGGCGGGACTTCACTGGCTGTATATCCTGCTGCAGGTCTTATCGATTACTATACAGGTGATAAGCTTGTTGTAGTCAATAAGTCGGCAACTCCCAGAGATTCACAGGCAGATCTGGTGGTTCAGGGAAGTATTGGCGAAATATTTGATCAGCTTCCATGAGATAGAAGTATCCAGAGTTATGATCGCAGTACAAGATCAAAGAGGCAATATATCAGGCTGCTGACTAAGCCTTAAGATTCATAATAGGATCTTTAGACATATTCTTTCGCAACATGAGGTTATATATGCAAATAGAAGTAGGAGACATAGTCACACTTAAGAAGAAGCATCCATGCGGATCTTTTGAGTGGGAAGTATTAAGATCCGGTGCTGACTTCAGACTCAAATGTGTAGGATGTGCTCATCAGATAATGATAGCAAGAACAGCACTTGAGAAGAATATAAAAAGAATAAAGCATAAAGAATAAAGAATAAAGCATAAAGTATAAAAGATAAAGGATAAAGCATAAAGAATAAACTACTAAAACTTCCTGATCTGACGCACTACCAGCCTCTGTAAAGATCTTGGGGATGTCGGTATGTTCAAGTGGGAAGTCTGTAGAGATTAGGATTTTGATTTATCTGACAATTCGATTTATTGAATGAAAAAAGCAATTTTACGTTAAAAAACTTGCAAATAAAAGCTGTTCATGCTATGATGAAACTCCGTGATATAAATTCCTTGCTTCTGCTGCAGCACTTTTACGTATCACACGCTGCACATGCAGGCGGAAGCCAGAGACCAAAAGGAGGTAACAACAGCATGAACAAGTACGAATTAGCCGTTGTTGTCAGCGCAAATGTTGATGATGAAGCAAAGACAAAAGCCGTTGACAAGTGTAAGGCACTGATCGAGCGTTTCGGAGGCACAGTTACGAACGTAGACGATTGGGGTAAGAAGAAGCTTGCTTATGAGATTCAGAAGCAGACTGAAGGTTTCTACTACTTCATTCAGTTCGACGCTGAGGCAACAGTTCCAGCTGAGCTCGAGTCACGTGTTCGCATTGTGGACAACGTCATCAGATACTTATGCGTTAGAAACGACGAGGCATAAGAAAGAGGACAAGACAGATGAATAAAGTTATACTTATGGGACGTTTAACAAGAGATCCGGATGTAAGATATAGTCAGGGTGAGAACCCACTTGCAATTGCAAGATATACACTGGCTGTTGACCGCAGATTTTCTAGAAAAGATGGTGGTGACGGACAGCAGACTGCAGATTTTATTTCCTGCAAAGCTTTTGGAAGATCCGGTGAATTTGCAGAAAAGTATTTCCGCAAGGGAACCAAGATCTGCGTAACAGGCAGAATCGAAACTGGTTCATACACCAATAAGGATGGCGTCAAAGTATACACTACAGAAGTCGTTGTAGAAGATCAGGAGTTCGCAGAGAGCAAGAACAGCGGAAGCGGAGATTTCTCTCAACCCGCAGCATCTGGATCTGCAGCACCTGTAGCGGCAGCTGATGGTTTCATGAACATTCCTGATGGAATTGATGAAGAACTGCCGTTCAACTAATGGTCAGCAGTTTAGGCTGACTAGAATTTGATAGGAGGCAAACCAAATGGCTTTCAATAAAGAAAGATCCGAAGCACCTCGTAGAAAAGGTGGCATGCACAGAAGAAAGAAAGTTTGCGTATTCTGTGGTAAGGATCATGCAATTGATTTTAAAGATGCAGCAACACTTAAGAAGTACGTTTCCGAGAGCGGAAAGATTCTTCCTAGAAGAATCACAGGAAACTGCGCTAAGCACCAGAGAGAGATCACTGTTGCTATCAAGCGTGCTAGACATCTTGCAATTATGCCATACGTAGCAGACTAATAGTCAGCAATAAGGTATATAATTCAAAGGCACTTTTTAGAAGAGATTCTAAGAAGTGTCTTTTTTTTGTGGCAAAAGAAAAGCGGACAGGCATATTCATTTATTTATAAAAAACAATAACAGGTGTTAATGATTAACAAACATTATCCGATATAAAAGATGAAGGGACAACTATACATTTTTTCAGGAGGTAGATAATGCCAAGAGAAGAGATGCTTCCAAGTGAAAGTGAATGGATGATCATGGAAACGCTATGGACTTGTGGGCATGACCTTACGTCATCAGAGATAGCAGACAGACTTCCGAGAGCCTCCAAGATGACGCAGAGGATGGTTAGAGTCCTTATAAACAGGCTATGTAAAAAGGGCATGCTTTCTTATACGGTTGATCCTGATGATAGCAGGGTGTATCACTATATGGCTACAAGGACGAGAGAAGAATGTCAGAAAGCTAAGAGTAGTGCCTTTGCTAAAAGTTATTTTGAAGGAAACAGGATGTCAGCTGCGTTTTCACTGTTAGAGGGCGGGAAGCTGTCGGAAGACCAGATAAAGGAACTTGAAGATTTGATTCATAGGGCAAAGAAGAATAAAGAGAGTGGTAAGAATTAGCAAATTAACAATATTGTTGATTATGCAGGAGAGTGCTTATGCAGGGAATGTCACTTTTCTTTCATGAACTTTATATATTCCTGGAATTCGTATTTGTTTATTATGCGACTATACTGGGTTTTTGTACCATAATGTCTGTATTCGTGCTGGGGATCGTTATGATTCTCAGAGGTACAGTGTTTTCAAAGTATATTTTTGGTAAAGGATTTTTGTGGTGTCTTTTAATACCTGTGATTTTTTGCGGAAAGCTGCATTTTTATTTTAGGTCAAGGGTTGGAGTAAAAGCTTTTTACTGGTGGTATGTCGCTGGCTATATGCATAGGTGGATCTTTGGTATTTATTTAGGAGGCATTATTGTTACTGGTATTTGGTTCTTAGTTAGGAGATTAAAACTCAAAAGATTTGTCAGTGAGCTTGAGGAATCTAAAGATTATGATTCCAAATATAAGATCATGATATATCATGGGAAAATTGCTTCGTTTTGTACAGGATGTTTTAAACCTGTAATTGTGATTCCGGAAGGTATGTCAAAGGGCGAAGCTGAAATTGTGATAAGGCATGAAGAAACACATACATTGTTAGGACATCTTTGGATGCTTCTTGGGTATGAGATTTTGAGAGCTTTGTTTTGGCCCAATGTTTTTCTGCATCTATGTGTTAGATATTTTAAAAGAGATCTTGAGAATATATGCGATAGCGTAACTATACAAAGAAACGGTTTTGATGAATTCAGCTACGCATACGCAATTCTAAAATGTGCCAAAGATGTGTCATTTATAAAGAAAAACGGATATGAAAGCGAAATGTCTTTTGCCATAGAAGATAGTTATATGGTCTTGAAAAGAAGACTTGAAAATATACTTAAGCGAAGGGCATATAAAACAGGGATTGTAATAGGCGGAGCGATCGTTACACTGATAGCAGTGCTTGCATCAATAGTTGTTATAAAAGAAGTTTCTTTTGCCAGAAGTAATGACATTGGAATGGTTAGCTCCATCTGCTATACAGGGAACGTGGACAAAATATACACGGATATGGACAGTAAGATTGTCATACGATTTGATGATGACTACATCTATATTAATGGAGAAGCACTTCTTGACTATTATCCAGAGGCTAGGAATGGTAGCGAGTGGTTCTACATCAGTGCCGGTGGCTATTACAAGATTCCGGGAATGGGCGGCGGCAGCGGTTACGGAGAAATTAAGGCCTCGGACATTCATGATGGCACTATTGTGATTCCTAATCACAATGAAATAGATATATGGAACAGGATAATCATGTGGTTGTAAATGAAGCGGGCGCAAAGCTACAAGGAGGTGGTTTATGTGTACGGATGGGAAGTAAGCGTAAACGGAAGTACGACAAAGTACACGAAGAAGCTCTATGATGTCTATGGCAATCATGTTGGGACTATAGGAATTTCAAGGCCTACAAAGCAGACAGGCAAGAAAAAGAAGTCGGCGCTATATAGCTTCAAGCAGGTTTCTTCTCAGGTGCTTAATGCTAAAACATCCAATAAGGCAGCACAGGTATCAAGGAGTATCAGGTCAAAGATAGGGCTTTTACAAAAGCAACTGAAAAATGGTGACTATGATGAAGAAGAGATCCTAAGGGCAATACTTCATGCTCAGATGGTCCAGCGTGCCTGTGAAAAGAAAAAGAAAAATCTGAAGATGGAAGAGCAGGCTGAACGTGGCATTGAAAATGAAGAGGAGATGAGCTTTGAATCATTAGAAGAAGACCCTATAGAAGAAATAGCTGAAGATGAAGAAATCAGGGAACTTGAACAGGAAGAGTTTGAAGCCTTGATGGAGAAGCTTCAAATGTCTATGGATGACATGATGGAGATGGCAGAAGAGACAGCTGAGTTTGACGAAGGCCTTGATGAGATGGCAGAGGCCCTTTCAGGAACTATGACACCTGAAGATCTTGAGCAGCTTAAGGTGAAGCACAGATCGGATGAAGCGAGGGATATTTTAAAGGCTGATCTTAAGTATTTGAAGGCTTTGTTTGACAGGCTTCAGTCGGAAAAAGAAAGTGTAGGTAAATCTTCCATGGCAGGTAATTTTGACAGTGGCGTTATATTGAGTCTTGGCGGAGCTGATATTCCGGTAGCCGAGACCGTTCAGCAGAATACATCTGTGGAAGTGGGCGGATCGTTTGATGTGGAGGTATAAATTTTTTATTCAAACGATTAACAAATGTTAATGAAAGGATTCACAAGTTATAAATGGAGGTATGCATATGAGTATCGCAATCAATAACAATTATGGAAATTATAATTTTGCAGTTAACAATAATACTTATCTAAAGACTTCTAAGGATGATGAAAAGGATACGGGTAAAGAGGCAGGTGTAGTTCAAAGTGGTGTTACTTATGAAAAGACAGCCAAAGATGAGAACAGTAAGGAAGAGGAAACTCCCATCTATAAGAAATCTTCAACTGACAGAGCGGCTATTGTTGAGCAGCTTAAGGCAGCAGAGGAGCAGCGAAGAAATCAGCTGATGTCGATAGTTCAAAAGACGCTGCAGGGCCAAGCGGGTGCTTATGGCAAGGCTACAGGTGATAATATATGGCAGCAGCTTTCAAGCGGTAATGTTAAGGTTGATGCTGCTACAAGAGCTCAGGCACAAAAGGATATTTCAGAAGACGGATATTATGGCGTTAAGCAGACATCACAGAGACTCTTTGATTTTGCTTCAGCTCTTGCCGGAGACAATGTAGACAAGATGAAAGAGATGCAAAAAGCTATGGAGAAGGGCTTCAAGCAGGCGACTAAGACCTGGGGAAAGGAGCTTCCTTCCATATGCAAGGAGACTATAAATGCGGCTAATAAGCTGTTTGAGGATTATTATAAGTCCAAAGAATGAGCGTAGTGATAAATTTGATTTGAGAGCTTAAAGGATATGCGGTTTATACCGAAATAAATTGAAATCCATGATTATGTTTTGATCAGTTAGAAGACAGTATTTTTAGATTAGAAAGTTTGTTGTTGGGAACTGATCAGTATAAGTGGAGGTGTTTTATGAAGATACAAAAGAACACGGATGTTCAGATTAATCCTTTCATAGATCAGAATAATGCTCAAGGTGCGGGTAAGGCGCCACATAAAAGCGGGTCTAAGAGCGGAAATCTTTCCATTTCTGCAGCAAATCTAAAAAGCAATAGCCTTGTGGAAGAGCGAAAGGGACTTGCCAGAAAGCAAGCTCTTAAAGTTGTATCAGATGCCTTTGATGGAGAGAAAAAGCTGGATGCTCAGATGCAGTCAATCAAAGATGAGATAAAACGTCTTCAGAGCGAGATTACTGAAAAGACTGCAGATACGAAAGAAAACGATGCTAAGCTTAAAGAGTTGCAGGAGAAGTATGGCATTGACCCGAATAGTGAAGAGAACAAAGAACTTTCAAAGCTTGCGTTTAAAATGAATAATTCTAACGATGGATTATCTGAAGAAGAGCTAAATGGACTTTCTGAGTATCAACAACAGGCACTTTCATATGTTGCAAAGAATCAGCAAAACTCCCTCGATATAGACAGAGCCAAAGCAATGCAAATGGGCAATGTCCAGGGTTTTTCAGATATGAAGAGAGAACGCTTAAAGTCTCAGGATATGCTGAAAGCTCAGGATGCCGCAGAAGATATCATGGATGAAGCAAATGGTGAAGCTATAACTCTCCTCACACAGGAAGCTCTTGAGCATATGGACGAAGAGCAGAAAGAGCGCGAGGAAGAAGCAAAAGAAGCTGCCGAAAAGAAGAAAGAAGAGAAGAAAGAAGAAGCAAAGAAACTCGAAAAAGAAGCTATGCAGCAGGAAATGATAGAGAACATCAAGGAACATGCGATGGAGAGCCAAAGGACCAGCGCTGATACTAAGCGGGCTATTGCAAGAAGAGAACGTGCTGAAGCTGACAGCATAGGAGCAGAGGATACCCAGAGAACTATTATTTCTGAGGGTGCATCCATGGAGGATGCGCAGAATGCTGTTAATTCTGAGATTACAAATATCCTCAATAAGCTGAGTTTGCTTTCAAATGATGTTAAGGGAAGCTCTGTTGACAGTCAGATATGAGATAATCGCTATTCATGACATAGATGATGCTATTGGTGACATTCGTATTATCTGATAAAGGTTTGATGCCGAAAGAAAAAAGAGAAAACCCTGTGATATTCACAAATCATGTACATGGAGGTAGATGATTATGGCAGGAATCAATATTACTTCAGTAAACAGACAGGTAAAAGACATTAGTCAGGAAATATATGCTGATAAGCTTCAGCGTGACGAGATGCAGGCAAAGTCTGTAAACAAGGATGAGAGCAGTGGTTTGCAGAATGCTGTCGCCGAGAAACTAAGTGACAAATCCAACATAAATACTGCTTTCTCAGATACGGCAGCTACCTTGTCAATTTCTGCTTTAGGCGCTGAAGAATTGGAAAAAGTAAGAGACTCCTGGAATAATCATGCTGTTAGCGCGTTATATGAAAAAGACATACCGGTAAGCAAAAATGCAGAAGGTGTTTATAAAATTGGCGGAGCTTCTTTTGATGATGAGGAGTTATCTGCTGCAAGAGATTTGATAACAGGTGTAGGAAGTCAGTTAAAGAATGGATATCTCAGTTACAGAGATTATGCAAAGATGGAAGTTGCGCAGAAGGTTGTTGATGAATGTGCCTCCAAAGGCTTTAATGAAGATCAGACAAAAGCTATTAGCAAGGCCATGAAAGACTATAATAACAACCTGATCAGAACACAAGACAGACTGCTGGCAAATAAGAAAACCAAGACCAATGATGATACTACATCAGGAAAATATTTTGGCATTGAGGTTCATGTGCCAAATGAAGTAAGAAAATCAACTAATCAGTATGCAAGCACAGATATTGCAACAAACCGTGATCTTATTGCAAACATCCGTGACAGTATCAGAAACACAAAGCTTTCAGACAAAAATGCGGTTAACAAATTAATATCCTCGTATGAAGATATGATGAGACCTGTTTATAATGCTCAGTATCCTGCTCAGCTGAAGTCAAATGCTGATGATGTTATTTCAAGGGATGTAAATGATCTGATAAAGCTGTTTGATTTCTCGGAAAAATGGAAGAGATAGTAATGTCCATTCATTACAATAATATGTCCATTCATGACATGAATATATAAAGACTAATCTTTATGATGATATGATAAATACAGGGTAATGGTAAAAATGCTTACATGGAGGTCCGTGCTAAGCATTTTTATGTTTTAGGGCGAATTCGAGTTGAGGAAAACGTAAATGGATAAATATCGTTTTGCAGTTTGTGATGACGAGGAAGCTATACGAAACCTGATTGCCGGATGGCTTTCGAAAAGTCCATATGAAGCAGAGATAAAAGAATATGATTCCGGGGAAGAACTGATAAGGGACATAGATGCAGGAATAAAGTTTGATATCCTTTTCTTGGATATTGCTATGGGTGGAACTGATGGCATCGATACAGCCAGAGAACTGGGAATGAGAGTAGAGAAAAATGGTAGGAGTATGCGTGCTTCCAGGCCACTAATAATATATGTTACGGGGATTCCGGACAGAATGGGAGATGCGTTCGGCGTTAAGGCTTATGACTATTTGTTAAAGCCGGTCTCACAACCTGTATTTGAAGGGGAACTTAGGAGAGCCGTGGAAGAATTGAAAAGACTTGATGCGCAGCTTGTATGTGAAACAAGATATGAAGATGCTCAGATTGAACAGTATATTGTAGTTCAGGCAGGCAGAGACACACTAAATTTAAAATACAGAGATGTTATTTATATTGAGAGCAACGGAAGAAAATCAATTATCCACAGTGAGGGAAATGCTTATGATGTGTATAAGCAGATGTCTGAATTTGAAAACGAATTAGGGAAAATGTTCTTTAGGATCCATAGAGGATATCTTGTTAATATGCAGCATATTAAAGGATATTCAAGGACAGAGGTGTACATGGATAATGGAGAGTCTCTGATTATTTCAAAATACAAGTATGGGGAATTTATAAAAGCATATATGAATTTTTTAGCCTGATTGATTGGTGGAGCTATGAGTGAGAATGATTTTCGTATTGTTGAACAATTTTATGGAGTAATGATAATACTCGTCCGTGGTTTCTTTTTTCAAGCGCTGATAAATACCTTTGTAAGTGAAGAAATAATGGATAAAGCAAAGAAAATGGTACTCTCAATAGTAGTTACAGTTGAGGGAATCATTTTATTTGTGCTGCCAGTTAAAACGACAGGAGCTTGGACTATTATAAGCTTTCTGACTATATTGGCAGTATTCTTTTTTTATAACAAAACAGTTATTCCAAACATGTTTTTCGTTTACTTTCTGTGGCTCAATATGTTTTTTGTGTGGTATATCGCAAATGTGGTTCTGTCCGATTGTTTATCGGATTGGCTGATAGAGAGCATGGATTATTCTAGGCCGGATGCACTTGCATTTTTCTACAAAAAAATGCTCTTTAATATGAGCATGGAGATTGTTTTTTTAATAGTTGCATTTATTGCTATATATAATTGCATCGCGAAGATATGCAAATTGAGACGGGATATGTCCTGGACCGAAGCATTGTTTCTCTCTATATACTCAGTGGTTTCATATTGCATAGCCTATATGATTGCGCAGGTAATGGTTGTTCCTTTGGATGAAGGAGTGTTTATCCTTCTGGATGAAAAGAGAAACTTAAGGATTGCACTTCCTATACTGGCCTTACTTATATTTGTTGGAGAAATGACGGCTATTGCAACATGGCAGAGATACAGAAGGTTATTGGAAGAAGATCTTTTACTTCAGGAGCAGGTCCAGGAACAGGAATATATCCGAAAAAGGATTGAGTATACCGAAAAGTACCATGATCAGATCCGGACCCTCCGTCATGACATGGCTGGGAAACTTATGATTCTAAAGAGCTTTCTCGAAAACGGGAAGTATAATGATGCATCTGAGTTCCTAAGTGAAATGGATGTTGAGCTTAACTCCAATAGCATGAGATTCTCTACAGGTAATCCGGTGACTGATGTAGTGATAAATGAAGCTGCTTTTCAGGCAGAAAAGCTTGGATGTGAGTTTACATGTGATTTCTGTTTTACATCAGATAAAGGAATTAGTGCTGTTGACATGGGGATTGTCCTGAATAATCTATTGGATAATGCTTTGGAAGCTGTTTCAGATATTCCGGATGACAAACGATATATTAAGCTTTCTGGGAATCTTAAGGACAATTTCTTTTTGATAAAAATAGAAAACTCTTTTGATGGCAAAGTCATCAGAGGCAATGACGGCAGAATAGTCAGCAGAAAAAAAGGAACCGAGGATGAGAATCAGCACGGAATTGGATTAAAAAGTGTCATGCGTATAGCTGATAAATACCTGGGAACTACAGATGTTAAGTCAGAGGCAACAGTATTTGAAGTAAAAGTCATGCTTCAAAGAGTGGCCGGGTGACTATTCGTTACATTATATAGACCGTTCGTTACATAGCTATTTAAACGCCTTCTTTTATAGACGATACTTGAATTGAAGTAAAGTATTAGTCCATAAGAGGAGGTGTTTTTTATGATTTTTGGACAAAACTATTTTGATGTCCTGACAAGCAGGATAGGCGGAGCCTCCAATAATTGGAACAGACAGGGATTGTCAAATGTAAACAGCAAAGGAAGGACAACTGGGGTGCGTGGTTCATCCCGGATTTCCGGCGCTGGTAACAGTTACTATGGGCTAAGTGCCAATACGATAAAGGCAATGAATAATGCCTACAATACTACTGCTAATAAGTCATATATGGCTGATACAAATGTGGCAGATGGCGCAGTAAAAGTTGAAAATGCCGGACGTAAACTTTCTTATGGAGATATTTATCAGGAGAGGAATACTGAGGAACTGCTTAAGACAGTAAAGAATTTTGTGGACGGCTATAACGAAGTAAGCACAAATGCCAGAAACACTACAAGTACCACTGTCAGAAACCGTGCGGGCTGGATGAGAGAAGATGCTCTTAACAACGCATCGGAGCTTAGAAAAATAGGAATCGGATTTAATAGCAAGACCGGGGAACTATCTGTGGATGAGGATGTTTTCAAGGGCGCAAATAAAGATGATATAAAGAAAACATTTGCAGGAGCGGGTTCCTTTGGCCAAAGAATGCGTAATAATGCTTCACTGACATCTCAGGCAGCTGTTACTGCAAGCAGGTTTTCTGTTAATACCGGCGTATATGGTTCAAATGGCAGATATGGAACCAATAATCTGCTTGGTGGATATGGAGGATACAGCTCTCTTCTTTCTTCAATGTTCTCCAGTTGGTTTTAATCGTGCGCTTTTTAATGAGGTAAATAAAATATGAAGATAGCAAATAGTGATGTGTACTCAGGTGCAAACTACAGCTATCAAAAGGATTTGAAGACAAGCGGCGCAGGGACAAGCGGATTTTTTGCTGGGATTGTAGAAAAGCATGTTGAGAAAGAAAAGACGGATTACACAGCATCCGGCAAGGTACAGACTGAAGATGGCAGAGAGATCAAGGTTGATGTTGATGTGAGTATGGCAAGGAAGAAAGAACGTGATACTTTTATTGCAATGTCATCACCACTGGATAACCTTTTTGATCCACTTATTATAAATACAAATACTCAGACCTCAGGGCTTAGTGATAAGAAATTCAAGTTTGATCTGGATGCAGATGGCAAGCAGGATGAGATTTCAATGACCAAAGCCGGGAGCGGATTTTTGGCTCTTGATAAAAATGCTGACGGGAAGATAAATGACGGCACTGAACTGTTTGGAGTAAAGAGCGGTGACGGCTTTAAGGATCTAGCAGAGTACGATACCGATGGGAATGGCTGGATCGATGAAAATGATGAGGTTTTTGAAAAGCTAACAGTTTGGACCAAAACTGACGATGGAAAAGATGAGATGAAGAGCCTCAAAGAAGCCGGAGTAGGTGCTATTTTCCTTGGAGCTGAAAATACTGAGTTTACTCTTGAGGGTGAAGATGGTGTCCTTGATGGGAAGGTACGAAAAACAGGTATTTTCCTAAAGGAAGATGGTACAGCTGGAACTATCCAACACGTGGACCTTGCGATCAAAGGCCGTGAATCAGAACTTATGAGTGCTGCTGAAAAGCTGGATGAAGTCCTTGAGAAAATGCGCAGTGAGAGCTCTCAAAGGAGCAGGCGAAATAACAACAATGATAATGCAAGACGCCGGGCTCAGAGAGCAGCGAGACAGAAGAAACAGCTTGAGGATTATCAGAAAAGGCAGGATCTTAATAAAGAGCTGACAGAAAAGGCTATCGAGCATAGAAGAATGTTGTATGGACCTGGGGGACGGAGTTAGTGGCCCATTTTGCAGATCCGTTTTATTGTTTTTGCGAAAAAATGAAATCTGAGAACGTGAATTTAGATTGCGGTTTCTGGGATAAGTTGATATCTTAAAAATGATAACGAATCTGATACATGGTTTTCTGAATAGACCATTTGAGAGGAATAAATATGATAAACGTGTTTGTTGTTCATTCAGGTAAGGATTATACAATGGTGAAAGAGGTTATAGAGCCGTTTCTGCTTGCGTCAGAGGGCGATGAGAATTCTTTTTTACCAAGTTGTAACATCCTTACCCTGGAGTCGGGGGTAGATTACAACTGGAAGAAGGATGCCGCTAAAAAGATTAAAATGTCACATGCGATTAGTGTCGTTGTTGGTGATGATGCCAATCAGCCATCTAAAGCAGGGACTATGGGCTGGGAAGTGGCCAGGGCAGCAAAGTTTAATAAGCTGATAATGATTTACAACCCAAAGAATAATCCTATTCCGGATTATCTCATGATTGCCGACCGTTTTACAAAGCAGAAAAGAGTTGTTGCTCCTCAGATGTCTCTAGAGGAAATAAAGCAAAGAATAGAAGACTATGTAAACGGTAACTATCCTATTTTTTCTCCGGAAT
>JAEEGH010014765.1_pt1 | contig 17085 bp, 10 predicted proteins | sample 9134181 | NCBI WGS metagenome assembly JAEEGH01 (sample SAMN16246544, study PRJNA631951) | gut metagenome | biome: gut microbiome; feature: rumen; material: DP-attached | host: Bos | place: Iran: Karaj | collected 2018-10
TATCTTGACGAGGGTGCCGCTTCCGCCGCCGTAGACGTCCCTGAGTATGTTCCCGCCGTTGATCGTGATGTTGATGTACGTCGGTTTGTCGGCGGTGCCTATGGGTCCCCTCAGACCGCCTCCGTAGATGTATGCGATGGTACCTCCGTCTACGGTGACGTTGATGCTCCTTTCCCTTCCGAGGAAGCATGCACCTACCGATTTGTCATAGGTATCGTATCCGCATCCAACCAGATTGGCGATGATGGGGGCATCCCTGACGTTTATGACTATGTTGCCTTCGATGGTGGATGACGACTGTGCAGAGTTGAGCGCATCGGTCATACCTCCGCATGCGATGTATCTCACTATTGCTTTACCGGAGATCTCTAACTCGGCATTATTCGTGATTTTGGAATCAGATGCTCTTCCAGCAGCCTGGATGGCCCATACATCGGATGTACCCGTTAGGAACAGGTGTGTAGATTTTGTTCTGGTGTTCGTGTTTCCACCGACTATCATCGACGACTCTATGATCGGAATGCTACCGGTTTTGGTGATCTTTGTGTCCTCATGTTGACGGTTAAGGAAATAATCGGTGTATGTGTCGGAATACGTGGTAAGCCCAGTCAGGTAAAGGTACAGATCTCCTGTCTCTATCTTGTACTTGGAGTTCGACGGAACGCCTCCGCCCAGGGTATCAAGGACTGATCCGCCGTTCATGATGGTCACTGATTTGCAGTCCTTCTTACCTCCTCCGTAGATACAGGAGAAGGATCCGCTATGGATGATCATCTTGGTATCTGTGGCGATTCCGCCGATGATCGACATATATTGTCCGTATCTCCCGCCAGAGGCGCCATGTCCATTCGTTTTTATCGAGTTGATTCCCGTCCCTATTATGAGAACGTTGCTGTTGGCGTTTACGTCAATGTAGTTGCCTGCTTTGCTCGAGCAGAATCTCATTGAGATGTTGTCTATGATTACGGCGCTCTTCAATGGATAGTCATTGTTCTTCAACTCGCCTTTATCTCCGTCGCCCGGGGTGAGGGTATCGGCCAGTATGGTGGATGAAACATTGTCGATGTTGGCCGCGCGCAGGGTGAATCCGTTCGTGGCGGTGATCTTATCAAATACCTCTGTGGTCAATATCTTTGTTCCAGTAACTGTTACAATGTTCTGGTATTTGCTCCCGGTAGACCATGTCTGGCTGGATGATGGATTGAGGGCTTTGTTGACGACATTATCCCATGTGGCGTAGATGTGTATCTTTCCGTCATCCACGTCCAGATCGACCTGCTGCGAGTCGACGTACCAATGGTTGTCGGAAGAATCATAGAGTATGACGTCTCCTGGGTCGTATGTTGTGGTGGTGAATGCCGAGGGTGTGAACACTCCGGCGGTCACGGTTCCTGCGGTGGCGAACTTCCAGCCGGTGAAGACGTACGTCACACCGGGCTCATATATCTCGTTGCCGCTGCCGTCCTTCGCCAGTCTGAACCACCTCTCTCCCGGGTCGGAGAACTCCCATACCTGGGGGTTGTACTCGGTGGAGATGACCGTACCGTAGTAGGTGAAGGATCTGGATGCGGTGTACGAGGTATTCTCGTTGTAGTCGGTGTCCACGGACAGTGCGCTGTCCGCAGCGTGGTAGACCACGTTCGTTTCGAGGGAGGTCTGGGCGGCAGGTTCCGCACTGGCAACGCCGGACCTGTCGCTAACGACCGCAAATGCTGAGAAAACCATTAAAAGCACGGCTGCAACGGCGAAGATTCTGATACGGTTAGAATGAACCATCCCCTTTGTGCCAGTATTCGACATCGTGATCAGTGACGTCCTATGCATCTATGTAGGCGTTCATAATTTATAAACTTCTTTATAGAACACGCGCGTAATAAGGTAATATTATAGTGTTTTCGACGAATCCTATGCATTCCGTAGGATACGCGGGACCGTTCGGAAACCGACCGCGGGATGTGTCAGTTCATCTTGTCGGTGATCAGCACTCCGCAGATCCCGATGATCAGTACCAGCAGGATGAGTATCGTGAGGGTGCTTATGTCGAACCCGTATTCCGTATGGAAGTCCATGTCGCCCTCGTACTCGTATACGGTATCGGAGTCGACCTTCTTGCCGAGGGAGTCGTACCATCCGTCGATGGGAAGGATCGACTCTGGCGTGGAGGGGAACTCTCCCAGCTTTTCACCGGGGGTGTAGAACCTGGAACCGACGACGTCGTTCCCGGAGAAGAATATGGCGAAACGGGTGTCCTCGGAGCTCTCCCATCTCATGGACACCTTGAGTCCGGACGGGGGGTCGTAGGGGACGAAGGCCCCGGTGCCGTCGTCGACGTAGAGGGATGTGGCATATGCGTGGTTGGGGCTGAGCCATTCCTCGGTGGAGGCAGGTATGGTGCATGAATAACCTCCGATGGGGAACAGATTCTCGGTGTAATCCCCGTAGTGGAGTTTCATCATTTTCCCGGCAACGGCCGGATCCGATGGTTTTATGGAGATCGATACGCGGAACTTGCCGATGTTGCTGTGGAGATTAACTGAGGTGGGCATACGGTCGAGACCGAGGCTGAACACCGAGGAGTCGTGAGTCATACCCTCCGGGGTGACGACAGTGCTCGTGGCGATTGTCGTGTCAGTGAGTTTCAGGAAGGCAGAGCTTCCGTCGGAGTATGTGAATTCGAGCTGGGGGACGTCGTCGGAGGGATCGCAGTATCCGTCCGAAGAAGCGAAGACGGATGCGCATAGAAGGGTCATGATCAATCCTACGACAACGAAAAATCTCGCAGCGATCATACTATCCACTCTTTCAACGCTTATTCGGTATTAAAGGTGTTTCATCTCAGTCTTAAATCGACCCTAATGTTTGTTAATTGGTTGGTTCCCGCCCTTGCGGGCGGGATTTGAGGTTTATGTTCAACTGGCGTCAGTTACAGTAATACCGAAATTGGTAGCTGCAAGATCTACAGGTCCCTCAGTAGATGTCCTATAGGGGTGCGAGTATCCTGTATCCTGTGTTGCTTTGACATTGCCTACATAATTGTCTGGTACGTAAGCGTTCGGAACGTATCCGATGTAGACTGTAACGTCAATGTTCTTGGATGCCTCATTAGCAATTGCAGCCGTAACTTCGACGACTCCAGTGGTACTAGTTCCATCGAAAACGATGAACTTGTCGTTTGCAGCATCATCGCCATCAACATGCAACTGGAAGATATATGCAAAGTCTGCGCTTCCAATCTTGTTTGCATCATTGTATGCGTTGATTGTAATGTTTACTGCCGTAATCGGGTCACCTGTTTCGTTACTGATAGTCAGTACCCTGGGGGTGCTGTTGAGTTTGACCGCTTTGTATGTTTTTGCATATGCAGTCACATCTGTAGCAGCAGGTGATTCGCCACCGTCAAATCCGTATGCCCTCTTCTTTGCTGAATCATAGTAATCATATGTATCGAAGATGGTCTTACCGCTGGTTGAATCGGTGAAGATCGCATTGAAGTTGTCAGGGGTGACTGCCATGTACGCAAGGGTCTGCTCGTCGCCCTGGTTGTATGTACGGGCGGTACCGGTGAACGTTGCGTAACCTACGCCCGCGAAAAGCAGAGCGAGGACAACGATGGCAGTGATGCCCGCTACTATCTTTTTCTTTTGCATTGTTTCATCTCCTAGAAGATATACTATCGAAGACTCCTCTCAGCACCGATGCCGACGACAGCACGCAGAGTGCGGCCAGGGCGACCAGTGCGTCCTCTTTCGCGGATGAAGCCACGACACCAGTACTTGTACCGGCGACTTCCCCGTTCACGGACGGGTTCCCGTGTCCGGCCGTTTCGACCGAAACAGACTTGGGATCGGACACGCCGAACGTGCATCCGTCGAACCCGCAGAATTCATACGCTGAGAGAGCTGCATCTATGTTGATCGCCTGAAGAAGTATCGGGGAACGAAGACTCTTTTCGACGCTTCCCGCGTTACTGTCATTCATCTCTATCGATATCATGTAGTGCATCTCCGACAGGATAATAATTCAACCTTTTTGTACGATATTTAAGGCTTTGTAGATTATCTACATGAAGAGTAGGGATTATGTGCGATTTTTGTGAGTTTCACTCACTTTTTGGATTGATTCAGACGTGAATCATCATCGAAAAATCTTCAAAAATCACTCAGGAATATTCTGAACTGATGAATTGCGCATCCGCAGGGGGGCTTCCTTTAAGTCATAGTATTTAAAACTATCCTGCATCTAGGATTGTCCCACAATCGGCAGGTAATACAAAACGGATCGTTAGTGCGGGGAGAACGCAGCACGGTGACGTGATAGAACAGGGAAGGATCAAACATACCAAACTAACTTCAAATATTCGGATACGACACAATCCAAAAAATCTGGCCGAACAGCTCTTCGATCGTAATCGTCCTGCCGGTCGACGATGGACATCCAACCCGACAGAACACGGCCGAGTATTCGAGGAGTCTTACGATTACAGGAAGAATCATGATGTGCCAGATAGTAAAAAACCGTACGGCTCACATCGGTTTCTCAAGTATCACGAGTTCCGAACCCGCATCGAAGTCCGCCCTGTGGATAAGCCTCATGCCCCTTTCGATCAGGCGGTCGATGTACTGTTCCGCCGTAGGCAGCCAGCACCCACCGTATCTCTTCTTGCCCTTGCCGTCCCATGTGTTGAGCGACCATTCGATGTTCGAGATCTCGTCCGTGGTGGTCCTCTCGGTGTGCCTGCGGAGGATCAGCAATCCCCCCTTCTTCACCGAATCGAACACCCTGTCGCACATCCTTATGTCGGTGGTGGCCAGGTTGAACGACGAGAACACCACGTCGTAGACGCCGATGTCGTCCCTGTAGAAGTCTCCGGCGATGTACGTGATGTCCTTGCCGTACCTCCTGAAGTTCTCCTCGGCGATCCCTCTCATCATGGGCTGGTCGAACACGTACCCCTTGAGATTCGGATACCTGTGGCAGATGGCTATGGTGTACAGCCCGTGCCCTCCGGCGAGGTCCATGAACGTTCCGTATCTGGAGAGGTCGACGTGTCTGGCGATCTCGTCGACCACGGAACCTATTCCTCCGCCCATGCAGGATTCGCTGATGCCCCTCAGCCATCTCTCGCCCATGACCTGGTCGCGGGGGCGGTACTCCGGACCGTTCCTGAGACGGTCCTCCAGCACGTCCCATCTGTCCAATCTATCGAACAGCGTCTCCAGGTTGTTCTCCTGATAGGTGGGGGACGAAGGGTCGAGATAGAGCGCGGATGCCCTGCTGTTGACGTACGTATCGTTCTCCTTGATAAGGAGATCCAATTGTGCCAGACCTCCGCAGAGCATCTCCGTTAGGTCGGGATCGGTGTGTAATCTGAAACTCAATTCAGCCGCTCTGACCGGTACCGAGGTGAGTGCGAACAGGCCGAGCCTGACCGCCGCCCTTACCATATGGACGGAGGCGACTCCCCTCATGTATCCGCCCAGCTTCCCTCTTATGAAGTCGTCGCTGCGTATCTCCGGCGAACGGAGGAGGTCCTCGGGATCGTACTCACTCAAAGGGATCGCCCTCCCTCTCCCATTCGTCGTCCTTGCCAACGACCAGATGGTCGTGGATGTCATGCTCGTGGGCATGGTCGTGATCGTGATGGTGGTGCTCCGCATGCTCGTACTTGGCGGAGTACTTGGGCACCACCAACGGTACGCCCTTGTGGTAGATGATGTCCGACTCGATGCCGTACACCTCCCTGATGAGCTCCTCGGTGATGATCTCCGTACCGCCGTAGGCGAGTATCCTGCCGTCCTTGATGAACATCAGTCTGTCCGAGTAGTGCACCGCGAGGTTGATGTCGTGCATGGTCATTATGGTGCACATGCCCCTCTCGCGCACGATGTCCATTATCATGTGCATCGTCCGGTGCTGATTCGAGATGTCCAGATTGTTGGTGGGTTCGTCGAGGATTAGTACGGACGGCTCCTGGACGATGGCCCTGGCGATCTGCGCCTTCTGGAACTCCCCTCCGCTGATTTCGGTCATGTACTTAAGTGCCAGATCGTTCATCCCGAGCGCGTCGATGACATCCGAGACTTTCTTCAGGTCGGACCTAGTCGCACCCCAGTCGATGTACGGTTTCCTTCCGACGAGGATCGAATCGAACACGGACATCCTCGACGGCGGGACCGACTGCGGAACGAAGGCGATCTTCTTCGCCAACTCCCTCGAACTGAGCTGGGCTATGTCCGTGCCGTCGACGGTTATCTCTCCCGAAGAAGGCTTGTGGACGCCGCAAATGCACTTCAGGAAGGTCGTCTTCCCCGTACCGTTGGGGCCGAGTATGGATATGACCGTGTTCTCCTCGGATTCGAAGGATATGCCCTTCAGGACCTCGTTCTTACCGTATGAGAACCTGATGTCCTTGACTGAGATCATCTTCTCCTGTGCCCCCTGAGTAATATTATGATGAACATCGGTCCGCCTATGGCGGATGTGATTATTCCGACGGCTATGACCGTGCTGAATGCGAAGGATCCTACGACGTATGCGAGCAGGAGCACCAACGCGCCCACCACCATTGATCCGACGAGCACGAACCTGTTGTCGTTGCCTATGAGCCTCTTGACAATATGCGGTCCCACGAGACCTATGAACCCTATGATGCCCATGAAGGACACCACGGTGGCCGTGAGCACCGCGGAGAGGACAAGACCCAGTATACGGGTCCTCCTGACGTTCACCCCGACGCCTCTGGCGACATCCTCGCCGGATTCCATGGCATTGTAGTCCCAGCGCTTGTAGATGAAGTACATGGCGACCAGCAGCAGGACGAAGCCGATGAGGTAGAGGTTCTTCCAGGTGACCTTGCTGAGGCTTCCAAACTGCCAGAACACGATGGCTGACAGCTGGACGTCGTTGGCTATGTACTGCAGGAAAGCGAGTCCCGCAGAGAAGATCGCACTGATAGCGAGTCCCGCCAATACGATGGTCTCCGGGGTGCATTCGGTCAGCTTGACCAACAGCAGCATTATGCCCGTCGCCAGCATGGCGAAGGCGAATGCCACCAGCGTGACCATGAGCGGGTTGTCGATATCGACGTATGCGGCCGTCTGTCCTACGGTACGGCCACCGTTCATGAACAGAATCGCCAGTGCCGCTCCGAAGGCGGATGCGTTGGACAATCCGAGCGTGAAAGGCGATGCGAGGGGATTCCTGAGGATGGTCTGCATGACCGCTCCCGCGATACCGAGCGCGGCACCGGCGAATATGGCGGCTACAACCATGCGGAAGCGCAGGTCCCATACGACCGTGCTCTCCCAGGACCCGTCCTTGTGGAAGATGTAATGGATGATGTCCCCGATCGACAGTTCGGTATCGCCTAGGCTCATAGTGTAGAGCGATAGCAGTATCAGGGCAGTTATCGAACCTATGATGAACAGCCATTTCTTCTTGGAATATCTGCGATAACTCTCCTGTGTCTCGCTGATCTCCTCTTCCGTCTGAATCCTCTCTATCAGCATTCCTACACCGTATCTTCATTGGAAAAATAAAAGGGAAATGGTTTAAGGTTCATGCAGCCACGAGCTTATAGACTCCTCCGCTGTAACCAACAGTGACTTCCTTGAACAGAGGCATCTCCTGGCCGTTGGCCTCGGATTTGCCCGCGAAGAAGGTCGACATGTCCGTGAGCACGTTCGCACCGTGGGTTCCGTAGAACACCTGGAAGATGTTGTTGATCTTCTCTTTGAGCTGCGTCTCGGTGAGGGTTCCGTAGTTGAGATAGTTCACAACGTACGCGCTGGCAAGGGCACAGTCGTAGTTGATGCTGTCCCATACGATGGGCACGGTTATGTACATCTTGGGTGCGTCCGTACCGAGTCCGTACAGGTACTCGAGGGCACCCTGGCTGTTGGTCTCGGCGATCTTGTCCGAGGAGGATGGGTCGATGATGATCATGTCCTTGGGCATGGTGGTGAAAGCTTCGACGGTCAGGTCGACCTTGTTGGGACCTTTGTCGCCTGTGTAGGCGTTGGTGGAACCGGTGAGATCGAAGGGGATGTAGTTGGGGAATGTCGTGGTCAGCTGGTTGCTTCCGCTGATGGTGACTCCCGCCACGTAGATCTTTGTTGTGGACGTTCCCTTGAGCGACGCGATGTCGGCGATGATTCCGTTGATTCCGTCGATCACTTCCTTCGCACGGTCCTCCATCTTGAACAGCTTTCCGAGGAGGTTGATGTTGAAGGTATTGTACTCAGCGAGCTTTCCGTCGTCGCCGGTCATGAACTTCATCTGCTGGTCCTTGAGGACCACGATGGTGCAGCTCTTCTCCAGGATCTCGAAGTTGGCCGCCGCCTGGTTCCACTTGCTCTCGTTGGTGATGACGAGACTGGGCTCCTTCTTGGCGATGGATTCCACGGTCGCTGCCTCGAGCGCTCCGTCGGGATGGGACTGGGTTGCGACACTCAGCTTGTCGTAGGGGTAAGCGTAGGAGTATGCCCTTCCGTTCTTGTTGTCGGTGATGTCCCCCTTGTCGACCTCTATGACCTTGTCGGCGATGTCGAACATGGATGCGTATCTGAGAGGTCCGGCGTTACCGATGGTGACGATTCCCTTGTCCAGGTTGGAAGGTATCTTTACCTGCCTTCCGAGAGCGTCAGTGACGTCCCCTTCGGTCTTGTCCTTGTCATCTTTCGTCAGCATGAAGACGCCGATACCTGCAGCGACGACGATGATGACCGCGGCAATTGCCAAAATCGCATTGGATTTCATGATACGGTCAACCAATTAGTAATATTTATTTGTAATTCGTGTTACTAGGGGTAGGGGTATGGGTATATACCCAGCGGGGTTCGGTATGTATTTCACTCGAGGAAATCCAAGTTTCCTTCTTTGACCATCTTCTTATAGAATGCAGCTACCGCCTCGGAATGCGTCATCCCATTCTGCTCAAGGACCTCCTCCGCATCATGCACGAGGATCGGGTCCATACGTACATCAACTGCGGAATCCCTGAGGAGATTGGCGTTCCTCAGGCCGAGGGATTCGTAGATGTCCGCTATGTAACGGTTGTATCTCACGCCCTTCTTCCTCGCCTGTCCGCGGATGAGCTCGGTGGTGTTGGAGCCGTATTGCGATGCCTTCTTGGTACGATGTGCCAGCATCTGGAATCCGAGGTCAGATGCGATCGTTTTCAAAACGCTCTTCCTATCCTCTAGAGTGCTCGGTCTGAGCTCCGCGGGATCGACCTCTCCGACCCTGCGGACCACCTCCTCGTCGAGATACGGATAGAACAGTCTCTTCTTGAAACGGGATGCGATGGACAGCTCGCAGGGCATGGAGACCTTCATCATCCTCTCGATACCCCATGTCCTTACGGCCTCGTATTCCGCATCGTCATCGTTGACGGAGTTTGCGCACCCTCCGAAATACTCGTCGGACCCCTGACCGCTGATGATCACCCTCTCGTCTGCTTCGCGGCATACGGTGAAAAGCTGCAGGTCGTAGGATATCGTGAACGGGTCGCTGACCTTCGTGGCGAGTATGAACTCGCGTATGGTGTCCTCTATGTCATCCTCGGATATCCTACATTGGACCCATGGGATTTCCAGCTTTTCGGCGAGCTCCCGACCGGCGGCCACGTCGAAGGAATCGTCGGTACCGCAGGTGTAGCAGGTGACCGATCTGGCGTATCTCGATGCCAGCGCCGCCAGCAGTCCCGAGTCCATCCCGCCGGAGAAGGCTATGCCCACACGTTTCCCCTCGCAGGACCTGCGGACGGATTCCTCGATGGATCTGCAGAGTTGCTCGTATGCCACCATACCCTTCACCAGTGAATTACGCGTCATAGAAAGTTGCGTATACTTACAAATATTTCCTCGATTTGGGTTTCCCATAGACGGCTTTTCGTAATAATGATTCATGAGATTCTGTGACAGGCCGAAGAGTTCACAGTATTCATCCTGCCCCACATCCGCGATAATTCTGGACAGTTTCTCGTCCGACACGGTGCGGTTCTTCTCATTGAAGGTGGCGATGAAAATGTCACCTTCGACGGTTTTTCATATATTACTGGCTTGATTTGTTTCTAAATTATTTTGTTGTAATTTTTTGCAACGAAATATTTTGTTTCTTTTTTTTGCAATTTTTGATAACTATAAATACGGCGTTCACGATTAAAGGTCATGGACGGATTCATCGGAAGAGAGAGGGAGCTTGCACGCCTGGAGAATCTCTATCGCAGTGGTAAGTTCGCCGCATGCGCCATATACGGCCGCCGTCAGATCGGGAAGACAACCCTGATGTCCGTATTCTCTTCGGGGAAGAGGGCCGTGGTTTTCCAGTTCTCCAAAGGCTCTGCATATGAGAATCTGAGCCATATGGGCATAGTCATCGGCCGTTTCCTTGGTTCAGAACCCTTGCATTTCGAATCCATGTCCGAGGCGATGGATCGGCTGGGGACTATCTGCAGAAAGGAGAAGACGTTGGTCATATTCGATGAAATCCCGTATCTTGCGCATGCGATACCTGATGCCATGTCCATTCTTCAGAGATTCATGGACCAGAGCCGTGACAGCACGGAGACCATGGTATTGATCTGCGGATCATCCATCTCCATGATGAAGAAGGAGACCGAGGATTATGACAGTCCGCTCTACGGCAGATTCCCGAACCGCATAGAGCTCGGTCCATTGTCCTTGAAAGAATGCATGTCCTTCCACCGCAGGATGAGTGCCGAGGATGCGGTAAGGGTTTACCTCACCGTCGGGGGCGTCCCTGCTTACCACCGCATCATGGACGGTGAGTCCTACGGGTCGTGCATAAGGAAATGTTTCCTCGGTCAGGATGCGCCGCTGTCCGATGAAGCGGCCGCGGTGGTGGAGGGGGAAATGAGTCCAGCCGATGTCCACTCAGGGATACTGGCATGTCTCGCCGACGGGAAGAGGTACCAGAACGAGATTGTCGACGCACTCGGGATATCGAAAGGGGTCTGCAGCAGATACATGGGCAATCTCAAGGCCACGATGATGGCCGGCGAGCTCCAGCCTATGCTGACCGCCAGGAAGAGGCCGTACCTCATAACAGACGGGCTGCTGGCATTCAGTTACGCAATATTGAGGAAATATCAACCGATCCTCAAATCAGATGACACCGCAAGGACGTACAGGCTTATGAAGAAGGACATAGACACTTTCCTGGGCAGGAGATTCGAACTGTTGTGCAGGCAGTACGTGTCATCCTCGTACCAGACCGTAGCCGTCGGTTCGTGGTGGGGGCGCGTCGATGGTGTGGATACCGACATCGATGTTGTGGCCGAAGTATACAATTCGGACGATCTCGTGATAACCTTGGCAGGCGAATGCAAGTTCAGGAATGAACGTGCCGGGGCAGGCATCGTCTACGAACTCGAAAGGAAGTTGATATCCGCCAGGGCCGGACCGAACGTCAGGATGGCGGTGTTCTCTATAGGCGGTTTCAAAGAGGAGCTGGCGGAGTATGCGTCAGATCGCGGTGTCCTCCTGATCGGTACCGACAAGCTCATCGGGGACACGGCGCCCGACCGTATCTGAAACTGTTTCATCAGTCATCTAGGAAATCGATGTTCCTTTCCCTGACCATCTTCCGGTAGAACGCAGCCATGGCTTCAGAACCTGAGTTTGACGGATAGAGCATTTCTCTGTCTGTCAGACTCAGGTTGCGTTACCAAGAACTTCATATTTCGCCAACGTTATCTCTCCTAGATGTGGCAATGTGATATTTCTTTGTTTTTTCCGTTAACGAAATAAAACTTTCATTTTTGTAAAGTTTTATCGCCTTAGAATTTAAACCCGTCCCCAAGAAGAAAATCATTGACCAGGTGCAGCATTATGATTCCGGATCTGTCGATTTGTATAGGGTCCATCGATATGATGTACTTCGGATAGTTGTCCCTGATTTTAAGGAATGGGGCTTCCTCCCTTTCCTCGGTCTTCTGAGAATCCATGAGATACGTTACCTGTACGTACGCCGTATGTCTCCCGTCGGATACGACGAAATCTGCTTCGCAATCCCTTAGTTTCCCGACCTGCACATCATATCCCCTGGAATTGAGTTCGTTGAATACGATGTTCTCCAAAAGATGTCCCATCTGGATGTCGTGTCTGCGTTTCGGATAGGATGTGTACAGGGAAATGTCTGCAACATATGTCTTGTAATGGGTTTTCAAGGCCTTCTTCCCGGAGATATCGAACCGCATACACTTATCGACCAGTTTGCTTGCGAAAATGACTTCGAGATACCTATTCACCGTATTGGGATTGGTCCTGATATTCTCGGAACGGAGATACTTCGAGATCGATGTCGAAGAGATTTCGGCACCCGGCGTGGAAAGCAGATAATCCAAAAGCTTGCTCAGTAAGGTTTTGTTTCTGATTTTCTTGCTTTTTAATACATCTTTATTGATGGTCTCTTCGATGACAGACCGTATGTAGCGGGTCCTGTTCTCCTGATCGGTGTAGGTTATGCCCTTGGGATAACCCCCTGTGAATAGATACTCCTGAAATAGGTCGGTATTTGAGTAAGATATGCCATTCAGCGTATAGAATTCCTCTATCTCACTCAATGAGAACGTGAATATTCTGAATTCTATGTAGCGACCGGTCAATTTTGTTACCAACTCCCCGCTCAAGAGATACGAATTCGAACCTGTGATGAAAACCGATACGCCATCATTGCGGTATGCATTGATCAGGGGCTCAAACCCCTTCACGTTCTGAATCTCATCTACAAACAGGAATCTGTCCCCTTTGCAATTCCTGAACCCGTCGTCTATCAGTTTTTCCAAAGAATCGGGAGTGCGGATCCTCAGGTTTTGTTTACTGTCCAGATCTATATACACGATCGATTTCTCGACTTTTGTATCAGTACCGAGATCGTCCATTATCTGTTTCATAATTGTAGATTTGCCGCATCTGCGAGCCCCTGTCAGGACCTTGATTATATCCTTGTCATTGTAAAATGGACGGATTTTAGAAAGGTATTTTTCCCTCCTAAGTTCTTTCATAGATTTTAGTATATAAAGTAAGGATATAAAACTTTCATAATCAGAAAGTTTTGTATTTTGAAAACAAACACTTTGAAAAACTTACGTGCTTTTACGTACTTTTTTCAGTCTGACCTTGACACTTCGTGACAATTGAACGGAATCCGGCCCATTTGCCACTTGCGGATTTGCATAGCGTCCGCTGCCGGACATCCGTGAATGCAACGAACAGGGAGACGGGATGCAATGATGCCCGTACGATGTCAGCACCTGTTATTTTAAAATTCTATAATTGAACTGTTAAACATAAGTTTCCCGTGAGAAGTACCATCACTGTTAAGGGATGTTTAATATGCTCGGAGAAAAATTGGACACTATGCTTATCAAAAGAGAGGCCGGGACGTCGTCCGGAACGTCCAAGGTCAGAATGATCGTGACCATCGCCTTCGCGGTCTTCGCCGTAGCGGCCGCCGCGGTGATCATCGGAACGATCTCCTCGGACAGCTCGGATGCCGCCGTGAACGATACCTTCGACATAGGCAATCTGACATACACGGTGACGAAGGAAACGGAAACTGCCAAAGAGGTGTCCGTATCGGCATCCGCGGCGTTCCCCACTACAGGGGACCCCGTGGCCGTGGTCATACCTGCCACCGTGACCAATGAAACGACCAGCATCACATATGATGTCGTCAGTATCAAAGCGAACGGTTTCCAGGATAAGGATCTGCTCTCCAGTGTCGATCTGGGCAGCGTGAGGTCCATTGGATACAGTGCATTCAGTCAATGTGACGGACTCACCGCAGTGAACATCCCTCTATCCGTTACATCCATAGGACATTCGGCATTCCTCATGTGCAGCAATCTGACAACCCTGACCATAGCCGATTGGGAATCCCCGAACGAGGATCAGAAACTCACCATCCCTCAGAGTTGCTTCTCAAACACCAAGATCGCCGCATTGACAATACCGGATAGGGTGATTTCGATCGGCAACTATGCTTTCAAAGATACGAAGATCACTCAACTCGTCATACCCGCCAATGTCACTTCGATCGGCGATTACGCATTCCAATATGACAAACTCACCCAGCTCACCATACAGGGTATGTTCAACACCGACGGATCCAACACGAAGAAACCGTTCTACGGAGCGGGTTCAGCCAACGGTTTCACGGTGACGATCGAGGCGGATGCGAACGACGATGTCACTCTCTCAAACTACATCTTCGCCGGGAGCAACATCTCCTCCCTGGTATTCAGCGGCAGATCGCTGAGCGTCGGCGCCAATGCGTTCGATGGCTGCACCCGTCTGCCCCAGATGCCCTCATCTGTCGTATCCGTATCCGAGAGTGCGTTCAAGGGCTGCACCCTGTTCAGTTCGGTCTCCCTGACCAACGAAATGACGGTGGCACAGGGCGCATTCGAGAACTGCACGGGAATAAGGACGATCACCACGGAAGGAGCGGTGACGCTGGGTGCCGATGCGTTCAAGGGCTGCACCGGACTAGAGTCCGTCGTCCTCAGCAGCGGAACGGTGATGGCCGATGCCGACACCGAGAATTTCGCATTCCCCGGATGGACGTTCCGCGATTCGGGCGGTGCCATGTCCCTCGGGGAGTCGATCAAGGGCCATTCCTATCAGAGGATCGATGCATCGGTGCTCGGAATCGTCTATACCGTATCATTCGATGTCGGCGGTCTCGCGACGGCCATCGACCCCCAGACGGTGACCGTCGGCAGTACGGTCACCTGTCCGACCACCGGGAACACGCTTCCCGGACTCGACACCACCTACTATGTATTCGACGGCAAATGGCACACCGTCAGCGCATCCGGATCCGAATGGTCCTTCGACAGCGGCGTCACCGGCGACATGACCCTGTACGCAGGGATCTCCGGAATCCCGTGCCGTCTGGAACTCAACTCCTGCGGAGGGACCCCGGTCAACCCCATCATGGAGATCCCGTACGGCACCGCCATCGGGGACATCGAGATGATAGAGATGACCTGGACGGGATATGACTTCCTCGGGTACTTCACGGAAGCAGAAGACGGGACGAAGGTTGTTGACGCTGAGCTCAACATCATCAGCGGCATCGACGGATGGACCGTCGGTGGCAAATGGGTCAATATCGAGAACGGACAGAAGCTGTATGCACAGTGGAGAGCGCATACCTACACCCTGACGATAAAGGACTCGAACGATGCCACAGTCGGTTCGGGTACGATCATCTACGGCGGCAACGAGATCGAATGGGTGAGCGAACCCGTACCTCCTGCACATCATTCCATCGAGGGCATATACACATCCTCGGCGATGACGACCAAGGTCATCGGTGCCGACGGCAAGACCCTGGAATCCGTCATAGGATGGACGGACGACACCAGGGCATGGTACAAGACAGAGGACAGTGTCCTGTACCTCAAATGGGAACCGTCGAAGACCGAACTCACCCTTTCGAAGAACAACGGGGACCTCGGATCCGACGACGGTTCCGCATGGGCGGTGTACGGCAGCGGCCTGACCGATTACGACAGCGCCACGAGATACGGCCATACGCTCCTCGGTTACTTCACCGAGGCCATCGGCGGCACCAAGAGCGTCGAGGGGGACAGATCCCTGTGCGCGGGCACGGCATACACCGATTCCGACAAGAAATGGACGGGTACAGATGCTTCGCTCACCCTCTACGCCCACTGGGAGGCCAAAACCTACACGGTGACCATCGACGCGGCCGGAGGGACCGGTTCGTACCAGTTCCAGGTCACGTTCGGCACCACCAACGATGTGCCGGACTTCACCGACAGCTTCTCGAAGACGGGCAACCACATATCGTGGAGGATCGTCGACAATAAGAACACGGAGGTCATCAGCCATGAGGTCGTGGTCGCGACCGGCGAGAACCAGTATCATTTCGTCAGACACAACATGTACATCGACGACGACATGAGATGGGTGTTCCTGGACAATCTGACGCTCTACCTCACCTGGAGTCCCAACGTATACAACGGGATACTGAGTGCGGACGGCAAGGGTACCGACGGTTCCTTCGAGATCACCTACGGATTCAACACCCTCAACGTGACCCATGCAACAAGGGTCGGTTACGACAACGCCGGATACTTCACGGAACCGAACGGCGGAGGCATCTACGCGCTGACCGGAAACCTGGAGTCTACGTACTACATAGCGCACAACCTCCCCGGCCTGACCGATGCGGACGGCAAATGGATCTATGCGGGTACCGAACCCGCGACGCTCTATGCCACGTGGACGGCCCAGGCCTTCCCCATCACCATCGACAAGAACGGAGGAGAGACCGACGGATGGTACCAGGCGTCATACATGGCAGACCACATGATCGTCGTCGCTGACGTCGTCAGGGCGGGATACAAGCTGTCAGGAATCTACACCGATGCCGATTGCACCGAGGCGAACCAGCTGGCGGACAAGGACGGAAGGTTCCTGAACAAGACCATCGACGGCATCATCCAGGACGGAAAATGGATCTGCCTGATCAATGACAAGAGATTCTATGCCAAATGGGAGATCGCCAATGTGCCAGTCATCGACAACGGCTCTACGATTGCTTTCAGCGACGACACCGCGGAGACGGTGGTCATCGTGATGTCCACCATAGAATCGTCCATGGCCGACGCGAGCAAGACCGAGGTCGTGGTAAGAGGCGACGGATGGAAGATGGACATCCCGAAGGAGATCCTCTCCGGAGTATCGGGCAACGTGTCCGTCGGAGCGAAGTCCCTGACCTCCGCAGACATCGAATCGCTTCCGGCGGATGTCAAAACGATCCTGACCGGCAAGACGGTGTACTCGCTGAGCCTCTCCGACAGCAACGGTGCGATATCGTTCAACGGGAGATCGGTGACGGTAAGCCTGCCCTACACCCTCAAGGAGGGGGAAAACGCTTCCGACGTGAAGGTGTTCTTCATCAACGCCGAGAACAAGGCGGAACAGGTCGATGCCAGGTACGACGCGGATACCAAGTGCGCCGTGTTCACCACGACCCACTTCTCCACCTGGTACGTGGATGCCACCGCCGACGGTTCGGGATCCA
>JAEEGH010014768.1_pt1 | contig 17082 bp, 17 predicted proteins | sample 9134181 | NCBI WGS metagenome assembly JAEEGH01 (sample SAMN16246544, study PRJNA631951) | gut metagenome | biome: gut microbiome; feature: rumen; material: DP-attached | host: Bos | place: Iran: Karaj | collected 2018-10
ACGCATCCCCTCTTCTGGTCCACTGAACCAAGGATGTGGAAGAATTGGCTTACACTTTCCAGCTCTGACTCGCCTGATACGGAATTCATTCGAGTGAAAGCCGCTTTCACAAAACGGGATGTAGATGATAAATCCCCAGGCAAGCCGATGGCTCCCATGCCACGGCTATACTGTTGCAAGGATAAGTTTTTAGCAAAACTATTTTGAGCTGGCTCAGTAGATAGCGCCATATATTTGTTTAACTCAAATAACTGAATATCAAAGGTTGGATTATTAGTCATTACACCAACAGGATTATCGTAAATGCAAAGCCCCTCTTTAGTTTGCTCCACTACTATAGACTCAGTTTTATCAGATATCATCCAGTGAAGCGGAGATAAAGGAAGCTGCTCGCTATAGTTCTCATTAATGAGATTTATTCTTTCAAGCAATGTTCTAGCTTCATTCACAGAAGCGCACTGCCCCAATATCCATGGAATAAACTCGAAGGGAGCAACGTTATCTTTGCCAGGATTCATTTCCTTGTAATCTGCATTGCCAGGGAAGTTCAGCCCTGCCATACCAACGCCTTTTTCATTGATTGCATCATAAAAAAGCGGATAATCATCCACCACAAATGCCATTCCAATCAGCGCATAATGACTGTCTAAATCATTCTGATGCCTAATAGGGAACCTATAGTTCCTAGGCATGATAGTTACTGTCTCGTGATAAGAAAACTCCAAATCCAGGTTTCTACCAAAGTAATGATCTTTGCTATAGTATGTTGCTGCAGTACACATAACTCCCCCTCCTTTATCGCTCTTCCAATATCCTACTTATGTCTATAGTAACTAATTCTATACAAAATAGCCACATAAAGAAGCAGAGGAAAATATCCTCTGCTTCTTTGGAGATATTGAAGAAAGAAATGATTATTTAACTAAGACTAGTGTTTCATATGCTGCCAAATCTAGTTCACCTAATACTTCCCCACCAGTATATAAATTAATCAACGGTTGCTTTATATTTATTGTCTGTTCATCCTTGCTATAATTCAGCACAAAAATATATTCTTTATCATCCTTTGCGCGCACGCACAATTCACATGTCTCTGGCAATGATACTACTTCATCGTAAGGTGAACATACATTAAGCATCTCAAAGAAAGCCTGTGCTGTAGACCTGTTAAAGCATCCTCCAAAATAGTATGTTTTTCCTTTACCGTATTCGTTCTCAATAAGTCCAGGAACGCCTTCGTAATAGCTTCCAACATATTTTCCTAAAACTTTCGCATCACCTATCGGTGCAAGTTCATCATTAAAAGTTGGCGCTTCAAATACTTTTCCTGAAACATCGACATAAACATTTTCATCTTTGCCTACAAGAGTGTGTTCCACTACATCTGTTCCTGTTAATTCTCGTAAAAGTCCCGGTAAAAGTTTCTGTGTACATACTCCATTATCATTCTTTTGACCAGCTCGGCATCCAAGTACCAGAATTCCTCCGTTCTCAACATACTCTGTCAAAACTTTTACTTCACTCTCAGTAACGATGACTGCATGTGGATAGAATAATACTTTATACTTTGATAAATCATTTACCGTTGTATGATTATGAATATATACATAATCTATAGGTGTATGGGTGAACTGTGAAGCTTCGTATATACCCATTTTACTTGCATTTTCAATTTTTCCATGCCAAGCATCTAATTCAGAATCAAAAATATTATTATATGTTTCAATTATACCTATTTCAGCCTTATACTTGCTTCCAGCCAAACAAGACATCTTCACAAATTTATCGTGAACATCCGTAAGTTCTTTTTTTCTCCGGTTATCGCGTCCACTGTAATCTAAAATACCATGCCAATAGATTTCTGTTCCAAATGTACATGTTCTCCATCTAAAATAACAGACAAAATCTGCTCCATGGGCTACGCTTTGCATTGTCCAAAGCGTAAGCTGCCCCGGCTTTGGAGTTGGAGCTGCCATAGCTGTATTCCATCCATGAGCCCCTGCTTGCTGCTCCATTATTCCATAGTTACCATTTACAGCTCGAACTTCATCTTGGAGCATCGACCAATGTCTATCTTTCAACACACTTTCCGCTATGAAATGGGAATCTATTCCATGTGCCATATTTGGATATGAATCATAGGTGATAAAATCAAGACTTTCTCGAGTCATTCTGTTGTTATCAAGATTTCCAAATAAGCCATTGGTTGTTATAAAATCGCCTGGTTTAATATATTTTCTTAGAATATCGCTTTGCATCTTAGCCCATTTGCAAGCACTATCAGATACAAAACGTTTGTAATCAAGTACCTCATGAGGATTTGTACTATTACTAAGGGTTGTTCTAGGAACATATACCTCTCCCCATGATGTATATGTCTGATTCCAAAATACTGTTCCCCATGCTTTGTTCAATTCAGAAATAGTCCCATATTTCTGCTTCAAAAATTCTCTGAATGCCACAGTGTCGCTTTCGGAATAGAATTCGTTCATCTCGCAATTAATCTCATTATCGATTTGCCATCCGATAATCGCAGGATGCTTTGCATAATGATCAGCCATTCGCTCAACGATATTTTTGGTATAGCGCTGATAAATGACAGAATTATAATTATAATGTCTTCTTGCTCCATGCCTATATAAAACGCCATCCTGTCTAGCATTCAACACTTCCGGATACTTATCAGTAAGCCAAGCAGGTGGAGTTGCTGTAGGCGTGCAGAAAATAACTCTCATATTTTTCTCTAAGCATAAATCGAGAAACTCGTCAAAAAACTCCCAAGTGTACTCTCCTTCTCTTGGCTCAAACAAGTTCCAAGCAAACTCAGCAACACGTATAAACTCAATTCCCATATCCTTCATTCTGTTCAAATCATCATTCCACAATTCTTTTTCCCAGTGTTCAGGATAATAATCAACCCCCATAATAAGTCGATCATTGTTCATTAAAAAACTCATATATATCCCCCTTATTCTTTTACAGCCCCTGCTGTAAGACCATCCATAAAGTATTTAGATGCACATAAAAAGGCTACCAATAATGGAAGTACTGCGCATGTGCTTGCCAACATCATAGCTCCATAATCCGTACCTCTATCGCTGACCATCGTTCTAAGCATAAGAGGCAATGTCTGTAACCTTGGGCTTTTTAATATCATCATTGGCTGCATGAAGTCATTCCAGATATTTACAAAATTCATGATACCTAGTGATGCATAAGCCGGTTTGAGAATAGGCGCTACAATCCTAAAGAATATTGTCCACTCTGAGCAACCATCTATTCTAGCTGCTTCAACTAGCGACACCGGAACATTATTCTTACAGTATTGACGCATCCAATATATTCCAAAAGCATTTGCACAATTTGGAATGATTAGAGCTCTAAAAGTATCAACCCAATGAAACTTACTCATCATTATGTACCAAGGAATAATACCAGCCGTTGCAGGAATCATCATTGTTCCTAACAAGATTGCAAATAGCACTCCTCTTCCAGGAAAGTTATATACTGCAAATGCATATCCTCCCATAGAGCAAAACAGTAATACCAATAGCACATATGAGCATGTGATTATTAAACTATTCTTGAAAGCCACCAAAAAATCTACTGAAAGATTCATATTGGTGAAGTTTTCTACCAAATTCTTTCCAAAGGTAAAAAAAGGAGGGAAAGAGAATATTTCTTGTGTTGTTCTAGTCGACATTACAAACATGTCGTAAAAAGGCAAAAGCATTATAGCTGCAACCAACAAAAGAACCACATACAAAATTATTGTTTTTATCTTCATTTTGCCCCTCCTCTTCTGCATGCTCTCGCTGCTTTAGCCATTTCTCTTCTCTGTCTTTTAACTGCTTGATCAGCTATATAGTCTGGATCACTTTTGTCTAATGTGCCCTTGTTTACAAGAATCGAAATAAGCACAATCATGGCTGTTATGATGTAGGCTACAGATGATGCATAACCATATAGATTTCCGCCCTGTGGGGCCTTACTCAACAAATATGTCATCAATGTTAATCCACCATTGTTTATACCACCTTGCCAGTTTTGACCTGTCAAAATGAATGGTTCTGTAAACAAATTAAACATACCAATTGTAGATTGAATAACCGTAAATACGATTATTGGTTTTATAAGTGGAATACAGATTTTAAATAAAACCTGTACATTATTTGCACCATCAATCCTAGCCGCCTCGTATACATCATTATTAATTCCTTGCATACCCGCTAGATAAATAACCATATTCCAGCCAATCCATTTCCATGCAAACATAACTATTACGGCCACTTTTATAAGCGAACCATCTCCGCCAAGCCAATTAACTTTTTCACCGCCAAAAAGCGTTACGAACCAGTTAATTACTCCATAGTTATTACCAAACATCTGTTGAAATACAATACTAATTGCAACAGAACTAGTCACCATTGGCATAAAGTATATGGTCTTAAAAATATTCTTACCTTTAACAAGCTTTGAATTTAAAATATAAGCTAATGTCAATCCGCCTAATAAAATTGGAATATGCGCTATTATCCCTATTACTAGTGTATTTTTTAATGCTTTCCAAAAAAGTGGATCTTTAAAGACATTAAGATAGTTTTCTATCCCAATAAAATGCATTTGGGATAACCCATCCCATCTAAAGAAACTAAGATAAAAACCGAAGGCTATAGGAAATAGCCCAAATATAGCAAACAGAATAAAGAAAGGAGCTATATATACATAAGCCACTTTATATTCTTTCCACACTTTACGTATACTCATACGCTATTCACCCCTTTTTTTAACAGGGGCAAAGAACTCGCCCTGCCCCTGTTTCCAATACATAAACTAGTTATTACTCTCCGTCCCAAACACCAGCATCTTTTAGCGTCTGAATCTGTTGCTGTTTAATCTCCGCAGTTGCAGTCTCTATATTTTCCGCCAACAAACTACGTATTTCTTCTGCTGTCATGCCTTCCTGTAAACCTTGATTTACTGATGTAAAAATCTGTCCTTCTGCTGTTGTATCCATCTGAGTTGTATAAACAGGCTCAAGTTCTGTAGCTATTTCAGCCCATAACTTTTTAGTCTGCTGTCCTCCAAAGTAATCATCACCTTCATCATATAAAGCATCTTCATATGCAGGTGTATATGCTGGGAAATAATCTACAGCCTCAAACATATCATTCTGACCACTTGCTGTTGCCAACATATACGAAACGAACTTCCATGCAGCCTCCTTATTCTGGCTTTGCTCTGGAATAACTAAGAATGAACCGCCCCAGTTCTTTGCACCTATATTTGCTGGGAGATTGCAAACTGCCCAATGTCCTGCGCCATCTGGATCTATATCAGTCTTTAGGAAACCTCCGAACCAGCATCCATTTGGAACATAGGCAATAGAGCCATCCGCATATGCTGCATATGCTTCTGTAGACCACATATCAACCTGCATATCAAGACCTTCTTCTCTCATCTTGATAATTGTGTTGAGGCAGTCTATATCGCCGTCTCTTTCTAACTGAAGATTCAAGTCTTCATCATAATAATCTCTATTTTGGAATAACAACTGATACAGATATGAGCCATCTGCCATGAACCAATGATTATCATCAATTGCACCTACAGCCTCTGCAGCCTGGAGTACACCATCCCAGGTACTCATTAACTCTTCAACCGCTTCTGGGTCAGTAGGTAAACCAGCTTCTTCAAACACATCCGTTCTATAGAATGCTGTTGCTGGACCTACATCCCATGGAATAAGTCTCATTGATGAACCATCGTCAGAGATACATTGATCCCATTTAAAAGATACAAAATCTGATGCATAATCAGATGCTCCAAACTGATTCAGATCTGCTAATGCAGCTGAATTTCTATACTGAGCTACATAAGCACCTTCTACCATAGCTACGTCTGGTGCCCCCGAACCAGCCGCAAGGGATGTTTGAAGATTCTGATGATGAGATGTGGTATCTGTAAACACATACTCTATCTCAATGTTTGGATATAACTCATGGAAACCTTCCTCCGCCGCTTTAAAAGCATCGTCTCCTGATGGCCATCCTCCTACAGTAATTGTTACAGTGTCGGATGATGAATCACCTGAACCATTGCTTCCTGTATCACTTGAACTTCCGCAGCCAATCATTGCTGCCGCCATGGCAGATGCCATAACTAGTGATACAACTTGTTTTGTTTTCTTCATTGTAAAAACCTCCCTCTTCTTCATCTATTTCTCAGACTTTATTGTCTGTAGAAAACTATTTCTTCCCCCTTATATCTTTTACAGATTCCCCCGCTGTAATTCTTATAGGTTGTTTTGCATAATAATGTATCTTCTTGTGTTCTATTCGGTCCAATAACAAATTTGCCAAATTGAATCCAAATTGTATTGGTTCTGGTGATATGCTTACCGGCTTCGGATAAGCGATTTTTCTTCGTTCTATTCCATCAAAACTCACTATTGATAAATCATCTGGAATTTTCAGACCACTTCGTTGTAATTCATTCATAAAACCAAGTGTATATTCATCGTTGAAGCAAATAACCGCTGTAGCATCTAATTGTCTATCAAGAAATATACGTGCTGCTATTCTCCCCTTGTCTGCATAAGTTTCCTCATTGTATATTTCATCATCTTCACCTGCATCAATATTTGGTTTTTCTAAGGCCACTGTAGAAGAATATGGTGGAAGCGTTACATCTAAAAAGTAATCTTCCAATCTATCCCCAAACACCTCCTTCATTGTTCGCTTCCAAGTCAGTCCCCTTAAATCAACACTGTTGTCTGCAAATGCGTATTGACTACCAAATGCTATTTTCCTGTGCCCACGTTTTCTCAAATAATCTATAGCCTTATTCATTGCATCTTCCATATCCCACTCAATAACTGGAATTGAAACCGGATGACTTTTAGCAATTCCAAAACTTGCACCTACGACTGGTAAGTGATAGTTCTTTCCATAAGTCTCACAATATAAATCTGTGAAATAATTATTCTGTAGAATGATTCCATCTATTAAGGCGTCTTTGATATTGTCAAATTTAAGGTTGGCATTAAGCAGAGCCATGTATCCCCTTGCCTTGGCAGCCTTTACCATTCCGTAATACAGTTCGACATTAAATGCATTGCTCAAATCCTTACAGTAAAATAGAATCTGCTTTGTCCTTTTCTCTTCCAAGGATAATGTCACCGGATTTCTAACATATCCAAGTTCATCTGCAACACGTAATATATCCTCCTTTTTTTGAGCTTCAACATAACCACTATTGTTTAACGCCCTTGAAACTACTGATATGGATGTACCTGTAATTTCAGCTATTGTTTTTCTTGTTACTTTTTCTCCCAATTCATTGCCCTCCATCCAGTTATTTTGCGCCACACAACAAATTGGTTTGTTCTTTACACCTCTATTATTTGCCATCTAAAATGTGGTCGCAATCTGCTATTATGTGGTCATTCGTCCACACGACATATTTATATATATAACCTCACATTATCCTTGTTTACAACGATATTTTTTCTCATGTAGCACTCATAATTTCTGTAATATCAGGATATAATTGCTGATAAAAGAAAAATGTGGTCGCGTGACCACATTTTTTATCTATTATTTTTAGGGGTAATCAACAGCTTTTCATTTCAATCCATTTGTAACACGTAACATAGGGTCAAGCACCAATGTCTTCCTATATCTACTTTCGATACAAAGGAATCCCCCTAGCCATAATTCCTCTTTTTTCTACGTTAGTTATTTCCCAAAGCCTGCGTGCCAAACATGAATATTACCTACATAGCTTCTATTCACCTACTATTTTTCCATTCCTCAACCATTTTCTTGGCTTCATCGCTTGATACTTCACCTTTAGAATAAAATTCTTCTAATATCAATGTAGCAAGTTTAATTAACTGAGTATCAGTAAAATCATTGATTAGTATTGATTTATCTAGACTATTAATAGTGTCTTCTATATCTTCCATACTAACATAATTACCAATATCGGAATGTCTATATGTATAACCTGATTCCTTAGTATTTGCCCATGTTCCGGCACGTTTTGCTACATACTTTAGTTTTGCTATTTTATCTTCTGCAAAAAGTATCTTCAAATAGTTTTCATAGTCCTGTTTATCTTTATTACGCCAATAGAATTCGATTGTACTAATATCATTTTCTAAATGAATAGCTTTGTTTTTAGCCAACACTTTTATTCTTTCATAAAAATTATTTTCTACTATTGGTAAATCAACAATCGAAACAAGTTGCTTCATGGTATTATCTTTTGGGTTCTCTCCTATTTTTCCGTATGCCTCTAGTAATTCGATTACCTTTTCACCTATAGCCTCAAGCTTTGCCTCATCAGCTTTAGCCATTCTGTCGCACAGATAGTTACTCCTTTCAGTCTCTGATAATCGAATATACAAATCATCGAATATAGATTTGGCCCGATAGCTATCTCTTCCTCGTGAAAATAAATTGCCTGTGTCAACCCATAGACGTGTCTTAAATGATAGCATAATATCCATAAACATCTCAGTTCTTTCATCTGGAATTTCACTATCAATAGCCTTCAGTTCATCCAAGAAGTACCCTATGCCTTGCTCATTAATCAGTTGTTCAATTATTTCTTTGATTTTATTCTCATCCAAATCTTTTACAATACGAATCATCGTATTTCTTGATATTGGTAACGCCTGAACATCCATACCCAGATATAATTCCAATTTGTCCCTTGCCGATATGCGATTAAAAGCCCTTAGCTCCGACTCATCATAAAGGCCTCCACTCGATGTATATTCACCTATATGGGTAGCAAATGATGGGAATAATGCTGCCACACATGTCATGGCCCATTTTACATCCGATGTGATTCTCTGTAATTGATCTTCATATCTTTTTCGTATATCATCCGGTTTCATACCATAAGTATCTGCATAATGCATACCCCCGCCACACAATGAATACATATTATTTATAATCCATTTGTACAGCTCCGGTTCTTTCATTTCTATCGCAGATAAAGCAATTATATCTTCAATGCATATTTCATTTTTCAAAAGATTTATTTTAAATGATGAAATATTAATTAATCTATTAATGTCCCTTAAATTATTTATGCAATGTTCGACACAATTTGAATAAATAAATTGCCAGTACCTACTATCGACTTCATTACCTACACCTACTTCCACATTTAGTTTATTAAATAAAATTTCGCTTAGTTTTTGATTAAATATTTCAGGTACTGAAATCGGCACTTGAACGATTTTTTCAATGTAATCATATCCATTTCCTGTTTGAACATCTTCAAGCGCCTTAGAAACAACTTCATCATCCATAAGCAATATATATGTAATATTTGAAAAGTCCGCCACTTGCTTAACTAATTGAAAAATATTTCTTATACATGCTTTGTCTAAACGATCAATGTCATCTATTACAACAATAATTCTTTTATCTAATCCTAATAGCGCTGTTTCTAGTTTTTCCTTTCTATCTGCAACGGTGTGCTCTCTAGATAAATACCTTCCCAGGTTATCCGACAGAAGCATCCCTGCTTTCGCAAGTATACCTCCAACCTTCGGAACTGGTTTTAGTAATAGAAATGTTTCTTTATAATTAATTAATGCTTTTCCTATAGTTTTGGATATATCTTTGTGCTTCCCATTAATTTCAGCTTCTAAACAACTAAAGAATTCTGGTATTAATATATCTGCGGATGAATAATTCCAAGGTAAAAATTTAACCACAACATTATCTGAGGTAGTTTCCAGCTCTTTTAGCGCCATATTTACTAATGACGTTTTTCCTGATCCCCACTTTCCATAGACACCTATTACCAGACCATCTTTAGATTTCATATCTCCTATCGCATTTGCAAATTTTTTTGCAAAATATTCGCGCCCAAGAAGGTCTTCATCCACATTTTTAATCGGCTTATCTGCATTTAATATCTGTTTCATCTAATACCCCCAGTTATATGTCTGACTATCTGCATGTAGAATGTTTTCTATAATAAAACAATTATTTGAAGAAAATGTTAAAATAGCGCTCCCAAACAAATACAAATATCTTTCGTTTGGCAATGATTGTCTCTTCAATGATGTATCATACATTATTAATCATCCACCTCTTCTTAATATCACAAAAGAGATTCCCCTCCGGGAATCTCTTTTTATAAATCATTCTTTCAATCCACGTTCTACTACCTCAATACACCTCTCTATAAATGCATGCAGTACAATTCCTGCTAGTGCAGATATTACAATAAGCCAAAACATATAAACTCTAAGTGAAAGCCGGCTTTGTAGCCAATCTATAAGAGACAAGAAAAGAAATTCTGAAATCATTAGAACCTCTAACGAGGCTTTTTCCTGCGCCCTTAATACAGATAATACTTGTGATAATAGTAATTTTTATTCTCGAGAATTATATCTCTTCCAACAACCTCTTTGCCTCTGCCATCTTCGCATCATATTCTTCTTTTGATACACGGCCTACACGAAGCAAATAATCACCATAGTCTTCTGCTGTAGCCATATTCTCAGCATTGATGCCTTCCTGTTTGATAAGCGCCGTTTGTACAGTTTTGAAGATGATTCCGATATCCCCCAAGAATGAAACCTTTTCGATGTACTTCAAATCCCATGCAAGCTTATCATCCCATGAAATTGCGTTACGTCCGTTTACCTGAGCGAGGCCGCTGAGGCCTGGCTTTGCAGTGTGGCGCATGCGCTGTTCTGATGTCATGAATGTCATATCACGAACAAGCTGAGGACGAGGGCCGATGACGGACATCGTTCCATTAAGGATGTTAAACACCTCTGGTAGTTCATCTAAGCTAGTTTTGCGAAGCCATGCACCAAATGATGTGAGTCTGATTTCGTCTGGAAGGAGCTCTCCATTTTCATCACGTTCGTCTGTCATCGTACGGAATTTGTACATCTTGAAAATCTTCTCACGACCAGTCTTGGGATCAACCATGCCCGGTCGTAGCTGAGTAAAGAGTACTGGACTTCCTAACTTTGTTCTGACTAGGATTGCCACTATAATCATGAGCCATCCCAATAGTATCAGAACCAATAACGCACATATAATATCAAGTATTCTTTTTACAACGACTTCATAGAAGCCTTTTTTTCTATTCTTCAACAATTGCACCTCATACTCCGCGCTTTACATAGCGCTTCTTTTTGTAAAATCCAAATACCATGTTTCTAGCTGTGTTAAATGCGGCAAATGCAGGATTCTCGCCTTCAGCCTCACGAAACAGTTTATAATGCCATCCAATCAGCTTTGTAATACCGTGAGAGCTGATACTGCCTGTTCTGCCACGGCGATATAAAGCTAATTCTTCATCCAATAGATAGCAATCCGCCTTCTTGCATACTTTGAGCCACATGGCATAATCATTATTCTTTTTGATATCTTCAATCTGGATTAAACCAACGTAATTACGATTGTACATAACGGTAAGGCAACCTGGCCAACAATAATTGTAGAAACCAGCCTTAGTGATATGCTTTGGTCCCGTTACTGTAACTCCCAGTCGATTGCCAGACTCATCAATCTCGCTGTAGTTTGTATATGAAAAATAATAACCATTTTCATCCATGAAGCGAATCTGCTTTTCAAGCTTATCAGGCATCCACAAATCGTCCGAATCAAGGAAAGCAATCCATTCGCCATTTGCTTCACACAATGCCTTGTTTCTGGAAACTGCTGCACCAGAATTGACTTCGTTTACAAGCAATCTGATTCTGCTATCATCCAAGGATTTCAATAGCTCTATAGTATTATCTGTAGAAGCATCATCAACAATTATCAGTTCCCAATTCTGATATGTCTGTGCCATTACAGATTCGATGGTTTCCAATATGTAATCTGCTGTATTCCAGGAAGGCATAATTATCGAAACAAGCCCTCTATCCATGTGTTTTCCTCCAAAAAAATAAGGATGATATACATCATCCTTTTTTGTTATATGTGCATTATAACATAGTAATCAATCTAATAATTATATAACACGCATATCCCATTATAATTCCTCATCAATACCATTCTCTGTCATGTCCAAAAAAGGTAAATCAAACCTAGGATATCTCGAATTAGCAGTAATCTGCGCAATTACAGGTCGCATATATGATACCAAAATCGACGGTGCATTCGTAGCTAATAATCTCTCTCGTTGTTCTTCAGGAATATCATTCCACTTAAATAATGCTTCCATTTCTATATCTATATAAAATGGATTTTTTTCATCATCTGCACCAATCATTAATTCCAAATCAACGATTGCACTCTCTCCATTACCCAGACGTTTAACTTTTGTAGCGCTATCAATTTTTAATCCTTCATACAAATCTGCATTAAATTCATCATTTATAATAAAAGAAATTTTTCTTATATTGGGATTTTTAAATTGAAATTTACTCTGTTCCATCCAATCACCTATGCCGCAAAACCATTAATACTGTTCATACAATAATCATTGATAAGATCGTTCTTATAATAACTAATATCACAACTCATGACATCAAAATCAACATCAACTATATCTCTCTTATACTCCTCAAAATCATCGATATATAAATCTCGATATTTATTTCTGTTGTCCTCATACACCTTTTGCATTCTCTGAATATCTTCTTCATTCACTTCTTGCAACTTTTCAATACAAGCATTCAAAAAATCCAAACTTTCTTTCTTATTCATAGCTTTTCTCTTTCTAAAATACATTCACCGTTTCTAACACTATAGATAATTTTAGCTGCACTGAATGGTTCAACAGATTTATCTTTCAATGAATATTGAAATAATTCACTCGATGTAGTACGAAAATACTTTCCAAACACCTTTATTATTTTATATTTCTCATTAAATTTATCGAAACATTCATATAAAAAATTTAGCTTAAATCCTAGTGTTTCTTTGATATTTTCTCCCACACTATATCTTTTTTTACATTCTTCCCACAGCTCATCTACCTTATTTGCAATATCTACATCGGTCAAATCTAATAAATCTGATAAATCAGCAGCTACTTTTACTATAGAATAACTACCTTTAGGATTTTTACGACTTTTTTCGTTTTTCCAATAGTTGGCATTATATTGATTATCCCAAAAGTACATTCCATCGCCTAACCATATTCCATCCTCATAAGAAACAATTAAATAGTTATTATCTTCGATGAACTGATTACACTTTTCCTCTTCATTACAATGGTATAATATTCCGACTGGCTTTTGCAACTCTTCACACCCCTAGGATAATTCTTCAGGCTTTAAGTTTACACTTTATTCTTACTCCAAGCAAGTATCAGTTCAACATATCATGTAATTTTCATTGAGTTTAAAAAACATATATTTATAATAACTCAATGCTTTCTTTTGTTTTTCATACTCTTTATCTTATTTACTATATATCTATCAAAATTCTCATCCCCCACAATACTCCTATATTTAGTATTCGAAATAAACCTATACTTGCACCAATTATATAACTCCTCGTTTGTGTATTTGTCTCCATATTGACTATTTGCCGCTGACATAACACCATTTATGCTCTGTAACATATAGGTATCGTATCCATGAATATCACACAGTTGTCGCAATAAAAGATTGGGATCTATATCTTCATATTCAGGCATATCGAATTTCTTTTCCGAAATATACAAAAGAACCATGCCGTTTTCAAAATATATACTTTGGAATTCAAATCCATATGTTGTTAATATTTCTCTTATCGCCTCATAACCCAGCGATCCATATATTCGTCTTAAAGGACTCTGTTCTGAGTAGAAGGTTTCTACAAGTTTGTCTTCATCAAACAAATATGCTATGTATCTATTCTCAGTTATAGAATCCAAAACAACGTCTAAAAATGGTAATATCCTAAGCTTATACCCTTTTGTTATATTATTTATAAGTTTATCAACACTCCCATTATTTTTATGTAATTCATCAATAAGCTCTCTTTTTGAAGGACAAGGAATCATTTTATATAGAATAATATCATAAGGGCCTATTTTAAATTCTTCCTTTTGAATCGCTAAACTCTCAAAAAAAACAATCTTTTCTTCATTGTAAGAAAACCAATTAACTGTATATGTATTATGACTAGCAAAAAAATTCCACCATTCAGAACTATCCTTTTTCACAAAATAACTATACCCACTGGGCAACACCTGTTCTAGTGCGTAAAAGCAAGCCATTATAGATGTATTTGCCTTATTAGCCACTAAATTCACTAATTTATCAAATGAAATCCCCACATTATCATCAATCAGCTCTCTAAGCCATTCCTGTGGCATTAAAAAATCTGACGCAAAAATATTAGCCTCTAATTCCTGAGTATCTAATAATCTTTTTCCATTCACTTTTATATAATTATCTTCAAAATTACATTTTATATCTCCATTATGCCATGGAATAAGAATATGTCCCAATTCATGTGCCAACGTAAAATTCTTTCTCGGTTCATAAAATGTCATCTCTGGATTTATTATAATTGTAGGATTATCTCCAAGTTCAGAATAAGCTTCTATTCCATATTGATTTCTCTCTTCAATAATATTAATACCAAGTGAATTTATTATTTTTTCCACATTTATAGGCGGCGTCAAATTCAACTGCTTAGCCTTTCTTTTTGCCAAATTATGTACAGACTCAAACCTATTCATTCTTTCCATTTTTTAATTTTGCAATAGCCTCCGCATCAAATGAACGTGCAGCAATTCTCTGCTCATTATTCATCCCCTGATATTCCTCAAAGCTAATACCTTCCCTCCTACATCTTAAAATATCTCTAAATATTGAATCGCTACCATTTCCCCACTCAGCATATTCACTTGGGGTCAAGCCTAAATACTCTCTCAAAGATAAATCTGTATCATGCGTATGCCAATACTCTATATATTCATCTAATTCGAAAAGATCGGCTTCTCCATTTAAACACATTTCAACAAATGAATTCTTAGACATCAATTTTCCTTCCTTTCACTGCATCCTTTATATAATTACCTTGTGAATCTAACACCATAATGTGCCATCCTCTTTTGTTAAATACTTCAATTTCACCATGAAATTCATCCCAGGAATAATATTTATCTCTACATTTATATATTTGTCTTCCATTATATATATGAGACTTAGTCATTCCATCTAAATAACATGGATTAGGTTTCGGTATATAAGACATTCTTTTTCCTTTCATCTGTTCATAAATATACATTTATATTATATATTCTAATTCAATTTGCATTTATTTAAAATCGGTAATATAGCATTTTTATTTTGACTATTATCTATTTACAGAATATTAGCTCTTGTATTTTTTCAGCATCTTTCAAATGATTGTCTGGATTCAATATCTAATCCATTTCAAGCTTTATCCTTTTAATTATCTCCCCCCACAAAATCTTCCAGTGTCCACTGCGTCTTAAAATACATATTTCCTTTTATTACTTCATCAACACATATATAGAATGCTGTTTTTCTTGGTGTCTTTTCTTCGTAGTGTTTAAGGGCGTCATCCAATTTATCCATTAACAAATAGTAGTCAAATGATTCACCTGGCTCAAGTTTTCTGGGGAACTTAACTGTAAATGCTTGTAACACAGAGCCCTCATTAAGCATTCCCACAAAAAAAATGCCATTTTTCTTGCCGCCAAAATTTAAATATACATTCTTTACAGTAACCGATCTTAATCCTATATTCTTTACAGTAATAACATATGCTTTTATGTCTTTATCTAAGATTGTATTCATCATTATTGCTGTATTAATACTTGCTTGTATATTTACTCTTTGTGGTTGCCAAAATGCCAATATAGAAATAACTAAAGCAATTGCTCCAAAAATAGAACCTGCCCAGCTTCCCAAAGCACCAATAATAGCCCAGCGAAGACTACTAACATCATATTCTCCATTAAGCTCGTTCATCAAAAGAACATTTGATATTGTCCAAGCCAAATGTATCCCCATTATAAAAATTGCAATTAACCCAATTACAATTACACACTTCCTCCAATCCACTATTTTCTCCTCTTTTCTCCAATGCCTATTTATGCTATTTCCACTTCGCCATCTTCATCACTCATCCGGCATCACAACAATCAGCAGATCTATTGAAAAATTCATACAGGAGTTCTTGCTTTCATCAAATTAGTCTAATACAATTCTTAACAATCATTAATAGTATATGACAAATCTCTATTATTATATTTACATTGTTCCCCGGTATAATGTCCCTTTGACTCCACTAAAAAGCCAACTCCTATTGTCATCATCAATTTGCCAATTAAACCAAAATGCTATTCCATCAATTGAACAGCACAAATTTCCTTCGTAAATCTTTTTTCCACCTTTTAAGCTATAATCTTTTTCCCAACTATAAAGTTTAAAATAAGGCACATTGCCCCTATAGAATTGAGTATATGAATTATAAAACTTTGTGGGTTCAGTTGTATCTACGCAAAATGCTTCCTTCGGAACATATATGTCATAATTATTTATTTCCGTATAATCTTTAATAGTCTTAATATCTTCGCAAACACTTTTTATTGTATCCACCGTTTCATTAAATGATAAAATTCCATCTAAAAAGATGCTAACCGGTGAAAACGAATAATTAGCAAACATTTTTGCATCTGTCAACTGAACAATGCTATCTTGATCTAAATTACTAGTTCCATAATCAAACAATCCATATGATTTATAACAAACCGTATCTTCATCAATTTGATTACCATATATTATATAAACGTTCGTTCCTAGAAATACTACAATAGCGCAAATAACGATCGTATTAAAATATTTTATTCCAATACGTTCTTTTATTCCTTTTATCGCATTAATAATAATCTTTACGCACTTCGTTGGATTCATTTAAACATCACTCCATTATTCTTTTCTTTAATCCCTCGCAAACACATCTCTCGTATAAACCTTATACTTCACATCATCAAGGCAAGCATCGTAGCGGTTTGCAATGATTGCATCGCTCATAGCCTTGAACTTTGAGAGGTCATTAACGACCTTTGAGCCGAAGAATGTTGTGCCGTCTTCGAGGGTTGGCTCGTAGATGACTA
>JAEEGH010014770.1_pt1 | contig 17081 bp, 18 predicted proteins | sample 9134181 | NCBI WGS metagenome assembly JAEEGH01 (sample SAMN16246544, study PRJNA631951) | gut metagenome | biome: gut microbiome; feature: rumen; material: DP-attached | host: Bos | place: Iran: Karaj | collected 2018-10
ATACCGGCTTCTTCGATCTCCGGCGAGAGCTGCAGCATCGAGTTGACACCGGACCTGGAAGCCATCGGCAGATACTTGACCGTACCGATCAGGGCCAGGATCGCGAACGATCCGTACAGGGAAGGTATGATACCGCGCTTCGTCGCAAACATCGACAGGTAGATGGCAGAAAGAGCCATCGAAGGGATCAGGTAAGGGATGAAGGTCAGGTTCTCGACCAGCTGAGAAAGGAAAGACCCCCTCCTTCTGACGATACAGTAACCGGCCAGGAAGCCCAATGTACCGGCGCCGATCGAACAGGTGACAGCCAGCTTGAGCGAATTGAACAGTGTCCTGTAGACCTCCGAGTTGCGCAGGATGCCCGGCTCAGACTGCCAGGTATCGTGTCCCTGTGCCTGCCCGATCCAGAAGCTCAGCGTCAGATTGCTGAAATCGTAGATGCCGGTATAGGCCAGCAGCGACTCCAGGGCAAAGGTGACCAGCGGGATGACCGACATCGTCATGACCACGAAGAACGCGATGCATGAGATCGGCGTGCGCCAGATGCCCAGATGGAAGATCGAGATGTTGGCGCTCTTGCCGGTGACCGTCGCATAGGACTTGCGGTTGCCGATCATCTTCTGGTTGACGAACATGATGATGACCGAGATCACGATCATGATCAGAGCCAGGATGTAACCGACACCCGGATTGGTGCCGTTGATCGACGCATACAGCTCAGTCGTCAGGACATAATATCGCACCGGCAGACCCAGGAACTGCGGCGTCGCAAAGGAAGCCATCGCACCTGAGAAGACCAGGATGATAGTACTCAACACGGCAGGCATGACGATAGGGATCGTGATCTTCAGGAACATCCTGAGACGGTTGGTCTTCAGGATGATCGCGGCCTCCTCCAGGTTGGCATCCATGTTGTGCAGGATGCCGCCGATCAGGATATAAGCGAACGGCGCGTAGTGCATGCCGGTCACGACGATGATCGGGAATTCCCCATAGGCAAACCAGGTCGGTACCTGAATGCCCGTCAGCGAAAAGAAGATGCCGTTGGAACCGGTGACATCGATGTTCTTGAAGAAGTTCTTCCAGGCCAGAGCCAGGGTCCAGCTGGGCATGATGTACGGGAAGATGAACAGCTTGGTCAGCAGTCCCTTCCAGCGCATGTCGCTTCTGGAGACCAGCCAGGCGAAAGAGCCACCGATCAGGATCGAAACGACACAGGCCCAGGCACTCGTCTTGATGGAATTCAGGATAGGATCCCAGAGCAGGGACTTGGAGAAGTCAGATCGGAACAGCCTGTTCCAGTGGTAAGTCGTAAAGGAGCCTACCGCCTGATGGACCCTCGATTTCTCCGAAGCGTGGACGATGAAAGTATCACGCACGATGGAGACCAGCGGGATGACCACCAGGAAGCTCAGAACGACCACAAAGAGTACTAAAAGGACATTGTAAGGTTTGGAGAAAAATGTTTTGATTCTATTCCAACGTTTTTTCACGTTCTTTGTCCTCCTTCAATAAAAAAGGGGATGGGCTTAAAAGCCCAAGCCCTTTTTTCTAATTTAATGATCTGAAATTACTTGATCAGCTGGATGAAGTCTTCAACGTCAGCTCTGTATTCAGCAGCCTGCTCAGCATCTTCCTGAACGAGGATGTTCTTCCATTCCTTGACGCTCATATCACCATCAGCTACAGGGTTGGCAGTGTTACCTGAGTAATCGCCGTATCTGCCCTGCATGCCTTTGTAAACTGAACCATCAGCACAAGTCAGTTCGCCATTGCCATACCAGCCCTCTTCTGAATACAACCAGATCAGGAAAGCCTTGGCGAGTTCCGGGTTGTCAGCATTCTGGACCTGTAAAGCATAGATCGGATAAATGAAACCGGCAACAGGATTGACATTGTCAGTCGTGTATAAGAGGTTCCAGGTCACGCCGTCTTCACGCTGAGCGCGGGACTTCAGATACTTGTTCAGTGTCAGCAAGCCGCTCATTGGCTTCTCAGCAGCAGCGATATCCTTTGCGATCGTTGAGTCAGATGAACCAAGCACCATGTCGTTGGCATACATCATCTTGATGAACTGATAACCGGCATTCGGGCAGCCCTCATCCAGTACGAGGTCTGTTCCGTAGTAATCCTTGTAAGCAGCTTCCAGCTTCGCAGCATTCTCTTCAGAAGTCAGGTTGACCAGGAAGTTCATGTTGACGCCTTCCGTTGTCGGATCCTTCATGCAGAACGCACCCTTGTTGGCAGGATCTGTGCAATACCAGATGTTCGTGATATCGCCTTCGTTGTAAGTGTTGTCAGCACCGTTGTTGTACATGATGACCTTGTTGCAGTAATCCCAGACGAGCAGAGGTTCGCAATCATCGCCTACCAGATCCTTGATCTCCTGGTTGTACCAGTTGTAGACATAACCTTCTTCGACCAGGTCTGTCAGAACACGAGCACCATCCTGAATGAAGATGATATCAGCGCCGCTGACACCCTCTTTGACTTCCTGAGCGACCTGAGTGACCTGGTTGGTATCACCGATCTGTGTTCCTTCGTATTCAACTTCCGGAGCATATTTACCCATGAAAGCTTCAAGAGCGGATACAGCAACTGAGTGAGTCGTATAGATCGTCAGCTTGTTGCCGTTTGCGATACCGGCAGCCAGAAGCTCCTCAAACGTCTCGGCAGCTGTCTCTTCAGCCGGCTCCTCAGCCGGTTCAGGTGTCGTACCGCCGCCTGAGCAGGCAGCCAGTGACAGGCACATCAGAACAGCTAACAATAAAGCAAATAGTTTTTTCATTATGATTCCCTTTCTGTTAACCTCGTGGCAGAAAGTGCCACATCACTATTATATAACTTTTTATGTAAGCGCATCCAAACAATTGTCCCTGACAAAAAGAAAAAGGCCCCTTTGCGGGAAGCCTTGTGTAACATTTTTCAGTAGACCAGTGAGTCGTTCTTGTCGACGTATTCGATCAGCTGCTTCATGTAGTGATCGATCAGCTCCTGCTCATCCGGCCTGCGCTTCAGAGTCCTGCGCAGGATCCTGGTATAGGAGATGACCCTGGCCTTGGAAATGACCGACTCAATGAACGCTTCATCCTTATCCTCGAAATAGAAACGGAAGAGCTTGTCCATGATCTCCTTGGCCAGATCGCAATCGATCTTCAGGAAATCCTCGATCTCTTTCTTGTCCAGTTCGCCGAAACCCTGATATGCCAGATAGATCGAAGCGAACTCGAAGATCGGATGGCCCCAGGCCAGCGTATCCATGTCGATGAGGATCGGCTCGACACCATCGTAATGCACATTGTTGGTATGGTAATCCCCGTGCAGCATGAAACGATGCTCAGGGATCTCTTTGATCATCTGATGCAGCTTCTTGTAGGTCTTTGCAGGGATCTTCTCCTTCAGCCATTCCGCCCATTCAAGAGCCGTCTTCTTCGCATCGGGGATCAGATCGCTGCTGACCGGCGTCTCATGGATCTCCTTCAACATGTCCGCAAAGATCTTCACGTACTTGTCGATATTCTTCCTGTCCTCCAGGATCAGCTTGGTGATCGATTTGGCATTGAGGAGCTCAAAGACCGAACCGATCTTGTCGCCGACTCTGACCACATCGAAAGGGATCGCCGTATTGATGCCCATGACCAGTGCCGTCTTGGCCAGTTCCCGTTCACGCTTGATATCGTCCAGCGCATCGGAATTCTTATAGACCTTGACGATCGTATCCGGATTGATCCGATAGACGATGCCGTTGGAACCCTCGCCGATCATCTCGCATCCTTCGACGCTCAGACGGCGGTATCCCTTTTCGATATCCATCATCTCCGTAAAACCCGTCATGGAAAAGATATCATAGACCTCAGCACTGCAGTTGATGATCTTCAGATCTTTCTCTTTCTTCTTCAGACGCAGGATCTGCCTGAGTCCGGCTGAAGAGATGTATCTCAGATCGTCGGCATCGATGACCAACGATCCATCGGGATGCTCATCGCGGATCTTCTGTATCTCAGCGCCGACCGACTCGGCATTCTCGGTATCAAAAGCGCCTTCCAGGTGTATCGTCAGGATGCCGTTTTCATTCTCGTATCTCATTTCCTTCTCCTGTCCGCGATCACCTGAAGATCTTTCTCATCGTAAGGATATTGTGACCGTCTTTGCGTTCATACATGACAGAATCCATCAGCTTCTTGATCATGAAGATGCCCAGACCGCCGATCTGACGATACTTGGCTTCTTCCGTGACATCCGGGTCCTCCTTGGCAAGCGGATCGAACTCCATGCCGTTATCGATCAGAGTCACCTTCACCTCATCACCCTCGAAAGCCATCGAGACAAGAGCCTTGCCCTTTTCCGAGATGCCCTCATACGCGTAATGCGCCACATTCACGAAAGCCTCTTCCATCGCCAGCGTGACCTCCATGATCTTCTTCATGCCGCCATCCCGCTTTTCCAGTTCCTCTTCCATGAACGCAAGCACATCATGCAGCTGCTTGACATCCGCATCGAATTCCTTCTGCACCACATCAGCCGCCGGCACACAGTCCTCTTCACGCTCAAAAGGATCGTCCATCGTGATCTGCTGATCAGGCGACCCTGTTTCTTTTTCGTTCAGACAATCCTGTTTGTCTTTTTCTTCAAATGTGTTGATGACCATGCCCAAGGATCGATCACTCTATCGTCAGTATTCCGGTGAAGCCTGTCATTTCCAGGACTTCCATGATCTCGTCGTTGACATTGCGAAGAGTCATCTTGCCCGACTTTTCGTTCATGCCTTTCTGCGCATTCAGGAAAACTCTCAGACCTGCTGAAGAGACATATTCCAGTTCCGCCAGATCCAGGATCAGCTCATTGATGTTTTCAGGAAGATCGTTCAACGCCTCCTCCAGTTGCGGAGAAGTGATCGTATCGAGCCTTCCCGAAAGATCGAACTTGCAGCAATCATCCTTGACCACTTTATTTATTTCCATTTAAAAACCTCCTGTTATTGAATTTGAACATATTCGGAATCTAAATTCATTATATTACAAAGCGACCTTCATCTATAATGAAAGTATCTATGGACAAGACGGAACTCAGCAGAAAGATCGCCGAAAAAGTCAAAGAAGCCGGAGGCAGGGTCTTTTACGTGGGCGGCTGCGTCAGAGACAGGATCCTTCACATCGAAAACAAAGACATCGATATCGAAGTCCACGGCATCACGCCCGAAAAACTCAAAGAGATCCTGGAAACGCTGGGCAGGCCGCTCAGTTTCGGCAAGAGCTTCGGCGTCTGGTCTCTGAAAGGCTACGACATCGACATCGCCATGCCCAGAAGAGAAAGAGCCATCGGCAAAGGCCACCGCGATTTTGAGATCGACGTCGATCCCTTCATCGGCTATGAACAGGCAGCCAGAAGAAGAGACTTCACGATCAACGCCCTGATGGAAGACGTCCTCAGCGGCGAGATCATCGACTCCTTCGGCGGCATGGAAGATCTTCAGAAGAAGGTCATCCGCTGCGTCGACCCTGTGACCTTCATCGAAGACCCTTTGAGAGTCTTACGCGCTGCCCAGTTTGCCGCGCGTTTCCATTTCGACATCGACCCGGCGACCATTCAGCTGTGCAGCAGCATCGACCTGACCACTCTGCACAAGCAGCGGATCGAAGATGAACTGAAGAAAGCCCTCTTGAAAAGCGATGAGCCGTCTCTGTTCTTCAAGTGCCTCCTTGAAATGGACCAGCTCTCTTTCTGGTTCAAGGAGCTGCAGGATCTCATCGGTCTGAAACAGGATCCGATCTATCATCCCGAAGGCGATGTCTTCGTCCACACGATGGAAGTCCTGGACCGCGGAGCGGCATACCGGCAGAAAGTCTCTGAACCATACCGGTTCATGCTGCTGTGCCTGAGTCATGACCTTGGCAAGATCCTCACCACGAAAGAGATCGACGGACGCATCCACGCCTACGGCCACGAGACGGAAGGACTTCCTCTGATCAGGACTTTCATACGCCGCTTCTGCGAAGAAAAGGAACCGCTCAGATACGTGCTCAACATGACACCTCTTCACATGCGCCCATTTTCCCTGGCGGCAGACAGATCATCGATCAGATCGACCAACAAAGTCTTCGACCAGGCCTGCGAACCGCTCGACCTGCTCTACTTCTCTCTTGCCGACAAAGGCCCCAAAGCCGAAGAAGAAGAGATCAGCTGGCTCTTTGAACGATACGGGATCTATCAGGAATACATGGCCAGAGACCATGTCAACGGTGAAGACCTCATTCAAGCCGGTCTGCGGCCGGATGAATCCTTTTCGGACATCCTGAACTATGCCCACAAACTCAGGCTGGCAGGTGTGAAGAAAGAAGACGCACTGAAACAGACGCTGGCTTACGCGCAGAAACAGAAGGCGGGACCACAGTGATCAGAAAACTCACGCTCTTGCATTCCAACGATCCCCACGGCGCCTTTCTTCCCGTGATCAGAGACGGCATCGAAACAGGCGGCATCAGCCTTTTTTCAGGCTGCCTGAACGAGATCAGAAAGAAGGAAAAAAACTGCCTCTACGCCATTGCCGGTGACCTTTTCAAAGGTTCCCTGATCGACGCTGAATTCAAAGGCATCTCCACGATCGAGATGATCAACCTCCTGAGACCCGACATCGTCACCATCGGCAACCACGAAGCGGACTACGGTCTTGCCCACCTGCTTTTCCTGGAAAAATGCGCCCGCTTTCCGATCATCAACGCCAACATGTTCATCACCGGCTCACAGAAGAGGCTCTTCCAGCCATACCGCATCATTCAGATCGGCGGCATGAAAGTCCTCTTCATCGGACTGGTCACCGACGAGATCCTGCTATCCGCAAAAAGCGAGGAACTGATCTCTTCCTATCTGAACGTGGACTCCTGCATCCGCCAGATCAGAACGGTCGTCGACTCCTACAAGACCACCGACATCGACCTCACGGTCCTGCTGACCCACATCGGCTACGAAGAAGACAAGCGGCTGGCGGAAGATCTCGATGCCCAGAGCGGCATCGATCTGATCATAGGCGCGCATTCCCACACCCTTCTCAAAAAGCCGAAACTGATCAACGGCATCCCGATCGTTCAGACCGGCTCCGGATTCGAACATCTGGGACGCTTCGACATCGAGATCGACACGGATCAGCACCGCATGCTTTCGTATGACTGGCAAGTACTGGATATAGACGCCTCCCGCACGCCAAAAGACGCCCTCATGGAAGAAGTCCTGAAAGCCTATTCCCGGAAGATCGAAGACAGATCATCGCGCATCCTGACGACCTTCGCAAGAAAACTCAGTCACCCTTCCAGACATGAAGAAACGGAACTCTCCAATCTCTTTGCCGACCTGATGCAGGAAGACTCCAGCTTTGACATCATGATGCTGGGCTGCGGTTCTTTCAGGGGAAAGGAGCTCGGACCGGTCGTCGACTACCGCAGCTTCAGGGAAATCTATCCTTTCGAAAACGAGATCTGCATGCTTCAGATCAAAGGCAGTACCTTCAGAAAGATCTGCCGTCACTTCTTAAGAGGGTCCGTCCTCAGCAAGGGCTCATCCGAATACTATGCCTTCTCAAAAGGTGTCTTCGTGACCTACGACTACGAAAACGACTCCCTCACACGCTGCGAATATAAAAACAGGGAGATCGATGACGAAGAGATCCTGAAGATCGCCCTGCAGCGCTTCCATCTCGATAACTGCGAGGAGTTTCTGGGCGTATCCGGGAAAGAACTCACTTCCTTGCACGAAGCTGTCACCGTCGTGAAAAGCGACATCTCCACCTATGAGGAGATCCTGCTGAACAGTTTCGGACTGGACAGCCACATCGAAGGCCGCACCATCGTCATCAAAAACTGAGAAAGATCAGTTATTTTCCTGTTTTGGCCCTTCTTGTGTTATTATTTTTAAAGGTAAAAAATTATGTTATTTTCTAAAGTACCTGCTTATCTGATAGATTCTGAGAACGTCGGATCGACCTGGATCTCTCTGCTCAACAGAGACGAGAAGTTCGAACTCTTCATCTGCGTCACGGAAAACGCCAAGAGCCTCAACTTCTCTTTATTGAAAGAACTCATCGACGAACACAGATACAAGATCAACATCATCGAATGCAAACCGGGGAAGAATTCCCTGGACTTCTACCTCTCTTCCTACCTGGGCTGGCTGATCGGAAAGAACAGACATTCTTCCTACATCGTCGTATCACAGGATACCGGCTATGATTCCGTCATCGAATACTGGAACAAGGAAGGCTACGATGTCAAACGCATCAACACCAAACCGGAAACTGTCAAAAAGACCTCCCGGAGATCCACCAGGAAGAAAGAAGAAGAAAAGAAGGCTGAACCTAAGAAGGAAGCCAGACCGGAACCGAAACCTGAGGTCAAAGTCAACTCGGAAACAAGGGTCATCGTCAAAGACCAGTCAAGAGTCGAAAACAAGAAAACGGAAACCGCTCCTGCAAAGAAGAAACAGGAGAACGCTCCTGCCAAAACGCAGAAGAAGGGATCCAAAAAAGAAGAAGTGCAAAAAGAAGAAGTCAAGAAGACGGAAGAGAAAGGATCTTCGCCGCTTCTGAAAGACCTCCTGAAAGAGTATCCGGAAAACGAGATCGAAGATGTCATCAAGTACCTTGACAAAGTCCCGGCAGACAGAAGGAACGACAAGAACTACATCTACCGCGGACTCATCCGCAAATTCAAGAGCGAAAAAGGACTTGCGATCTACACACTGATCAAAAAAGAACTCGACAGATACTATCAGAAATAAGCACGAACTCCGTCTGAACAGGACGGAGTTTTTCTATAAGATATAATGGAATCATCAGAAAGAAGGAAACGACATGGCAAAACAAAGACCTATGGGCATGCGCATCGGTGAAAGCGTCTTCTGCATCGGCTATCTCCTCTTCGTGCTGATCGCCGCCTGCATCTTCATTCAAAGAGGAGATCCTTACGCATCGCTCTGCGCGATCATGACAGCACTCCTGGGAGGCGGTGACGCCTTTCATCTGATCCCCCGCATCCTGATCGATATCAAAGGTGAAACAGACGATCCCGAAGTAAACAGGAAACGCCATTTCTGGCTCGGCCTGGGAAACCTCATCTCATCGATCACCATGACCATCTTCTATGTTTTCTTATACAGGATCATAGCCATGACCCATTCCGTTCCTGCGATCCTTTATCAGATCCTGCTCGTCTTAAGCATCATCCGCATCCTGCTCTGTCTGCTTCCGCAAAACCGCTGGTTCGACACAGGCGATCAGAAGATGGGCATCATCCGCAACATCCCCTTCCTCATGATCGGTATCATCACAGTCTTTTATCTGATCTTTTCCTGTCAGGAATATCTCCTTGCCATCCTGGTGACTGTCAGTTTCCTGTGCTACATGGCCGTCGTCCTCTACGCAAAAAGAAAGCCGATGCTGGGCATGATGATGATACCCAAGACGATCTGCTACATCTGGATGATCGCCACCCTGCTGTAAGAAAAAGAGTCGTAACAAAACACACCGATCGATCATTGGCCGGATCAAAGAGTTACGGCTCTTTTTTTGATTATATGAAGCAAGGAATTCAGACCCTGGTCATCTGAGATCCGGTGAATCCGTCAATGGCCTCATCTTTCCTTAAACTTGGGAATTTATACATATCAAACTTTGGAATTTACATATATGAAACTTTGGATTTTATATATACTAAACTTTGGATTTCTGGTATACTAAACTTGGGAATTGTTATGATCAAAAGAGAAGCAGAAAAAGCAGTATTGAGGCTGGCAGAACAATTTCCGGCTGTTGCCATTACCGGGCCAAGACAATCCGGAAAATCTACACTGGCCAAACAGTTGTTCCCTGAAAAGAGATATGTGTCTTTTGATGACAGGAACATGCGGGAAATAGCGCAGGCAAATCCTATTGATTTCCTGATGGCTTTTCCTGATGGAGCCATATTGGATGAAGTTCAGAAAATACCGGATATATTTGAAGCGATCAAATATCATATCGATAAAAACAGTATGAGACCTGGTTCTTTTATCCTCACCGGATCAAGCCAGTTTCGTTTGAAAAAGAACATTAAAGAATCATTGTCGGGAAGGATAGGCCAATTGGAATTACTTCCTTTGACGATGAGTGAACTGAAAAATGATCAGCTTTTGAAAATGGATGCATACGAACAAGCACTTCAGGGATTTTATCCCCCATTTTATGATGAAAACAAAACCTTCTATCGTGAAGACTGGTTCGAAAACTATATAGACACATATCTGGAGATGGATATATCCGAGCAGATCAACACCAGCAACCTTTCTTCGTTCAGAAAATTCATCCGGATATGTGCGCTCTACAGCGGCCAGATGTTGAATATGGAGTCAATTGCCAAGGCTGTGGAAGTGTCGGCAACAACGATCAAAGCCTGGATAAGGATCCTGCAGACTTCATATATCATCCATCTGCTGGAACCTGACACAAACAGCTTAGGTAAAAATCTTATAAAGACACCTAAACTTTATTTTGTGGATTGCGGCTTATTATGTCATCTGCTCAGGATAGATGATAAATCGGAACTGATACTGAGCAGACATAAAGGAGCGATCATCGAGACAATGGCGGTTTCGGAATTGTTGAAAAACAGAACAAATGACGCCAGGAAAGGCAATCTTACATATTACAGGGATGTGCAGGGATTCGAGGTGGATGTGATCGCCGACTGGAAGAAAACCTTTGCGATCGAAGTCAAAAGCGATTCGTTAAACGAAGGCAAACTTTCAAAGAACGTCAGGAAGTACATCGATATCAGAGGAGAAGACTCCGAAGGTGCTGTCTTTTATTTGGGAGACGACTCAATGAAGATAAACGATATTGATTATGTTTCGTGGAAAGACTGGTCTGATTTCAGAAAGTGACCAAAAGAAGCATATTGCATCAAAATAAAAGGAGCTGTAACGAGATCCGCTGATCGATCAACAGTCGGGTCAAAGAGTTACGGCTCCTTGTTTTTTCTATCTTTTTTTTGATCAGCTCATCGCCGACTTGTAGTTGGCCTTCAGCTTTCCGGCAGCGACATAGACCTGCAGAGCCAGACCGATCGACAGGATCAGTCCGCTCAAAGCTCCGACACTGAAACCCGTCCGGATGATCGAAGAGACGCCGCTGATACCGTTGCTCAAAAGCGAAAGCAGGGAACAGACCCAAGCCGGTCCGGCAAACCTGCTGTTCTTCGAAGCCAGAAAGGAAGAGACTCCCTCCGCCAGATTGAACAGAGCGGAAACGACCATGCCGATACCGCTGCTGATCAGAGCGCTCAGGCTCTTCTGATACGCCGGATCGGAACTCATCAGCAAGGCGGCGCGCTTTCCTCTGTGCACGACCGAGATCCCGTATCCCACTGAAACGATCGCAACAATGATGATGACGATGCCAACGATCTTCAGTACCTTCTTCTCTTTCTCTGAGCCCATACCGCAGTCCTTTCCGAACAAGATCTTCTGTTCCTGTATCCTTATATGACATTATACAACGGCATGCCCTGAAGCAAAAATCATTAGAATCTTTCATTTCGGTTTAAAATATCCTTAAGTACTATTTCTATGAGGGGGATATGAGAATGAACAAAGAGTATCTGGACAGCATCTATCAGTACATCGATGATCACAGAGACGATATCATCGAAGACCTGATCAAAGTCTGCAGGATCGAAAGCGTCACCAACGAACATTCGGATGTGAAACCATTCGGCCAATCCTGCAAAAACGTCCTCGACTACATGCTGGAAGTCGGCCGGAAGGAAGGCTTCCAGACCAAGAACCATGAATACTATGTCGGAAGCATCAGCTATGACACCGGCAAGGAAAAGAGGATCGGCATCCTGGCTCATCTGGATGTCGTACCGGCCGGAGCAGACTGGACGATCACAAAACCTTACGAACCGCTCATCAAAGACGGCCTCCTCTTTGGCAGAGGAACAGGCGACGACAAGTCCGGAGCGATCGCAGGCCTTTACATCATGAAAGCCTTCAGAGATCTGAACATCCCGATCCGCAACAATATCGAAGTCCTCTTGGGCACCAACGAAGAGACAGGCATGAAAGACATGGCCTACTACACGAAACACTATCAGGCTCCGGAATTCACATTCGTACCGGATGCCGGCTTCCCTGGCGCCGCCGGCGAATTCGGACGCCTCAGATACGTCCTGACTTCACAGAACAGACTATCCGATGACTTCATCGACGCCTATGCCGGTTCCGCATTCAACATCGTGCCGAACAAGGCGACTGTCGTACTGAAGAAAGATACCTCGATCGCCTATCAAGATCTGCCATCTGACTTCGATGTCACCGAAACGGAAGAAGGCATACAGATCACCGCCCACGGCGTGACGACACATGCCGCCGGACCGGAAAGAGGCAACAACGCGATCCGCGTGCTGACCAACGCCCTTCTGAAACTGGAAGGTCTCAAAGAAGAAGACCGCAGGATCATCACCTTCATCGACGAGATCAACAACGACTACTACGGATCCTTCCTGGGCATCGACAATCAGGATGAGGTATCCGGCCAGACCGTCTCATCCGGCACCGTTCTCAAGTTCAATGACGGACATGTCTCTCTGCTCAACGACTGCCGTTACTGTGTGACGGACAATGGCGACAGACTGGAAGAGAACATCAGAAAGAAAGCGGCGGAATGGGGCTTTGACGTCAAAGTCGAAGAAAAGACCTACGGCTACCATCTGGATGTCAATGGTCCGATCATCCAGACGATCAAAAAAGTCTTCCAGGAATACACCGGGAACACCGAAAAGGAGATCCTGATCGGCAAGGGCGGCACCTATGCCGGCACTCTTCCGAACGCTTTCGCGACGGGCTGCATCTACACGGAAAACTGGGGCGAAAGACCCGACTACCTGCCGGAAGGACACGGCGGTGCCCACCAGCCTGACGAGTTCCTCAACATCGACAACTACATGAAGGGCATCAAGCTGCTGCTGACGATGATCCTGGCTGTAGACGAGATCCTCTGATAATGAAAAGATAATTGTGAAACGATACGAATATGATGCGACTCTCCATGAGATGGAGGACAACGGCGGAGCCTACGTGGTTTTCCCTTGGGATATCCGCCGGGAATTTGGAAAAGGCCGTGTTAAGGTCGCTGCTCTGTTTGACAGCATTCCATACAATGGCAGTATCGTCAATATGGGACTGAAAAATGAAGACGGATCGATATGCTATATCATTGGAGTACTGAAGTCGATCAGAAAGCAACTGAACAAATGCGACGGTGATGTGATCCATGTTGTCATTGAGCTGGCAGCAGATAAAGGAGACTGAATATGCGGAAGCTTGATCTGGATACCTTGTTATTCTTTGACGGGCATCAGGATGCCCTGGAGCTTTACCGGAGCTTTGAAGAATTGATATATGACACGTTCCCCTGTGTGAACAAACGCGTGCAGAAGACGCAGATCACTTTTACCAACCGGCATGTTTTCGCCTGTGTGTCCTTTGCCAGAGTGAAACGGAGGGCTGAGCTCCCGGAAGGGTATCTGGTGATCACGCTGGGGCTGCCTGCTCCTCTGAGATCAGACCGCGTCGCAGTCAGAACGGAGCCATATCCGGGCAGATGGACGCATCATATCGTCATCAGCAGGCCGGATGAGCTTGACGAAGAACTGGTCTCGTGGATCGGAGAAGCATATGACTTCGCCGACGCAAAATGAAACGTCTGGAGGTAAAACACGATGTGGAAATGCCCGAAGTGCGGACGTACTTTCAAAAACGAAAACCAGAGCCATTACTGCGGTAAGGCTCCGGAGACGATAGATGAATATATCCTCGCGCAGAATGAGGCGGTTCAGCCGAGGCTTAGGGAAATTCGGGAAATCTTCCGCGCCGCATTTCCGGATGCTGAGGAACGGATTTCTTGGTCGATGCCGACATACTGGAAAGGCCGGAACATCCTCCATTTCGCCGCGTCCAAGAAACATCTGGGCCTTTATCCAGGAGGCGAGGCAACGACAGTATTTGCGGAGGAACTGAAGGAATACGACGTGAGCAAGGGTACGATCCGCCTGCCGTGGAATAAAGAACTACCAACGGAGCTGATACAGACAATCGCTCGCTGGTGCTATAAGGAGTACGAAAAAGATTCAATCGATGACGATGGAGCAAATTAACCGCTATACGACCTTCCGCATCGTCATGGCTTCCGTCAATCTGAAAAAGAGGAAGAGCTCGCCGGACTGCCTGGTCCGGCTGCTGCGGACGGTCAGTTTCGTTGATGCGCTCGTGGCGATCCTCACCCTTCAGAACACGCTCATCATGGTAAGTTCCGGCGCGGACGCCGGGACGATGCTGCCCCTCACGGCGGTGACCGGCGCCGCCGTCTGGCTCGCCGCTTTTCTCCTGTCTGTCGGAGCGGTTGCGCGGGGGATCCGACAGCTGAAAGAGGAATAGACTGCCGCTGACAAAGAAGGCCCCGGCAGGTCCTGCGGACCGCCGGGGTCTTCTGTCGATCTTCCGCCTGTCAGCCGGCGACGCGCCTCCCTACAGGGGAAAAGCCACGGCGTCCGCGTACAGTTTTTTCAGGATGCCGACGAAGCTGCGAAGGCTTTCCCGCCGGTCCTCCCGGTGCGTGCACAGAACGCAGGAAAAGCTCTCCGCGCAGTCGAAGGGGATCCAGGCAAACTGACCGCTGTGGTCGTTCAGAAAGCCAGGCGCAAGGCACACGCCACGCCCCGCCGCCACGTTGGTCAGCGTCGTGTCGTGATCCGCGCTGTTGAAATAGGCGATCTTCCCGGAACTGATGAGGCGGTGCTGGACCGTGCGGAGCGCGGCCGGGGAGCCCCCGCCCACCATCAGCGTCCGGCCGTACAGGTCTTCCTCGCGGATCAGATTCTTCTCCGCCAGCGGATCGTCCCGCTTCGCAATCAGGTAGATCCGGCTCTCAAACAATTCATGCACCTGGATGCCCGGGACCTGGCGGGTCTGCTCCTTCAGGGCAAACACGATATCCGCCTCGTTCTGCAGGAAGACTTCCATGCTGTTTTCGTAACGGAAGACCGGCGTGATCTGGACGTCGGGCATCTCTTCCGCGAAGAGGCGCATGGCTTCCGGAAGGAAGTAAAGTGCCTGCCGTACCGACATGCAGACGGAAATGCTGTCCTGATATTTCGCGCTGAAGTTCTGCCCCTGCTCTACCGCGCGCTTCAGGTCCTCCCGCATGCCGGAAAGAAAAGAAACGAACTGCGCGCCGGCCGGAGTAAGCTGCGCGCCTTTGCCGCTCCGTTCGAAGACCGCGAAACCGATCTCCTCTTCCAGAAGGCGGATCTGGTAGGAAAAGGTCGGCTGGCTCACGAACATGTTGTCGGCCGCCCGGCTGAAGTTTAAGGTCCGGGCAAGTTCAATGCAGTAATCGATCTGCTTGGTGGTCATGGCAGGCCCTCGTCATTTAAATATTAAATTGATTATAGCATGTTTCAATTGGACTTTGCAATATTCGGCCGATATAATGAAGTCATGAAAAGAAAACCGGCCAAGGCCGGTAAAGATAAGCGGAGGGCATGAGCATGGCTAAGACACTGATCGCATTTTTCTCAAGAGCGGATGAAAACTATTTCGGCGGCGCGATGCGCTACGTAAAGGTCGGCAACACGGAGATCGTGTGCGGGATCATTAAGGAACTGACCGGCGCGGACAGCTTCAAAATCGAAATGAAGACCCCCTACTCCCCGGTCTACATGACCTGCATTGAGGAAGCCAAGAAGGACCTGCGCGCGAACGCCCGTCCGGAGCTGGTCTCGTATCCCGACAGCCTCGGTGAATACGATACGGTCATCCTGGCCTACCCGAACTACTGGGGCACGATGCCGATGGCGGTCGTGACTTTCCTGGAGAAGTATGATTTCAGCGGCAAGACCATCCTGCCCCTCTGCACGAACGAAGGAAGCGGCATGGGGTCCAGCGAGCGCGACATCAGGAAATACGCTCCCGGCGCCGAACTGAAGAAAGGGCTTTCCGTCACCGGCAGCCAGGCCGCGGACGCGAAGGGCGCCGTTCAGAAATGGCTCGCCGAAAACGGCCTGCTGTAAGAAAACGCGGAAGCCCCGAAGCAGAACATTAACGAAAAAAGAAAGGATATCGCCATGGAATACATCACACTGAATAACGGGATCAAATGCCCGGTCATTGGGATCGGCACCTTCATGCTCTCCCCCGCCGACGCGGAAAACAGCGTCCGGGAAGCCCTGAAGATGGGCTATTCCCTCGTGGACACCGCGAACGCCTACGTCAACGAGCGCGCCGTCGGCCGCGGCATCAGGGAAAGCGGCGTCAGGCGCGAAGACGTCTTCCTTTCCACCAAACTCTGGCCGAGCGAGTATGAAAACGAAAACGCGGTCGACGAGACCCTGGAGCGTCTGGGCGTCGCTTACGTCGATCTTCTCTACATCCACCAGCCCGCGGGGAACTGGCTTGCCGGCTACCGTCAGCTGGAGAAGGCGTACCGGGAAGGCAAGGCGAAAGCCATCGGCATTTCCAACTTTGAAGGAAAGTACATCGAAGAGCTGCGGAATAAGTGGGAGATCGCGCCGCAGTTCATTCAGGTGGAAGCGCATCCCTATTTCACTCAGCAGGAACTGAGAAAAACCCTGAATCAGTACGGCATCCGGCTGATGAGCTGGTATCCGCTGGGACACGGCGACCTGGCGCTCATCAATGAGCCCGTCTTTGCCGGCCTCGGCAAAAAGTACGGCAAAACGCCCGCGCAGGTCATCCTCCGCTGGCACACCCAGATGGGCTTTGCCGTGATCCCGGGGAGCAAAAACACGGACCACATCCGCGACAACCTGAACATCCTCGACTTCACGCTGACGGACGGGGAAATGGCTGAGATCGCGAAGCTTGACAAGGGCGTCCGCTACTATCACCGCACCGACGCGCAGCTCGTGCAGTTTGCCGGCTGGCGGCCGTCGTTCGAGAAAGCCTGAGGCAGGCGGACCGTGAAGCGGGCGCTTATCGCCGCGGTCCTTGCGGCGCTCCTTCTTGCCTCCTGCGGAGCGGAAGGACAGACGGGCGGC
>JAEEGH010014773.1_pt1 | contig 17079 bp, 14 predicted proteins | sample 9134181 | NCBI WGS metagenome assembly JAEEGH01 (sample SAMN16246544, study PRJNA631951) | gut metagenome | biome: gut microbiome; feature: rumen; material: DP-attached | host: Bos | place: Iran: Karaj | collected 2018-10
CAATGCCTTCGTGCACTTCTTCGACCGTTGCATCACCAATCAGGACTTTGCCCAGACCACGCTCAACACCTGGAGCGAGAACTTCAAGAACGGCTTTGTGTGGGATAACGACGTCTTCTCCACCAACCTGTTCATGCACCCCTATCATGGTAACCTCTACTTCAACTCCGCCCGTGCACAGGGACTGACCTTCTGGGAGTCTGCACCTTTCGCCATGATCGGATCGCTGGAGTGGGAATTCCTCGGCGAGATTGAGCCACCAGCACTCAACGACCTCATCGCCACCACCTTCGGCGGTATCTGTATCGGTGAAATCACCAACCGTATCAGTAAGATATTCCTCAATGACTCCAAACGGGGCTGGCCGCGCTTCTGGCGCGAACTGGGTGCCACTGTCTTCAACCCCATGGGCGAGCTCAAGCGCTTTGCCACTGGCGATGCTTGGACGGTCAAGAAGGATCACTACCGCTATCACGACTATCATCGCAACCCCGTCGAGATCAGCATCTCTGCTGGCGACCGCTATCTGGCCGACGATGGGCATCTCTTCAAGGGAGAACATAACCCCTATATCAACTTTGCGATGCAATACGGCGATCCTGTGAATGAGAATGAAAACAATGCTCCATACGACTTCTTCGAGACTGAGCTGACTTTCGGACTCTCCAAAAATCAGCCGATGCTCAACCAGGTTCACCTCTTAGGCCGACTCTGGAGCACACCGATGATCGAGCGCAAGAACATCCGTGCCGAGTTCGGTATCTACCAGCACTTCGACTACTTTGATTCCAAGCCGGTCAAGAATGGTTCCGATTACACGCCTTACCGTATCAGCGAGGCAGCTGCCTTTGGTCCTGGTGCCATCATTCAGATGCCAGAGGTGGGCATGATCTCACATCTCGAGCAACGCATCTTCCTTAACGGCATCCTGCTCGGCGGTACCAAGAGCGACTACTACAGCGTCATCGACCGCGACTACAACATGGGAAGCGGTTTCAGCATCAAGGCCAAGACCCACATGGAGCTGCGCCACTTCGGTCGCTTCATCCTCAACGCCCACTACTATCGCATCTTCACTTGGAAAGGCTATGATCCTAACGTTGACCTGTCGAAGCTCACTGAAGAGGAAATGCTTCACCTGAACTCACAGGGTGACAAGGGAAATGCCGCCCTGCTCGTCATCAACCCGACGACCGAGTTCGACATCTCCCGCAACTGGAGCATCACGCTGTCAGGTTCATTCTTTGCCCGTCGTACTCACTATGCGTATTATGACGATGTGAAGTGTAACACCTTCGAACTGAAATTGGGTGCTACTGTGCACCTGTAGCATTGATCATTGCCGACCGCATTAAGGCTTTCGTGGAAAAGTAAAAATAACAAAATATCGACATGAACACAAAAATGAAGAAAATCCTACGTACAGTGGCGATGGTTATCATTGCCCTCATGGTCGTCGGTGGAGGAGTCTGGATGATTACCGGACGCTCACCAATGGCCATCATTGTGAAGAGCGCTTTGCACCAGATGGACACGGAGTCGTACGACAAGGCTATGGCCGACAAGACCGACAAGAGTACAACGGAGATTCCTGCCGGCGTGGTCTTTCCTCGTGAGGCTTTTCAATATACCATCGGAAATATGCAGGTGTTTGAGGTGCCTGCAGAGAACGACACGAAGCCCGTAGTGCTCTATCTACACGGCGGTGCCTACGTCCATAACTTTACGTCCCAGCATTGGAAGGCTATGGCCGAGTGGGCCAAGACCACAGGATGTGGCATTGTGGCGCCAAACTACCCGCTGCTGCCCCTCCATACTGCCGCTGAGGCTCATCCGCTCATGCTGCGGCTCTATCGTGATCTTCTGAAGGGTATTCCTGCCAGTCGTGTTCTCATCATGGGCGACTCTGCAGGAGGTGGCTTTACACTGGCTCTGGCACAGCAGATACGCCATGACTCGCTCGACCTTCCTCGCCGTCTGGTACTCATCTCGCCCTGGGTCGACGTCATGGGCGGTGATCCTTCGCTACAGGGGCGCGACAATTGGCTCACTATTGACGTGTTACAGAAGTATGGAACCGCCTGGGCAGGACAGATGGATGTTTCCGACCCTGTCATCTCGCCCTTATATGGCGACATGGAAGGCCTGCCACCCACCGACCTCTTTACCGGTACATGGGAAGTGTTCTACACTGATGTATGCAAGACGTATGACAAGATGAAGGCCGCTGGTGTCGATGTTCGTCTGCACGTCGCTGAGAAGATGGGGCACGTCTATCCCCTCTGGCCCAGTCCAGAAGGTCGCAAAGCCCGCCACGAGATTGCAAAAATCATCAAAACATGCGAATCTTGAATAAAATGATAAAAGCTATATGAAAGTAGATTTATTTAAATCAACAGGAAGAATCACCCGAACGATCGTCGGGGGATTCCTCGTCCTTCTGCTCTCATCGTGTAGCGGAGGAGTGTTCGATGTGCACCCCTACGATGTTGACGTAAGCGGTGAGACAGGCATCAACAAAAAGCAGATAGCCGTTATTGAGAGCAAGTTTGCCAACAAGGACACCCTGCGTGTGGCATTCATCAGCGACACCCACCTCTGGCATTCAGATGCGAGGGATCAGGTGGCCGACGTCAACAAAAGGAACGTAGACTTCGTGGTTCATTGCGGCGATCTCACCGATACGGCTACCGAGATAGAGTACGAGTGGTCGCGTGGCATCCTGATGAAGTTGAATTACCCCTTTGTGGCATTAATTGGTAATCACGACTATCTGGGCACTGGCGATCAGATCTATGAAACTATGTATGGCGACATGAACTTCTCGTTCATTGCCGGAAGAGTGAAATTCGTCTGCCTGAACACCAACTCTACGGAGTATGACTATATGGCAGCCGTTCCCAACTTCGACTGGATGGAAGAGGAGATGGTGAAGGACTCTGCGAAGTTCGACCGTACTGTCATTGTGATGCATGCGCCTCCCTTCAGCGATCAGTTCAATAACAATGTGTGCAAGGCCTTCCGCCGTTACCTTGACTACTTCCCTGGGTTGATGTGCTGCGTGTATGGCCATGTGCATAATGACGATTTTGGTCCTCTCTATCCCAACGACGACCTGATATTCTGGGGTATTGACTGCGCTGAGGATCGCAATTATCGAATATTAACTATAACTCCCGACAGCTATGAGATGGAACAGATATTTTTTTAGTATGGCCCTGTTGGCATGCAGCATGTGTGCCATGGCCGATGATAGCATCAGCGCCCAGCAGCCGGTGGAGAGTAAGTATGAGAAGACATTGCATCGCAAGGAGAAGGCTTGGGCATCGCTCATTCCTACTCACTTCGCCATTCAGAATGCAGGTAACATGGGTGTGCTCTCCGCTGGTATCGGTTGGAGTTATGGTAAGCGGCGTCAGTGGGAGACCGACCTCTTCTTCGGCTATGTTCCCAAGCACGATTCTACGCGCGGAAAGTTGACCACCACCTTGAAGGGAAACTTCATTCCCTGGGACATCAACTGGACACCAAAGACCGCCAGCGGTGATGCCGGCAGATGGAAATTCCAGCCGCTCACCTGCAGTATCTATCTCAATACCGTGTATGGAAGTGAATTCTGGAAGAGTCAGCCAGGTCGTTATCCTGACGATTATTATCAGTTCATGTCCACCAAGTTCCGCTTGAATGTGGCATTCGGACAGCGTATCATGTTCCAGATTCCAGAAAGCAAGCGTAAGCGTCATAATCGCATCGCGTTGTACTATGAGGTCGGCACGTGCGATTTGTATATTCGTGCCATGTTCCAGAGCAGCGTCCCCATCAAGGACATCCTGGGACTTTCTATCGGCATGAAATTCTATACCTTATAATCTGTAAACAACTTTTTGACAATCGAAAGCCCCGCCGGTTCCACAGTTTCGGCGGGGCTTGCTTTTGTTTTACGCGCCGACGCAACTCGTTGCGCCCCAACTTCCGCCCCATCAGGGTGTGCCTGGGCTTCCGAGTAGAGAAGTTTGCCACGGGCATGGCCAACGAACTGCTCTGGGCACTCGACGGCCTAGTAAAGGAAGAGTGTGTAAACAAACGCTAATTACAATTACAGTAATTACAGTTTATAAACAAGGACCTCCACTCCTTATTAATATATTCATAACTAATTGATATATAGATAGTTATAATAATAATGAGGGATAAATACACCCTCAAAATAGAAACTGTAATAACTGTAATTGTAATTGAAGCAAACTATCGTTTCATCTAAAAAGCAGATAATCAATGAGATACAACATTTCAAGCACAAAGGCTCCCGAGATGCCAAACCTCGGACGTGGTACAGAATGTATCAAATTACTGCTCACGCAGGCCTCGAAAGACATGCACGAATTGCATTTTCCGATGAAAATTCCTGCACTTTCTGCCCATATGGCCGATGTCGAGGTGATGTATTCCGACACAAAAATTACGAACTTTGTGGCCAAATGGGCCATCTGATAGGTCCTTCGGGCATAGGAAAAGACCAGTTGCACGATCTAATTAGAGGTAAAATTATGCTCCAAGTAAAGCCAGAGCTTAGTCGGACTAAAGTAGGACTTTACTCGGAGTAAACCTCCACTTTACTCCGTCTAAAGTAAAACCCCTACTTTTGGCTCTTTTTTATCGGCGTTTCTTGATAATCACGATGATGAGGGCGAGGAGGAGCAGGATGATAATGGCGGCGGCAATGATGAGGTATTGATGGGCTTCATGCTGGGTGGCCTCGTGACTCTTCTCGATGATGTTAAGGATGGAGCTGTACTGATAGCTTCGCGTGTGGTTGCTGAAAGTCTTGTTACACTTTCTTGCAAAATCCATATAGCGTAACGCACGGTCGAAATCGCCGTCTTTGGCCAAATGCTCGGCGAGAAAGAGTAGAGAGGCCTGGTCCATCACAGCGCAGCGGATGTCATCGAGGGCCGACTTACCGAGCCAATAGCAGGCCTGATCGTGATTGCCAAGATGATTGAATACCATGGAGCGGTAGAATGCGGCATAAGCACTCTCGTGGGTTCCCTCTTTCGCAATTCCGAACCAGCGATCGCTGATATTTAGAGCATCCTGGAAATGGCGCTGGGCTGTGAGAATGTCCATCTTCAGGTGGAGCCACTCCTCACTGCCTTCCGAGGCCACCGCCATCACGGAATCACGGTAGAGGTTCTGTTTGGCGAGATAGCTCTGGTGCTTGTCCTTGCGCTGGGTGAGGGTGGCCATCTCGCCACAGACGTGCATCCAAGCATTGTAATAATCGACGAGTTCCTTGTTGGTAAGGGCCGGCCTGTTGACCAAACGAAGTTGCTCGAGCGATTCTGTCAACATGTCCGATGTGGAACACTGAAAGGCGAGCAGGGAACGATAACGGCCGGCGAGATCAGGACGACGGAGACTTTGGGCCAGATTAATGCATTGCTCAGCAAAAAACAAGGCAGAGTCGTTCCTATAAGACCGATAAAGCTGAAAGAGTTGCTCGGCCATCTTCATTTGCTTCTCTGGGCTGCTCTCCATCCGCAAACTGTCGCGATAGACGGCAAGATGCTTTCTATGCTCAGCAACGAATGTGGGCGACTGACTGATAGCCTCGTCGATTTGCTGATAGAGTGCTTCGAGATCGATAGCCTCTTCGTTGAGGCTTGTATTCTGTGCGCTGGCTACTGTGGTTCCGATGACCAGACATGCCCATAATAGGATCCTTCTCATTCTTGCTTCAATTAGTATAATACTTGTCATAACGGTTTTCGCCTGTAAAGTTACAAAGATTTCCCATATATCGCTTCTGATTATAAAAAAAATGTTTAATTATGCTTGTTTTTTAACTCCTTTTTGTGTTTGAATACCAATTAAACAAAAAAATGGCTTTTCTTTTGGTAGTCTGCGTTCTTATTTGTAATTTTGTCCCCCGATAGCGTGAATATCAACAAACATAACTAAATAGAGAGACAAAATGATTTGGAATCAGAGCATTGAGTGCATGGACCGCGAGCAGCTTCGTGAGATCCAAAGTCGTCGTCTGGTGAAGATGGCAGAGTATGTGTATCATAATACACCATTTTATCGGAAGAAGTTCCAGGAGATGGGACTGGAGCCGGGCGACATCAAGAGCATTGACGACATCGTGAAGCTGCCGTTTACCAACAAACTCGACCTGCGCGACAACTATCCCTTCGGACTGGCTGCCGTTCCCATGAGTCAGATTGTACGTATCCACGCTTCAAGTGGTACGACGGGTAAGCCTGTGGTGGTACTCTATACCCGTAAGGACCTCGCCATGTGGGCTGAGGCTATTTCACGTGCCTTTACCGCCTATGGTGCTACAAAGGATGATATCTTTCAGGTGGCCTATGGCTACGGACTCTTCACCGGTGGCCTGGGTGCCCATGACGGTGCTACCAACATCGGTGCTTCGGTGATTCCTATCTCTTCGGGTAACACCCAGAAACAGATGACCCTCATGCACGACTTCGGTACTACTATCCTCTGCTGTACGCCGTCGTACGCCATGTTCCTCGGCGAGGCGATGCAGGAGTGTGAGTGGCCCCGTGAGGAGTTTAAACTGAAGATCGGTGTGTTTGGTGCTGAGCCCTGGACGGAGAAGATGCGCGTGAAGCTGGAGAAGAGTCTTGGAATCAAGGCTTACGACATATACGGACTGAGCGAGGTGGCTGGCCCCGGTGTGGGCTATGAGTGCGAGCATCAGTGTGGTACGCACCTGAACGAGGACTATTTCTATCCGGAGATTCTGGATCCGAAGACGGGCGAACCATTGCCTGAGGGCTCATTCGGTGAACTGACGTTTACCCATCTGACGAAGGAGGGTATGCCGCTGCTGCGCTATCGTACGCACGACCTGACGGCGCTGCACTATGATAAATGTGCGTGCGGGCGTACCTTAGTAAGAATGGATCGTATCTTAGGACGTTGCGACGATATGCTGATTATCCGTGGTGTGAATGTATTCCCATCGCAGATCGAGGATGTCATCCTGAAGTTGCCTGAGTATGAGCCTCACTTCCTGCTGACCGTGGACCGTGTGAACAATACGGATACCTCGGAGCTGAAGGTAGAGGTGAAGGAGGATTACTTCACCGACGATATGGCGACGATGGTGGGACTGCAGAAGAAGCTGGAGGCTGAGCTGCGCAGCGTGATCGGTCTGGGCTTCAAAGTGAAGCTGGTAGAGCCGAAGGGCATCGAGCGCTCAGAAGGTAAGGCAAAGCGTGTGATCGACAAGCGAGACTTGTCGAAAGACTAATTTAGAATTAAGAATTATGAGATAAACTATAGAATTTATGAAAACTAAGCAATTATCGATTTTCCTCGAGAATAAGTCTGGACGACTGACCGAGGTGACAGAGGCCTTAGGGGCTGCAGGTATTAACCTCTCAGCAATGAGTATCGCTGACAATAGCGACTTCGGCATCCTGCGTTGTATCGTATCGGATCCTGATAAGGCTTATCAGGTACTGAAAGAACAGCACTTTGCTGTGAAGATTACCGACGTGATCGGTTTCATATGCCCGAATACGAGTGGCTCATTAGCTATTGTGATGAAGCATCTCTCGGAGAATGGTGTATTCATTGAGTATATGTATTCATTTGCCAATGGCGATGTGGCTACGGTGGTGATTCGTCCTACCGATCTGGATGCCTGCGAAAAGATTCTGGCAGAGAAGAAGGTGGAACTGATGGCTGCAAATGACTTGTATCAACTGTAAAAGGTAAAAAAGGTAAAAAGTGAATAGAATCTGCAATTTTTCTGCATAGAAATTTTGCAGATTCAACTTTTTTTTGTAATTTTGCACGCGATTTCGAGAAAACAAGGGCGTTTAGCTCAGCTGGTTTAGAGCATCTGCCTTACAAGCAGAGGGTCGGCGGTTCGAATCCGTCAACGCCCACAACACAAAATAACAAAAGGATATCCTTCCGCAGCCGGTGAGGTTGCGGTTTTGGGTTAAAGAAAGAAAAGATAATTATCGCTAATCAGGATTATTTAAAGAAGACATGGAACTAAGTTTGCTGACTGCCATCTCGCCTATTGATGGCCGTTACAGAAGTAAGACCGAACCGCTGGCAGAATACTTTTCAGAGTATGCCCTTATACGTTACAGGGTACGCGTTGAAATCGAGTATTTTATCACTTTGTGTGAGTTGCCGTTGCCTCAGCTTCAGGGAATCAACCATTCACTATTCGATCAGCTTCGTGACATTTACCGTAAGTTTACACCCGCTGATGCTCAGCGTGTGAAGGATATTGAGAAGGTTACCAACCACGACGTAAAGGCTGTGGAGTACTTTATCAAGGAACAGCTCGACGCTATGGGCGGTTTCGAAAGTTACAAAGAATTTATTCACTTTGGCCTGACATCACAGGACATTAATAATACCAGTGTGCCCCTCTCTATCAAGGAGGCACTGGAACAGGTGTACTATCCCCTTGTGGAGGAATTGATAGAGCAGTTACACGACTATGCTGAGCAGTGGAAGAACATCCCCATGCTGGCCAAAACCCACGGACAGCCTGCATCGCCTACTCGTCTGGGTAAGGAGGTGATGGTATATGTGTATCGTTTGGAAGAGCAGCTGCGTGGACTGAAGGAAACACCCATTACAGCTAAGTTTGGCGGTGCAACGGGTAACTATAATGCTCACCATGTGGCTTATCCTCAGTATGACTGGCGTGAGTTTGGTAACACGTTTGTCAGCGAGAAGTTAGGTTTGGAACGTGAGCAGTATACCACGCAGATTTCGAACTACGACTGGCTGGGAGCCATCTTCGATGCCATGCGTCGCATCAATACGATTGTGATTGATCTGGATCGTGACTTCTGGATGTATATCTCCATGGACTACTTTAAGCAGAAGATCAAGGCTGGCGAGGTGGGCTCAAGTGCTATGCCTCACAAGGTGAACCCCATTGACTACGAGAACTCGGAGGGTAACTTGGGTATTGCTAATGCTGTGTTGCAGTTCCTGGCAGCTAAGTTGCCAGTAAGCCGACTGCAGCGTGACCTGACCGACTCGACGGTGCTCCGTAATGTGGGTGTGCCTATGGGTCATGCTCTGATTGCTTTCCAGAGTACGTTGAAGGGACTTCGTAAGCTGATTCTCAATGAGGAGAAACTGCAGGAGGATCTCGACAATACCTGGGCTGTGGTAGCTGAGGCCATCCAGACCATTCTGCGTCGTGAGGCTTACCCCAATCCCTACGAGACGCTGAAAGCACTTACAAGAACAAATGAGAAATTAACCGGTGAAAAGATACGTAACTTCATTGAGACGCTCGAGGTGAGCGAAGACGTGAAGGAGGAACTGAGGGCTATTACCCCAGCCACTTATACAGGTATCTAACCATAAACAAGAGTATTTACATTTTAAAAACAGACAAAACAATGGATTTCGAGAACAACGAGAAGAAACAGGAAGAGACACAGAACGAAGGTTTCCAGAAAGAGTTCCGTCCGGGACGTTCACCACGTCCACGTATTCATACAGGACAGCGCCCTGCCAGCTATGAGCAGCGTCCTAATTTCCGCAGCTCACATGACGAGGGCGGTTTCCGTCCCGAGGGTTTCGGCGCAGGATTGCAGAGTAGTGCACCTCAGCGCAGTTTCCGTCCCCGCACCAACTACAATGCAGGTGGCAGCTACGGACAGCGTCCTCAGGGTGAAGGTGGCTATCAGCCACGTCAGGGTGGTTACCAGCAGCGTCCTCAGGGTGGTTATGGTCAGCGTCCTCAGCAGGGCGGTTACAGCCAGCGTCCTCAGGGTGGCTATGGTCAGCGTCCTCAGGGTGGCTATGGTCAGCGTCCTCAGCAGGGTGGTTATGGTCAGCGTCCTCAGGGCGGTTATGGTCGTCCTCAGCAGGGTGGTTATGGTAAGCCCTACGGTGGTGGTTTCAAGAAGAGCCCCCGTCAGCATACAGCCGACTATGATCCCAATGCAAAGTATAGCATGAAGAAGCGTATCGAGTATAAGGAAATCAACTACGATCCCAACGAGCCGCTTCGTCTGAATAAGTTCTTGGCAAATGCAGGTATCTGCAGCCGTCGTGAGGCTGATGAGTTCATCCAGGCAGGTGTGGTTACAGTGAATGGTGAGGTGGTTACCGAGCTGGGTACCAAGATTCTCCGTACCGATGAGGTGAAGTTCCACGATCAGCCTGTAACCATCGAGAAGAAGGTATATGTGCTGCTCAACAAGCCCAAGGACTATGTAACTACGAGCGACGATCCTCAGCAGCGTAAGACTGTGATGGACCTCGTGAAGAACGCTTGTCCTGAGCGTATCTACCCTGTAGGTCGTCTTGACCGTAATACTACGGGTGTACTCCTGCTTACTAACGATGGTGATCTGGCATCAAAGCTGACTCATCCGAAGTATCTTAAGAAGAAGATCTATCATGTATATCTTGATAAGAATGTGACAGCCCGTGATCTGCAGCAGATTGCTGAGGGTGTACAGCTGGAGGATGGTGAGATTAAGGCCGACGATGTACAGTATGCTCATCCTACCGACAAGAAACAGGTGGGTATTGAGATTCACAGCGGTAAGAATCGTATCGTGCGTCGTATCTTCGAAGCTCTGGGCTATCGTGTGCAGAAGCTCGACCGTGTGCAGTTTGCCGGTCTGACCAAGAAGAACCTGAAGCGTGGTGACTGGCGTTACCTCACAGAGGAGGAGGTTGATCGCCTGCGCATGGGTGCTTACGAGTAATTGAAGATTGAAAATTGAAGATTAGCAATGAAACGTACTAAGATTATTGATGTGCTGAAGAGCACGGAATACGGTAAAGAGGTTTGCGTGAAGGGATGGGTGCGCACGCACCGCTCTTCGAAGGCTGTAGACTTTATCGCCCTGAACGATGGTTCGACTATCAAGAATGTACAGATTGTGGTTGATCCTGCTAAGTTTGACGAAGAACTGCTGAAGCAGATAACGACAGGTAGTTGTATCTGTGCTGAAGGTACACTCGTAGAGAGTCAGGGTGCTGGTCAGTCGTCAGAGATTCAGGCCACCAAGTTGGAGGTCTATGGACTCTGTGGCAACGACTATCCCATGCAGAAGAAGGGTCAGAGCTTCGAAGTGATGCGCAAGAATGCCCACATGCGTCTTCGTACCAATACCTTCGGTGCTGTGATGCGTATCCGTCATAATATGGCGATGGCTATCCACACCTATTTCCACGAGCATGGCTTCTTCTATTTCCACACCCCGCTGATCACAGCATCCGACTGTGAGGGAGCAGGAAATATGTTCCAGGTAACCACCAAGAACCTCTACGATCTGAAGAAGGACGAGAATGGAAAGATCATCTATGATGATGATTTCTTTGGTGAGCAGACCTCGCTGACTGTATCAGGACAGTTGGAGGGTGAGCTCGGTGCTACTGCACTTGGTGCCATCTACACCTTCGGTCCTACGTTCCGTGCTGAGAACAGTAATACGCCTCGCCATCTGGCAGAGTTCTGGATGGTAGAGCCTGAGGTGGCCTTCCTGGATCAGGAGGAGCTGATGGACCTTGAGGAAGATTTCATCAAGTACTGTGTCCGTTGGGCCCTCGATAACTGTAAGGACGACCTGCAGTTCCTCAATCAGATGATTGACAAGACCCTTATCCAGCGTCTGGAGGGTGTATTGAAGGATACCTTCGTGCGTCTGCCTTATACTGAAGGTATCAATATCCTTCAGGAGGCTATCAAGAACGGTAAGAAGTTTGAGTTCCCCTGCAACTGGGGTGATGACCTGGCCAGCGAGCATGAGCGTTACCTTGTGGAGGAACACTTCAAGAAGCCCGTTATCATGACCGACTATCCCCGTGCCTTCAAGTCGTTCTATATGAAGCAGAACGAGGCTCAGGGCGAAGGCTCTGTTGGCTACAAGGGTGCTGTGGCTCCTGGTCCCACCATGCAGGGCACCGATGTGCTGTTCCCCCAGATTGGTGAAATCATCGGTGGATCAGTCCGTGAGGAGAGCTACGACAAGCTGATGGCAGAGATCAACCGCCGCGAGATGGATCAGACCCATCTGTGGTGGTATATCGATACCCGTCGCTGGGGCACCTGTCCTCATGCCGGTTTCGGTCTTGGCTTCGAGCGTCTCATCCTGTTCGTTACCGGTATGCAGAACATCCGTGACGTCATCCCCTTCCCGAGAACGCCGAAGAGCGCTGAGTTCTAATCAAATTCATTTGCTGATGAAAAGGTTTCTGGCCATTGTCATGATGACATCCATCGTCGCTGTCGCTTCTGCGCAGGATGATAGTCAGAAGGCCTTTAGTCATATGGGAATAGGCATTAGTGTCGGTACAACAGCTATCGGCATTAATGTCTCTTCCGTTCTTAACCCCTATCTCGGCCTCCGTGCTGGTGTCAATATCTGGCCTAAGTTCAAGATGAAGCGAGGCCTCCACATGCGCCTCGAGTCCGATGGTAAGCATCAGCCTGGCGAATGTCTCCAGCATCTTGAGGAAGTTAATGCAAAGCTGTCGTCTGATGACTGGGTGTCGCCTTCCGTGGCCGATATCATGGATGTCGATGTCCATGTGTTGCCCAAACTTAATGCGGGCCATGTGATACTCGATTACTTCCCCGTCCCCCATCGTAGCAGTTTCCACCTCTCGGCAGGCGCTCATATCGGTACGGGCACCGTGGTCAATTTCCACAACCGTCACGATGGCATCCTCATGCCCATCACCCAGTGGAACAATGCGATGGTCGATCCCGAGGTACAGCCTGTGGTCGAGGAATACAATTTGCGCCGCATCGGTATTGCCATGGGCGACTATTTCATCATGCCCGACGAGAATGGTAACATCGACGCTAAGATTGTGGTGTCAGGTTTCCGTCCCTACTTGGGTCTAGGCTTTGGTCGTTCCGTCCCTCGCAAGCGCATAGGCTGCCAGTTCGATCTCGGTGTCCAGTTCTGGGGCTCCCCCAAGGTTTATGTTAATGACGAACGCCTCGAGCCCGATAAGGTTGGCGACCAGCTTGACGATGTCCTCAGCATCGTCAGCCGTATCAAGGTCTTCCCCGTCCTAAACTTCCGCCTCGTCGGCCGTATCTTTTAGAAGTCTTTCAGACATCCCTTCAAGAACAAAACAATTTGTTTTGTTCTCTAAAAGATAGTCTTTTCAACTGTAAGAGATAGTCTCTTACAAGGTAAAACAAGTTGTTTTACTTTGGCAGAGATATCTTGAGCATATCATGGCAATTACCAACTGCCTATTCTATGCCAATCGGATGCCATCGTCGGTGATGATGATGAGGCGGCGGCGGTAGAGGTCGCCGATAGCCTTTTTGTAGGCCTTCTTCGAGACTTGGAAGCGGTCGTAGATAAGTTCGGCGGGCGATTTGTCACCGAGATTACAATAGCCATCGTTCTCATAGAGGTAACGCAGCAGCACTTCGGCAAAGTCGAGGGTGTGCTGACGGCCTGAGGGCTGGAGGGTAAGGTCGATCTTACCATCCTGGCGCACGTGGTCGATGAAGCCTGAGAGACGGTCGCCGCTATGGAGGGGCTGGAATATCTGATTGTCGTAGATCTGACCCTGATAGCGGTTGTTGACAATGCACTTGAATCCGAGGTCGGTCTTCTGCCAGACGAGGATATCTGCAGGATCGCCATGCTTCATAGCTGGGGCGGGTTCAAGGTACTTCTCGACCTTGGCAGTAGCCATCAGACGGTAGCTGTCTTCATCCACCTTTATATATATAATATGGTGTTGTCCCTGTTCCATCCGTTTCTTTTGTTCGCGGAAGGGGCAGAAGAGATCCTTCATAAGACCCCATTTGAGGAAAGCGCCATACTGGTTGACCCATGCCACTTCAAGGCTGGCGAACTCACCCACCTTGGCGATAGGATGCTCGGTGGTGGCTACGGGGCGCTCTTCCTGATCAAGGTAGATAAACACTTCAATCTCGTCGTCAATATGCATATTGTTAGTAACATAACGCTGGGGAAGGAGGATCTCGCCTTCTTCGCCACCGTCGAGATAGAGTCCGAAATCAACGGACTTGACTATTCTGAGGGTGTTGTAGTCTCCGAGTCTAAGCATGTTTCTTGGGGTATGATGGGAGTTTCTATGAGTCCATCGCGCAGATGGATGTTGCGGTCGGTGATACTGGCCAGCGCCTCGTCGTGGGTGACGATGACAAACGTCTGGCCGAACTTGTCGCGCAGGTCGAAGAAGAGTTGGTGGAGCTCCTCCTTGTTCTTCGTGTCGAGGGAGCCGGAGGGCTCGTCGGCAAGGATGACAGCCGGGTTGTTGACAAGGGCGCGGGCCACAGCCACACGCTGTTTCTCACCACCGGAGAGTTCGTTGGGCTTATGAGTGGCGCGATCAGCAAGTCCCATGAAATCAAGCAATTCCTTGGCTCGCTGCTTGGCCTGTCTGTGAGACAAACCAGCGATGTAGGCAGGAATCATAATGTTCTCGATAGCTGTAAACTCAGGGAGCAACTGGTGGAACTGGAATACAAAGCCTAAGTGCTGGTTGCGGAAGTCGGCGAGTTTCTTTTGGGAGAGCTTGGTAACGTCAATACCGTCAACACATATCGTACCGCCGTCGGGACGGTCGAGGGTGCCGATAATCTGTAGCAAGGTGGTTTTTCCTGCTCCTGATGGACCAACGATGCTGACTACCTCGCCTTTGTCGATATGCAGGTCAATGCCTTTGAGCACCTGCAGTGAGCCGAAGCTCTTGGTGATATTCTTAATATCTATCATCTCTAAATTCTAAATTCTTACTTCTTATTTTTCTTTTCGTGAATCCAACGAAGAATGGTATCATAGATGCTCTTCTCTTCATGGTGCTGAGCCTCGGTGAAGCTCATGCGCTCGTCCTTCGTGTTACCAAACTGATCGGGGAAGATAATCATCAGGTTCTTGCCTGAAAAATGTTTTTGAAGTTCATCAGGCAGACGCTCAAGGGCATTCTTATAAGAAATGGTTCCCTTACGGGCTGTTACTACCACAAAGAGGTGGTCTTCGGCTACTTGTGAAGCCAACTGTGGCAACTCGTTCCAATGTCCCATCGGTGTGTATTCGGTCCTAACGCTAGAATGACGGTTGTTGATATATTCTGCTATCAAAACCAATGACTCATTGCGTCCGTGGAACTGAATACGGCAATCCAACTGACCTGCCAGTCGACTCAGACGTTCCAGCCAACGATGGAAACCTGGCTCAAACTCTGCACGTGAGGGAACAACCACCTGAATGCGGCGGAGTGTGGACATGGGTTGTACAAAACGCGTGAGGATAATCTGACGGTTTAATCCGTTGTAGAGACTCTGGATAAACTCACCCCAGAAACGAGGGTTGATTTCCGTATGTACGTGCATACCCATAACAATCTCTGAGCAGGCAAATTCTCGGAAGGCATGCTTAATGCCGTTGGCAATGTTGGTGGCGAGGCGCACCTGTGTCTGAACTTTAACCTCTGAGGCACTAGCCGTCTGCTGTAATTGCTCCAGTAGTCGGATGCCCTGTTCGCGGGCGGCATTACTGTTCTGATCGTCGTAAACCACATTGAGAGCCACCAGGTCGCGGTTCAGTCGTTGGTTACGCATAAACATCGACAGATACAACAAGTGGGGCGCAATCTCTGGATATTTTACGCAGAGCAGTATCTTTTCGTCATCAGTCTGCGAATCGTCGATATGAGGATGTCGTTTCTCCTGAATGATGATCTGCTGTGAGGCATGTTCTGTCATCATGGTACTAATGATACAGGTGAAGAGAATCATGATGACTACACCATTCAGCATGTCATCGCTTACAAGATACTGACCGGGAGCCACTTCTAATCGCATACCCACCATGACCATGGCGATGGCGCCAGCAGCATGGGCAGAGGTGAGTCCGAACATCATGTTACCGTCGGCTTTCGATAAGCGGAAAAGAAGACTGGAGATATAAGCAGCGGCAGCTTTTCCGAAGGTGCCGAAGAAGACGATGAGGAATACCACCCATAGCACATCGATGCCAGAGAAAAGGGTGCGCACATTGATAAGCATACCGACACCAATGAGGAAATAGGGGATGAACAGCGCATTACCAATAAACTCGATGCGGTTCATCAGAGGTGAGACATGCGGGATATATCTGTTCAGAATCAATCCAGAGAAGAAGGCGCCGAAGATGCCCTCAAGACCTATAAGTGAGGTAAGGGCTGCGCTGAGGAACATGATGCCCAGAACGAAGATATACTGCATCACGGCATCACTATAACGGCGCAGGAAGTAGCGTGTCAGCTTCGGTATGAGGATAATGCTGCCCGCACAGAAGAGGGCGAACTTCGCCACAAAGAGGAACCAGAACATCCAGCCGCTGTTGTTCTCGAATGAGCCGGAGAGGGCTGCCAGCATCACCAGGGCCAGGAACAGTGAGATCATCGATGAACCCACGCTGAGGGCCACACTCGGGTGTCGCTGCAGACCGTAGCGCCCGATGATGGGATAGGCAATCAGCGTGTTGGATGCCATGATACAGCCTAAGAGGAAGGAGGCTTTACCCGAGTATCCGAGGAAAGCCATTGCCATGACGTAGGTAAGGATGAGGGGCACGAGGCAGGTAAGGAGTCCGAAGATAAGGAACCGCTGGGATTGTTTTTTCGCGCCTTGCATGTCCATCTCCAGTCCGGCCAGGAACATGATGTAGTAGAGTCCCACCCTGCCGAAGAGTTCGAATGAGTTGTCGCGCTCCAGAATATTGAAGCCATACTGCCCGATGACGACACCCGCCAGCACCATGCCGATGATATGGGGGATGCGCAGCTTACTCATCACGATAGGCGCAAAGAGAATGATCAACAGCACCACAAAGAAGATAAGTGTGGGGTCGGTGATTGGCAAATAGGATGTTAAAATCATCATTTCGTGTGCAAAGATACGATTTTTTTAGCCGAATGATGCAGAATTGATAGAATTTTATTAATTTTGCAGCCAAAATATAAACCAACTAAAGAATTTGGCAAGATGAAAGTAGCAATTGTAGGTGCGAGTGGAGCCGTGGGACAGGAGTTTCTGCGGATTCTTGACGAGAGAAATTT
>JAEEGH010014775.1_pt1 | contig 17078 bp, 8 predicted proteins | sample 9134181 | NCBI WGS metagenome assembly JAEEGH01 (sample SAMN16246544, study PRJNA631951) | gut metagenome | biome: gut microbiome; feature: rumen; material: DP-attached | host: Bos | place: Iran: Karaj | collected 2018-10
TTTGTCTTGAGCATACATACTGTTTCGGAGGTAGTAGATCATAGATGATGATGCCGGATTCCGATCAGAAATATTATCGAGGAGCCGTTCAAAGGATAACCGGGCAAGATCGAATGCCCGGGGGGTCATATCTGTTCTCTTCTGGGCACAGTATAGAAGGATCTCTTGCGTTTTTTCGCCGATCCGCCGTTCGTTTACTTCTGCCCAGTTAACTGACATAGCGCGAATGAAATCTACTTCCGGGAAAATTCCGGGGTAACATGGTCACGAAAGAAAGAGTTCTCCAGCTGGTACTTGACCATGCACAATTCTACCATCTGAGACGCTATTTCCATCAAAGCATCACATTCAACCACCTCGTCCTCAATGGCATCCGACATCTGGTCGTAAGTCATGTACCTCTTCAGGAATTCCATATGGTCCAGCGCCGTGTTCAGCGCCCATTCAATCTTGAACAGGTCGCCACCATTGGCCTCAAACTCATCCCGGTCGAGCATTCGTCGGAGGACCAGGATATCTTGCCGGACTTTGTTGGATTCGTTCTCAAACATGGTTGCTACTGTGGTTGATTCACAATGACGGAAAATAATCTATCAGAGGGATTTAACCTCTTCTAAGAGGGCCAGTTCCCGTTCTTTTTGCTCGCGCCGCTCCCGCAGGTATTCTTCCCGCGCCCTTCTTCTTTCCTCTTTAGCCGCGCGATAGGTATCCCCGTTCCGGATGATTTCGGCGGCAACACGGGCTACGGTTTGGTCTAAGTTCGCCTTCTTCAACTGGCACTCCCATACGATGATGACGCTCCAGCCTTTTGCCTCCAGCTTTCGCCAGACTTCCTGATCCCGCTCCTGGTTCCGGGCAACCTTAGCCATCCAGAACTCGGTGTTAGTCTGGGGAACAGTATAATACTTACAGTCCTTGTGGCCATGCCAAAAGCAGCCATGCACGAAGATAACCGTACGATACTTTGGAAGCACGATATCCGGGCGGCCAAGTAGACGCTTGTCGTTCACCCGATAACGGAATCCCCGGTGCCAGAGCGAGCTACGCAACTGCAACTCCGGTTTTGTTGATGCGGAGTGAATGGCTGCCATATTCCGATGGCGCTGTTCTATTGTAAGGACGTCAGACACATCTAATAGTTTTCTTTTTCTTAACGAAGATACAAACTCTCTTTTATCATTCCTAATTCGCAATCATTGGAGAAGAGCTTGATTATTCTTACCTTTGAAAGGTTAATCATTGATATAATTGTACATACCAGATAAGACCCTGGAAACGAGAAGAGTTAATGGTGGCTTTTATCGTCATCATTTAACCCTTGTTTGGGATCTTTAGCTGTATTACTCCTAAAATGATATGACAGAGTATATGTTGGATACTAATTAATCGCAACCAAGGATTTACTGTTATGGATATCAAAGGTTGGAGTAATCTCATTTATCGGTACTACTTCGAGAAAGGATCGAGGGAACGAGTTATATTACACATCTCTATGCAAGATCTTCTTGATTTTGCGAAAGATGAGGATGTGGAAATATATAAAGACAAATGTGCGTCCTCCTTTAATGACGAGGATCTCATTAAGGACTTTGTGCACAAATTTTGGATCTGTCCTAGTGGCAATAAGAGCCTAAAAGACCTAGAAAGGAAGATTAATCAAATAACGGCATTAGCTAAAATGGAGGGAAACTTTGTCCTTCTGCTCTCGATTCTTGCCATCTTAATCATGCCGTTTTGTGAAAATGACGAACTGGAACTCCACGGGAACGACTATTATGGACATTTGCTTCCTTTTCTTCAGTCACACCGTTTTGCTGATAAAGTTAATTCTTCAAACTTTCTGGCCAACATTAAACTGGACGAGATCTGGGTAATGGTAAACCGTTGGGCGGCTGATAATGGACTTCCATTCCAATCGAGTGGGGTTCTTTCAGAAAACGGTACAAAACAGTATGTTCGTTCTTTGATGAGAGAGTCCCTCCTTTCTCCATCAAAATTACAAAAGTTCTGTTTCCTTTTTGACCACGCAGGCCTTGTACCCAAAATCAATATTGAAGATGATCGCTTATTGTCTGCATTTTCAAATTATTATTCGAGTATCGGTATCACTCCAACAAAATACAGACAACTCACCAGCAAAGAATTCCGCGAATACCTCTTAAGTGTTCTGAGGAATGAATATGAGAACTGGGATGGGACGACGCGAATAAAAGAGCGCGATCGCCGTACGGGTAAAACTCGGGTAGAAGCTGGCAATACCGCATATCCCCTGCTTCTGCAGATGGACTTTGACACGAATAGCCTGAACTGTTCATTCGCTTTTCAGCTCTACTGTTCAGATATCGACGACATGGATTATATGACTTTCGTCGCGGATACAAACAAAAAGAAATACCCTGAAGTATACATCAAAAATGACGGGTTTGCTAATCGGCTTTTTTGTATAGACGAGGCTGAACTTCCGACTATTTTTGCGAACAGACAAGGAGCTTATGCTGTTCATGAAGAAACGGATAACTCTTTGAGAGCCAGACATGTGGTTACTGATTACTATATTCTGCGTCTATATAAGAATCGATATATTGCCACGAATGAATTTGTTAAAGGCGACTTTTATTTTGCAATTATCAGACATGATACCACCGATGATTTCTCTATATGGCTCAAAGAAAATGCAGCAAGCCTTATTACGGATAATGCTTTAGGTGGTTATTATTCCGTGTTCCGTATTGAACACGCCGTTTCGGAATTACCTAACAAGAATAATCTCCGTTTCAAAACAGAAATCAGATGTAAGTCTATTAATAATCTTGAAATAAAAACCGATTCGGACACTGAAACCGTTTTTTTATCTACTCTATTGCCTGCTCAGTTTAGTATCTCTGGAGTTGATATCTCCAACGACAGGATCTATGCTGTATCAGTTAACCCTTCGTATCGTTTCTCCTCGGCATTAACGTATGACACTCAGAAGAACCTTTGGATTCTAAAGGTGTTTACCAATTTCTTTCAACTCCAGACCGAGTTTCAGCTATATTGTAATGAGATGCCTATCCCATATAGCCGAACATATAGATTCAAAGAGTTCTCGCTGCCAACGCATTTCAGAGAGTTGCCTCTAGACCAGTGGGGCGGCCTAAGTGAGGTTCCTCTGTCATCAGGTCTCGAATTGCCCACTAATGTCATTGGGAAAAACCTGATTAATTGGACCATGCTAAAAATGCAAATGCAAAAAGCGCCTACGGTTCCTAATAATCAGGGCCGATATATGGGGAAAGATTATTTGCTCTATGCCATAACGTCTGCTTCATTTGAAACGTCCCGTAGGATTATCACCCTGCAATGGATCAAAGAAATCAGAGACAGAATTTCCAGTGAGTTTGAAGATGACACAACCTGTTTACTCACTGACAAGTATTCGTTAAGCAATGCTCTTGCAGACTATTTCCGTATGGGATATATAAACTATACCTATACGGACGATGGCCTCTCTCTTACTGCGAATCGCCCAACTTTAATTCTCCTAACACCAAAATTCACACGCTCTATTCACCCCGGCTTGCAAGGGAAAAACATCGTCTCTGTCTCATGTGTGGAGAATAGTTTCAAATGTCTGTTAACCGGTGGACGGACTATTGAGTTAATACACAGAATTGAGAAGTATCAACAATCATTGGGCTTTCGGATAGAGTACCTTGAGATAAACGACCCCTTACAACCACAAACTATTTACATTCATGCAGATGAACGATCCGTCTTTCGAAATCTCGCTGAAAGATGCGACCTTCTGTACCAGGATAATATTTATGCAAATGCATTATTAGAATCTTTGCCAACTGTAGAAGATTATATCTCTTTCAAAAAAGCCACCGGTGAGGAACGAGACCTATTCGCCGTTCCCAGCCGACGTGTAATTGATTATCGGAGAATGGCCGAACTATATCCGGAAAGGCAGGCAAAGGGACAAGCAATCTCCAATTACGAAATTGATAAAGAGGATTTTAATCCTGAAAGCGATGTCGTTACCTTTTTCCCGGGGACCCGGGATGAAACGACCATTATGATTGACGATGGACGGATGGTGGAGATTGATAAGTACTGGGGATATTTTGTAGGGATGTTCAAATCCAACGCAAAAGTTCTTCTGCATGACCCGGATCGGGCACAAATCAGTTTACCGCAACAATTTAGACTTCCATTGTTATATGCCAGAGCACTTACGCTTATGATCGGGACGACTCCCGATTCCGTGTTTGGTAGTCGGACTTACAGCATCGGTGAAAATCCTTTTACTTTTGGGAGCCGCCCAGAGGCCATTTTAAAGAAACTAGGACAATAATGTAACAACAATATGGCAAAGTATCTAATTAACCCGATCTATGCATACAAAGACATAAAGGATAATTTCCTTCTTTATGTTAAGACTGCATTTGGCACCCGCTATGCCAGTATCGAAAAAGAACGAGACGAACTCCTTCGCACAGATCAGGTGGCTTCCAGAGAGCCGTGGATAGAGCCTCTCCCTTCCTATGAGAATGTTGACATGGAGAATGGTGAGAAACTTAAGATTTCCACTTTACGACCTTCTGACTTACCTGGATTGAATGATTCCGCTCGGCAGCTTTTTAAAGAGTTCATTAATCAAGGTCTTATCAGTGGCGATTACCCGATCTATCGTCACCAGGCAGAAATGTTGCGCAAGGCTCTTTCCGGGAAAAATTGCATTATCACATCCGGTACCGGCTCGGGTAAAACAGAATCGTTCATGCTTCCTATGCTTGCCGATATCATAGCAGAGGCGGAAAGAGAGTGGAAACAACCTATTTCTTATAGCGAGAACGCATGGTGGAAAGCGAATAACGGGGCCGCATTGTCTAAAGATGATATCTTTATTTTTCCGGCGGGAGCAACCAAGGGCACTCCTGGATTACTTGCCCCAGTGGCAATGCAACGTCCTAATGAGCAAAGGGATGCTGCCGTTCGTGCACTTATTATCTACCCCATGAATGCTTTGGTTGAAGACCAGATGACACGTCTTCGCGATGCTTTGGATAATGACAATGTCCAAAAGTGGATGACCAAGCGATTAAATGGTAACCGTATTTTCTTTGGCCGTTACAATGGCGCTACGCCGACATCAGGATACCCGAAATACAAGGAGTCTTCAGTGAATTCACGTATTTATGAGAATTTGCTCAAGGCAATGCTCAAACTCGATTCTACGACGGATGATACGCTGAAATTGCTGGATACGACAGGCCTTTCTGAAGAAGAAATAAAACGGAATAAAGAAAAGTATATAATCCGTCGAACCATTTCTCAGCTAGTCAAAGGCCGTGACGGGATTCCGTCTTCAGAAATGCGTTCCCGTTTTGATATGCAGCAAACGCCTCCTGACATTCTCATCACAAACTATTCCATGTTGGCCATGATGCTTATGCGAGAGGTAGACAACCCGATTCTCGCTAAAACGCGAGCGTGGTTATTGAATGACCCCTGGCGATCTAATCAAGCCGACAAACCTCAACACATCTTCCATCTAGTAATTGATGAGTTGCATTTGAACCGCGGTACATCTGGAACAGAAACGGCATATCTTATCCGCTTACTACTTAACCGCTTGGGACTGGCTCCTGATAGCCCTCAACTTCGTATTCTGTCTTCCTCTGCATCTTTGGAGATCAGCGGGGAGAAAAAGGACGATAGTTTGAAATTCCTGAAGGGATTCTTTGGATGTGAGTTTACGACAGAAAACGTAGTTGAAGGACACTATGTACAGTCAAAACAGTGCTATTCCTCTCTTCTGCCAATTGATCCCTTTGTTAAAGTCTATAATCTCTTTTACGAGAATCCACTATGCTTTGAAGAATACGCGAGCAACGACCAGGTTAAGGAATATGTGGACGCAACCTGCCATGAGGCCGCTCAAATACTTGCTGTTTATGCAAATTATAAACTACCAGAAGCCGACGGACTTGTTCAGCTACTGGATGTTGTAGCCTCAGATGAACTTGCCATAGTTAAGCGGTTGTCCGACACTTTTGATTTAGGGGAGATTGGTCACAATCGCGCCCTCCCTTTTTGCAAAGGGAAAGGCGAGACAGATTCTCCAGAAGAATGGGGGGGACATTATTTTGCCACTAGCCTTTTCGGTGACTCAAACGAAGAGGATACGGCCAAAGCCGCTGAAGGTTTTATAATATTACGTGGTCTATATGATATTTTCGACAAAAAAACATACGGTGTTGATTGTGGTGCCATGCAGCGTTTCCGCTTCCATCTTTTCTATCGGAATATAGATGGACTTTGGGCAACACTGGATAAATATGATGAACAGAACGATAGGCCTGTTGGTAAGCTTCATGCCCATTCCCGTGATATAGACGGGGAGAAACGAGTGCTTGAGCTGCTCTATTGTGAACAATGCGGTACAGTTTTTTACGGCGGGAAACGACATGCTTACAGAGAACTTGGAAGTGGGAAATGGATAACTGACATTCTTCCCACAAGTTCAAATTTGGAGGATCTTCCCGAACGTCAGAGCCAGGTGATGGTTGAAAAGCGGAGTTATCGTGAATTTGCTGTTTTCTACCCAATCCCTGACAGTTGGAGCGACGACTTTGTTGACCGGAATCTCCGGGAGCAAGAAGTCCCTATGTTTCATAAACTTGGCTTCGGGAAAGATGAACGTGATGCGGATTGCGAATGGCAACTTGCATATTTAGACGAAAAGACTGGATTCGTCACTCCTTCTTCGAATGGTGCTTCTCATCCCGGGATACGTGGTTTTCTCTATACAGTACCCGATCTAGATGGAGAACAGAACATTGACGCTGCAACTAATGCACCAGCCTTACCCTGTCATTGTCCATACTGTGCATCCAATAAATATGGGAGAGCATATCGTTCCCCTATTCGAGGTTTCCGAACTGGTTTTAATAAAGTGACTCAGTTATACGCTCGTGAGCTTTTCTATCAGCTCCCGACACTGCATAACCGTAAACTGGTGACATTCGCCGATAGCCGTCAAGATGCGGCAGTTGTGGCAAATAGCATTGAACGCGAACAGTTTACCGACTTAATGCGTGATATCGTTGTTGAAAAATGCACTTTAGACGAGACGATTGATTATGCTGCCAAACGAAATGATCTGATTGAGTTGATAAATGAGAAGAAGGCGGCTAATGATACGCTTGCTGATCCTCATGCTACTAGCCAAGATAAACGTCGAGCCCAGTGGCTACTCAACAGCATTGAAGACGAAATTGTGGCATTACAAGATGTCCTTTCCCGCACGGTTCCTGTCGAGGATTTGATTAAATCCAACGACTGTTTTGAATCGCCCATATTTAAGGCTTTCAGGGAATTACATACAAATCCAGCAGGTTGCGACTCGAATAATCAGCATTTTGAAGAAACTCCTACCGCAGATCCTGTAATGTGGTATGAGATTGATGATAGTGCTTCACCGTTACTCAAAGACAGTGTAAACAAGAAAGTAGGCAAAGCCATTACCCAAAATGTAATGAGGGTCTTATTCGGCCGCCTGCATTATAATGCAGAATCTTCCGGTATTGGTTGGGTTACTGTGGCGTATAACGATGATTTAATTAATCAAGTTCTGACAGAAGCTTATCATGCTGATCCGCTGCAGCCAGATTTATCGCGCCACATAGATCATCCGACTTTTATTGAAATTGTAAACTCTGTCATTCGTTTGGTTGGCAATGGATTTCGCTATGCCAACAACCCCTATGGGGATGACATATTCCCCAAAGACACTGATGCCGACTTTGCCAATCTAAGAGGCAAGGATCCTATCCGTGCCTATATATATGCCTGCTGTGATAAGTATGGAATTCCATATCAAAAAAAGATCGGAAACAAGGTCAAGCTTCCCAATTGTTTAGGGCAGGCCGTAATTGACTATCTTAAGCTTACTGGCAACAAACAATTGTTTTTACAACCACATACATTAAGAATCCGTTGCGTTTCCAATAATGATTTTGGTTATGTCTGCCCTAGATGTGGTCGGGTTCATTTACATAAGTCCGCCGGTGTCTGTTCCGGGTGTTTTCAGCCACTAGACCTTCAAAACACTATTACAGTTGAAGATTTGCGTAAGCGTACAGACTTGATGCTGAACATTGTCAAACAGCGTCCTGCTTGCCGCCTCCACTGTGAAGAACTGTCCGGTCAGACGGATGACCAAGGAGAGCGCCAGTTAGAGTTCCGTGATATTGTTCGTGTCAGTCCGAATGATCCCAACTCTGAATATGTGGAAAAAGCACGCTCTATTGATGTTCTAAGCGTTACTACCACAATGGAAGTTGGTGTTGATATCGGACCGCTTCAGGGCGTCATGCTCACCAATATGCCCCCTCAGCGGTTTAACTATCAACAGCGTGTCGGGCGAGGTGGTCGTAGAGGGCAGGCTTATTCTGTTATTCTGACCTTATGTCGTGGTCGGAGCCATGACGAGCACTATTTCCTAAATCCGCAGCAGATTACAGGAGACCAACCCCCCACTCCATTCCTGTCAATGGATCAATACGAGATTCTACAACGTCTGTTTGCCAAAGAAGTATTGTATTATGCATTTAAGGATTTTGCAACGACTCTTGGTAAAAGATTAGATGGTAATACTCATGGAGAGTTCGGGTTACGACAAGAATGGGAGCTGAATACGAACGGGATTAAGGATGAGATCAACAAATGGTTGTCATCTTCCTCCAGTCGACATGTTCTCATTGATACGGCCAAATTACTTACAGGGGATCAGAATTTAATCCGGAAACTAGTCAATTATGCAGCCTTAACGACACAAGCAGACAGCTTGTTCAATAGTATAGAAAAGGCCGTTGCGGATGATTCTGTTGTTGCCGATTCTCTAGCAGAATGCTTGGCCGAGGATGGCGTCTTACCAATGTACGGAATGCCGACAAGAGATCGTTTGTTGTATCATAGCCTTCAGTGCAATAAAGGAAATGAAATAAGAGAAGAAATATCCACTGTTTCTCGTCCTATAGATCAAGCAATCTCTGCTTTTGCTCCTGGTGCATCCATCACGAAGGATAAGCATGTTTTAACGGCTATTGGTTTTTCTCAAGCCTCCCTTGTTTATGGAACAGGAGCAAGCGGGAGACCCGTTATTAAGACAAAAGGGAATCCGGATGCTCCAGTATTCCCCTTACGGATGACCTTCTGGGAATGTTCAAATCCCAGCTGTAATAATATTATCACTGAATTACCGGATCCTAATGTCACCGACAAGCGTTGCCCTTGTTGTCAAGCCCCGATGAATCACTCTACGATTTGTACACCGGCAGCGTTTATTACCAGTCTGTCCAAAGGGTTTGATCAACGCGATGATTCAGAGATTCTTGTGAAACGTAATGGTATCCGCATGGAATCATCCATCCTTCCACAAACTCCGAAATCACCCACTGGCCAAAACTGCGTTCTCACATTCCGTCAAGGAGGCAAGACATGGCGTGTTAGTGATAAGTTGATTAATGGTTGCGAATGCGATGTCCAATATTATTTGGGCGGGACATCGTTCTGGTCTTCAGCAAAACAATGGATTGCAAATCCTATTTACAATGGCCCTGATGCTCCTTCTTCATTGAATTCTGGCACACGTGTGGACCTTAGAACGGCGGACAACAAAGATGTTTCCACGAAAATAACACCTCGTGGAACATTAGAAGATATCTATCTCGCTGCTCAGAAGATAACAAATGTTATAACACTCTCACCCCAATCGGCCGTTGACGGACTTGTTTTAGAACCTTTCCACTGTAATCAAGAAGGAAAGCTTGATTTCCTGACCCAGGGTGTCAGGGCGGCTTATTATACTTTGTCTTTCTTGATTCAACGGGCTATAGCATCTCGTTTGGATGTGGATCCGACAGAGATCGATGTGGTTGAAGTTCTTTCAAAGGCAGGTGGTCTTGGTGAAGTTTGCCTAGCTGATGAAAAGATTAATGGATCAGGTTTTGTCGCCGACTTCTATGATCGTTTCTCCGAGTATAAAAGACGAATTCTCGACGGAGAAGATGTATATTTTAAAAAGATGCTTAGCGATGAACACATACATGACTGTGATTCGTCCTGTTATAAGTGCTTAAAAACCTATCGGAATATGCCATATCACGGTCTTCTTGATTGGAGACTGGGAATAGCTCTGTTCCGTGTTATGGTTGATCCGTCTTATCGGGCTGGAGCAGATGGGAACTTTGATTATCCTGAACTTCGGGGGTGGAAACAATCAGCCATTGATCGGTTAACTGCCCTAAATGAAGGGTTTTATCGTACAAAACCATTCGTTTTGGAACTTGCATCGACAGGTGTCCCCTACTTATACGATCCCGATGGGATACGGAAACCAATTATAGCCGCACATCCTCTCTGGGCCGGAGTAAGAGAAACAGCCATTTTGGCTGATACATTATTAGAAGCAGAGATAATGCTTAATACAACTCTATCAGAGAATAATGTGGTTGTTATTGACACATTCAATCTCCTGCGCAGAACTAGCAACTGCTACGAATATATCCAAAAAAAGCAGAATCAGTGATGAGGTTTCCCCAGATTCCAAATATTGAGAATGTGTGGGATAGTGTTTCTATAGAGGCATTATCCCCGAGCACTTTTTCGTGGGTGAATCGAGGCTGCGGGTTTGCTGTTCTGCTTCAAAAGGCGGTTAAATCTTTCAAGGATAACTCGTTGTCTTTGCCTTCTGGCCGTAGTGCTCTACTGGGCACAATCATCCACAAAATATATGAATTGACAATAAAAGGAGAGCTGACGTCAATAACTGAATTGAAGAGCAAATGGGAGGAACTCATTACAGAGAAGAAAAATGAATTGGCTTCCCTTTATCCAACATTGCGTAATGCATCATTGAACGATTATGATAAGCGTAACGGCGCCATACGTTACGCAATGGGCATAATGAGAAATAAACGGTTCGAGCCTAATACCCGGAATGGATGTATCGTCCTATCTGAGAAATGGCTTGACTGCACAGAAATAGGATTGAGAGGTAAGGCAGACAAACTCATTCTAGACAATGGTAATGTTGATATAGTAGATTTTAAGTCGGGGCAGGTTACGGATGATAGTGGAGTCATTAAGACGGAGTATTGTGATCAACTGCATCTTTATGCTGCAATGTGTCAATATTTGTCTATGGGTACACCCCGCAGATTAGCGCTCGTGGATATTGACGGAGAATATCATAACGTTCCATTCTCCATGGAGCATTGCAACCTATTGCTTTCAGAGGTAAAGGACACACTAGAATTGTTAAATTCAGTAGTGAAATCAAAGGACTTTATGACTCTCGCAAAGCCTAAGCTTGGGATGTGCTCGATCTGCACTTGTCGCCATATTTGCAAATACTGTGAGATTCCTGCTGATTCATATTACCAGACTATTTCCGGAATAGTTTCTGCTATTCCGAGTACAAATATGTATGTGTTACAATTCGGGAATATAACTTATTATGTTTCCGGACTCAACATATATAATGTTGAATCTCCTAATGATTATATTGGGAAGCAACTTTCCTTCGTCAACGTTATCCGTGCCTCTCAAACGGCGGATGATTATACATATAGAGTAACAGAAAACACTCTTGTTTACGAGCAATTATAGGATGGGTAAACGCATTCCAATCATATCTCTTTTTTCCGGCGGCGGTTTTATGGATATGGGGTTTATCAATGCCGGGTTTGATGTCGTATTTGCTAATGAATATGATAGGGTCTTTGCTGAGCTTCATGATGAAGGTATTTCTTCTTGGGCTAGAAGGCATAAGAAGAAATCCTGCCCTATAACCAGCACTGGGTCTCTTTCCGATTTAACGCCTGAATATATAATAAAGACTGCATTCCCTAAAGGTGTTCCTGATTTGTGGGGTATAATTGGCGGACCACCATGTCAGGATTTCACAATGCGCGGAAATGGAGAAGGGTTTAAAGGGACACGCGGAAAAATGACACATGTGTTTTTTGAACGCATAATGAAAATGAAACCTTCTTTTTTTGTCATGGAGAATGTTGTCGGGTTGTTAATGCGCAAGAAACCAAAACAAATCTTGGACACACTACTGTTTAAATTACTAAGTGAACACTATTATTTGGACCGTGCGACATTAAATGCTTTGGATTACGGTGTTCCACAATATCGTAAACGCGTCTTTATCATTGGTTTACGAAAAGACCAGTTTATTATTGAACAGACAAAAGAATCAACTATTGACGACATCAAGAGTTTCATTTTTACGTGGCCAACACCAAGATACCCTAATGCTATTAGTCGCTATAATTGGCCCGATACTACTCCTTTTGGGGCGAATGTGGTATTGAAACCCAAAGGCGTTCCTAAGAACTTATGTGTGCAACGCTGTGTTGAAGGTGCTGAAGAACTACCCAATGGCAACGAGTTCTTTGCATTCAATGGGGATGCGAATATCAGAACGGGTATTGATGAAGGGGATACTAAGAGACGTTCTTTTAAGCGTCTTCACCGCTATCGTTACAGCCCTACCACATGCTTTGGAAACAATGAAGTGTTTCTTCATCCATACGAAAACAGGCGTTTATCAGTCAGAGAGGCTTTAAGAATTCAAAGTGTTGATGATAAGTATGTTTGGGGACCTGAAAGGCTTTCGGCCAAGTTTAAAATTATTGGCAATGGTGTTCCTGTATTATTAGCAGAAGCCGTAGCAAAGGAATTGTATACTCTGCTTGTGATGGCTCGGGATAATTAAGCTTCAATAATAGCCCCATAAGCCTCTTGGTATTATAGGACGTCATTGAAATATTGCAGACAATTGTTTACTTTTGAGTTTGGGACCTTTTGTAGTCAACAATACTTAATATATTATGCTATGAGGGCAGGTTTTATTAAAGAACTGAACACGCTATTCTCTGCTTTCCAGAAAGCGGGACACGATTATGAAAAGCATATAGGAAAAGGCGTCTCTCTTGAGTCAACAAGTGGAGAAGTATTACGAAAAGATATCCCACAAATACTTAAGGAAGAGTTCCCCGCTGATACATATAAGATTAAAGGGTCTATTGGGACAGGGCGCATATCCAAATGCCCATGGGTCGCTATTATGCATAATAAAGAGACCTCGTCGACAAAGCGTGGCATTTATCTGGTTTTCCTTTTTTCAAAAGACTTGAATCGCGTTTATTTGTCTCTTGCTCAAGGCGTCTCGGAAATAACGATGGCAGATATAAATGCGAACCGTGAGACTCTGAGGAGTGAGCTTAAACTCGAAAGCACCCTTCGCCGGCATTTTAACGATCAACTGATAGATAGTGAAGAATACAAAGCCGGGGCCATCTACTCTAATGAATGGAATGGCAAAGACGATGATTATTGTGAGGGGCTTCTATTGCAATTCAAAGAGGCCTACGAAAAATATATTGCGTTGAAATATGGGGAATCAGATGAAGGTCTCCCGATCAATCCAGAGACAAAGGTGGAAGGTATAGAATCAAGTTTCTCAATTAAGGCTATTATTGATTACATCAACGAGACGGGTCTTGTATATTCTGAAAGTCTAATCAAGCGTTTTGCTTTTTCTCTGTTGACAAAACCATTTGTTATTTTGAGTGGACTAGCGGGGTCAGGAAAGACACAACTAGCACTGGCGTTCGCTAGTGCTCTGGTGGAGGACCGCGAGAAACAGATGTGCGTGGTTAGCGTTGGAGCCGACTGGACGAACCGCGAGCCCTTGCTGGGTTTCCCTAACGCACTGCAACAGAATCAGTATGTTAAGCCGGAGAGTGGTGTATTAGACTTGCTGATAGAGGCTAACCGAAAAGAAAATGCGGAGAAACCGTTCTTCCTGATTTTGGACGAGATGAACATGAGTTACGTGGAAAGGTATTTCGCCGATTTCCTTAGTGCGATGGAGAGTCACGAGTCTATATCGCTGTGGAAGGGCATAGTCGATGTGGAGACAATTGACTACGTTCCGCAAAAGGTAGAACTTCCGAAGAACCTTTTTATCATTGGTACAATCAACGTAGACGAGACTACGTATATGTTCTCTCCGAAAGTGCTGGACAGGGCGAACGTGATAGAGTTCAAAATTGCGAGTGAGGAGATGGCGGGATTCTTGACCGAGATGCAGAAGATAAACCGCGATGGTATTAACGGAAGAGCAGCAGACATGGCGAAGAGCTTTGTGAAAGTAGCTGCCCAAATGGAGCTGGCTAAGGATGAGGAGGCGGTGACTGTACTTCAAAAATACTTCGACGTACTCAAGGGGGTGAATGCGGAGTTTGGCTATCGCTCGGCAATGGAAATATTCCGTTTTATTTGTCAGGCGAAAGGCAATGATGACACGACGAGAAAAATGTCAACGGACGAAATTTTGGATGCGTCCATCATGCAGAAACTGCTCCCGAAACTGCACGGTAGTAGAAAGAAATTGGTTCCCATACTCGCCAATTTATGGGAACTGTGTGATGCTGGAATCGGAATAGAGCTGGCCGATAATGTTCCTTCCCAAACAAAGTATCCTCTTACGGCAGATAAACTTCTTCGAATGTATCGTGGAGCTATTGACAATGGCTTCACCAGTTTTGCGGAAGCGTAATAAGTAATGCGCGTTGAGCAGTTTATCATACCTATTTGCCCTGGGGTAAAGTTATTGGTCTATTCGATAGGCGCTCCGCTTTTCGTGGATGAAAATGCGGCCGACTATGGCGAATCTCGCTGGCAGCTATTAGAGGGTAAAGAATATGAGTATGAGCTTGTGGATGATTCCTTTAATGAGACTGTTAACTGGTCTCTTGAAGGCCCGGCATCAATGACCCAAAGAAACCCCCGACATAAGAATCGCGGAGTAATCACAACTGGCATTTATGTTGGAACCGCACACTTCAAGGTTATAAAGTCGGGTATCCACGATGGGATACCTGTAGATTTCGAGGTCTTGTCCGTCAAGGCTAGTTACAGGTCAGATTACCGACATATGTTGTCGGAGATCACGAGCTACTATACGGATCTTGTGATGCAGCAGGGGGCTCCTGTCACACAGAAATTCGAAGTGGACTATGATACCCCGCAACAGACCCTTTATCAGAAGTTCGCCTTTGTGAAGAGTATCGTCGAGGATGATCAGTTCGGCGAAGCGATCCACAAGATTATTTCCAATCCTGTCCGAAAATGGGCAGAAACCACGGTTGAACGCCACATTGAATCTGTAAGTAAGCTATCTAAAAGCGGCCTCCGCCAGATTGTTACCAGAACGGACCGTGTTCCATATTCCGGAGCCATCAAAGGTCTGGACTCATTACCCCGTTACCTTAACGTATCGCACAAGACGGACAGCGTTGATACACCGGAAAATCAGTTCGTCAAATATGTGCTTACGTCGTTCTATGGTTTCTGTAGCAGTCTTGGAACCAAGAAAAATGCGACGACTCAGCTTCGCATGGAAATTGACGCCGTCTGCAATACCTTGGCAGGCTACATGAACGGGCTTTTCTTCAAGGATGTCAGCAATCCCTCCCAGCTAAATCTTGGAAGCCCGGTGCTGCAACGTAAGGAGGGATACCGCGAAATCCTTCAGGCCTGGCTAATGTTTGACCTGGCTGCCAAGCTCACCTGGAACGGTGGTGACGATGTCTATGAGGCCGGCAAGAAAAATGTGGCAGTGCTTTATGAATACTGGCTGTTCTTCAAGCTAATGGAGTGCGTGAGCGAAGTCTTTAATGTACCGACGGTCGAGAAGAAGTGCCTTATCAGCAAGGATGATGATGGGATCAACCTAGAACTCCGCCAAGGCCATACGAAGATGATTCATGGCACGACGACAGCAGGAAACCGTCGTCTCAATGTTAGCTTGTATTACAACCGGACTTTCAGTCATACAGATGATATCTATTCGTCCGGTTCCTGGACAATGAACATGCGCCCTGATTATACACTATCCATTTGGCCAGGAGAGATGTCAGAAGCAGAGGCCGAGCGAGAGGACGCTATTGTTCACATCCATTTTGACGCCAAGTATCGGCTTAATAGAATCATTATCGAAGACAAAGAGATCGACCTTGATGCCGAAGAAAAGGAGCTTCAAGAGGAAAAGGAGAACAGGGAGAAGAATATTTATAAACGAGGCGACCTGCTGAAAATGCATGCTTATAAAGATGCTATCCGGCGGACTGGTGGTGCCTATGTGCTTTATCCAGGAACGGAGAAGAAGATCCGAAAAGGCTTTCATGAGATAATTCCAGGTCTCGGCGCATTCTGCATTGCCCCCGGGCATGAGGATGAACAGATCCCGGCTCTTAAGAGATTCCTCAGAGATGTCTTTATTCATTTCATGGATCGAAATAGCCAACGAGAAAAGGTGGCTATTGCTGAACATGATATTTATTCAAGTGAGCCGGAGCCGTTCTATGAGATGTTCCCAGAACCATACGGGAATTCTGTATTCGCAGACGCGGTTGCAGTTCTTGTCGGTTGTTATAAAAGTAAAGAACATTTACAATGGATACTCGAAAAGGGTAAATATAATATCCGCTTTGGAGGAGAGCGCGAAGGCGCTATTGAGTTAAAGGAATCCTATTTGAAGGCTCGCTACCTCCTGCTTTACAACCCTGATGATTTCAGCGATCTCAGGATTATGAAGATCATTAAGGATAATCCAACCATTATTAACGAAAAGGCAATGGCAGAAATGGGCTACCCAGATCCAACACCAAATCAAATGTACATGGTCTACGATGTCTCTGTTGACGCGGTTGAGCCCGAACTATACAACAGGCCATGGACAATTGAACCGTTCGTTAAAGATAAAAACGGCGCGCCAATTATCGTGACCTATACCAATCTGTTTCCGGAATAGACGCACATTTTCCTTCAGTAGTATCTTCCAGACACGCCTGAATATAGATTGAATCACCCGCCGGGTCGTCGTTTCCAAACGCACTCCGGCGGGGATTTTCCATACGTTTTCTCCATTCTTTAAGGACGGCGCGGCAAATTGTCTCGTCGTCCATGCCTTCGTCAAAGAGATTACCGACGAGGTCTATGATATGCTG